>Ga0233375_1000316_pt1 | contig 27318 bp, 22 predicted proteins | sample ElkDunMinimDraft_10_FD_191539 | JGI IMG/M metagenome (GOLD analysis project Ga0233375, IMG submission 191539) | Fecal eukaryotic communites from dung pellets of Tule Elk in California, USA - Elk Dung E16 | ecosystem: Host-associated > Mammals > Digestive system > Large intestine > Fecal | place... | reverse complement strand
TGGCGCACTGGGCGCCGGGTGCGGACGGCCGCGGCGTGCTGCTCAGCGGCGACACGATCTTCGCCAACCCCGACCGCACCTCGGTGTCGTTCATGCGCAGCTACCCCAACCTGATCCCGCTGTCGGGGGAGGTGGCGCTGCGGATCGCGCGCCATGTGCGGCGCTTCGAGTTCGACCGGCTCTACAACAATCTCGACGGCGTCATCCCGGTCGACGCGCGCGCGATCGTGCTGCGCTCCGCGGAGCGCCACGCGGCGTGGGCCGGGGGAGAGCTCGACCACCTGACCTGATCAGGCGGCGTCCTCGACGTCGAGCGCGGTGGTGAGCAGCGCGACGAGCGTGTCGAGCTGGACATCGGCGGACGAGGTCACCTCGTCGTCACCCGCCCCGTCCAGCGCCCGGGCGGCCAGCCCGGACTTGCTGTCGATGAGCTCGGCGATCGTGGAGTCGACGGTCTGGGCGGCGATGATCCGCCAGGCCGTGACGGGTTCGGCCTGCCCGATCCGGTGGATTCGGTCGATGGCCTGGGTCTGCTCCGCGTAGGTCCAGGACAGCTCGGCCAGCACCAGGTTGGACGCCACCTGGAGGTTGAGGCCCACCCCGGCCGCCGTGAGCGAGCACACCGCGATCGAGACGTCCGGGTCGTCGGTGAACGCCGCGATGTTCCGCTCGCGCACGCGGGGTGTCTGGTCGCCGCGGATCGACGCGTAGCCGATGCCGCGGTCGGCGAAGAGCTGCTCCGCCTGGTCCATCACGTCGACGTGCTTGGCGAAGAACACCACCTTGCCCACGTTGCGAGCGAGCTGTGCGGCGTAGTCGGCGGCCATCCCCGCCTTGGCCTGGCCGATCCGGCGGACCATGGTGAACACGTTCTCGCCGTCGGCCTTCGAGGTGGCGTCCTTCAGCTCCGCCGCCGCCACCCGGCGTGCGAGGTCGAGGTCGACGCCGGCTCCGGCGTCGTCGCCACGGGCCTCCAGAGCGGACCGGTAGCGGCCCACCAGACGGCGTGCGAGGGCGGCCTCGGAGGCGCGGATGGAGCGGCCGGCCGCGCCGTCCAGCTCGACCGGCAGGTCGGCCACCCGCCGGGCGGGGATGTCGGCGACCACGTCGGCCTTGCGACGGCGCACGATGCCCAGGTTGATGACGGCGGTCCGGGCTGCGGCGTAGAAGCCCGGGTCGGCCGGGGTGAGTCCTGTGTCCTCGAGCGCGGTCAGCAGGGCCGCGAGCGGCTTGCTCTCGTCGATCCAGCCCAGGAACTGCCAGATCGCCCGGAAGTCCTCGATGTCGTTGATCAGCGGCGTGCCGGTCAGCGCCATCAGGAGCGGCCGGGCGGTGCGGGCGCGGATCCGTTCGGAGAGGGCGAGCACGTGCTGGGACCGCTGGGAGCCCTTGTTCTTGATGAAGTGCGCCTCGTCGACGATCATGCCGCGGAAGCCGAGGTCACCCAGCCAGCCGATGTGCCGGTCCAGGATCTCGTAGTTCACGATCACGACGTCCGCGAAGCCGTCGATCCGCTCGCCGTCGCCGTGGACCACCGTCGGACGGCGCCGCGGGGTCCACATCTCGACCTCGCGCGCCCAGTTGGTCTTGACCACGTTGGGCGTCACGACCAGCAGCGGGTAGGCGTCCGCGGCCTGGGCCGCGAGCAGCGCCTGCGCGGTCTTGCCCAGCCCGGGCTCGTCGGCGAGCAGGTAGGTGCGGTGCCCCCGGGCGGTGGCCTCGACCACCTCGGCCTGGTGGGGCATCAGCGTGCGGCCCTGCGGTGCGGACACCGAGCGGGGCTCGGGCAGCGGCATGCACGCGGGCGCGCCGGCGCCGGCGTACTCGAAGGACCGGAAGAGCGGTTCGAGCAGCTCCCACCCGGCCAGGCGGCGCACGCGCGGGGCCTGGCGCTCTGCCGCGGCCTCGAAGTCCGGCGCGAGGAACGGGTTGGCCAGCTGGCGTGAGATGACCGAGCGGGGCACCACCCGCTTCTCGGTGCCGGGCACCGGCGTCGTCGGGGCGGGCGGCGGGGGATCGGCCGGCGGCTCCAGCCCGCCGTCGCGCATCATCGTGGCCTTGAGAGCGCGTGCCGCGTCCGACACCCGGGCGTCCTCGGCGAGCAGCTCCAGCAGCGAGGTGTCCCGGGCGGCGATCCGGGCGAGCAGCGTGCCCACCTCGTCCAGACGCTTGAGCTGCTGGGTCCGGCGGGACTCGGTCAGGGCGTCGTCGGTCCGTGTCCGGGCGCGCTCCTCACGCATGAGCAGCGCGACGACCTGGAACTTCGTGCGCACCGCCTGGCGGGTGGGCGGACGCCGCACGGCGCCGTCGACCTCGCGCGCGGCCTTGGCGAGCACCGGGATCATCCCGCGCTCGGTGGGCCGCTGGGCGCGGCGGTCCTGGGTGTCGGACCCGGTCCGCCCGCGACCGGACCGACGTCGGCCTGGTCGTGCCACGTGTCCTCCTTCAGTGCGTTCGTCTCGCTGCATTCGTCTCGCCGCCTCCGTCGTGTCACGCCGCATCGACGCCACGACGGCGGTGCGCCGCGCCCTCCGACGCCCGCGCGTCGTGGGAAACGGCGCTGCCCCGGACAACGGGGCTACCACAGAGCCGGTGAAACGACCGGCCCGCGGGGCAGGCGGCCCGGGCTCGCCCGGTCGGCCACGGATCACCGCGTGGAGTCCGCGCCGCTCGCCGCCCGGGCGCAGGTCGATCGTGTCACGTCCGGAGGCGCCGCGGTGCACACCGCCTGCCGCGAACGATACCGCCGCCGGGGCCGGGAGCTACGCGTACCGGCCAAGAGGGCGCCTCTGCCCGCGTGAGCTCGGGCTGGTTGCACCGCCGAGCCATGTCTACGACGGCACCGCCCCAGCGGCGTTCGAGGCATCGAGGCGGCGTGACGCGACCCCGGCGTCGACGTGAGAGCGAGACGTCGCGGATCACGTCGGCGAGAAGGGCAGGCTCTCCAGGAAGCGGACGTGTTCGGACTCGACGATCGCCGCGAGCTCAGCCGTCACCTCGGCAGCCTGCCGGCGCACTGCGTCGCTGGCGCTCGCCCGCGCGCCCATGCCGGCGAACACACGGGCCATGTGCCCCTGATCCTCGACCTGCCAGAGGTTCCATGCCTCGAACAGGCGGCCGACCCTCGTCACCGACGCGTGCAGAAGGACCGCGCCTTCGGCCTCGAACAGCTCTCGCACCTTCGGCATCACCTGGTTGTAGCGTTCCAGGTTCGCGTAGCCGTAGTGCAGTTGCACCTGGGCGAGCATGTACTCGGTCACTGTCGTCTCACCTCGGGGAGAGTGAAAAAGGAGCCACGGATCCGGGTTCGGCCGCTGATCTCGCTGTTCGTCGGTGCCGTGGGCGAGACACAGCGGGGGGATCGCAACGGTTCCGTCATGCTAACCACCAGCCACCGGTGTCATCCAGCTGCGCTCGTGTGCGGGCCGTGACCACCCAGGAACCGGCGGCAGGCCCGACCGGGGAATGACGACAGGCGCGGCCAGGTTCTGCTCACAGGCCGCCCTCCAGGAGGCGGCGCAGCACCGCGGGACAGGGAGCCACCATGGAGCAGCAGCCGGACCGGTCGCTGGACGAGCTCGTCGAGCAGATCCCGGAGGGCTGGTCCCGCGTGCAGGTGGCGGGCGAGCCCTGGGGCGTGACACGCACGACACGCGCCCACGGCAAGGTCGTCACCGTCTCGGCCGAACGTCTCGGCGGCACCGAGAGGCTGAGCGCGAACGTCTGGATCACGACGGACGGGCCGCTGCTGCGGCCCTGCGAGGTGCCCGCCGCCGACGTCCTGCACTTTCTCCGGTCTGCGGCAGGAGGCCCGTCGCGTTCGTCGGGGTCGTAGCGGTGCAGCTCGTAGCCGCCGAACGTGCCGACGTTCCTGGAGGCCGAGAAGAACGGCCCGTCACTCCGACGCCGACGTCCTGACCCGGTACACCTAGTCGGCGACGGGGGTGGTGTCGAGCGCCGCGGGGGCGACCGCCGCGGCGAGGGTGTCCGAGACCTCCGCCCGCGAGACCCGCCGTGCGGAGGCCAGCTCGACCACCCGACGCGCGATGTCGCGTACGGCCACGTTCGTGGTGTTGGACGTCCGGCGGAGGCGGTCGAACGCCTCCTCGATGTCGATGTCGAGCGCGTAGGCGAGGATGCCTTTCGCCTGCTCGATCACTGCCCGCGAGGCCGCCGACGCGCGGATGGCCGCCGACGCCGCGTCGCTCGCCTGCGCCTCGACCGCGGTGGTGATGTCGACGAAGTACCCGCCGATCTCGGAGACGCGGCCCGTGCCCGGGTCGAGTCGGCCCTGCCCGACCATGGTCAGCATGCGCTCCCGTCCGCGGGCGTCCATGATGCGGTGGACGCTGCTGAAGGGTGCTCCGGTCGCCGCCGCATCCCGCAGCACCCGTGCCACCCGCTCCCGGTCGTCAGGGTGCTTGTGGGCGAGCACGAGCGTGGTCGTCGGCACCACGTCGCCAGGCTCGAAACCGTGGATTCGGAAAGTCTCGTCCGACCAGGACCACCGCTGCGTGGCGAGGTCACACCGGAACCGGCCGACCAGCCGTTCGGTGGCGTGGGGGAGAGAACGCCGGGGACTCTTCCGGGTGACGGTCAAGGTGCAGCCTCCTTGCGGCTGTGTGCGCCGAGTGAGCCGCTGCCTGACTCCCCGCAGACTTTAGCGTCGAACGGCCTTCTCCGAAAGCACCAGGACGAAAAATCCTGCCACCGATCGTCCGGAGGTTCGCCGGAGAGATCTTCCGAACGAGCGTGGCGGAAGCGAGCTCCGCGCCGAACGATGCGACTGGGTGGCGGGGGTGCAAGGGTTGATCTCAGGGGGCAAGGAGGTGACGAACGATGGACGCTCCAGAACTGCTGACCATGCTCGTTCGGTCCTTCGCAGGGACCGACACCGAACGTCCGGTACCGCTGCGCCTGTGCGAGGCGTGCGTGGGCACCTTTCACGCGCAGGGTGGTGCGCTGACCATCTCCGCCGAACCGGAGGACCGGCTCGCCGTCAGCACACCGGGAGTCTTCGAGCAGCTCGAGCCGCTGCAGGAGATCCTGGGGGAGGGCCCGGTGCACCAGGCCCTGGCCGAGGACCGGCAGGTGGTCATGCGGATCGGCGCCGCGGTCGACGAGTTCCCGATGTTCTCCCAGCTGGCCGGGTCCCAGCTCGCGTCCCGGCCGGCCGCGGTCGGCCTCGACGAGACCGACCTGCACGCGGTGCCGATGCGCGTGGACGACCGCCCCGTGGGGGTGCTCAGCCTGTACATGCCTGCTGGCAGGCGGACGCTCGGTGCCGCGGAGCTGCAGTTCGCGGCCGACGCGGTAGGCCTCTCACTGCTGGGGAACGCCGAGCTGCTGGACTGGTCCGACCGCACCCCGTTCCACCTGGCCACCGGGATGGTCGTCGCTCAGCTGGGAGTCCGGCCCGACGACGCGTCCGCCGTGATCCGGGCGCTCGCGTTCTCACGGTCGACGAGCCTGCGGTCCGCCGCGCAGGACGTGCTCGAGCGCCGCGTGACGTTCTCGCCCGACGGGTGACGGCCGGAGCCGGCGGGCCCGGCGGGCTGGTCGGTGCGGCTAGCCCGCGGTCCGGCCCTCGTCGGCAGGCCCCGGGTCGCCCAGCACGTCGGTGACCCGGACGGCGCTGCCGTCTGTGGGCAGCAGCGCGATGATCCGTCGGGCGATCTCCCGCACGGCGACGTTCGTGTTGTTGGACGTGCGGCGCAGCCGCGCGAACGCCTCGTCGAGGCTGATGTCGAGCGAGGCGGCGACGATGCCCTTGGCCTGCTCGATCGGCGCGCGGGTGGCGGCCGACGCCCGGATGGAGACCGAGGCGGCCGCGGCGGCATGGGTCTGGACGGTGTCGGTGACGTCCACGAAATAGCCCTCGAGCGCCACGACCCGGCGGGTGTCCTCGTTGCGGCGGCCCTGCCCCACCACGGTCAGTGTCCGCTCCCGGCCACGCGCGTCCATGATGCGGTGGACGCTGCTGAACGGTTGGCCGGTGGCACCCGCGGTGCGCAGGATCCGGGAGAAACGTTCGCGGTCGTCCGGGTGCTTGTGCGCCAGCACGAGCGTCGTGGTCGGTACCACGTCGCCGGGCTCGAAGCCGTGGATCTGGAAGGTCTCGTCCGACCACCACCACTGGTGCGTCGTCACGTCCCACCGGAAACGTCCCACGAGCTGGGTGGTCTCGACGGTGCTGGCGTCAGTTGGTTCTACGGTCATAGGCGGCCTTCCACAAGCGCTAGCTGCGCGGACGAGCCGCTGCCTGACTCTCGTTCAGAGTAACCTCGAATCGTTCCACGCCGAAATCCGGGGCCCGCGCCCCGATCATGTGCATGCCTGCGACGAGGGGATACCGATGGCGAACGTTCTGGTGACGGGGGCGTCGCGAGGGATCGGCAGGGCGATCGCCGTGGCCCTCGCGGGGCGCGGCGACCGGGTCGCCGTGCACTACGGGTCCGACCGGGCGGCGGCCGAGGAGACGGCGAGCCTGCTGGCCGGGTCCGGGCACACCGTGCTGGGCGGGGACCTGAGCGACCCCGAGGCCGCCGAACGGCTCGTCGAGGCCGCGACGGAAGCCCTCGGCGGCCTCGACGCGCTCGTCAACAACGCGGCCATCGCACCCGCCGAGCGCTACCACCACAGGGTCGACACCGTGGGATACGCCGACTGGCAGCGGATCTGGCGCGAGATGATCGACGTCGACCTCATCGCGGCGGCGAACGTGACCTATCTCGTGGCACGCCAGCTCATCGCGCGGGAGGCACCGGGCGTGATCGTGAACATCGGTTCCCGGGGAGCCTTCCGCGGCGAGCCGGAGTTCCCGGCGTACGGAGCGGCGAAGGCCGCGCTGCACGCGTTCGGGCAGTCGATGGCCGTGGCGCTCGCGCCCCATGACATCGCGGTGGCCTCGGTGGCCCCGGGGCTCGTCAGCTCCGAACGCCAGGCCGACAAGCTCGCCGGCCCGGGCGGCGACTCCGTACGCTCGCAGAGCCCGTTCGGCCGCGTGGGCACGCCGGAGGAGGTCGCGCACGCGGTGCTCTACCTCACCTCGCCGGGTGCCGCGTGGGCCTCGGGGGCAATTCTCGACCTGAACGGCGCCTCGCACCTGCGCACCTGACGACCTGCGCACCTGACCGCCTGCGCACACCTGCTGTGATGGGGTGCCAGGACCGCCAGTTCGTGCCGATCCCGACCCGCCTGGACCGGCTCGACCTGCTCAACGAGTGGACGGTACCGATCGGCTCGGCAGTGTTCGCCGTCCCGCCCGGCTGCGCCGAGGGCGGCTTCGTCGGGAAGACCCTGCTGACCTGACACGGTCCGGCGAGATCCTGCTGAGCAGAGGAGGAACTGGAGCATGATGGGTGCATGACAGCGTCCCAGCCCTCGGCACCGCTACCGGCCCGCACCGCACGGGTCGTCCTCGTGACCCTCGTCGTACTCGGCCTCGCACTGCTGGGGGCGGCCGTCTGGGTCGAGAGCCGCACGGTGCCGAGCGGCTGGTTCGCGTACGCGCCGCTGTCCGATACCGCCTACGTCCCGGCGACGGCCCCGGTGCTCCGTGGCGCGGCGCTGCTCACGGGGGCCGGCGCGCTGCTGCTCGGTGGCGCGGTCGGCTTCGCCGTCGGACGACGAAGCCGGCGCGCCGCTTGAACGGTCAGGACCGTCAGCTCGTCGAGCCTGCCGTCAGCGACGCGAAGAACTGCCAGATCTCGCCGGGCACCCACGACTGCTGCTGGCCGTCGTCCCGCGGGTCCCACTGGTGGCCGCTGTCGGACGCGAGTCAGACCACCGGGTAACCGTCGCGGCAGGTGTACTCGGTGCGCACGTGGCCGCCGCTGCCCGGTGCGGGTTCGGGTGCGTCCTGCGCCTGGCACCCGTTGGTCTGCAGGGCGCGGTCGCGCAGCGCACGGCCCTGCGAGATGTTCAGCACGTCGTCCACGAACGCGACGTCGCGGCCGTCGCCGTTGGGCCAGGCGTTGTCGATGCCCTGCGGGGCGACGAACACCGTGCTCCCGCCCGCCCGCGGCTCCAGGCCGTAGAAGCCCTGGTCGACGACGTCGGCGGACGTGCCGTGCCACCAGTGCAGCGCCACCACCAGGCGGTGGGCGCGGTCCTGGTCGTAGCCCTCGGGGACGTCGAGACGGAAGGTGCGCTGCTGCCCGTTGCTCGTGACGGTGTGCTCGCCCGACGCCAGGCCCGCGGGGGCGCCGCAGCCGGCCGTGCCGTCCTGCGGTGCTGCGGCCTGCGGTGCTGCGGCATTGGGCAGCGCCGAGGCGGGCAGGGTCAGCCCGCCGACGGCGAGCAGCACGGCCGAGGCCGCCAGCAGGATCCGGCGGCCTCGGGGCGGATGGGGGTGTCGCATGGTGTCGCTCCCTTCGACAGGTCCCCGACCACGCTGCCGGGGACGACGTCGCGGGCGGGGCCCGCTGGCCCGGCAATGTATCGATCGACGTCGCGGACCCGAAGAGGGCTGAACGATTCACGGCGCCTCCGGTGGTTCCGGGACGGACGCCGTCACGCGTCCGCCTCGTCTGCGTCGTCCGGCTCCGACGTGGGCTCCGCCGACGGGGCTGACGAGGACGGGGCTGACGAGGACGGGGTAGCCGATGGTGTGGGCTCCTGCGGTGCCGAGGGCGACGGCGTGGGAGCGGAGGGCGTGGGCTCGGGCGGAGTCGGGGACGGTGCCGTCGGCGAGGGCGACGGCGATGCCGAGGGCTCCTCGCTCGGCTCGGACGGTGACGGGATCGGCGACGGTGACGGGCCGGCCGGGGGCGTCGTCGGCTTCGGCTCGCTCGGTGTCGGTGTGGGCGTAGGGGTGGGCCTGGGTGTCGGCTTGGGATGGGGTTTGGCCGGCTTCGAGGGCTTGGCCGGCTGCTGCGCCGGCGGCGTGGCCCTCGGTGTGTCCCTCGGTGTGTCCGCGGGCTCCTTCACCGGCGTGCGGGTCTCGCCGGCCGCCACGTGGGCCGGGCTCGTCCCGGACGTCCCGGAGCCGCTCGTCGGCTGCCACGTGCCGACGTCGGACGGGTCGACCGCGCGGTCCGGTACCGGACCGGCCGCGAAGAACTCGAAGTGCCACGGCTCGGGCTTCGACCCGTCCGGCCGCGCCCAGGACGGGTTGTCCCAGCCGTGGTCCGGTCCGTGCACCCGCAGCCAGGTGTACTCCGGTGACATGCCGCCTGAGATCGGGGAGCTCAGGTCCACCGCGAGCCCCCACCCGTGGTTGGACGTGCCCGGGACGGCCGCGAGGTGCGGCTTGGCGTGGGCCACGGCGACCTGCTGCACGTACGACCGGTAGGAGTCGGTGATCGGGATCGGATAACCGAACTCGCGCTCGAACTTCTTGCTCAACGCCGTCAGCAGCTCGGCGGCGTCGCACCGCAGCAGGTGTCCCGGCGCGAACTCCAGAGGGCACAGCACCGCGGCCGGTATGCGGCCGTTGGCGTACCCCAAGGTCGAGCCGCCGAACGCCGAGACCGCGTCGACCAGGCCCCCGCGCAGCGGGGAGCGCCCGCTCGCCGGATCGCCCTGTGCCCCCGGCAGGGCCAGGATCCCCTGCGGCGAGAGGTCTTCGTCCTGCTCGGGGCGCTGCACCTCGATCTCGGCGGTGGTGATCGGTGCGTCGAGCAGGTTCGCCAGCCGCACCGCCGCGATCACCACCTCGTCGTACGTCACCTGCCCCGTGTGCCCGTGCGTCCCGTGCGCGTCGGCCTCCGGGAGGGTCGCGGAGCCGGGCACGTACGACACCTGCACGGCCGGCGCCGAGCCCGCGGCTGCCTCTGCCGAGCCCGCCCTCGCCGTGCTGTCGTGTGCACCGCGGGTCTGCTCGGCACCGCGCGCGACCGGCGCGTCCTCGAGTCGCAGCCCTTCCGCCCGCTCGGTGAGCACGAGCTCCTGCGCCGTGTAGGTCGCGTACAGCATCCCGAGCTCGGCGGCGGCCTGCGCCACCGTCGGGCTGAGGTCCGGACCCTGCTCCCGCGCCTGTCGTTCGGCCCGTTCCAGGACCGCCTCGATCTGTCTCGGGCTCACGCCCTGGGGAACGGCCCTGGCCTGTTCGACCGCCATGGCCTCCTGCGACCCGACCTGCGTCCGGACCTGCGCCTGGACTTGCGCCTGGACCCGCGCCTGGATCAGTGGGTCGTCGTGCTCGTCACCGTCGGGCGCAGCCGGGGCGCCCGCCGCCGCGGTGAACAGCAGGCCCCCCGCGGTCACCGTAGCCACGGCTCCGGCCCAGGCGGTGCGCAACATCCTGCGCGCTGCCGGGCCGGAGGCGGTCGTAACGAGCTTCTGCGACTGGTCCTTCACGCGTCACCCTCTCGATCAGTGCGTACTCGTGCTCTGTGCCACGCGGGACTTGGTCAACAAGCAGTAAAGAACTATCACGAGTGGGCGGGTTGCACGAGACCACTTCCGTGGTGCGAGCGCATGATGATGAAGAAGTCATCGCACTTCGACGATGTCGTTGGTGAGTTCTTGGGTGTTGCGAGAAGTGCGGTGCGGGGCGGGCCGGACCGCCCCGGCATGCGGTGATCCAGTTCACCCGTTCGGCGTGGTGGCGCTGTTGTGAAGGGCGTTATCCTGACCGCCGGCAGCTCCCTGCGTCGAAGTCAGCAGGGGTGTGCGCCGTTCAACACGACACCCGGAAGAGGACCTTTGTGACCCCCGCACCCAGGCCCGAACAGCCACCCATGAACAACGATGTCGATGCCCTGGTGGGTGGCGCCAAGCAGCCGCTCGGACGGTACCGGCTCGACCTGGCGACAGGGGAGTGGGCATGGTCCGACGAGGTGTACGTGATGCACGGCTTCGAGCCGGGCGACATCGTGCCGACCACGCCGCTGATGCTCTCGCACAAGCATCCCGATGACCGTGCCCGGGTCGACGGGGTGCTGCGCCGCGCGGCCGAGACGGGGCAGCCGTTCAGCTCCGTGCACCGCATCATCGACGCCGGGGGCGGCACGCGGACCCTTGCGGTGACCGGCCAGGGTCGCCGTGACCCGGCGACGGGCCAGGTGACCGAGCTGTTCGGCTACTTCATCGACGTCACCGACTCCCATCGGGAGGCCGCGGCGCGGGAGGCGACGGCGTCGATCCAGGCGTCGTCCGAGCGGCGGGCCGTCATCGAGCAGGCCAAGGGCGTGCTCATGGTGATCTACGGCGTCGACGAGGAGTCGGTGTTCGACCTGCTGCGCGAGGCCTCCAACCGGTCGAACATCGCGCTGCGGGACATCGCCTACTCCCTGGTGAACCTGTTCTCCGGTCCGGATGTCACCGAGTTCCCCACGCGCGAGTCGATCGACGAGTTCCTGGCCGACCCGATCCTGCCCCGCGACCTCTGATCCATCCGTGCGCGACCCGCGCCGTTCAGGCGGCGCCACCACCGGTCCCACGGCGGTGCGACCTGCCAGTTGAGGCGTAGCGTGCGCCAGGCCCGGTCGAGCCGCCGCCGGCGCTGGCGCCGTCCGCGCAGGCTGCGGGCGGACACGCCCACCCGCCACGTGCGGACCAGTCGCGTGCGGCGCTGCGGGCCGAGGCGGAACGCCAGGTCGAGGTCGTCGTGCACCTCGGCGTCGTCGCGCACCACGTCGTCCCGGACCGCCTGCCACGCGGCCGTGCGCACCGCCATGCACGACCCCCACAGGGCCGTGTGCCCGAGCGCGAGGTGGGTGAGCACGTAGTACGCGCCCAGGTATGCCACCGACGTCATGGTGCGCAGCCCACGCGGCGCGTCGTAGAACAGGCCGGTGCCCGTGATCGCGTCCAGGCCCGGGTCGGCGGCCATCCGCTCCACGGCGGTCTGCAGGCACCGGGGGCCGGGCCGGGAGTCGGCGTCGAGCCGCACGACGAGGTCGCCCTTCGCGGCGTCGTACCCGGCAGCCGCGGCGGCGGGGATGCCGACGCGTGGCTCGCCCACGACGACGGCGCCCCAGCGGCGCGCCACCTCCGCCGACGTGTCGCTCGAGCCGTTGTCGACGACGACGATCTCCAGCGGGGCGACCGTCTGGCGGGTGAGCAGGGACAGGCACACGTCGAGCGCCGGGGCGTCGTCCCGCACCGGGATCACGACGGACACCGTCAGGGCCGCCGTCGAGTCAGGTCCCGCCGTCACGGCCGCGCCGCCGTCGCTCTTGGGTGACCACAGCCCCACGGGCTCCGGCGCCCGTGCCGCGCGAGGACGGCACCCGCGACCGCCGCACCGAGCAGCCCGCAGGCGAGATCGCCCATGGTGTCCTGGTAGCCCACCTGGATGCTGGCGTCGAGGAAGGTGTGCCCGGCCCACTCGCCGAGCTCCCACAGGACGGCGCCCGCCGCGCCGATGCCCGTGGCCGTCACCGCCAGGGCCACCCGGGCGGGGCCGGCCGAGGCGGAGGACCCGGTGTCGTGCTCCGGGAACACGGCGCGGGCCAGGGCGATCGTGCCGACGGCGGCGACCAGGCCGGTGCACACGGCGTGCACCACGAGGTCGAGCCACGGGACCGCGTCGTACCAGCCCAGCTGGGCCGCCCACGCCGCGAGCAGGAGGGAACCGCTGAAGGTGACGTCGAGGGACGCCGTCAGCCCCACGAACCGGGGCACGAACGTGCCGCCCAGTACCAGTAGGAACAGCGCGCCCGCGACCCCGCCGAGCGCCAGGCCGCCGACCGCGAGGCTGACCACGGCGGCGGCGCGCACCGCATCGCCCGGGACCAGGCCGGTCGTCATCCGTGCCTCCTCGTGGTCGGTGCGGGTCGCATGCTCGATGCTGCCCCGTCACGCGGCTCCTCGCACCTGTGCGGCACCTGTGACCTGTGCCACGCGTCACCTTTCGCCCGTGGCTTGACGCGGCTGCCCCAACCATTAAGTTAGGTCAGGCAAACCTAAGTACCTCACGCCGTCCGGTCCGGGCGGCGTTCCTTTCGCCTCCCCGAGGAGCCTTCCGCATGCCCTCACGCCTGCCCGCAGCGCCGCAGCCAGCGACCTCCGCAGCCTCCCCGGGGCCCGGACACGACACGTCCGCCCTGTTGCGCGGCGCCACGGCGGGCGACTACGCGGAGACCGTGCGCGAGGTGTCGGCCGACCTCGCGAGCCGGCTCTCGTCCGTGACGCAGCCGTTCTCCGGCGCGAGCCGCACCGAGCTGCAGGGTCTCGTGGACGCCGTCGACCTCGACGGCCCGCCCGCGGGCACCCGGGAGGCGCTGCGCGAGGCCGGCGACCTGTACGCGAAGCACGCGATCTGGTTCCACGAGCCCACGTACACGGCGCACCTCAACTGCCCCGTGGCGCTGCCCGCGGTGGGCGCGGAGACCATGCTGGCCGCCATCAACACCTCGGTCGACACCTACGACCAGTCCACGGTCGCCACCCTCATGGAGCGGCGCCTGGTCGAGTGGACGGCGAGCCGCATCGGCTTCGCGGTCGACGGCGACACACCGGCCGACGGCATCTTCACGTCGGGCGGCACCCAGTCCAACTTCCAGGCCCTGTTCCTGGCGCGCGAGAAGGCGCGGCGTACCGGCACCCGCCTGGAGTCGATGCGCATCCTTGCCACGTCGGCCAGCCACTTCAGCGTCGCCAAGTCCGCGCTGCTGCTCGGTCTGCCCGACGACGCCGTGGTCGCCGTGGGTACGGACGCCGCGGGCCGCATGAGCCCGGACGCCCTGGCCAGGACGCTGGTCGACGTCGAGCGCACCGGCGACACCGTGATCGCGGTGGTGGCCACCGCCGGCACCACCGACCGTGGCTGCATCGACCCGCTCGGCCCGGTCGCCGACCTGTGCGACGCCGTCGGCACGTGGCTGCACGTCGACGCCGCCTACGGCTGCGGACTGCTGGTCAGCCCCACGCGCCGCCACCTGCTCGACGGCATCGAGCGGGCCCGCAGCGTCACCGTCGACTTCCACAAGTCGTTCTTCCAGCCCGTGTCCTCCAGCGCCCTGGTCGTGCGGGAACGAACTGACCTCGCGCCCGTGGCCTGGCACGCCGACTACCTCAACCCCGAGGAGAACGACGAGCCCAACCAGGTCGACAAGTCGCTGCAGACCACGCGCCGCTTCGACGCCCTCAAGCTCTGGGTGACGCTGCGTGCGCTGGGCCCGGACGGCGTCGGTGCCCTGGTGGACGCCGTCTGCGACCTGGCCGCCGCCGTGCACCGGGACCTGGCCACCGACCGGGACTTCCGGGTGGTGGGCACCACGGACCTGTCCACCGTCCTGTTCCGCTACCAGCCGGACGGCCTCGACGACCAGCGGTCGGACGCCCTGGTGCCGCAGGTGCGCCGCGTGCTGTTCGACTCGGGCCGCGCCCTGGTCGCCAAGAGCGTCGTCGACGGCCGCCCGTGCCTCAAGCTGACCCTGCTCAACCCCGACGCCACGCTCGCCGACGTGCGGGGCGTCCTGGAGCTCGTGCGCTCGGCGGCCCACGGTCTGCTCGCGGGGGAGGCGCTCACCGACACCGACGAGCCCCCGTGCCGCGACATGCACCCGCGGCTGGCCCGCGCGGAGGGGGAGGGCCGATGAGGACCCACGACCTGCTCGGCATCGGGATCGGCCCGTTCGGCCTGGGCCTGGCGGCGCTCGCCGACCCCCTGCCCGACGTCGACGCCGTGTTCCTGGACCAGCGCGAGGGCTTCTCGTGGCACGCCGGGATGCTCATCGAGGGCACCACCCTGCAGGTGCCGTTCCTCGCCGACCTGGTCACCCTGGCCGACCCGACGTCGCCGTACTCGTTCCTCGCGTGGCTCAAGGCGACCGGGCGGCTGTACCAGTTCTACATCCGCGAGTCGTTCTACCCGCTGCGTGCCGAGTACGACCAGTACTGCCGCTGGGTGGCCGAGCAGCTGCCGGCCCTGCGCTGGGGGCGGCGGGTGACCGGCGTGGTGCGCGTGCCCGACCCGGAGCACGGCTACGTGTTCGAGGTGACGGCGCAGACGGCCGACGGCATCGAAAAATACTGTGCCAAGCACCTCGTGCTCGGCACCGGCACCCAGCCCCGGCTACCCCAGGCCCTGAGCGGCCTCGCGGGCGCCGGCCCGGTGGTGCACACCAGCGACTACCTGCCGCACCGTGCGGCGCTCGCCGCGGCGGGCTCCGTCACGGTGGTCGGCAGCGGGCAGTCCGCGGCGGAGGTCTACCGCGACCTGCTGGAGGGCTGCGACGCCCGGCCGGGGGAGTACCACCTGAGCTGGGTGACCCGTTCGCCGCGGTTCTTCCCGATGGAGTACACCAAGCTGACGCTCGAGATGACGTCGCCCGAGTACACCGACCACTACGTGGCGCTGCCCCAGCCGCAGCGCGACGTGCTCGGCCGTGAGCAGCGCAACCTCTACAAGGGCATCAGCGGTGACCTGATCGACGACATCTACGACACCCTGTACCGCAAGTCGGCGCTCGGCGCCGAGGTGCCGACCACGCTGCTGTCCGACACGGAGGTCGTCGCCACCCGGTTCGACGCGGACGGGGCGGACGGGGCCGGCGAGTACGTGCTGACCCTGCGGCACGGCCAGCTGGGCACCACGGCCGAGCACCGCACCCGCGCGGTCGTCGCCGCGACCGGCTACGCGGGCGGCGTGCCCGACTTCCTCGCGCCCGGTCTGGTCGACCTCGACGAGCAGGGCCGCTACCGCGTGGCCCGCCACTACACGGTCGACGCCGACCAGCGGATCCACGTCGTCAACGGCGAGGAGCACACCCACGGCGTGACCGCCCCCGACCTCGGGTTCGGAGCCTGGCGCAACTCCGTGATCCTCGCTACCGTCACCGGACGCGAGCCGTACCCGGTCGAGCGCCGGATCGCCTTCCAGCAGTTCGGCCTGCCCGGCGACGCCCCGCGCGACACCCCGCACGACACCGATCGCGACACCACGATGGAGGCCGCACGGTGACCGCCCCGACCACCCTGCACGTGTTCAGCACCCACACCCGCCTCGGCGAGATCACGCTCGAACCCGTCGTCCCCGTGCGCGACGCCGAGCTGGTCCAGGGCTGGCTCGCCCACCCCGCGGCGTCCTACTGGCAGATGGGCCGCCTCGCCGTCGACGAGGTGCGCGAGTACCTCGCCGGCGTCCAGGCGAGACCGCACGAGAACGCCTGGCTCGGCCGACTCGACGGCGAGCCCGTCTTCCTCACCGAGACGTACGACCCCGCCCGCGTGCTGCTCACCGACGTGCACGACGCCGCCCCCGGCGACCTCGGCATGCACCTGCTCGTCGCACCGCCCGAGATCCCGCGACACGGCCTGACCGACGCCGTGATGACCGCGGTCATGCGGTTCTGCCTGACCGACGCGACCCGGGTCGTCGTCGAACCCGACGTCGGCAACCGCAAGATCGCCGCCAAGAACGCCGCCGCGGGCTTCCGCGTGCTGCGTGAGGTGGACCTCGGCCGCGGCGAGCACGCCAAGCGCGCCGCCCTGAGCGTCGCCACCCGCGCCGACTTCGCGGCGTCCGCCCTGGGTGACGGCGCCGATCTTGCCCCGCACCTCACCGCCGGCCACATGGAGCACGCCCACCGGCACCTCGTGGCCAAGGCGCTCGCGGAGCTCGCGCACGAGCGCCTGTTCCACCCCGAGCCCGACGGCACCCCGGAGGGCTACCGCCTCGCCCTGGACGGCGTCACCTACCACTTCACCGCGCGCCGGTACGCCCTGGAGCACTGGGTGGTCGACCCCGCCTCCGTGCGCCGCACCGCCGACGCCGGGATGCGTGGCGCCGTCGTGCTGCCCGTGGACGCCCTGGAGCTGATCGCCGAGCTGCAGCCCTTGCTGCAGGTCCCGGACGCGCTGCTCGCGACCTACCTCGAGGAGCTGTCCTCCACGCTGGCCAGCGCGGCCGCCAAGCACGAGCGCGAGCTCGACGGCCGCACGGCGTCGGTGGGCGGCCTGCTCGGGGCGCTGCGGACGGCGTCCGGCACCTACGCCGTCGCGGGGGCCTTTCAGCAGGTCGAGGCCGCCATGTCCGAGGGGCACCCGAGCTTCGTCGCGAACAACGGGCGCATCGGCTTCTCGCTCAGCGACTACCGCGCCTATGCCCCCGAACGGGGCGAGCGCATGCGCCTGCTGTGGCTCGCCGCCCGCCGCGAGCACACCCATCTCGCCCTCGCCGCCGACCGGACCGAGCAGGCCCACTACGGAGCCGAGCTGTCCGGCGCCGAGCACGCCGCCTTCGCCGACCGTCTCGCCGCCCGCGGCCTGGACAGCGCCGACTACCTCTACCTGCCGGTGCACCCCTGGCAGTGGGAGCACCGCGTGGCCGTCACGTTCGCCGCAGACGTCGCCCGCGGCGACCTCGTGCCGCTCGGCCCCGGCTCCGACGAGTACCAGGCGCAGCAGTCCATCCGCACGCTGTTCAACCGCACCCGCCCCGAGCGGCACTACGTCAAGGTCGCGCTCGCCATCCAGAACATGGGGTTCCTGCGCGGCCTGTCACCCGCCTACATGCGCGCCACCCCCGCCATCAACGACTGGGTCGCGCAGCTGGTCGCCGGCGACGAGACCCTGCGCGCCGCCGGGTTCGGCGTGCTGCGCGAGGTCGCCGCGGCCGGCTACACGGGTGACGTGTACCACCGCACGCCCCAGCCGGGCCCGTACCGCAAGATGCTCGCCGCCCTGTGGCGCGAGTCGCCCGTACCGCGACTCGGCCCGGGGGAGCGGCTCGTGACCATGGCGAGCCTGCTGCACCGGGACGTGCGCGGCACCGCCTTCGCGACCGCGCTGGCCCGGGAGTCCGGCATCCCGCCCGAGCAGTGGCTGCGGGCCTACCTCGACGCCTACCTGTACCCCCTGGTGCACTGCCTGCTGACGTACGAGCTGGCATTCATGCCGCACGGCGAGAACCTCATGCTCGTGCTGCACGACGGGGTGGTCCGCCGCGCGATCATGAAGGACATCGGCGAGGAGGTGGCCCTGCTCGGCGACCGCCCGCTGCCCGACGGTGTGGAGCGCATCCGCGCGGTCGTCGACGACGAGGAGAAGGCGCTCGCGATCTTCACCGACGTGTTCGACGGCGTCCTACGGCACCTGTGCGGCATCCTCGCCGAGGACGGCGTGCTGGGGGAGGACCGCTTCTGGGCCCTGGTGGCCGAGACGATCGACCGGCACGCGGCAGAGCACCCGGGCACGCGCTCCGGCATCGACCTGCGCGCCGCCCGGTTCGCGCACTCGTGCCTGAACCGGCTCCAGCTGCGCAACACGCTGCAGATGGTGGACCTCACGAACCAGTCGCAGTCGCTGATCTACGCCGGTACGCTGCCCAACCCGGCGGCCCGGCCGGCGCAGCCGTCCGTGGAGGGATGATGGGCGCCGTGGCGACCGACTTCGAGCTGTTCCGTGACGACCTCGGCATACCGCACGTGCGGGCCGCCTCCGAGACGGCGCTGGCGTACGGACAGGGGTGGGTGACCGCCCAGGACCGCGGGCTGCAGATCGAGGCGGACCGGCTGCGGGCCGAGGAGCGGTACGCCGCCGTCGCGGGCGACGCGGGCGTGGCCTGGGACCGGTTCGCCGCCCGGGAGCGCCTGGCCGTGACGGCCCGCGAGATCCACGACGCCCTGGACCGGCCCGAGCGGGCGTGGCTGGCGTCCTACGCCGCCGGCGTGACCGCGGGCCTGGAGGCCGGCGGCCGCGACGTGCCCGAGCTGGCCGGGGTGTCGCACCGCCCGTGGGACCCGTGGACGCCGATCGGCGTGTTCCTGGTGGCGCACGTGCTGTTCAGCGGGTTCCCGGCCGTCCTGTGGCGCGCTCACGTGGCCCGGCACCTGCGCGTGCCGGGGGCGTCGCCGGAGCAGGTGCTGGGCCTGTTCGCCGCCGACGTCGACGCGGGCTCCGGTTCCAACGCGTGGGCCGTGCACGGCGCGTACACGCAGTCGGGCAGCCCTCTGGTGGCGGGGGACCCGCACCGCACGCTGGAGCTACCGGGGCCGTACCAGCAGGTGCGGCTCGTGTGCACGGACCCGGCGGCCGGGTACGACGTGCTCGGCTTCGCCTTCCCCGGGGTGCCCGGAGTCCCGCACTTCGGGCATGCCGGCTCCGTGGCCTGGGGCATCACCAACGCCGTGGCGCACCACGTGGAGGTGGTGTCCGACGGCGCGGACACCGGCGCGCCGGACGGCTGGCGGCTGCACTGGCCGGCCCGCGAGCTGTCCGACGTCGGCGTCGCCACCTGGCGTGCCCTGCTGCACGTCCGGACCGCGCAGGACGTCGCGGACGCGTTCCGGGGGTGGGTCGATCCCGTCAACCGCGTGCTCACCGCGGACAGCGCCGGCGTGGTCCTCAGCCTGACGGCGGGCAAGGTGCCGGCCGCGGCCGACCGGGCCCTGCCCGCCGCCGAGCCCGCGGAGGGGTATGTCGAGCTGCCCGCGCCGACGCCGGTGACGCAGGTCGCCGTCGACGCGAACGAGCGGCCCGTCACCCAGCCGCCCGCCGAGCTGGACGGCCGGCCGGGCCTCGGCCCCCGCGACGTGCGGCCGGGGCGTGAGGCGCACGACCTGGGCTGGTCCTACGTGCCGCACCGCGGCGAGCGGATCCGGCAGCTGCTCGCGGCGCCGCAGGCGCTCGAGTCGCCGGCGAACCAGGCACGCATCCACGGCGACACCCGTGACCTCGGGGCGGCCGGCCTCGTCGACCACCTCGTGGGCGACGCCTCCGACGCCGCGGCCCGGCTCCGCGCCTGGGTCGCCGACGGCGCGCACGTCGACGCGGACTCGGCCGACGCGGCCCTCTACATGCGCTGGCGCCACGCCCTGGCGCACCGGCTCGCCGACCATCCGGTGCTCGCACCGCTGCGCGCACCGCACGGCCAGGATCCGCTGCTGGCGCCGGTGTTCGACGTGCCGACGGCGGTCGGCGGCGCGCTCGCGCGCATCCTCGCCGCCGACTGGCTGGGGATCGACGGAACCGCCGAGGCGAGCGCGGCGCTGGGCGCCGTCGCGCAGGACGAGCCGGCGTGGGGCGCCCTGCACGTGCCGGCCCCGATGACCCCGGTCCCCGGGACCTCCTGGCCGATCGCCCCCACGCCGGTCTCGGGCAACAACGAGACGGTGCGCTGCACGGGCGGGTCGCCGGGGGTGGCTCTGACGGCCTACCGGGCCTCCGTGGCGCGGTACGTCTGGGACCTGGCTGACCGGGCCAACAGCCGCTGGGGCGTCCCCTTCGGCGCCGACGGCCGGCCCGGCTCGCCCCATTTCGGCGACCAGCACCTGACGTGGGCCGACGCCGGGACCGTCCCCGTGGTGACCGACTTCGACCAGCTGTACCCCGTTGACACGACCGGACGCCTGCTGAACGGCGCACGGGGCGCTGAGGTGTGGCGCCGCGACTTCGGGCGGCACGGCACGGTGACCGTGCACATGCTGGACCCCGACGCCGACGCCGACGTGCTGCACCACTGGTTCACCCAGCCGCGCGCGGCCTTCTGGGGCATGGGGGAGCACACGCGCGACGAGGTCCGGGACACGTACGCGTTCGTCGACTCCCTCGCGGCGCATCACGCCTACCTGGTGCGCTGGGACGGTGAACCGGTGGTGCTCCTGCAGGTCTATCTGCCCGAGCACGACCCGTTGGCCGCGGCCTACGACGTGCTGCCCGGGGACCTCGGTCTGCACTTCTTCCTCGGCGGTCGCGGTCCGACCGCCCGGCAGGGGTCACCGGAGGACCCCTGGACGGTGCTCGGCCCGGCCGTGCGCGAGTTCCTCTTCGCGGGGCCCGGGACGCGCCGGCTGGTCGGTGAGCCCGACGCGCGCAACGAGAAGGCGCTACGGCGCATGGTCTCGCTCGGCTACACCCTGGGTGACGTTGTGCGCTTCGAGTCGCCGCAGGGCCCCAAGGTGGCCCGCCTGGCGTACCTGACGCGGGAGCAGGCGTTCCCGGTCCGCTAACGTCGCGTCATGGCGACCGAAGCAGCACACCGTTCCCTCCTCGTCCGACCGCCCTCGCCGCGGCTGGCCGACGGCGAGCTGACGCACCTCGAGCGCGTCCCCGTCGACGCCGGACTGGCCGCCCGCCAGTGGCGGCAGTACGTCGACGTGTTCCGCGGCAAGGGCTGGGACGTGCGCGAGGTGCCGGCCGCGCAGAGCCACCCCGACGGGGTGTTCGTGGAGGACGCCGTGGTCGTCTTCGACGAGCTCGCGGTGCTGACCCGGCCGGGTGCGCTGTCCCGGCGTGGTGAGGTCGAGTCGGTACGGCCCGTCGTCGAGGCCACCGTGCGGGAGATGGCGGAGATCACCGGGCCGGGAACGCTCGAGGGCGGCGACGTGCTCAAGGTCGGCCGCACCGTGTACGTAGGCCGCACGACCCGGACGAACGCCGAGGGCGCGGCCCAGCTCCGTGCGCTGCTCGAGCCGCGCGGGTGGCGCGTCGTCGAGGTGCGCGTGACCCGGGCCCTGCACCTCAAGTCGGCGGTGACCGCGCTGCCCGACGGCACGGTCATCGGGTACGAGCCCCTCGTCGACGACACCTCCGTCTTCGACACGTTCCTGGCGGTGCCCGAGGCGGAGGGCAACGCGGTGGTCGTGCTCGACGAGACCACGGTGCTGCTGTCCGACGCAGCACCGGCCACGGCCGAGCTGCTGCGCGACCGCGGGCTGACGGTCGTCACCACCCCCGTCTCGGAGTTCGAGAAGCTGGAGGGATGCGTCACGTGCCTGTCGGTGCGGGTGCGCTGACGGGTTCCTGGCGCTCTCCGTCCCCTGCGGGCGCCTGCCCGGGAGCCTGTGGCACAGGTCACACGGCACAAGGTGCTTACCGCAACTAACAACTTGCGCCCCGCTGGGATAATGGATGTGATGCCTCCCACTCCCGACAGCTCGAATCGATCTGACCCTTCCACCGAGCGCAGCACCTTCGCGTCCATCCGGCGCCTGCATCCCTACGTCCGCACCGCCCTGCCGCGGCTCGTGGGCGGCCTGTTCGCCTCGCTGGGCGCCAGCCTCATGGCGCTCGCCATCCCGCGCGTGCTGCAGTGGGTCACGGACGGCCCTCTCGCTGCCGGCGCCCGGGACCACGACTGGTCGGGCCTGACCTGGTCCGTCGTGCTCGTCGCACTGCTGGGCGTGGGTGAGGCGGGCCTGATCCTGCTGCGCCGCACCCTCGTGATGTTCCCCGGCACGCGGGTCGAGGCCGCGATGCGTATGGCGCTGTTCCGTCACCTGCAGGACCTGCCGGTCGCGTTCCACGACCGCTGGCCCGGTGGCCAGCTGCTCAGTCGCATCATGGGAGACCTCGGCCTCCTGCGGCGGTGGCTCGTGTTCGGCATCCTGCAGCTCGTGGTCAGCTTCGTGACCATCGTGGTGGGCGTCGGCCTGCTCGTGGCGACGGGCGGGTGGCTCGGCATCATCTTCCTGTGCGGCGCGATCCCGGTGACCGTCCTGGCCTTCCGGTTCTCGCGCAAGTACCGCAAGATCTCGCGCCTGTCGCAGGACCAGTCGGGCGACCTCGCCACCACCGTCGAGGAGTCGGTGCACGGCATCCGGGTGCTCAAGGCGTTCGGCCGCGGGCCGGACGCGCTGGACCAGTTCACGGACCAGGCCTCGGAGCTGCGCGAGACGGAGATCCGCAAGGCCACCACCGACGCCGGCCTGACCACCGCGCTGCGCGTCATCCCGGAGGTGACCAACGGTGTGGCGCTCGTGGTGGGTGCCTACCTGGTGGCCCAGGGCGACATGACCCTGGGTGCCCTGGTCGCGTTCTTCGCCACCACCGCCGTCATCAACGGCCCCGTGGTCGACCTCGGCATGACGCTGTCGATGACGCTCAACGCGCGCACCGCCGTCGACCGGTTCTTCGAGGTCATGGACACGGTCAACCCCCTGACCGACCCGCCCGCGCCCGTCACCCTCCCCGCGCCGGACGGCCGGTCGGGCGGGCACGTCGTCTTCCGTGACGTCACCTTCCGGTACGACGACGCCACGCGCCCCGTGCTCGACCACGTGGACCTGGAGCTGCCGCCCGGCACCACGACAGCCCTCGTGGGCCTGACGGGCTCCGGCAAGTCGACCCTCGCGATGCTGCCGCCCCGGCTCTTCGACGTCACCGAGGGGACCGTCGAGGTGGACGGGGTGGACGTGCGGGGGATGACGCGCGCCCAGGTGCGCGAACGGGTCGCCGTCGCCTTCGAGGACCCCACGCTGTTCTCCGCCTCCGTGCGGGACAACGTGCTGCTCGGTGTGGCCGACGACGTACCGGCGGACGAGCGCGAGTCCCTCATGCACCAGGCCCTCGAGGTGGCCCAGGCGCAGTTCGTGACCGACCTGCCCGACGGCGTCGACACCCGCATCGGCGAGGAGGGCATGTCGCTGTCCGGCGGGCAGCGGCAGCGCCTGGCGCTCGCCCGCGCCATCGCGGCACGGCCCCGGGTGCTCGTGCTCGACGACCCGCTGTCCGCGCTCGACGTCACCACCGAGGAGGCCGTCACGGCCCGCCTGCGGGACGTCCTGGACGCCACGACCAGCCTGATCATCGCCCACCGGCCGTCCACGGTCGCGCTCGCCGACCGGGTGGCCGTGCTCCAGGGCGGACGGGTCACCGCCGTCGGGACGCACCAGGAGCTGCTCGCGACCGACCCGCACTACCGGTACATCATCTCGAGCCTCGAGGAGGACTACGAGGCGCACGAGCAGGACCGCGGCGCGCCGGGTCCGGATCCTGACCCGGATCCTGACCCGGCTCCCGACCTGGGCGCAGAACCCGCCGACCCGCAGAGCCAGGAGGCGCTGTCATGACCGCCACCACAGGACGAGCCACAGGACGAGCCACAGGACGAGCCACAGGGCCGGCTGCCACAGGACCGGCCGGTACGGGACCCACCACGGGCCCGGACGCCCGCCGTCGGCCCACGGACGCCGCCGCCGACGACGTGACGACACTCGGCAAGGAGGCGTCGCGCAGCGTGCGGCGCCGGTCCATGCAGCTGCTCGGCGACCTCCTGCGCCCCCACAAGCGCGCACTCGGCTGGGCCGCCGTGCTCGTGGTCGCCTCGACGCTCGGTCAGGTAGCCGGGCCGCTCCTCGTGGGCGTGACCATCGACGAGGCCGTCCCCGCGCTTCGCGACGGGCGGGCCACCCCGCTCGTCCTGACCGGCGCCGGGTACCTCGCGGCGGCGGTGCTCGGCGGCGTCGCCGCCGGCGCCTACGTGCGAGCCGCGGCCCGCATCGCGCAGGCCGTGCTGCTCGACCTGCGCCGACGCGTGTTCCGCCAGACCCAGCGCCTGTCGCTGGAGTTCCACGAGTCCTACACCTCAGGCCGCATCATCTCCCGGCAGACCTCCGACCTGGAGGCCCTGCGCGAGCTGCTCGACGGCGGCCTCACCGGCGTCGTCTCCTCGCTGCTGCTGATGGTGTTCACGTTCGGGTTCCTGTTCTTCGTCGACTGGCGCTCCGGCCTGGTGCTCGCCGCGGCGTTCGTCCCGGCGTGGCTGCTCACCCGCTGGTTCCAGCGCATGTCGCAGCGGTTCTACCGGGAGCAGCGCACGGCGTCGGCCCGGCTGATCGTGAAGTTCGTCGAGACGATGACGGGTATGCGCGCCGTGCAGGCGTTCCGCCGCGAACCCACCACCGAGGCCGACTACCGCACCCTCGGCGAGGACTACCGCGATGCCAACCTGCAGATCTTCGGCGTCAACGGCCGGTTCCAGCCCGGGCTCATCCTCATCGGCAACATGACGGTCGTGGCGGCCCTCGCCGTCGGCGGATGGCGCGTGCTCGACGGCACGCTCGCCGTGGGCGTGCTCGCGGCCGTGCTTCTCTACTGCAAGCGGTTCTTCCAGCCCGTGCAGCAGCTGGGCATGTTCTACAACTCCTTCCAGTCCGCGACCGCGGCCCTGGAGAAGGTGTCGGGCCTGCTCTCGGAGGAGCCCACCGTCACCGAGCCCGAGCGGCCCACGCCGCTGCCGCTGCGGGACGGCCGCGCCCGGGGCGAGCTGCGGCTCGAGCACGTGCGGTTCCAGTACGGCGACGGCCCCGTGGTGCTGCCCGACCTGGACCTCACCATCCCCGCCGGCCAGACCGTCGCCGTGGTGGGCACCACCGGCGCCGGCAAGTCCACCGTCGCCAAGCTGGTCACGCGGTTCTACGACGCCTCCGACGGCGCCGTGCGCCTCGACGGTGTGGACGTGCGCGACCTCTCCTCGACCGACCTGCGCCGCGCCGTCGTCATGGTGACGCAGGAGGCGTACCTGTTCAGCGGGTCCGTCCGCGAGAACATCGCGCTCGGCCGGCCGGGCGCCACCCAGGCCGAGATCGAGGCCGCCGCGCGGGCCGTCGGCGCGCACGAGTTCGTGCTCGACATGCCCGACGGGTACGACACCGACGTGAACAAGCGCGGCGGGCGCGTCTCCGCCGGGCAGCGGCAGCTGCTGTCGTTCGCCCGGGCGTTCCTGGCCGACCCCGCGGTGCTCGTGCTCGACGAGGCGACGTCCTCGCTCGACATGCCCGGCGAACGGCTCGTGCAGCGCGGCCTGCAGACCCTGCTCTCCGACCGGACCGCCATCATCATCGCCCACCGGCTGTCCACCGTGGCGATCGCCGACCGGGTGCTCGTCATGGAGCACGGCCGGATCGTCGAGGACGGCACGCCCGCCGACCTCATCGCGGGCGACGGGCGCTACGCCCGGCTCCACGCGGCCTGGCAGGACTCGCTGGTCTGACCGCGGTCAAGGACCGGCCTGCTCGCACTCCGACAGGCCGGCCGTGATCGCCGTCAGCGCACGGTCGAGCTCGGCGTCGGTCACGCCGCCGAAGCCGAGCACCAGCCCCGTGGCGCTCGCGGTGCGGCAGTACGCCGCCAGGAGCGGGAAGTCGAACCCGGCGGCCCGCGCGGCGCTCCGGGCCGCCGACGCCGCGGCCGGGTCCGTGAGCCAGGTCGAGTACATCCCGGCGAGCGGCCCGGCGAGCTCGGCGTACGGTCCCATCGCCGCCGCGACCCGCGGGGCGCGGTCGGCGTAGACGCGCCGGGCGGTGCGCACCACCTTGTCGACCCACCCGTCGCGCAGCAGCGTCAGCAGGGCGCGCTGGGTGGGCCACGCCGGTGTGTCGTGGGTGACCCTGCGGCGCCGGACCAGGCGTTCGTGGACCTCCGGCGGTGCCACGAGCCAGCCGAGCCGCAGACCAGGACTCACCGACTTGGCGGCCGTCCCCAGGTAGGCCACGTGCGACCGGTCCAGGGCGGCCAGCGCGGGCACGGGGGCTACGTCGTACCGGAACTCGGAGTCGTAGTCGTCCTCGACCACCACGGCACCCGCGGCGCGCGCGGCCGCGAGGAGCGAGAGCCGGTCCGCGGCGGGCATGACCCGGCCCAGCGGGTGCTGGTGGGCAGGGGTCACGTAGGCGGCGGCGCAACCGACCAGGTCGGTGACGGCAGCGAAGGCGGGATGGTCCACGACGGTGCGGCCGACCGCCCTGACCGTCTCGACCGCCGCCCGGTACCCAGGGTCCTCGACCAGGACGGGACCCGGGCCGAGCACGCCCAGGAGCTGACGCAGGCCGTCCGTGGTGCCGGCCGTCAGCAGGATCTCGTCGGGCTCCAGGGTCAGCCCCCGGGTGCGGGCGAGGCGCTCGGCGAGCGCCTCGCGCAGCTCGGGTAGCCCGCGCGGGTCGGGGTAGCCGCGGGGTGGCCGCGCCGCGGAGACCTCGCGCCAGGCCCGCCGCCAGCCCGCGAGATGACGAGGGTCGATCCAGGGCGTGCCCGCGTCCAGACGGACGTACTGCGGCGCACGGGTCGCGGGACGCGGTGGGGCCGGCGGGACGGGCAGTGTCTCGCCGGATGCTACGAACGTGCCCGATCCGCGCCGGGTCTCCACCCACGCCTCCGCGACGAGCTGGTCGTACGCCTGCTCGACGACGGCGCGCGCCACGCCGAGGTCGGTCGCCAGGGCGCGGCTCGACGGGAGTCGGTCGTCCGTGGTGAGGGTTCCGTCGGTGACGAGGGCGCGGACCGCGGCGGCGAGCTGCGCGGGGAGGGGTTCGGGGCGGGTGCGGTCGAGGTGGACGGGGAGCACGGGGTGTCTTTCTGGGGCGTGGTGGGGTCGTTGGGTGGGGTGGTGGGCTGGCTGGGATGCGTGGGTGGGGGGCGTGGGCGGGGGCGTGGTTGGGCTGTTGGGTTGCTGGGCCTGTTGGCCTGCTGGGCCTGTTGGGCCTGTTGGGTTGCTGGGTTGTTGGGTTGCTGGGTTGGTCCGGCCGCCGGGCTGGCCGAGCGAGTGGCCTGTTCGAATCGCGAGGAACTGGCTCGTGTCTGCAAGCCACTCGCCCCGTCAGGCTAACCGTATGACGATGCAGCAGCTCTCCCCGACAGACCGCACCACCCCGACCCGGGGCCGGAACCGCCAGGTGGACGACCGCGACCGGCTCCTGGCGCTCCTGT
>Ga0233375_1000314_pt1 | contig 27454 bp, 22 predicted proteins | sample ElkDunMinimDraft_10_FD_191539 | JGI IMG/M metagenome (GOLD analysis project Ga0233375, IMG submission 191539) | Fecal eukaryotic communites from dung pellets of Tule Elk in California, USA - Elk Dung E16 | ecosystem: Host-associated > Mammals > Digestive system > Large intestine > Fecal | place... | reverse complement strand
TGCAACATCGGCATCCCCGACGCCACAGCGTCCAACACCTCCCGCCGCTTCTCGAGCGGCCACGGGAACCCAGACGGCATCACAACCCCCGATCACTCGAACGTTGCACTGACCGTATGAATCCGCCCTCATGATCGACTCGCGGCTTGCGGTTCGGCGACCGGGATCACTCCTAACGTGCGGTTCGGCGCCACGGACGGCACCCGGGGACGGTTAACTTGCGGTTCGGCGCTCGAGGGGTGCGATGGCTGCGCGCAGCTTGCGGTTCGGCAGTCAGGATCACGCAGATCTTGCGGTTCGGCGCCATCGACGGCTGCGGCGGACAGACAGGTTGCGGTTCGGCGCTCCGCGGCCGCTCCCCGAGCCTTTGCTGTCCGCTCGGCGTCCGACCGGTCTAGCCTCGAACCATGCGGACGCGACGGAGCACGACCACATTCGTACAGGCCGGGGCGCTGCTCACCGCACTGCTCCTGGCCGGGTGCTCCTCCGGCGGGGGCGACGAACCGGCCTCCGACGGGTCGACGCCGGCGCCGATCGCCTCGGCACCGTCGGAAGCCGCTTCTCCTACCGACCCGGAGGACGGCGACGGGGACGACACCGGCGAAGGCGACGGCGAAGGCGCCTCAGACGACAACACCTCCGAGCCCGCCGCGACCGAGACCGCGACCGGGCCGCCGTTCCCCGCGGACACCCGGTGGGACACCGCGGAGCCGAGCGGTGAGGGCGAGACGTTCCTGTCCGTCACCGACGTGCGGGTCGCCGCGCACGACCGCTACGACCGCGTCGTCTTCGACCTGGATGGCACGGGCAGCGGCAAGCCCGGCTGGCGCGTCGAGTACGTGGACCAGGCCTCCGACGACGGGTCGGGCCACGCCGTCGAGGTCGACGGCGACGCGGTCCTGCGGGTGTCGTTGTCGGGCACGGCGGCGCCCACGGACAGTGGCGTCGAGGAGTTCTCCGGCGACCGCATCGCGCCGGACGGCACCGAGTCGGTCGACGAGATCGTGTACCGCTACTGGTTCGAGGGGTACACGACCGCGTTCCTGGGCATCGACGAGGGCGAGCGGCCCTTCCGCGTGTTCCTCCTGGAGAACCCGACGCGCGTCGTGGTGGACGTCCAGCACTGACCCCGGCAGCGCCGCCGCTCGCTCAGCAACGCCACTCGCTCAGCGCCGCCACACGCTCACCACCGCCGCGGCCTCAGCGACCCCAGACCTCAGCGACCCCCGGCCTCAGCCCGCGACCTCGGACTTCTGGGGCCGCGCGAGCAGCGTCGCCGCCAGGTCGGACAGCGGCAGCCGTCCGGCCAGCACGTCGACCACGCCCGCCGTGATCGGCATCTCGACGTCGTGCGCCCGCGCCAGCTCCAGCACGGACTGCGACGACTTGACGCCCTCGGCCGTGCCGCCGGTCGCCGCGATGGCTTCCTCGAGCGTGAGGCCCTCGCCGAAGTGCTTGCCGAGCCGGTGGTTGCGCGACAGCGGCGACGCGCAGGTCGCCGTCAGGTCACCCATGCCGGCCAGCCCGGAGAAGGTGGCGGCGTCCGCCCCGAGCGCGAGGCCCAGGCGCGTGATCTCCACGAGGCCACGCGTGATGAGCGTGGCCAGCGTGTTCCAGCCGAAGCCGCGGCCCTGTGCCATGCCCGCCGCCAGCGCGATGATGTTCTTGACCGCGCCGCACAGCTCCACGCCGACCACGTCGGTGTTCGTGTACGGGCGGAAGTAGCCGGTGGCGCACGCGGCGGCGACCAGCTGCGCCGTGGTCTCGCTGCGCGAGGCGACCACGGTCGCCGTCGGCTGCCGTTCCGCGATCTCGGGCGCCAGGTTCGGCCCGGAGACGACGGCGACCCGCTCGTCGGGCAGGTCGAGCACCTCGGCCATGACCTGGCTCATGCGCTTGTCGGTGCCGAGCTCGACGCCCTTCATCAGGGAGACGACGACGGCGTCGGGCTCCACCAGGTCCTTCATGGACGACAGGGTGGCGCGGGCGACCTGGGACGGCACCGAGACCACCACTATCGACGCGCCCTTGAGGGCGACGGCGGGGTCGGTCGTCCCGTGCATCGCGGGTAGCTGGACGCCCGGCAGGTACTTCTCGTTGCGGTGCGTCTGGTCCACGGCGTCGAGCACGACGGCGTCGCGGCCCCACAGGGTGACGTCGCACCCGGCGTCGGCCAGGACCATCGCGAACGTGGTGCCCATCGAGCCCGCGCCGAGCACGGCGACCCTGGGCTGCGCCTGCTCCGTCATCAGCTGCTCCGGAGCGGCGCTCACGGGCGCTCCACCGGCGGGTAGTTCGTCATCTTGGCCTCGTACTCGGGGTGTCTGCGCAGGTCGAACCGCGGCGTGGGAGCCACCTCGCCGCGGATCTGCTCCAGCTCGGCGGTGATGGCGCCCATGATGCGGCTCGTGGCCTCACGCAGGGTGGCGGTGTCGTGCGGACGGTCGTACAGGTCGCTGAGGTCGACGGGTGGTCCGGCCTGGATGGTCACGGTCTTGCGCGGCCACGGCCAGCGGAGCATGCCGTACCGCGGCATGATCTCGGTGACGCCCCACTGCGCGATCGGGAGCACGGGGAGCCGTGTGGTCAGGGCGATCCGGGCCACTCCGGTCTTGCCCTCCATCGGCCAGAGATCCGGGTCCCGCGTCAGGGTCCCCTCCGGCAGGATCGTCACGCAGGCGCCGTCGCCGAGCTGGTTGGCCGCCTCCTGGAGCGACTCGGTGGCCCGGGCGGAGTCACGGTCGACCGGGATCATGTTGGTGCCCCGCAGCGCCCAGCCCGTCAGCGGCGAGGTGAACAAACCCCGCTTGGCCAGGATCCGCGGCTCGCGGCCGTTGTCGAACAGGTAGTGCGCCAGCGTCACCGCGTCCAGCTCCGTGACGTGATTGGCCGCGGCGATGAACCCCTTCTCCGGGAAGTTCTCCCCGCCCCTCCAGTCGTACTTGCACAGCATGAACATGATGTTCCGCACGATGAACGCGATGAAGCGGTACATGCGGGACTCAGGGCGTGGGATGGACACGGCCGAAAGGATACTCGTCCGCACCCACACCCCCGCCGGGGCGACCGCGCAGGTCGCCGGGATCCGGTGGCGCACCACCAGATCCCGGCGGCTCGAAGGCTCAGCCGCGGGTGACGTCCGCGCCCAGGGCCACGAGCTTCTCCTGGAAGTTCTCGTAGCCGCGGTCGATCAGGCCGATGCCGCGCACCGTCGACTGCCCCTTGGCGGCGAGCGCCGCGATGAGGTGGGAGAACCCGCCGCGCAGGTCCGGAACCTCGATGTCGGCCGCGGAGAGCGGCGTCGGCCCGGAGACGACGGCGGAGTGGTGGAAGTTGCGCTGGCCGAACCGGCAGTCGCGACCGCCCAGGCACTCCTTGTAGACCTGGATCGTGGCGCCCATCTTGCGCAGGGCGTCCGTGAAGCCGAAGCGGTTCTCGTACACGGTCTCGTGCACGATCGACAGACCGGTGGCCTGCGTGAGCGCGACGACGAGCGGCTGCTGCCAGTCCGTCATGAAGCCGGGGTGCACGTCCGTCTCGAGCACGATGGACTTGAGGTCGCCGCCGGCGTGCCAGAAGCGGATGCCGTCGTCCTGCACCTCGAAGCGGCCGCCGACCTTCCGGAAGGTGTTGAGGAAGGTCATCATCTCGGGCTGGGTAGCGCCCTTGACGGTGATGTCGCCGCCCGTGGCCAGGGCCGCGGAGGCCCAGGACGCGGTTTCGATGCGGTCGTTCAGCGCGGTGTGGGTGTAGCCCTCGAGGCGGTCGACGCCCTCGATGCGGATCACGCGGTCGGTGTCGACCGAGATGATCGCGCCCATCTTCTGCAGCACCGCGATGAGGTCCATGATCTCGGGCTCGATCGCGGCGCCCGAGAGCTCGGTGATGCCGTCGGCGCGGACCGCGGTGAGCAGCGTCTGCTCGGTGGCGCCCACCGACGGGTACGGCAGGGAGATCTTGGTGCCCTGGAGGCGGCGCGGCGCGCGCAGGTGGATGCCGTTGGGCCGCTTGTCCACGACGGCGCCGAACTGGCGCAGGATGTCGAGGTGGTAGTTGATGGGCCGGTCGCCGATGCGGCAGCCGCCCAGGTCGGGGATGAACGCCTCGCCGAGGCGGTGCAGCAGCGGCCCGCAGAACAGGATCGGGATACGGCTGGAGCCGGCATGGGCGTCGATGTCGGCCACGTGTGCCGACTCCACGTTGGACGGGTCGAGGTCCAGGATCCCCGCGTCGGTGTCGTACTTGACGTTCACACCGTGCAGGTCCAGGAGCCCCGAGACGACCTTGACGTCGCGGATCTGCGGCACGTTCCGCAGCACGCTGGGCGTCTCCCCCAGGAGGGAAGCCACCATGGCCTTCGACACGAAGTTCTTTGCGCCTCGAACGGTGATGGTCCCGTTCAACGGGTTGCCGCCGTTCACATACAGCAGATCGTTCATATCCTCGTCGTCGTCTCGTTCGTTCCGATGATGGATTTCCGGTGGCGGAGCCAGGTGCGTCGCCGGGAGCGCCCGGTCGATCCTGCCCCTCGCCGCCGGTCGTGCCAACACGCGCACGGGCGGGAGTATTCACCGTTCACTACACCTTCACTCGCGACGCACGGGCACGCAGTTCGACACGCCGGGTGGGCACAGAGCGTGCGCAGAGGGGCGCCATGACGTCGTTCGCAGCCTACGTCAAGCCCTCATCCATGATGCGAGACACCCTTCCCAGATCGCGGACGCGATGCCTAATCTCACCCGCATGAGCACCCCCGCCACCCCGACCGCCGGTACCACCGGCGGCGGACAGGACCCGGCCACGGAGGGCAACCCCCGCGGCCGTGTCGTCGTCGCCTCCCTCATCGGCACCTCGATCGAGTTCTACGACTTCTACATCTATGCCACCGCAGCCTCGCTGGTCTTCCCCGCACTGTTCTTCCCGAACACCGAGGACCCGACCACGCAGCTCCTGTCGTCGTTCGCCGTGTTCGGTGTCGCCTTCGTCGCGCGGCCGGTCGGATCGGTCCTGTTCGGCCACTTCGGGGACCGCATCGGCCGCAAGACGACGCTCGTGGCGTCGCTGCTCACGATGGGTATCGCGACCGTCCTGATCGGGCTCATCCCGTCGGCGTCGACCCCCGGCTGGGCGGTCGCCGCGCCCGCCGTGCTCGTGCTGTGCCGGTTCTGCCAGGGCCTCGGCCTCGGCGGCGAATGGAGCGGCGCGGCACTGCTCGCCACGGAGAACGCCCCGCAGGGCAAGCGCGCCGTCTACGGCACGTTCCCGCAGCTCGGCGCACCGATCGGCTTCATCCTGGCCAACACGGTGTTCATCGCCCTGTCGGGTTCCCTCACGCCCAAGCAGTTCGCCGACTGGGGCTGGCGCATCCCGTTCCTCGCGTCCGCGATCCTCGTGATCATCGGCCTGTGGGTGCGGCTCTCGCTGCTGGAGACGCCCGCGTTCCGCAAGGTGCTGGAGGCGGAGGCCGTCACCAAGGTGCCGGTGGCCCGGGTGTTCAGCACGTCCTGGCGCAAGATCGTGTCGGGCACGTTCATCATGCTGGCCACGTACGTGCTGTTCTACCTGATGACGACCTTCACGCTGAACTACGGCGTCGCCCCCACCGCGCCCGCCGACGGCGCCCCGGCCGGCCTGGGCTACGAGAAGATCGATTTCCTCTGGATGCTCATCATCGGCGTGGTGTTCTTCGGCATCTTCACGCTGGCCTCCGGCCCGATGGCGGAGCGGTTCGGCCGCCGCAAGCACCTCATCTGGGTCACCGTGGCGATCATCCTGTTCGGCGGCTCGTTCGTACCGCTGTTCGCGGCGGGCGACGTCGGCGTGCAGACGCTGCTCATCCTGGGCTTCACGCTCATGGGCCTCACGTTCGGCCCGATGGCGGCCGTGCTGCCGGAGCTGTTCCCGTCCAACGTCCGCTACACGGGCTCGGGCATCGCGTACAACCTGTCGTCGGTGCTCGGCGCGGCGGTGGCCCCGTTCATCGCGGTGTGGCTGTGGGCCCAGGCCGACGGCTCCCCCGTGCTGGTGGGCGTCTACCTCTCCGTGATGGCGGTGATCACGCTCGTCTCGCTGATCACGACGCGTGAGACGCGCGACGTGGACTACGACACGAACGTCAGCGCCTGAGGCTCCTGCTCGAACCCGTGTGAGTTCGGTCGGATGGGATGAGATCGGTCAGTCAACTGACCGATCTCATCCCATCCGACCGAACTCATCTCAGCGGCTCAGGGGCAGCCCCTGGGGAGGGTTAGCGTGGGGCGGTGGAGACGACGGCCCTGATCGCAGCGTGCGCGGCCGTGGTGCTGGGGGCCGGGCTGCAGCGGATCGCCGGCATGGGCCTCGGCATGGTCGCCGCCCCGGTGCTCACCGTGTTCCTCGGCGCGTCGGTGGGCGTGCTGGTCAGCAACGTGGCGACGATCGTCACGGCCCTGATCGTGCTGCGGGCCCTGCGCGACCAGGTGGAGTGGCGCCGGGTCGTCACGATTCTGCCGCTGATGCTCGTGGGCTCGGTGCTCGGCGCGCTCACCGTCCGCGAGGCCGACTCCGCGTGGCTGGACGTGATCGTGGGCGGGTCGGTACTGGTCGCGCTGGCCGCCTCCGCGCTGCTCCGCCGCCGGGTCCGGGTGCAGGGGCGTTCCGTCGCCGTCGCGACCGGCCTGGCGGCGGGGTTCATGAACACGACGTCCGGCGTGGCGGCTCCCGCATGGACCGCCTACGCCCTGGCGACCCGCTGGGACCACCGGTCGTTCGCCGCGACGCTGCAACCCCTGCTCGTGGTCATGAACACCATGTCGGTGGTCACCAAGCTGTCCTTCGGGGCGATCCCGCCCGGCTCCGTCCCGGCGTGGTGGGTCTGGCCGGTACTCCTCGCGGGCGTGCTCGGTGGTGTGTGGCTCGGCAACCTGCTGGCCCGGCGGGTGTCCACGCGAGCGGCGTCGGGCCTGGCGCTGACCGTCGCGGTGGCGGGCGCCGTCACCGCCCTGACGAGAGGCCTGCTGACGGTGTGAGCGCCGGACCGAGGTGACCGGTCCGGAATCCCTCACGTTCGACGAGGTCGCGGCGCTGCTCACCGAGCTCGGCGAGCGCGACGTCCGCTACGTGCCGATGAGCTTCGAGGACTTCCATGCCGCCGTCGCCGCGGAGGCGGGCGGAGAGACGGCGGCGCTGCTCACCGACCTCTGCCGCGAGGTGTTCGACGGCCGCGACAGGGTGCCGGCCGACGGCGTCCGCCCGGTGCTCGGGCGTGTGTCTCGGGCCGTCCTGACCGTGCTCGCGGAGGCACTCGCGGCCGAGCGCGCCGACGCCGTCACATCGAGGTCCTGATCGAGCCCGTCGCCGATGCGGTGCGGCCCGTCGTCCACCTCTCCGGGCGGCCATGGGCCACCGACGCCGAGGGGAACCCCACCTGGGGCCGGACCCGCCGGGCCACGTCGCAGTGGACCCGGCCCGGGGCGACGCCGGTAGGGGTCGCCCCGGGGCCGAGCACCGGCACGGTCAGATGATGCGGCGGCCCTCCGCCCTGGCCGTGCGCCACTCGCGGAGGAACGCGCGGACGATCACGAAGAGCACCCCGGCCACGATCAGCGGCCAGACCAGGACGTACAGCGTGAGCAGGATGCTCATGAGTTCTCCCCTCGTGCCGCGACAGGGTCACCCTGACGTGGCTCGTCGGCCGGACGCGCGCCGCCCGGTTCGTTGTCGAAGTCGCCCGTGCGCTCCTTGATGAGCGCGAAGTCGAACGTACCCTTGTTCCGCAGGGTCAGCGCGACGCAGACGACGGTGCTCACCGCGTAGGCGACGAGCGAACCAGACAGCACCGGGTAGGTGTGCAGGAACCCGATCGTGAACGGCGCGGCGGCCAGCGTAGCGACCGCACCGATGACGAGCGCGACACGCTTGCCGAAGAAGCCGAACGCCATCAGGCCCAGCACGATGCCGACGCCCAGCGTCGAGACGACGTCCGAGACGAGCCCGAGGCCGCCGGACAGGTCCACCCAGGAGAAGCGGACCGGCAGGAAGGCTGCGAGACCCGCCACGACGGCGACGCTGAAGGCCAGGTTGGTGACCCGGCCCCAGTAGAAGCTGGCGATGACGGGGAACACCAGCGCCCCCCACATCGCCCCGACGAACACCAGCAGGTCCAGGATGTTCAGCTTGGACCCGGCGAAGTAGAGCCCGGCGGCGATGGCGACGACCATCGTGATGCGGCCGACGAGGATCATGGTGCGGGGGTTGGCCCGCTTCTTCCCCGCGACGTTCTGGCCGTAGACGTCCGCCATGACGATCGACGACAGCGCCGTCAGGTCGGCGTCGGCCGTCGAGGACAGCGAGCCGATGATCATGACGAAGAACAGGCACAGCAGCGCCGGGTTCAGGTAGGTCGCCGCCATCTGCGGGATCAGGTTGTTGACGTCGCCGTTCAGCGGCTCGACGCCCGCGTACAGGGCGATGACGCCGAGCATGCCGATGCCGATGATCGCCGCTCCGTACCCGAAGGTCGCGGTGACGAACGTCTTCTTGATGAGGTCCTCGCGCACCGCGAAGAGCCGCTGGGCGATGGTCTGGTTGCCGATGGCGTAGGCCAGCACCGCCGCGATGTACGGGGCGCCCTGGTTGTAGAACGCGTCCGACGAGAAGAAGTCCTGCTGCTGCGGCGTGAGGTTGGCCGCGCCGGTCTCGAACAGGCCGGGGCCGCCCGCCGTGAAGAACACGATGGGGATGATCACCGCGACCGCGCCGAGCATCGCGAGCACCTGCGCGAAGTCGGTCAGCACCGAGGCCCGGAACCCGGACCAGAGCGTGTACAGGAGCACACCGGCCGCGATGGCGACGATGCCCTGCGTGAAGGTGTACGGCGTGAGCATGTCCACCAGTGCGCCGCCGGCGATGAGGTTCGACGTCAGGCTGATCAGGCTGCCGAGCACGTTGGAGCCGGCGAGCATGAGCTGGCTCGAGCGCCCGTGCCGGGCGAACATGACCTCGGCGATGGTGTGCGCCCGCGGCGCCACGGCGCGGATCCTGCGCCCGAAGGGGTAGATGAGCAGGATCATCAGCGCGCCCCAGAGCCCGTAGTGGATGGGGCCGGAGATCCCGTAGGTGTAGCCCGAGGTGGCGGAGGCATACATCGACGACGCCCAGATCCAGGTGGCGGTCATCGAGGCGGCGGAGATGCCGAACCCGATCTTTCCGCCGCCGGTCATGTAACCGTCGGCGTTTTCCTTCTTCTTGCTGATGCGCACGGACATGTAGAAGCTGCCACCGAAGAACAGCAGCAGGAGGAGGATCGCTACCGATCCGGGAAGTTGTTGCAGGCCGCTCAAGGCGTTCTCACTTTCTCGTCAGGGACCGGTCGGGAGCCGACCGGGATGAACGGGGAGGTGGGAACGGAGGTCAGACCGGCGGCACCCGGCGTGGGCACACGGTGCGGTACACGCGCTCTCGTGAGGTGGGATGCTGTGCTGGCCGGCAGAAGAGCACAGAGCTCCTTTCGTCATCAGCGGTACGGAACCAGGGCAGGCTCGCGCCCCGGTTCGGCGACCTTCGGGTGCCGGCACGCGAGGCGGTGCCGGCGAGGCGGTGACGGGTCCCGCAGGCTCGCGCGGAGCGCGGCGTCGCGCAGGTCCGGGAGGTCTACCGGCGTCGGGTAGCGCGGGTCCGTCGCCAATGGTTCTACCACAAATATGCACGGAGATGCCCAAGTCATCCCATACGTGGCACCTGGGGCGCTCGTCAGGCGGAGCGCCCCTGGCGGCGCCGCACCACCATGGCGCGCTGCTCGGGGATGCTCCAGTCGAAGCGGACGGCGAGCAGGCGGAGGGCCGTGGTGAGCACGACGCAGGCCACGGCCGCGAGGAGCACCGGGACGCCCGCGGCCACGAGCCCGACGAGCAGGGCGGCGCCCGCCGCCGCGGCGATCGCGTACAGGGAGCCCACGTGCAGCAGCGCGACCGGCAGGTTGAGCGACACGTCGCGCACCACGGACCCGCCGACGGCGGCGACGGCGCCGACGAAGACCGCGGGTACCTCCGGCACGCCGAGGGCGAGCGCCTTGGAGGCGCCGATCGCGCCGAAGAGTCCGATCGTCACGGCGTCGAGCGCGACGATCAGGGGATCGAGACGGCTGAACAGCCGCTGGAGGGACAGCCCGACCAGGGCGGCAGCGGCCGCGACGAGCACGTACCAGTCGCCGTAGATGACGACGGGTGGCTCGCCGAGCAGGATGTCGCGCAGCAGGCTGCCGCCCAGCGCCACGCCGATGCCGACGAGCACGGCCCCCAGCACGTCGATGCGCCGGTCGGTGAACCCACCGGCGAAGAGGGCGCCCTGGAGGGCACCGAGACCCACCGCCGCGAGCTCGGCCCAGAGCGGGATGCCGAACGGCGTGATCATGTCCATCCGAGCCTACTTTCGAGCGGGTCCACCGGTTCCGCCGTCCATCTTGTCGTACGGCGGCGGAACCGGTGAGAAGGACTCATCGAGCGGTGGTCCGCGCGGCCTCAAGGATCACGTCGGTGACGGCACCCGGCTGGGAGACCGTGACGGCGTGGGACGCGTCGACCTCGATCAGCTTGCCGTCGGCCCGCTCGGCCATGAAACGCGACAGCTCGGCGGGGATCGCGAGGTCCTGCGTCGCGGAGAGCACCCACGACGGGATCGACTTCCAGGCGGCGCGGGTGGCCTGGGCCTGGAAGGCGGCGAGCGCGAGCGGCCGCTGCGTGGCCGCCATCAGCTCGGCCGTCTCGGCGTCCACGTCGCCCGCGAACAGGGCGTTGAACCGCTCGGGGTCGATGTAGAGGTCGGTCCCGGTCTCGCCGTCGGACGTGCTGTACGGGACGCCCTGCGCGGCGCCGCCGAGCTGGGCACCCGGGAACTTCTCGACGAGGTCGACGAGGCTCTCACCGGGCTCGGCCAGGAAGCTGGCGACGTAGACCAGGGCGGTCACGTTCGGGTTGCCCTCGGCGGCGTGGCTCATGACGTGGCCGCCGTAGGAGTGGCCGGCGATCACGATCGGGCCGTCGATGGTGTCGAGGACGCTGCGCAGATAGGTGGCGTCGCTCTCGAGCCCGCGCAGCGGGTTGGCGACGGCGATCACGCGGTGGCCGGCCTTGCGGAGCGCCGCGATCGAGCCGTTCCAGCTCGAGGAGTCGGCGTAGGCGCCGTGGACCAGGACGACCGTCTGCTGGGAGGTGCTCATGATGTGCCTCGTTTCGGATCAGGTGGCGCGATCTGGGGTTCCGGATCGTTGCCGGTGTAACGCGCTTGATATGCAATATATTGCATCCAGTAGCAGTGGGCAAGGTCACAGCGAGACATCACCCGTCCCGCACCGCGAGACGGCATGTATCAGACGTGCTCCGGCCCCCTCGTTTTCCCTGCGCAGCACGCCGGGCGCGCACCCGACCCTGGGGCGCCGGCCGGCGGCGTCCCGACGTCCGCACGCCACCTGGGAAGCCGACCCATGACCGAACATCTCCTGACCCTGCTCGGCCCGGTCCGCATGTGGCGGGACGGAGCATCCGTGTCGCTGGGCTCCCCGCAGCAGCGCACCGTGCTCGCAGTACTGCTCCTGCACGACAGCCGCGCGGTGCCGGGCGAGGAACTGATCGACGCCCTGTGGGGCGGGGACCCGCCACGGGATGCCTGGGGCACGCTGCGCACCTACGTCTCGCGACTGCGGCGGGTCCTGTCCGGGTCGCCCGCCGTGATCGAGACCACCGGTAACGGGTACGCCGCGCACACCGAACCCGGGGCGGTCGACGCCGGGGCCTTCCAGGACCTTGTCGCCCGGGCCCGCCAACAGGTGGCCGACGGCGACCCGCGTGCGGCGACGACATCGCTAGCCCGGGCGCTCGCCCTCTGGACCGGTACGGGTCTGGACGGCCTGCCGGGCGAGTACATCGCACGGCAGCGCACCCGGTTGCAGGCCGCACGCCTCGCCGCCGTGGAGCTGCGGTTCACCACGCTGCTCGACGCCGGCCTCGACGCCGCCGGGCAGGAGGACGTCGCGGCGGAGCTGACGCTGCTCGTGGAGCAGCACCCGTTCCGGGAGCCGCTGCGCGAGCTGCTCATGCGCGCGCTGTACCGGCGGGGTCGGCAGGCCGACGCCCTGGCCGCGTACCGCGCGGGCGAGTCCCTGCTGCGGGACGAGCTCGGCATCGATCCCGGGCCTGCGCTGCAGGCCGTCCACCAGCGCATCCTCGTGTCGGACCCCGCGCTCCTGACCGCACCCGCGCACCTGCGGGCCGTGCCGCAGGTGGCCGTGGCGCACCAGGCCGGGGTCGCCGCCCGACAGGTCGGGCGGAGTGGGGCTGCGCCGATCCTGCTGCCCTCGCGCGTGCCGCACTTCACGGGCCGCGACGCGGAGCTCGCCCGTATCGCCGAGGCGCTCGAACCCGCCCACGGCACCATCACGACCGTCGGGGTCCACGGCCTGGACGGTCTGGGCAGGTCGGCGCTCGTCGTCGAGGCGGCACACCTCGCCGTCGGCCCGTTTCCCGGCGGTCGGCTGTACGCGGACCTGGAGCACGTGTCCGGCGATCTCACCGAGACCCTCGGTGCCTGGCTGGCCGCCTACGGGGTCCCGCCCGCGGACGTGCCGGGTTCGGCGCACGCCCGGGCGATCCGGCTCCGGGGCGTGATCGACGACCGCCGCGTCCTGGCGGTGCTGGACGGCGTCGAGGACACCACGTCGCTCGGTCCGCTGACCCGCGCCCTGCCGCCCGGCAGTGCGGTGCTGTTCGTCGCGCGCCGCAGGCATCCCGAACCGGTGGACACGAGATGGGTCCACGTCCCGCCCCTCCCCCACGACGACGGGCTGCGCCTCCTGACCGACGTCACCAGCCCGGACCGTGTCGCCGCCGAGCCGGATGCCGCCGCACGAGTGGTCGACATCGCCGGGGGCTGGCCACTCACGCTGCGCCTCATCGGCGGCCGGCTGAACGCCCGTCCGCGCTGGAGCATCGCCGCGCTGACCGACCAGCTCGTCCACGAGCTCTCGAATCCCACCGCGATCGTGCACGACGACTGCCTGCTCGCCGAGGCACCCGTCCTGAAGGCCTACTCACGGCTCAGACCCGCGCAGGCGCGGGCGCTGCTTCGGACCTCGGGGCTGGATGCCGACACCTTCACCATCCGGCAGGCCGCTGAAGCGTTGGGGACGACGAGCGAAGTCGCCTGGAGCGTCCTGGACCCGCTCGTGGAGCTGGGCCTGCTGACCGACCACGGTCCGGCGGGCTCCCTGCGCGGCACCACGTACCGGATGGGCGGGGTGGTGCGCGCTTTTGCCCGACGGCGGGCCGCAGACCCGGACGCCTCGGAGTCCGCCGCCGTGCCCCTGGAACGGGGCCGCGCCGGTCTGTACGCAGCCAACTGAACCCGCCCCACGCGGGTAGCCCTCGTGACCGCCCGCCTGCCTCAAGGAGGCGGCCACGAGGACGTCTGTGGGGTCAGGCGGCGGGCGCGACCGGGTGGTTGCCGCGGACGACGTCGGCGGGGTCGTACTGCGCCTTGATCCGGCTGAGCCTGCCCAGGGTGGCGGGCTCGGCGAACGGCGCCCCGCCGGTGCGTTCGGCGAAGTTGAGGTAGCCGGTGGGGGCAGACCAGGGGTGCAGGACGTCGGACACCGCGTCCAGCGCGCGGTGCGTCGCCTTCACAGCGGCCTCGACGGGCGTGATCGACACGCTGAACACGGCATACGCCGCCTCGAACCCGCTGACCGCCCCGCCCGTGGCCGGCTGCGGTTCCAGCGCGCCGCCGAGGTGGCGGATCTCGGTGGAGAGCAGCGGGAAGTCGGCGTCGGGACCGGTCACGGAGAGGTAGGCGTCCAGTGCCGCGGCCGGGAGCGTGCTCAGCAGGATCCCGTCGCCCGCTGCGGGAACGGGCTGCGGCGGGTCCATGTGAATCTCCGCCAGATCCTGCGGCGTGCTGGGGCGCACGGTGTCCATGGCCGGGACCAGTGCGCGCAGCGGCGCGAGCGCCGCGTCGGTCGCGGCGGCGTCCAGCAGGGAGACCAGCTCGACCACCACGAACGACTGGCCACGGACCGGCTCCGGGATCTCCTCCATCGGCGGGAAGCGCAGCAGCCGGCCCACCGACGTGATCTCGTCCGGCACGGAGGCCGTCCATTCGCGCCACGCGTGCAGCACCTCGGCGGCGCGCTCGATGGGCCAGAACAGGGTGCCGCCGTGCAGCTCCCCCACCTCGAGGAGGCCGAACTCGAGGGCCGTGACGATCGCGAAGCTACCGCCGCCCCCGCGGATCGCCCAGAACAGGTCGGGCTCGTTCGCGGCATCGATGCGGCGCAGCACGCCGTCGGCCGTCACGACCTCCGCCGCCACCACGTGGTTGGCGGCCAGGCCGTGCCGGCGGGCCAGCCAGGACAGGCCGCCGCCGAGGGTGTAGCCGACCACGCCCACGTCCGCGGCGCTGCCCGCCAGGCCGATGAGTCCGTGCGGTGCCGCGGCTGCCGTGACGTCGGCCCACAGTGCTCCGGCCTCGACGCGTGCCGTGCGGGCCTCGGGGTCGACGACGACGCCGCGCATCTGCGAGGTCCTGATCAGGATGGTGCCGGCGAGCGGGCCGAGGGGGTTGGCGTTGTGGCCGGTGCCCTGGGCCGCCACACGGAGGCCCGCGTGACGGGCGGCGTCGACCGTCGCTACGACGTCGGTGGCGTTCGCGGCCAGGACGACGGCGTCGGGGTGCTGGTCGACGGCCAGCTGCCAGGCCTGACGCGCGGTGTCCCAGTCCGGGTCGCCGGGCAGGGTGAGAGTGCCGGTGAGCTGGGCACGCAGGGTGTCCAGGTGGTTCGAGGGCATCGGGGGGTGCTCCGTTCGGTCGGGTTCGATACCCCGATCCTCGGGAGTGGAGGTTGACGGGTGGTTGACGTCGGATCGATAGGGTCGACAGTCCAGGGGGCGCTCCGCCGTGGAACTCGAGGGGACTTCACAAGCTGCCCCAGCCCGAGATGATGTGAACATGCCGGACCTACCCCACCCCCCGACCGCCCCGCCCATCGTGTCGAACGTCCCCGGGTCCTTCCCCTGGGGCGTCCTGACGCGTCGCCATCCCGACCTGATCGCAACAGTCCGCCGGCTCGTGCCCTACCCGCCGGAGGTCCAGTCCGCGCTCGACGACCTTCTGGAGACGATCGGCGGTGCCATCCCGCCGCTGCCCGCCGGCGCTCACGACCAGGCCGCGTGGCAGGAGTGGTCGGCCCCGTACGTGGGCCAGAAGTGGCTCGACGTCCCGTTCCTGTGGGCGGAGTCGTACTTCTACCGGCTCCTCCTGGAAGCCACCGGCTACTTCGGGTCGGGACCGTGGGCCGGCGTCGACCCGTTCGCCCCGCAGAAGAGCGCGGAGCTCGACTCATCCGACCTGGTGCGCGACCTGGAGAGCCTCGGCACTCTGGTGGGCGCCCCGGAGCAGGACGGCCTCTCCGCAGCGCTGACCGCCGCGGTATGGGGCAACCGGGCCGACCTCGGCTTCCGGATGTCCGATCCGGGCGCACAGGACAAGGACCAGGTCGACGACCTCGTCGCCGACGACTCGGCTGAGCTGTGGCGCCTCCTGGGCACCGGCGCACCCCACCAGGTACACCTCGTCGCGGACAATGCCGGCCGCGAGCTCGTCGCGGACCTCGTCCTGATCGACCGCCTCCTGGAGACCGGCCGCGCCGCGACCGTCGTCCTGCAGCTCAAGCCGCACCCGTACTACGTCTCCGACGCCACGGTCACCGACCTGCTCCAGGTGCTGCGGCGCCTGGAGGCGGCGGGCGGGGCCGCCGCCGGCATCGCGGCTCGGCTCGGGACGGCGATCCGCGACGGGCGGGTCCAGGTCCGGGCGCACGCGTTCTGGTGCACACCCCTCACGTTCCACGAGATGCCATCGGACCTGGTCGCCGAGCTCGCCGCGGCGACCGTCGTCGTCATCAAGGGCGACCTGAACTACCGCCGTCTGGTGGGCGACGCCCACCGGGAGCCCACCACGCCGTTCCGGGACCTCACGGCCTACTTCCCCGCGCCCGTGGTCGCGCTTCGCACCCTCAAGTCCGACGTGGCCGTCGGCGTCGACCCGGACCGCCTCGCACATCTGGAAGCGAGCGCTCCCGGCTGGCGCACGGACGGCACGCACGCCGTCATCCACGTGCGGCCCTGAGCGAGACGCCGTCGGCGACGGTCGGGTGTGATCTCACTGACGAAGACGGTGTCGGCGGCGACCGAACACATATTCTGTCTCCAGACGACCCCGGCGCGGTCCAGGGCCTCGAAGGAGCACGACGATGAACAACCACGGCCGAGGACAGGCATGATCGACCCGCTGATCGCGACATTCGTGATCCTGGCACTGGCAGTGCTCGGCTTCGCGACCAACCGGATCCCGCTCGTGATCGTGGCGGTGTCCGTGCCGGTGGCGCTGTGGGCCACCGGCGTGCTTCCGCTGGGTGATGCGCTGTCAGGGTTCAGCGACCCGATCGTCCTGTTCATCGCCACGCTGTTCGTGCTCAGCGAGGCGCTGGCGACCACGGGCATCACGGCCTGGATCGGGACGCAGCTCGAACGCTGCTCGTCGTTCGGGCGTACCGGGCTGATCGCGGTGATGGTGGGCGGGAGCGCTCTGCTCGCGGCGGTCATCAGCATCAACGGTGCGGTCGCGGCGCTGCTGCCGGTCGCCGTCGTCGCCGCCGCGCGGGCCGGCATCGTGCCCTCGAGGATGCTCATCCCGCTGGCGTTCGCCGCCAGCGCGGGGTCGATGCTGACCCTCACCGGGACCCCGGTGAACGTCATCGTCTCCGAAGTCGCCGCCGAGGCGGGCGGGCGGGAGTTCGGATACTTCGAGTTCGCACTCGTGGGCATTCCGCTCGTCCTGGTGACGATGCTCCTCGTGGTCACCCTCGGCAGTCGTCTTCTGCCGGAGCGCGTCCCGGAGCACCTGGTCGACGTCGCTGCCGATCCGCAGGACCGAGTGCGCTCGTGGCGGGAGAGCTACGCCGCCGACCTCGACGAGAGGCACCTCTTCACCGACACCACCGGCGTGGTCGAGGTGCTCATCGCCCCACGCTCGACCCTGATCGGCCGCCAGGTCAGCCCTGGTATGACCACGCGGGACGAGAACCTCGTCGTCGTCGCGCTGCGGCGGGCCAGCGACTCGCCGACCGGTTCGTCGCCGTCGGTCCCGCTGCCCCTGCAGGCCGGTGACTCCGTGCTGGTGCGCGGCCCGTGGGACGCGCTCCACCGCTACACGCAGTCGCCGGACGTCATCGCCGTCGAGGCGTCGCAGAGGCTGCAGCGGAGCGTGCCGCTCGGGGCCGGCTGGAAGCGTGCTCTCGGGGTGCTGGTCGGGGCGATCGCGCTCCTGGCGACGGGCGCCGTCCCTCCGGTGATCGTCGGGCTGCTGGCGGCCGGCGCCCTCGTGCTGCTGCGGGTGGTCACCGTGCCCCAGGGGCTCCGCGCGATCTCCTGGGACACGGTGATCCTCATCGGGTCGCTCATCCCGTTGTCGGCGGCGTTCGTGTCCTCCGGCGCGGCGGACATGATGGCTGAGCTCCTGATGCGCCTCACCGGGAGTGCGTCACCGCACATCGCACTCCTGGCGCTGTGCGCGCTCACGCTCGTGCTGGGGCAGTTCATCTCGAACGTGGCGACCGTGCTGGTCATGGCCCCGGTCGCGGTGTCGTTCGCCCAGTCGCTCGACGTGAGCGTGCAGCCGTTCATGATGGCGCTGGCCGTCGTGGGGGCGGCCGCGTTCCTCACCCCGATCGCGACGCCGGTCAACCTCATGGTGCTGCAGCCCGGGGGCTACCGGTTCGGGGACTACTGGAAGCTCGGGCTGCCGCTCGCGCTCCTGTTCCTCGTCACGGCCGTCTGGTACGTGCCGGTGGTGTGGCCGTTCTGAGCGGTGGTCGAGGGCGCGAAGCTCCTGGGTCGGTCGTGCTGCCCGCATCCGCTGGAGAGGCGAACATGCTGATGTCGTCGACGGCATTCGCGGCGTTGCCTCCCTTGTCGAAGGTGTCGTCGCTCATCACCTCAGGCTGAGCGGTCCGGGCGGACTCGCACGGCGGTCGGTTCTCGGGCGGGCCTCAGCCGCGGACGACGGCGGTCCTCAAGCGGGCGGATCGTCGACACTCCGCCGCAGCGAACGGTCGGCGACGGTGAGGAGCAGCGCGAGGCCCGCGAGCACGACGACAACGATCGCGATGACGTGCATGCCCTGGTCCGACGGCGCGTCGCCGAACACGGGCCCGAGGATGCTCGACGCGGCGATCGCGCCGATCTGTACGGACGTTCGTGACAGCCCTGATGCCGAGCCGATCTGTGCCGCCGGCGCCCGGCGGAACAGGACCGCCTGGTTCGACACCGAGGACAAACCCTGCGCCACCCCGAACAGCCCCATGACCACGAGCAGGAACCACACGGGCGACCCGACGTCGAGGAAGATCAGCAGTGCGCCGCCGAGCAGCGGTGCGGCGGCAGCGACCAGCAGGGAGCCCCGCACCCGCGGCGTGCGGGCGATCGCGAGCGACGTGACCATGGCTCCGACCGCGGACGGGAGCTGGAGCAGCCCGGCGGCGTCAGCGGAGTACCCGGCAACCGCCTGTGCCCATTGCGCGAACCCGTACACCACGAGGTAGATGCACGTGTAGACGAGGAACAGCCGCCCGTACGTCGCCGTCAGGGAACCGTTGGTCGCGAGCATCCGGACGTCGATGAACGGTTCGTGCTGACGACGCTCCCACACCACGAGCCCGGCCAGCGCGACGACGGCGATCCCGACCAGCCACAGGGCGCGGACCTCCAGGTGCAGGAAGAAGAACACCGCGCTCGTGATCCCGACCGCGAACAGCACCATGCCCGGCAGGTCGAGCGACCGCACGCCGGCCGACCCCCTGGCTCCCCCGCGGCTGCGGTCGGACGGGAGCCACAGGAGGGCGAGCACGATGGTCACCGCCGCGAAGGGGACGTTGACGAGGAAGATCGACTGCCAGCTGAAGGTGTGGATCAGAAGCCCACCGAGCACCGGCCCGATCGCCGCGGTCACCAGACCCGTGATCGACAAGCCGGAGAGAAGGACCTGCGGAGCCTTCTGGTCGAGCCTCTTCTCCTGGTCCCGGATGATCGTCATCGCGGCGGGATAGGCCGAGGAGGTGCCGATCCCGATGGCCAGGCGCCCGAGGAGGGCCCCGAGGAACGTCGGAGCCACGAGTGGTATCAGCCCTCCGATGCCGGCGATGACCAGCCCCGCGACGTACACGCGCCGCGGGCCGAAGAGATCCGCCAGCTTGCCCATCGTCGGCTGAAAGATCGAGCTCACGATGTACAGCCCGGCGACCAGCCAGATCACGACCGACGCCGACGTGTGCGTCGCCGCCGCGATTGGCACCAACGCGACGGAGATCATCGTCGTGTTGATCGGGTTCAGCGCCGGACCGATCAGGACCGGAGCTGCGAACCGGCCGCCGAACCCGACCGAGGAGTCGCCGGCGCTCATGCGCGGTTTCCGAGGTCTTCCAGCATGGACAGCACCGTCGCGAGCTGTGTCCGCTGATCCGTCGTGAGGTCGCGCTCCAGCAGGCTCGCCAGGTCTCGGTCGCGGCGCTCGTTCACGATCGACATCGCGGCAGTGCCGGCGTCGGTCAGCTGCACGTTCTCCCGACGCCGATCGGTCTCGTCCGGGGTCTTCGTGACCAGTCCCTTCTCCACCAGCGCGCGGACCACGGCGCCCATCGTCTGGGGACGCAAGGCCTCCTGCTGCGCGAGTGCCGCGGTGGTCAGCTCACCGTGCCGAGCCAGTCGGCTCAGCACCATCTCCTCCGAGCGCGTCAGGCCGTCGAGTTGTCCGGGCTGCCGCACCACGCGCCGCAGTCGGTCGGTCGCCAGCCGGAGGCGTTGCGCGAGCCGCAGGGCGGACTCTTCCGTCGTCATCTCGTCCACGTGGCCAGCGTACGACTTTGGAAGGAATACTTGCAAGTTTTCCTTCTCGATGCGTACGCTCGAGGCACCATCACGAAGGGATCTTTCACCGTGTCATTCATCGGTCAGTCGCTACGGCGCGTTCGCGCAGGACATGCGCGGAGCCTCTGGGAGTCCGCCCCGCTGCAGGGTCCGGAGACCCTCACCGTCACGAGCGCGGCCTTCGCGCCCGGCGGTCAGATCCCCGCGGAGGCGCACCGGGGCGAGGGTGCGGGGGCGAACCAGTCGCCGCCGCTGGCGTGGAGCGAGGTCCCGTCCGGCACGCGGCAGGTGCTGCTCGTCATCGACGACACGGACGTGCCGCTGTGGCGGCCCTTGGTCCACACCGTGGCGCTGCTGCCCGCGCAGACCACGTCGCTCGCGGAGGGTGCGCTGACGCCTGAGGGTGGGTTCGCGGCGTTTGTGCCCGGAACGTTCGGTCGGGTCGGGTACCACGGGCCGCGTCCCATCGTCGGGCACGGGGTGCACCACTACGGGTTCGCGGTCTACGCGCTGTCGGTGACGGTGGATCACGTGACGAGCGTGAAGGAGCTGCTGGCGGCGGTGGATGGGAGGGTGCTTGCGCGGGGCAGGATTATCGGGACCGACCAGCGTTAGGTCGGGTGCGGCCAGCAAGCTCCCGGCGGGCCCGCTCGGCGAACCGCTCGTTGCGTACCGCCTCGCCCAACGGCACGCCGGACTCCCGCTCAGCGTCGATCGCCAGCTGAATCACGGGCAGCAGCTCATGGACCACCAGCTTCTCCGCTGCCTCGGCGTCCCAGACCACCTTGAGGATCTTGTCGCACTCCCTGGTGGCCGCCTTCGGGTTGGCCGACAGCTGCACCGAGCCCGCCAGTCTCTGCCGTATCAGAGCCATCAGGTGGTACCGGGTGGGCCGGTAACCGCGGTTGAGGCGCTGATTCCGGATCAGCCACTCCAGCCGGTACCAGGTCGCCGCGGCCGTGTAGTAGAGGATCGGCGGCTGGCCGGTGACGTACAGCTCCTTGCCGCGCGCTTTCATCAGGTCCTGGAACCGTCCGACGCCGGACGGTTCGTCCAGAAACATCGCCAGGTACGCGCGGCTGAGCTGGGCGCGGCTGATGACCCGTGTCTTCTCCACGTCCTTGCGGTCGCTGAACTGCTTCGCGCGACGTTCGTAGAACAGCCGGTGGGGCTTGTCCCGCCCGAGGGTGAAGAAGTCTTCCAGTTCCTTGTGGAAGCCCTGGCGTGCGGCAAGGTCCTCGTCGCTGACCGGCGTCTGCTGATTGGTCGCGGCGACAATCCCCTGGATCACGTCCTCGTCCACAGAGTGAACGATGTGGACGCTGACGAAGACGTGCTCAGTGAGCTGATCACGCTCATGGAACAGCACGTGACAGGTCTGGCATCCGTTGACGATCTGGAAATCGTCCAGCACGAAGTCATCGCCGACTCTGTCCATCTTCCGGGTCACGACGGTGATTCCGTTGTTCATCACGGCGAACCTCTGCCGCGTCTCCGGGTCTCGCAAAGTGTCTCGGATGCCACTGTTGACAGGGTTGTATCCCTGGAATGCGCGGACGTTGCTCTCGAACAGGTTCTCCCGCAGCTTCCCCGCCCCGTCGTCCAGGATCGTGCGGACCAGTTCCGAGGCCGCGACCAGCCCTACGAACGACTGTTCCACGCCTGGGGCCGCCGGCATCGCAAACTGCTTCGGCACCGGTACGGTGACCCGGACGGTGCTGGTTGCCTGCTTGTACAGCTCGCGCAGATCGCGCCAGTTCACGCAGCGCACGTCCGTCGTCTCGAAGCGGTTCAGCCCGTCCAGGAGCTTCTCAGCGGATCGCGCCTTGCGGTGGATCATGTCGGAGACCTGATCGCCGGTGGTCACATAGAAGACGTGCAACTGCGGAAGCGCTCCGGCAAGCTGGGCAGCGTTCTCGTAGACGGCGTCCAGGCATCCGCGCAGGTTCTCCACGTCGGCCGACACCTCGTACGGGATGTTCCCGGCCCCGCACAGGTGACTGAGATTCTCTGCGAGGTCCGAGATCACCTTGGTCTCGAACTTGCTGCTGGTCTTGGCCTGGATGATCACCACCTGCACCTGCGGACGCTTGCGTTGCTGCATCGCGGCGCGCACGTCCGTCGGGTCTCGGTACAGCTCTCCGTCGATCAGTACCGCGTAAGCGTCGATGCCGAGGTCGTTGCCTCCGCCCGTGCGGTACGCGTCGGGACTGAAGGGATCGTTGTAGTACGAGCTGAGCACGCAGAAGGCAGCGAATGCCTCGAACGCCTCGAACTCTGGCAGCTCCGTCAGGTCCTGATCCTGCTGAAACGCCTCGAGAAGGCTCTGGATCACTTTCTCCACGGCAGGTTCTACCTCTCCACTCCGTGCGCAGACGTCAGTCCCGTCGAGCTCGGTCGATGACCTCCTCGACGGTGAGAGGGCTCGGCGGGTGGAAGCTCAGACAGATGGGGGTGCGGATCTTCTGGAACGCCAGCCCTTCGGCGACGGCGTAGAACTGACCGGTGCCCAGCCGGGAGATGTCCGGTACTGCACTGGACTTCGCGGCTGCCATCTCCTTGGCCGCGGCGATCTGCGGCGGACTGTTGAGAAACCCGAACAGCTGCGTTGCGGCGTTGCCCGAGATCCGGTTGTGGATGCCGCGTGGCGCCTGGGTCGCGAACACCAGGCCAAGTCCGTACTTGCGGGCCTGCGAGGCCAGCGCAAGAGTGCTGTGTGTGCTCGCGGTCAGCGAACCGGACGGAGCTATCGTCTGCGCCTCGTCCATGACCAGCAGACCGCTGAGCGGCCGGTCAGCGGCGGGATGCCGCTTGATCCAAGCGAACAGGGCCATCTGGAGCTGGTTGACGAAGCTCTGCCGTTGCTCCTCGGTGGGCAGGCCAATCAGGCTGATCACCGAGATCCGTGCGCGTTTGCCGGCCGCCGGGGTCAGCAGCGCACCGGGGTCCACCGGCTCACCGACCCCGCCGAACAGCGGATCGTTGATCATGGCTGCGCGCAGGGTCTGCGCCATGTCCGAGGCCATCTCCTGCGCCCTGTCCAGCTGCGTCACGCCGTCGGGCAGATCGCCGAGCAGGTCCAAAAAGTGGCTGAGCCCGCCGCCGCCCTCGCGTGCGAAGTACTGCAGCGCCTGGTTGAGCACAGCGCGAGACCGTTCGGCCTTCGCCGTCCCGCCGTCGGCGCGCACACGCGGCGCGATGGCGGCGACAGCCGTGTCGATGGCCTGGCGGAACTCGTCAGGGTCGTCGGCGACCGCCGCGAAGTCGGGCAGCGGACGGAAGGCCAGCGGCCGGCCGGACTCTCGGCGGGGAGTCCAGACCACCACATCAGTGTTGCGCAGGTAGTCATCGGCGCGCGCTGCGTCGTCGGACCCCCATGCCTCCGGTGGCTGCGGCCACGGATCGCCGAGCCGCGCCAGGTCGTTGTTCGGGTCGAGCACTATCGCGGACACGCCCCGCAGCGCACACTCCTCGACCAGCCGGCGGATCAGCACTGTCTTGCCCGATCCGGATCCGGCGAAGATCGCCGTGTGCTTCCGCAACGACTCCAGGGTGACGGTCACCGGCGCGCCGGTATCGGTCCGCTCGCCCAGATGCAGCGCCACCGGGTGCGTCGTTACCCGTCCCGGTCCCCCCACGTCCGGGATGGTGGCGTCAAGGGCTGCGGTCGGCCGGGATGCGTCGGTCGACCCCGGCGGAAGCACCCGCTCGGGTTCGACTGGCGCCGCTACGGAGTTCGCCGACCCCGGGTTGTCGGCCGGCTCGCCGAAGACCGCGCGCAGGAGCTCCGTGCGTCCGGCCGGGCGGCGGCTGAGCAACCAGGCCCTGAACCTGGCCGATGGCTGGGTACGAGCAATCCGTTCCAAGGCGGCGAACGTGCGCAGCCCGCTCTCCAGCACCTCCCTCGGCAGGTCGATCACTACTCCGCCGGCCGCCTCGAACTCCTGGACCTTCTGCCGGGTCTTGTGGCCGGTCGACCAGTCACCGGTGCGCAGGAGGTAGGCCTTGCGCTTGGGCACCAGCGGGTCCAGCCCTGTCGCGTTCAAGACCCGGTCGATGCGGTTGATGACAGCCCGCCCATCCCTCCAGGCGATCGCTCGGAACGACCAGAAGACCTTGTCCTCCGTGGCCTCGTCCAGGGTCCGGTGCAGCTCGGCGTGCAGGGCTGGGTTGCCGGCGGCCATCGTCGCAGGGGGCAGCTCGTACCTGGAGTGTTCAACGCCCTGTTCCGCGGTCCAACGCGTCAGGGCGGACCGCATCAGGTCCGGCATGCAGCGGTCCTCCTGCCGCGGATCCAACGCCCTGGCGATCTCGCCGACGACGCCTGCGTCACTCACCAGAGTGCTCAGCTGCCGGTCCAGCTCGGCGAGCTCACCCTCGTCGACCAGCGGAAGCGTGGGCCCGGGCCGTGGCGCCGGTGTCTCCACACCGCTCGGCTCGGCGAGGCTCACCAGCTCGATGACCTCGTCCGCGTCCAGGCACGCCTGGACGTGCGCGTCGATCTGGCGGATGAGACTGCGAGCCGTGAATCGGGCTGCCTCGGCGAACGCCTCTGGCCGTACCGGCCAGGTCGGGTAGGGCGGAGTGAATCCGACACTGCGAAACTTGAGCGCGAATCGCCGCTCGATGAGCGCCTGTCCGACCGCCGCCGTCGGGATGGTGTCCAGCTGCTCGGCGCGGCGGAACCGTTGCTCGACGGAGCCCGGCGCATAGTCCGCGATTCCCTGCCAGATCGGATCCATGCAGGCGACCAGCACCAGTGCCCGCCGGGTCACTTCGCGTAGTTCCATGAGCCCGCTGCCGACGTCCTCGAACGACTCTCTCCTGGCCAGTCCTATCGAGTCGGACGCGGTGGCCGGGGCGTCGTCGAGCCTCTCGGACGTCGCGGCATCTGTCGCACGGTCCGACTGCATGATCAGCGTGTCGAGCTGGTCCAGGGCGATCACGCTCGGCCCGGTGAGCGCGATCAGTCGGAAGAGCTCGCCGACCGTCTCGTGCGGTTTCCTGGAGGCGGCACGGATACCCCACTCGGCCCGTTCGCCGGCCACCGCTTCGTCCTCCGCCGACAGATAGGCGGTGCCGACCTCCCTGGCAGTCACCGAACTGCTCGCCAGCAACGCCACGGCGCGCAAAGTGTGTCCACACTCGAAGGCGAGCTGCGGATCGACCCTGTCCAGCGCCTCGACCATGGCGTCGAGCCCCGACCTGGTCGGCCTGTCCTGACCTACGAGCTGTCGGTGCAGGGATTCCGGCAGATCGAGCCTCTGGGAGAGGCGCTGTCGCAGGATCTTCCCCTGTCGGACCCCGCCGGTGCCGGGCCGGAGCAGGCCACTGAGCACGTCGTGCACCACCCGTTGCCAGAAGGCCCGTTCGTGGCGCAGGTCGAGCGCGAAGAAGTAACCACCCGCCGCAACGACCCGCGACCGCACCGTCGCGACAAGATGGGTCTTGCCCGAACCCGGCCGACCGGTGACGACCACACCGATCGGGCTCTCTGCGGCGCTCGCCTTGGCCAGGTCGAAGCCCGCCATGACCGTACGTAACGCCTGACCATTGAGGCCCGCGATGTGCGGCTTTGGTTCCTCCCACACGCCGTCTCTGCTGAGCGCCCAGTTGATCGCCGTCAGTTCCGCCAGAGCTTCACGCTCGGTCTCCTTCATGGGCGCCCGATAGACATCAGGTGCACATCCTCGCCGCCTGTGTGCAGTGCGGCTGCTCTGTCGGCCGCAGACAGGGTCTTCTGGTTGAACTCAGGGTTGAGACGCACGTCAGGTTCCAGGACCAGTTGCTGCAGCGCAGCGTCCACGTCGGCACGCGGCAGGTCGCCCACGGCATCGCGCAGCCGCGTCAGGCTGACCCAGGCGCCTCGCTCCGAAGCCAGTGCCGCGTACGCGGCACGGATCCGATCTGCGACGGCGGGCACCACCGGCTCGTCATCCCAGACGAACACGTCCGCGACCCGCAGGTCGGATCGCGCCATGAAGGCTGCGAACCGGCGGGTGAGCCCGTACTGCAGCCGAGTGGACTTCGGTGCACCCTTCGGAGCGGGGCTGCCCAGCTCGTCCCCGCCGCGTCGCCAGCCCTCGTCCGTGAGCTCGTGTACCCATGCCCGGTACCGGCCAGCCTGCCACGCCCTGATGTACCCCAGCTCGATCAGACGCTCCCGTGTCCCTCGCGTGATCGTCATACCCAGCTCGGCGGCCAGCCCGGCGTTGGACGCCTCCCGGGTCAACGTCATCAGCGCGAGCAGGGCCGAACGTTCCGGCAGGTTCAACTGGGTGTCCGCCATGTCGCAAACGTACCCGGATTCCGATATGAACGGCAGTGTCTCTGCAGGCAACGGGGCGAACTCACCCGGGACTGGCCTCTGAAAAATGGCACTGCGCAGTAGCCCCCCCCCGGGCCTAGCCCGCGTCACCGAAAAGCTTCATCGCCGCATAGGGGAGATGCCCGGCCCCACCTCGTCGACGTGCACATGGCGCGACGGCCTCTCCGAAGCATGCCTGGACGGCGCGACCGTGTCAGCAGTCGCACTCAACCCCGGACGAAGTTCTGTCCGCACGACGGCACGGCTTCGAGATCACCGAGACGATCGACGAGCTCCTGCCAGGAGTCCCCACGCTGCGGAAGCTGCGACGGCCCGCACTCAGCGCTGCGCTCCATCCGCCCGCGTCGGCTCACACACCATTGTGACTCCGGTCTCTTGAGCCGCTGCGCCCATTGCGAGCACACGCAGATGCAGTCGCTCCCGACCCCACCAGCCTCCGATCGGATAGAGCGGCGGTGTCGGTCACGGGTGCTAACTTCCGGCGCATGACGGTACTGCAGCTGATCGAGACCACTCCCGGGAGGTTCTCGTTGCTGCTGCACGCGGGGACGACGCCGGTCGACGCACTGGCCGAGAAACTCGGGCACGAGCCGAACGGGTACTTCTGGGAGGGTGTCGCGCGCAGGCTGGTCGCTACCGAGGCTCCTTCGCTCGAGGACCAGTTCGACTACGACCCAGAGGGCGACATGTTCTGCGCCCACGGCGAGGACCGAGCCGCTCTCGAAGCGTTGAGCGAACTAGGGCCTGTTTGGGATTGTGGTCCTGACCTGCTGGTTCGGCATGATGCGGTGTCGTGAGTGATGCAGGACGCCATGACCTGTCTGACGAGATGTGGGCGGTGCTGGAGCCGTTGCTGCCGGTCAAGGCCGGGGGCGCGGGCCCCGGAACCTGCGTCGTCAGATCGACGGGATCCGGTTCAGGACCCGGACCGGTTGCCCATGGCGGGATGTTCCCGAGGACGCTTATGGGTCGTGGGAAAGTGTCTACTACCGGTTCCGGGACTGGCAGCTGAACGGGTCGTGGGACCTGCTCGCTGACCGGTTACGGACCCTGGCTGATGGGGCCGGGTTGATCGAGTGGAACCTGAACATCGATTCCACGATCGCCCGTGCTCACCAGCACGCTGCCGGCGCAGGCCGGGACCCTGACGCGCAGGCCGAGCCGCCGCACGGTCCATCAC
>Ga0233375_1000313_pt1 | contig 27495 bp, 18 predicted proteins | sample ElkDunMinimDraft_10_FD_191539 | JGI IMG/M metagenome (GOLD analysis project Ga0233375, IMG submission 191539) | Fecal eukaryotic communites from dung pellets of Tule Elk in California, USA - Elk Dung E16 | ecosystem: Host-associated > Mammals > Digestive system > Large intestine > Fecal | place... | reverse complement strand
GTCGCGATCGTCGCCGCCTACGGCTTCGACCGGGTCCGCGCCCGCGTGGCCGACCGCGCGCCGACGTCGCCGCTCGACGCGCCACCGCCGGACGACGTGCCCGACGTCCCGCCGGCGGCGGCCGGCGTGCGACGGCGTCGGCCGGCGTGGACGACGGTGGCACTCGTCGGGGCCGGCCTGACGACGGCCGGCGCGCTCGTCGTGGCGGTCGTGCGCGCGCTCGACCTCGCTCCCGGGGCGCCCCAGCTGGCGCACGCGCGCGAGGACCTGGTCGTCGGCCTCGTGCTGGTCGCGGTCAGTGTCGCGGCCGTCGTCGTGGCGCTCACGACCCGCCGCCGCGCGGTGGCCACGGCCGCACTTCTCGTCCTGCCGCTGCTGATGACGGGGCAGGCGACCGCAGTCGCCGGGTCGTGGTGGCCCCGGTCCCCCGTCGAGTCCTTCTACCCGGCCACCGCGACGCACGACTTCCTCGCGCAGCATCTCCACGGGGCCCGGTTCACCAGCACGGGGTTCACGATGCTGCCGGGCAGCAGCACCGCCTACCAGCTCCGTTCCACCACAGGTCACGCGTTCCACACCGAGCCGTGGCGGGACCTGCTCGAGGCCGCCGACCCCGATGCCATGGCGACCTACACCTACTCGACGATGAGCCTCGAGGCGCTCGACTCACCGGTGCTCGACCGCACCGCGACGCGCTTCCTCGTCGCCGCACCTTCCGACCCGCTCGCCGGGCAGCACGTCGCCACGGGCATCCTGAGCACGTTCGCGACGACGGCTCCGGGCGGGCGCGCCGTCACGGTCCCCGTCGACGGCGTCGTCCTCGGCGCGCGGGTCGACCTCGTCGAGGGGATCGACGCACAGGAGCCCGTGCTGTTGCGGGTCTCGGCCCTCGACGCGTCGGACCGCGTGGTGGCGTCGACCGTCGGCCGGGTGGCGACACCCTCGGCGCCCTCCAGCCTCTGGGTCGCGCTGACGACGCCGGACGCCGCGGGCCCGCTCCGCCTCCAGGTCGAGGCCCTGGACGACGTGTCCCTGACGCTGCCGGTCGACGACGCCGGCCGGTGGGTCGTCGTCGCTGCCGTCGCCGACGACGGGACCACGGTCGCGCACGCCGGCGATGCGACCGTGTACGACCGGCCCACGGCCCTGCCCCGCTTCCGGTGGGCGTCGCAGGCCCAGGTCGTCACCGACCCGGAACAGCGTGTCGCGTTGCTCGCCGAGGGCTCGGTCGACCCGGCCACCGTCCTCCTCGAGGACCCGGCCGACGTGCACCCGACCGATGCGCACGCGACCGCGCAGATCGGGGTCGAGGGCGACGAGGGTGATGCGATCAAGCTCCGGGTGTCCTCGACAGGTCCCGGCTACGCGGTCATCGCCGACGCGTGGCGTGAGGGCTGGGTCGCGCGCGTCGACGGCGTGCAGGTGGCACCTGTGCGCGCCGACCACGCGCTGTGGGCGGTCCCCGTGCCCGCCGGGGACCATCGCGTCGAGCTCGTGTACGAGCCTCCCGGGCTGCGCGAGGGCGTCCTCCTGACGGGTGCCTCGGTGATCGTCCTCGCCGTCGGCACGATCGTGCTGGTCACCCGCCGGATGCGGGCGTACCGGGCAGCCCTGCAGGATGAAACCCACCACTCGGGGTGACGATCCGGTGTCGTCCGCACATCGCCGTCCGGCGATGCGGCATGATGCTCCCGTGCAGATCAGACGACACCGGCGGGATCCGCGATGAAGCCGTCCCCGGTGTACCTGTCCTCACTCGCCGCGGCCGCCCGGCGCAACCGCCAGCTGAACGTCAGCGTGATCGGCGCGCGCGGATTCATCGGGTCGCACGTGTGCGGTGCGCTGGCGCGCCGTGGTCACGCCGTGCACGCCTTCCACCGCTCGCGGCCGCCCGTGGGCCCGCAGGGCGTCGACGAGCGCGTCCTGGCCTCCGACCACGTGGTGTGGACGGCGTCGAGCATCAACCCGATGATCGCCGAACACGACCCGGACCGCGTCGCGCTCGACATCGACGCCTTCACGAGCTTCCTCGGCCAGCTGGGCCAGGCGCCCACGCGTCCGCGGGTCGTCCTGCTCAGCTCGGGGGGCACGGTCTACGACCAGACCGCCGAGCCGCCGTACACGGAGACGTCCGCGGTCGGGCCCGACACCGCGTACGGCCGCGCCAAGCTCATGCTCGAGGAGGAGCTGCGACGGGTCCGCCCCGGTTCGATGGTCCTGCGGGTGGCGAACGCGTACGGCCCCGGTCAGCCCGTCGCGCCCGGGCAGGGCGTGATCAGCCACTGGTTGCACGCCGCGGCCGCCGGCCAGGAGGTGCACGTCTTCGGCGACCCCCGTGCGGCGCGCGACTACGTGCACGTCGCGGACGTCGCAGAAGCCGTCGTCCGCGCGGTCGAGGTCACCGACCCGGACTCCCACGTGCTCAACGTCGGCTCGGGTGTCCCCACCAGCCTCTCGACGCTGCTCGACGTCATCCGTGACGTGGTCGGGCCCGGGGTCGTCGCGGTCCGCCACCATCCGGAGCGCCAGTTCGACGCGCGGTCGAACTGGCTGGAGTGCTCGGCCTCGATGCGCACCCTGGGTTGGGTCGCCGCCACCGAGCTGGACGCCGGGATCCGTGGCGCGTGGGACGCGATCGTCGCCGCCCGGACGACGCAGGCGGGCGGAGCCGAGATACCGGCCACGACCGGCCCGGTCCCGACAGCGAGCAGCGCACTGTGACGCCCGACCTCGCCGCGCTCGGGTACCACCGCACCACGGGTTCCGGCCCGTGGTCCCCCGACGGCGCGTCCAGCTTCGCGTACAACGACGGCGACGAGCACGAGACCTGGGTGGCGGACGTCGTCCGCTCCGCGACGGACACGACCAGCGGCTCGCGTGAGCTCGAGTCGGGCATCCGGGACTGGCCCTCGCTCTACCACCTCAGCCATCAGCGCGGGAACCTCGTACGACCCCTGCTCGACACGTTGCGCGGTCCCGTCCTGGAGATCGGCGCGGGGACGGGCGCGATCACGCGCGTCCTGGGCGAGCACGGCCTGGAGGTGGTGGCCGTCGAGGGCTCACCCCGCAGGGCCGCGGTCGCGGCGGACCGGTGCCGCGACCTGCCCAACGTGCAGGTCGTCGCCGACACCGTCCAGGGTTTCGGGCACCCGGCCCGGTTCGCCACCGTCGTCATGGTCGGCGTCCTCGAGTACTCCCGCATGTTCGGGTTCGAGGCGAGCGACGCGGACCCGGTCGACGTGATGCTGGAGCACGTCTCCCGCCTGCTCCTGCCCGACGGCGAGCTCGTCATCGCGATCGAGAACCAGCTCGGCCTGAAGTACTTCGCCGGCTTCCCCGAGGACCACCTCGGAGTGCCCATGATGGGCATCGAGGACCGGTACGGGCAGGCGACGGCGGTCACCTTCGGCCGGCGCGAACTCGCCGACCGTCTGCGCCGCGTGGGCCTGCAGGAGCAGCGGTGGCTGTACCCGTTCCCCGACTACAAGCTGCCCACGACCGTGCTCTCCGAGACCGCCCTCGAGCCCGGCTCGGGCTTCGACGCGGCACCCTTGCTCGTGGCGACCGGCGGCGGCGACCACCAGGAGCCCGAGACCACGGCGTTCGACCTGAGGCGCGCATGGGAGCCCGTCCACCGCAACGCGCTGGTGCCCGACCTGTCGAACTCGTTCCTGGTGCGGGCATCGGCGACCCCCGTCGAGGAGCCCAGGACTCTCGCCTGGTACTACGGGTCTGCCCAGCGGCGGCCCGAGTTCCGCAAGGTCACCACGTTCGAGGCGACCGACGGGCGCATCGACGTCGTGCGACGCCGAGCGGCGCCCGACCTGCCCGACGTCGTCGGCGACGTGCAGCTCGTGTGCGAGACCGAGCCCTACGAGCCTGTTCGCCCCTGGACCAACGAGCTGGCGGACCGCCTCGCGCGGCCGGGCTGGACGTCGACCGACGTCAGTGACTGGCTCGGTCCGTGGCTCGACGCGATCCGCGACCTCGCGGGCCTGCCCGCAGGTTCCACCGACCTCGACGCCGAGGTGCCCGGCCACCTCGTCGACGCGCTCCCCCGCAACTTCCTGCGCGGGACCTCCCGCTTCATCGACCTCGAGTGGCGGGTGCTCTCCCCGCTGACGTTCGGTCACGTGCTCTTCCGCGCCCTCTACGACAGCCTCGCTGCGCTCGGGCCCGTCGCACCCCCGCGGGAGCCCTCGCTGACGCTCCAGGAGCTCGTCCTGGACTCCGCCGCAGCGCACGGCTACCTGCTCGACGACGACCGCCTCGCGGCGTACTGGCACCGGGAGCTCGCGTTCCAGTCCGACATCCAGGGCACGCCCGTCCGGATCGGGCTCGACGAGGCGCTCGGTGACCCGCTGCCGACCACGGCCGGGCCCGAGCCCGCGGCCGGGCCGGCGGCCGACCTCGAGGCCGAGCTGCGCGCCGAGATCGAGGTGCGCGGACGGGAGCTCGATCGGCTGCGCGGGGTCGCCGAGCTCGCCGGTGCCGAGATCGCCCGGGCCGGTGATGCCCGCGAACGCCTGGCGAGCGCGTACGGCCGCCTCGAGCGCGAGGCCGACGCGTTGCGTCACGAGCTCGGCGACGCGCGCCGAGCTGTCGCCGACAGCGCCGGCCTCGTCGCCAAGGCGCACAGTGACACCGACGCCCTGCGCGCCGAGCTCGATGCCTACGTCCAGACGTTGTCCTGGCGCGTGACCTGGCCCTTGCGGGTCGCCCGCAGGCGCGCGGCGCGCACACGCCGCGCGGTCACCCGGCGACTCGCACGCCGCCAGACGCTCGCCGGGCCGGGCACCACGCTCGGCGCGGACCCGGCGACGACGCTGCGGCCGGGCGACGTCGCGCGAACGGGCGCGCTCGTCCCCGCGCAGCGGTCCTCGGACGGTCCTCGGCACCGTGCGGCAGCAGGGGCCGACGACCCGGACCTCGCGTACTACCGGCGCCGGAACGACGACCTCCAGCACCTCGACGACCGCGAGCTGCGCGAGCACTACCTGCTGCACGGACGCGCCGAGGGCCGACGTGGCCACTCGCTCCTCGACGACGCACGGATCGTCGAGAACGGGTTCGCACCGGGCCGCGAGCGCATCCTGCTCCTCCTGCACGAGGCGACCCGCACGGGCGCTCCGGTGCTCGGGTGGAACCTGCTGAACTCGTTCTCGGCGGAGCGCGACGTCATCGCGGTCCTGCTCCAGGGCGGTGACCTCGCGCACGAGATCGAGCGGGCAGCGGCCGCGACCGTGACGCTCGTCGACGCCGACCCGTGGCACCCCGCCGAGGCCAGGATCCTGGCGGAGCAGCTGGCCGAGCGCTTCCGGCCGGCCTGGGCGCTCGCCAACTCGGCCGCCACCCACCCCCTCGCGCCGGCCCTCGAGGCCATCGGGGTCCCCGCCGTCGTGCTCGTGCACGAGTTCCCGTCGAGCATGCGCCCCGAGGGCGTCCTCGCAGGGCTGTTCTCCACCGCGTCCGAGATCGTGTTCTCGGCGCCGATCGTGGCCGACTCGATGCGACGTGAGTACGCGGACCTCCTCGCGCGGCCGCATCATGTGATCCCGCAGGGGCCGTCGCTGCTGCCTGCCGGGAGCGACACCGAGCGCGCACCACGACCGTTGCGGCTCGGGTCGGACGGGGTCGTGACCGACCTGCCGGAGCACGCGTTGGCCGACGTGCTCGCCGACCTGGCTCCGGACACGGTGCTCGTCGTCGGCGCCGGCACGGTGGCTCCGCGCAAGGGCGTCGAGTTCTTCGTCCAGGCCGCCGACCAGCTGCGGCGCGCACCCGGTGAGCGTGACGTGCGGTTCGTGTGGATCGGCGACCGCATCGCCTCGCTGAACTGGTACGTCGACGAGCTCCACGAGCAGGTGCGCCGCAGCAGCGCCGACGACGTCGTGACCTTCATCGCCCCGACCTCCGACCTGGCCCCGCTGTACGAGCGCTCCGACGTCTTCTTCCTGTCGTCGCGCCTCGACCCGCTTCCGAACGTGACCATCGACGCCGCACTGTCGGGCACCCCGATCGTCGCGTTCGACGGCGCGAGCGGGTTCGCCGAGTGGCTCATGCGGGACGACGTGCTGCGCGACCTCGTCGTCCCGCACCTCGACGCGGCAGCTGCCGCGGCCATGATCCGACGTCTCGCGGACGACCCCGAGGCCCGGATCACCTACGGTGACCGGCTGCGGGAAGCGGCGACGCCGGCGTTCGACATGGCGGGCTACACGGCCCGTCTCGCCGAGCTCGGCGGCACGGCCCGCGCCGCGATCGAGCAGGAGGAGCGCGACGTCGCCGCGCTGGTCGAGTCCGGCGCGTTCGACGCGCAGCTGTACGGCAGCGCCGACCACGACGGCGACGAGCGCGCGCTGCTGCGCGAGTACGTGCACCGCTCGCGACTGACGGCGCCCCGAGCACGACCGCGCACCGGTCTGCTCGTCCGCCGCCCGGCCGAGGGCTTCCACCCTCTCGTGTACGCCGAGCAGTGCCCCGACTACGACGAAGCACGTGACGGCGACCCGTTCGTCGACTTCCTGCGTCGCGGACGCCCCGACGGACCGTGGTCCCTGCCGGTGATCCGACCGGCCGGCGCACCCGGCCCGACGGCCCTGCGCGTCCTGGTACACGGTCACTTCCACTACACCGAGCTCGTCGACGAGCTGCTGGAGCGCCTGAGCGGCAACGGCCAGGAGGCCGACCTGCGGCTGAGCACCACGTCGGAGCACAAGGTGATCGACCTGCACCGCAGGCTCGAGCGCGCCGGGGCCAAGCGGTGGCAGGTGGATCTCGTGGAGAACCGCGGTCGTGACCTGGCGCCGCTGTTCACCGGGTTGGGGAGCGACGTCCTCGACGACTACGACGTGGTCCTCCACGTCCACGGCAAGCGCAGCCCTCACGTCGCAGGTGACGTGGCGGACCGCTGGCGCACGTTCCTGTGGGAGAACCTGGTCGGTGGTCGGGCCCCCATGATGGACACGATCTGCCACGCCTTCGCGTCGGACGACCGGCTCGGGCTCGTCGCGCCCGAGGACCCCCACCTCAACGACTGGGACCTCAATCGGGCGGAGGGTGAGCGGCTGGCCGAGCGCCTCGGCCTGACGCTCCCGCTCACGACGCACCTGGACTTCCCGATGGGCGGGATGTTCTGGGCGCGTACCCGTGCGCTGCGTCCGATCCTGGACGCCCGCCTGGGGTGGGAGGAGTACCCCCCCGAGCCGCTGGCGATCGACGGGACCATGCTGCACGCGCTCGAACGGATCATCCCGTTCGCCGTCGCGCAGTCCGGTCACACGTTCTCCAAGTCGTCGGTGCCGGGCGTCAACCGCTGACCGTCACACGTGTGGCATTGAGCTGTTGACGGCGGATACGCCGTTGCCGTAAGGGCCATGAGGTGAAAGCGAGGCTGCTGTCATCGCGTTTCCCGAAACGCCCTCGCGGAAGGGTGCCGAACCTCTATCTTGATCACGCTGCGGCCTGCCTCGGCCCGGCTTCGTGACCTTTTGGAGGACCTGTGCGTCCACGTAATGGGACCAGGCCTGCCCTGATCCTCGCCATTGCCCTCGCTCTCAGTGTCGCCGCCCCCGCGGTGGCGACCGCCGATCCGACGCCGACGCTCGAGAAGGTCGTCACGCCGATCTCGACTGCCGACGCACCGCTCGCCGCGCGGTCTGCCGGCGAGGCGACACTTTCGGCGGTCGACTACTCGGTCCCGGAGGCGGACTGGACCGCCTTCCGTGATCTCAACCTGCTCCGTCTGGCGCACGGCTCCGACCCGGTGATCCGCCACGGCGCGATCGACACGGTGGCGCGGAACTGGGCCAACTACCAGGCCGAGAACGACCTGCTGTCGACCGACGACGACGTCGAGGCCAAGCTTCCTGCCGGCATCCACGACGGAGTGCAGATCCTCTACTGGTGGGCCGGCGACGACCTCGCGACGTTCCTCGGCATGCTCACGGCGGATCTGCACGCGGACGGCGCGACCGAGCCCGGCTTCACGGACTCGGGCCTCGCCGTGGTGAAGTCGCCGTACGGTTTCTGGGCGTACTACATCGTCGCGGAGTACACGCACAGCACCCCGGCCCCGGGCGAGCTGCCGCTCTACCGCTTCTACAAGCCGAGCGCGGGCACGCACTTCTACTCGACGTCGGCCGCCGAGCGGAACAACGTGATCAGCTTCGCCGACTACCGCTACGAGGGGCTCGTCGCGTACATCAACTCCCCCCACGCGACCTCACCCACGACGCCGCTGCGCGACCTCAACCGGTTCTACCTGCCGTCGGCGGGGACGCACTTCTACACCTCCTCGCCCGAGGAGTACGCGGCGGTCGTGACGTACCCGCAGTACTCGCTCGACGGAGTGGCGGGCCGCGTGTTCGCGGCCTCGGGCAGCGGCCTGAGTGCCATGCACCGGTTCTTCCGCCCGGAGTCCGGCACGCACTTCTACAGCGCGAACCCCGACGAGGTCGCGACGGTCAAGGGCCTGCCGGGCTACACCTACGAGGGCATCGGCTTCTACCTGCGCGTCGCCGGCTGATCCCCCCAACCTCAGGTGCGCCCGCCGCCCTTCACGGGCGGCGGGCGCACCGAGGCGTGATGCTCCACCCCGACGGTCAGGGACGCCCCGCGAGGACCTCCGCGGCGGCGAGCCGCCACCGGTCGGCCCAGTCACCCACGGGTGCCACCCCGGCGCGCACGAGCGCGTCGTGCCCCAGCACGGAGTACGACGGGCGTGGTGCAGGCCGCGCCGCGCCCTCGCTCGTCGTGGGTGCGACCAGTGCCGGATCCATGCCCGCCGCCTCGACCACCGCGCGGGCGAACCCGTACCACGTCGTCGCACCGGACGACGTGCCGTGGTAGGTCCCGCTCGGGGCGTCGGCGTCGACGAGCCGCACCACCAGGTCGGCGAGGTCGCGGGTCCACGTCGGCTGACCCCGCTGGTCGTCGACGACCTGCAGGGCACCGCGCTCGGCGGCGGCACGTGCGATGGTCCGCGGGAAGCACGGCCCGCCCGCGCCGTAGAGCCACGCGGTGCGCACCACCAGGTGGTCGGGCGCCTCGGCGCGCACCGCCCACTCGCCGGCGAGCTTCGTGCGCCCGTACGCGGAGCGCGGCGCGGCGAGGTCGTCCTCGCCGTAGGGCGAGCCCGCGTGGCCGTCGAAGACGTAGTCGGTCGAGATCTGGACGAGCCGTGCACCCGCGCGGTGCGCGGCACGTGCGAGGTTCTGCGGACCGACGGCGTTGACGGCGAAGGCCGCGGACTCCTGCGTCTCCGCGAGGTCGACGTTCGTCCATGCCGCGCAGTTGACGACGACGTCGTGCCCCCCGACCGCCTCCGCCACCGCACCGCCGTCCGTGATGTCGAGCACATCGCGGTCGACCGCGGTGACGTCGTCACCACGTGCCAGGAGCAGCTCGACCACGTCCTGTGCGAGCATCCCTGAGGAACCAGCCACCAACCAGCGCACGTCGCTCCCTACCTCGTCGATCCTCGTCCGCCCCTGCCGAGCGGTCACCCTACCGTCCGCCGCTAAGGTGAGCCCGAGTCCGAACGATCCCAGGAGGATCCACGTGCAGTTCCGCGAGCTCCAGGTGCCCGGCGCCTGGGAGATCACCCCGAAGCAGTTCACCGACCCCCGTGGGGTGTTCCTCGAGTGGTTCAAGGACGAGGCGTTCGCCGACGCCGTCGGCCACCGCCTCGACCTGCAGCAGGCCAACTGCTCGGTGTCGGCTGCGGGAGTGCTGCGCGGTATCCACTTCGCGGACGTCCCGCCGGGGCAGGCGAAGTACGTCACGTGCGCCAAGGGCGCGGTTCTCGACGTGGTCGTCGACATCCGCGTCGGCTCCCCGACGTTCGGCCGCTGGGACTCGGTCCTGCTCGACGACGTCGACCGGCGGGCCATCTACCTGGGCGAAGGACTGGGGCACGCGTTCGTGAGCCTCGAGGACGACTCGACCGTGCTCTACCTGTGCTCGACGGGGTACGCACCGGGCCGGGAGCACGGCATCCACCCGCTCGATCCCGAGCTCGGCATCGTCTGGCCCTCCACCGACCGGGCCGGCCGCCCGCTCACCCCGCTGCTGTCCGACAAGGACGCGGCCGCGCCCAGCCTCGCCGAGGCGCGCGACGCGGGGCTCCTGCCCACCGCCGCGGCCGTCGAGGCCTACGTGCGGAGCCTGCAGGGCTGATACGCGCCGCTCCGCCGCCCCTCCCGGCTCAGGACGACGTCTCTGTCACGATGGGGTGAGCCGTGTGATCGCACGGTGCACCCCGATCTGGAACGAGGCGCCATGCTCCGATCCCGACGACGGGCCGCCGCCCGCACGATCGCCGCACTCCTGACGGGAGCGCTCGTCCCGGCTGCCGGCCTGCCGGCGGCCGTCGCCGCGCCGCCTCCCGCGGCGGCCGTCGGCGAACGCCCGCTCGCCGTGCAGGAGCTCGACCTGTCGGGCGCCGCGCCCGCTGACGCCGCGCCCCAGGACGCCGCTCGCGCCCTCGCGGCGCCCGGCGGGGCGGACGTGGTGACCGCGGAGCTCGACACGGAGCCGTTCTCCGTGCTCGGCGTCACGTGGGACGCGGGGCCGGCCGGTGTGACCATCGACTACCGCGTCCGTGTCGGCGGGCAGTGGACCGACTGGCAGACGACCGAGGGCGGGGACGTCGCCGCCGACGACGACCGCGCCGAGTCCGGGACGGACGACGCGCGCGACGGCACCGACCCCATCGTCGCTGTCGGTGCCGACGGTCTGCAGCTGCGTGCCGCCGCCGCCGAGGGCACCGTCTCCGGGCTCAAGGCCGTGCTCGTCGACCCGGGGGTGCAGGCAGCGGACACGGCGGCCGTCGCCTCCGTGCCGGTGCCGGGTGCTCCGGCGATCGTCGACCGTGCGGGCTGGGGCGCCGACGAGTCGCTGCGCACGTGCTCCCCCGACCTGTCGGCGTCCGTGCGCGCCGCGGCCGTCCACCACACGGCGTCGACCAACTCGTACTCCGCGGCCGACGTGCCGGGGCTGATCCGTGGCTTCTACGCCTACCACACCCGCTCCGAGGCGGCCGGCGGACGCGGGTGGTGCGACATCGGCTACAACTTCCTCGTCGACAAGTTCGGCCGGATCTTCGAGGGCCGCGCCGGCGGGGTGACCGCCACCGTCGTGGGCGTGCACACCGGTGGCTTCAACAGCCAGACGTTCGGCGTCGCCGCCATCGGCGAGTACGGCGCAGCGGCCGTGCCCGACTCGCTGACGCAGGCGCTGACCTCGCTCATCGCCTGGAAGTTCTCCATCCACGGGATCCGGGCCGGCGTCGACATCACCATGGTGTCCGGCGGCGGCGCGTCCAAGTTCCCGGCGGGCACGGCCGTCAGCATGTCGACGATCTTCGGGCACCGCGACGCCCAGCTCACCTCCTGCCCGGGGCAGAACCTCTACAACCTGCTGCCCTACCTGCGCACACGTGTCGCCGAGCTCGCCAACGCGGCCGTCGACGTCTCCCCGCGCGGCGCCTGGGACAAGGTGACGACGGGTTCGGGCTCGTTCACGGTCACGGGCTGGGCGCTCGATCCCCAGACCCCCGAGCCGATCGTCGTCGAGGTACGGACGGGCGGCGCCCTGAGCACCGTGCTCGCCGACCAGTCGCGGCCCGATGTCGGCGCGGCCTACCCGGGGCTCGGCGACCGGCACGGCTTCACGCTGGAGGTGCCCGTCGCCGACGGGTCGTGGCCCGTCTGCCTCGCCGCCGTCAACGTCGCCGACGGCACCAACGTGTCGCTGGGCTGCCGCACCGTGACGGTCCGCAACGCCGCGCCGATCGGCGCCGTCGACACCGTGTCGACGACGGCCTCCGGCATCGTCGTCGTCGGGTGGACGCTCGACCCGGACTCGTCCGCGTCCACGCAGGCGCACATCTACGTGGACGGGGTCGGCGTCGCGATCGCGGCCGACCTGTCCCGCCCGGACCTGGTCCCCGTCTACGGCCGGGGCGACCGCCACGGCTTCCGGCACGAGCGCGCGGTCGCGCCGGGCGAGCACGAGGTCTGCACGTTCGGCACGGACGCCGGCAGCGGTCCGGCGACGCTGCTGGACTGTCGACGGGTGGTCGTGGGGACACCGGTCCCCCGAGCGGCGCCCGTCGGTGCCGTCGACACGGTCAGCGCCACCAACACGACGATCACGGTCGCCGGATGGACGTTCGACCCCGACACCCCGGGGCCGACCCAGGCGCACGTCTACCTCGACGGCGTGGGGCTCGTCGCCCTCACGGCCGACGGGGCGCGACCGGACGTCGCCGCGGCCTACGGACGTGACGGACGCACCGGGTACCGCCACACGGCACCGGCACGCCCCGGCAGGCACGAGGTGTGCGTCTTCGGCATCAACACCGGCCAGGGCGACAACACCCTGCTGGGCTGCCGGACCGTGGTCGTGCCCGACGTGGCACCGGTCGGCGTCGTGGACGCCGTCGCGGTCGACAATGCGGGCTTCACCGTGAGCGGCTGGACCCTCGACCCCGACACCCCCCGCGTGTCCACCGAGGCACACGTGTACGTCGACGGCGTGGGCGTCGCCCTGCGGGCGGACCGGTCACGGCCCGACGTCGCGGCGGCGTTCGGTGTCGGCGCCGCACGCGGGTTCTCGCACCGTGTCGACGCCCGGCCCGGGCCGCACTCGCTCTGCGTCTTCGCCATCAACACGGCGGCCGGCGACAACACCCTGCTGCAGTGCCGCACGGTCGTGGTCCCCGACCGTGCGCCGGTGGGCGTGGTCGACGCCGTGTCCGCCGCACGTGGCAGCGTGACGGTCCGCGGGTGGGCGTTCGACCCGGACACGCCGGCCAAGGCCGCACCCGTGCACATCTACGTCGACGGCGTGGGGACCGCGGTCGTCGCGGACCGCTCCCGGCCCGACGTCGGTGCGGCCTACGGGGTGGGCGACCGCCACGGGATCGTCGCGACGATCCCGGCAGCGAGCGGTCGACGGCAGGTGTGCACGTTCGCGATCAACACCGCGGCGGGCGACAACACGCTCCTCGACTGCCGCTGGGTGCAGGTGCCCTGACCCGGGGTCAGCGCCGCGCGGCGCGTCGGTAGGCCTCGACGTGCCGCGCGGCGGACACCTCCCAGGTGAAGGACGCGGCGCGCTCCCGGGCGGCCCGCGACAGCCGCTGACGTTCGGCGTCGTCGTCGAGCAGTCCCCGCAGCACCTCGGCGATCGAGTCCGCGTCGATGTCGCAGTACGCGACGGCGTCGCCACCCACCTCGATCAGCGACAGCTCGCGGGTCGTCACCACCGCGGCGCCGCACGCCATCGCCTCGAGCACCGGCAGCCCGAAGCCCTCGCCCTTGCTCGGGTACGCCACGACGGCCGCCCCGGACAGGTACCCGGCCAGGTCGTCGAGCGCGAGGTACCCGGGCCGCACGAGCGTCAGGCCGGGCGGCACGGCCGCGACCGCAGGGTCGACCTCCGTGTCCCAGCCCCGGCCGCCCGCCAGGACGAGCACAGGCGGGTCCGGCGTGCCCTCGCAGGCGCGTACCCACGCACGGATGAGGGACGGGACGTTCTTGCGCGGCTCGAGCGTCCCGAGGAACGCCACCCACCGGCGCCCGTGGAGCCCGAGCGCGCGGGCGACCCGGGCCTGCTCCTGCGCGTCGACCTGGCGGAACACGCGCGCGTCGACGCCGTGCGGCGCGACGACCACCGCGTCCTCGTCCACGGACGTCACCCGGACCACCTCGCGCCGTGTGGCCTGCGACGGCGCGACGAGCACGGCCGCGCGCCGGGCAGCGACGCGGATCCAGGTCCGGAAGAACCGCGCCTTCAGCGGCGAGTGCAGCTCGGGGTGGCTGAAGAACGTCGCGTCGTGCAGGGTCACGACGACGGGCCGGCGCGTGAGCAGGGGCATCGTGTAGTGGGGGCTGTGCACGACGTCGGCCCGCAGGCGGTGGGCCAGGACCGGCAGCATGACCTGCTCCCACACCAGGCGCACGGGGCGCGAGCTGACGGCACCGGGAGCAGCGACCACCTGCGCGCCCACGAGCCGGCTGCGCATCTGCTCGACGTCGCGCGGCTGGGCGACGACCACGAGGTCGACACCCGCGGCGGACAGCTCCGGCAGCAGGTCGTCGAGGTAGCGTCCGACGCCGCCGCGGTCCGGGGGGACCGCCGTCGCGTCGACGAGGACCCGCACCCGTCGTCCGTCGGTCACCGACACCTCCGAGATCACCCGCGCCCGCCTGCGTACGGGGAGATCCCGTCACCGACGTGCCAGCCTACGGGGTGCCCGGGATCCGCCGGGCACCCCACCTGTGCCGTAGGCTCGGCGACCGTGTCGGTGAGCAGCGCGGACGTCCTCGACGTGGCCATGGTCGTGGAGCAGTGCTGGCAGCCGGTGCCCGGCGGGTCCGCCACCTACGTCGTGGAGCTGACGGGGGCGCTCGCCGTGCGCGACGACGTCCGGGTCACCGGTGTGAGCGCGGCCCACGCGGCGCCCCCGCCACCCGACGTCCGCCCCGCCGTGCGGACGCGTGCCTTCCCGCTGCCGCGCGTCGCGCTCTACGAGGCGTGGCGCCGGACGGCGCTCCCCCGGGCCGAGTGGGCGGTCCCCGCCGCGCAGGTGGTCCACGCACCGACGTGGGCGGTGCCGGGCACGGCGCGGCCGCTCGTCGTGACCGTCCACGACCTCGCGTTCCTCGACGACCCGACCCACTTCACGGCGCGTGGCAACACGTACTTCCGCGAGGCCCTGTCCCGCACGCGCGACCGGGCGGCCGCCGTGGTGGTCCCGTCCCGCTCCACGGCGGACGCCCTGCTGCAGCACGGGTTCGGCCCGGACCGGGTGCACGTGGTCCCCCACGGCGTACGGGTCCCCCACGTCGCGGCCGACGAGGTCGACCAGGCGCGCTCGCGGTCGGGGATCGACCGGGACTACATCCTGTGGGCCGGCACGCTCGAGCCCCGCAAGAACGTGGCGCGTCTCGTCGCGGCGTGGGCCACGCTGCCCGCGCCCGCGCCCGACCTGGTCCTCGTGGGCCCGACGGGCTGGGGCGACGTGACCGTGCCCGAGGGGACGCCACCGGGCGCCCGCGTCCACCTGGCGGGCCGGCTGGACGCGGCCGACCTGCACGCGCTGTACGCGGGCGCGACCGCGTTCGCCTTCCCGTCCCTGCGCGAGGGCTTCGGCCTGCCGGTTCTCGAGGCGATGGCGCACGGGTGCCCGGTGCTGACGTCCGCGGGCACGGCCTGCGCGGAGGTCGCCGGCGACGCCGCCGTGCTGGTCGACCCGCTCGACGTCGACGCCCTCGCGGCCGGCCTGCGCGACGTGCTCGCCGCCGGTCCCGAGCTCGGGGCAGCGGGTGCCGCGCGAGCCCGTGGCTTCACGTGGGAGGCGTCCGCCGACGCGCACGCCACGGTGTACCGGGACGCGCTGGCCACGGGCAGGCCGGCCCGCTCCTGAGCGACGTCCGGGTCAGGCCGCGGCGGCCTGACCCGTGTCCTGGCGCAGCTCGTCCGGCACGTCGGTGGGCAGGCCGGCGGCAAGTGCCCGCCGACGCGCCACGACCGCCGTGAGCGCCGCGAGGCCCGCGACCGCCAGGTCGCCCACGGTGAACACGAGGCGCGAGGCGACGGCGATGCCCGTCGCGGAGCCCATCGTCACCATCGTCGTCAACGCGCCCACGACGACCGCCTCGCGCACGCCCACCCCCGACGGCAGGAACACCGCGAACATGCCGGCGGTGAACCCCAGGGCGATCGCGCCCGCGCACAGCAGCAGGGCGGCGGGTCCGGGATCGACCAGCGAGTTGGCGAGCAGCCACAGGTGCACGCCGAACATCAGGTACGACGTCAGCGCCCATCCGAGCGACCGGGCGACGACGCCCACCCGCAGCGTGTGGTCGAGCGGCGGCTTGCGCAGGAGGCGGAAGATCGCCGACGCGAGCCACGTCATGACGCGCGGGTGCAGGCACACCAGCCCGACCGGGAGCAGGGCGAACAGCCAGAGCAGCTCACGGTGCTGACCGGCGACGACGGGGAGCGCGGCCAGCCCCAGCACGAGGGACGCGACGACGCCCACCCCCGCGGCGAACAGGCTCGCGGCGAACACCCGCGCCCGCGCCACGCCGTGGCGCCGGCCGATCTCCATCTGCAGCAGGTACGCCCAGACCGAGCCCGGCACGTACTTGCCGAGCTGGCCCACGAGGCAGATCTGCGCGCCGCGTGCGACGCCGACACGCGGCCCCAGGTCGTCCAGCAGCGTCTGCCAGCTCATGGTGCCGGCCGCGAGGCCGAGCAGGACGCACACGAACGAGAGCACCGCCGCCAGCGGGTGCACCGACACGAGGGTCTCGCGGACCTCGGACCACTGGCTCACGACCTGCCAGCCGGCGGCCGCGAGCACGAGGGCGATGAGTGCCCACCGGGCGGCCGCCACGAGCCGGGCGCGCCTCGACGTCGGACGCGGCGCGGGGTCACCCGCGGGCGGGACGTGCGTCGGCTCCGGACGCGCGGTCGTGGTCATGGGTGCTGCTCCCGTGCTGCGATCAGAGGCGATCAGAGGCTCAGCCGGCTCCGAGGACGTGCGCCCGGCTGTCGGCACCGGACGGCGGTGACCGGTGGCGGCACGCCAGGCCGCGATCAGGGTAACGCGGCTGCGCGCGGAACCGCGTGAGCGTCGTCCCACCGCAGGAAGATCTCGCGCAGCACCGGGTCGAGCAGATCGTGCTCGGGCGGCCGTCCGAGCGCGTACGCGCGCTCCACCTCGGAGACCGCCTGAGCGGGCACGCCCTGGCGCTGCATGCCGACGACGTTCGCACCGCGGACGCGGGCCGGGTTGCCGTACACCTTGGCGAAGGGCGCGACGTCGCGGCACACGACCGCCCCCATCCCCACCATCGCCCCGGCGCCCACGAGGCGACGCTGGTGCACGAGCGCACCGAGACCCAGGTTGGCGCGGGCGCCGACCTGGACGTGGCCGCCGAGCGCGACGCCCGACGCGATGGTCACCCCGTCCTCGACCCGGCAGTCGTGCGCCACGTACGAGCGGTTCATGACGAAGCAGTCGTCGCCGATCCGGGTGACAGCCTGCCACCCCTGGTGGATCACGACCTGCTCGCGCACGACGTTGCGGTCGCCGATCACGACGCCCTCGCCCCCGCCGCCGGTGACCCACTGGGCAGGGTGGTCCGCACCACGCACCTCTGGGGGCGCCCCGACGGTCGTCCCCGAGCCGAACCAGTTCGCGTCACCGATCCGGACCGGGCCCAGGATCACGACATGGGGCCCGATGACGTTGCCGTCCCCCATCACGACGTCGTCCCCGATCACCGCGGTGGGGTGGATGACGTTCGTGTTTCCGTCCCGTGTCGTCCCTGTCACAACTCGATGGTAACCAGAGCCGCCCGTCCGGCCACGAGGCGCGCCTCTGGCGATGCGTGGGCTGGTACGGTCGGCGGCGGTCCATACCGCATCCACAGCAAGAGGGAACCGAACCCGTGATCCCCATCTCCACCGTCGACCTCGGCGCCGAGGTCGAGGCCGAGGTCCTCAAGGTCCTGCGCTCCGGCATGATCGCCCAGGGTCCCGTCGTCGCCGAGTTCGAGCGACGTTTCGCCGAGCTGACGGGCGTACGTCACGCCGTCGCCGTGAACAACGGCACCACCGCGCTCGTCGCGGCCCTCCAGGTGCTGGACCTCCAGGAGGGCGACGAGGTCCTGACGACGCCGTTCACCTTCGTCGCGACCCTCAACGCGATCCTCGAGGCCGGCGCGACCGCGACGTTCGCGGACATCAGCGAGGAGGACTTCAACCTCGACGCGCAGGCTGCGGCCGCCGCTGTCGGCGACCGCACCGCCGTGCTGATGCCGGTGCACCTGTACGGGCAGACCGTCGACGCGGGCGCCTTCCGCGCCCTGGCCGACAGCCACGGCCTCGCACTCGTCGAGGACTCGGCCCAGTCGCACGGTGCCACGTTCGAGGGCCGCGCCGCCGGCAGCTTCGGCCTCGGCTGCTTCTCGTTCTACGGCACGAAGAACCTCACCACGGGTGAGGGCGGCATCATCACGACCGACGACGACGACCTCGCCGACCGGCTGCGCGTCCTGCGCAACCAGGGCATGCGCGCCCGGTACCAGTACGAGGTCGCCGGCCACAACTACCGGCTCACCGACCTGCAGGCCGCCGTGGTCCTGCCGCAGCTCGACCGCTACGCGCAGACGGTGGCCCGCCGCAAGGAGAACGCCGCACGCCTCGCGGCCGGGCTCGCGGACGTCCCCGGGCTCGTCGTGCCGCGGGAGCTGCCGGGTCGTTCGCACGTGTGGCACCAGTTCACGGTCCGGCTGACGGGCGAGGCACGCGTCGACCGCGACGAGTTCGTGGCGCTCCTGACCGAGGCCGGCATCGGCAACGGGATCTACTACCCGCGCCTGGTGTTCGACTACGACTGCTACCGGGACCACCCGCGCGTGCGCCGAGGGGACTTCCCCGTGGCCGAGCGCATCGTCCGTGAGGTCGTCTCGCTGCCGGTGCACCCCCGGGTGTCCGACACGGACGTCGACACGATCGTGGCGGCCGTCCGCCGCATCCTGGGGGCGTGAGGTGTCCGCGCCGCTGAACGTCCTGCTGGTCGGTGCGGGCTCGATGGGATCGCTGCACGCGCGTGTCACGTCGCAGAACGAGGGCGCGCGTCTGGTGACCGTCGTGGACCCGCGCCCCGAGGTCGGCGCAGCGGTCGCCGAGCGCTTCGGCGCGTCCTGGCGCCCGGAGATCGGCTCGCTCGCCGGGGTGGACGCGGTCATCGTCGCGGCCGCGACCGAGGCGCACGGCCCGCTGGCGCGCGAGGTCCTCGAGGCGGGTGTGCCGCTGCTCGTCGAGAAGCCCGTGACCCCGACGCTCGAGGAGACGCGCGCGGTGCTCGAGCTCTCGCGCGAGCGCGACGTGCCCCTGATGTGCGGGCTCCTCGAGCGCTACAACCCCGCGGTCGTCACGGCCCGGTCCATCGTCCGGTCTGCCGTGCACGTCACCGCGACACGGCACTCCCCGTACGCCCCGCGCATCCGCACCGGCGTGGCCTGGGACCTGCTCGTGCACGACGTCGACCTGGCGATGCAGTTCCTGCCCGGGGACGTCGAGCAGGTCGAGGCCGTCGTCGGCCAGTTCCACCCGTCGTCGCTGCCGGGCGCCGAGGACGTCGTGCAGGCGTCGCTGCGGTTCTCCCAGGGCGGTGTCGCGGCGGTGTCGGCGAGCCGCGTGGGACAGCGCAAGGTCCGCGAGCTCGTGATCCACGAGCTGGACCGCATGGTCGAGATCGACCTGCTGCGCCGCGGCGTCACGGTGTACCACCACGTCGCCGCCGAGGCGTCCGACGAGGGTCGCGGGTACCGCCAGCAGACGATCATCGAGATCCCCGAGCTGACGACGTCGCGCGAGCCGCTCGCGGCGCAGCTGGACCGGTTCGTCGGCCTGGTGCGGGGCGAGGTCGACGCCGACGCCGAGCGCGCGTCGATCCTCCCGTCCCACACGGTCGTCGCCCGGGTGAAGGACGCCGCCGCCGTCTCCGTGTGACGTCACCTGCCGTGCGGCGGCCCCGACCCTGCAGGGTCGGGGCCGCCGCAGGCTTCAGCGAGGGCGTGCGGCGAGCCGCTGGAGCACCTCGAGGTGCTGGTCGACGACGCGGTCGAGCGCGAAGCTCTCGTGCACGAGCCGCTGGGCGGCGGCGCCGACCCGGCGGGCGTGCTCGCGGTCGGTCAACGCCTCGACGAGCGCCGCCGCGAGCTCGTCCACGTCACCCGGTGTCGTGACGTACAGGTGCTCGCGATCACCGAGGGGCACGGTCGGGAAGTTGTCGGCACGTCCCGGCGCGACCACGGGCACGCCCGCGGCCATCGCCTCGAGCGTCGCGGTCCCCAGCCCGATGCCCTGCTCGTGCGACTCGACGTCCGCGGCAGCGAGCAGGTCCGGCACCTCCCGCTTGGGCACCGCACCCACGGTGAGCACGTGGTCGCGGACACCGAGCTCGTCGGCACGACGTTCGAACGCGTCGTAGTACACCCGCCCGACGACCGCGAGCCGCACATCCGGCACCTTCTCCAGCACAGCGGGCATCGCCTCGACGAGGGCCAGACGGTCCCGCAACGGGATGACGTGACCCAGCGAGAGCACGAGCGGCGTGGCGTCGTCGACCCCCAGCCACGCCCGGCCGGCTGCGCGGTCGCCGCCGACGGTCCAGCCGGCGTCGACACCGACCGGGATGTACTCGAGGCCGGCCGTCGCGCCTCGGTAGCGCGCCTTGACGTAGTCGTCCATGAGCGCGTCCATCACGACCACGTGCGGGCGGTGCACCCGCATCGCGGGGTGCACCATGAGCGCGTCGAGCCCCCGGAAGATGCCGTGGTAGTGCGCCTGGGGGTTCTCGAGCCGTGTGTGCACGCTCAGCAGCGTGGGGACACCACGGTGCCGTGCCCACGCGCCCGTCGCCCACGTGAGGTCGAAGAACTGCCCGTGCTGGTGCACCGCGTCGGGCGCGAAGCCGTCGAGCAGGCGCCACAACCGCCGGAACAGGCTCGGCCGCGTCGCGAACGAGATGTCGAAGCTCACGGCGAACCGCGACTCGGGCAGCGCGAACGCCGGCAGGCGCACGATGGTCAGCCCGTCCCGGTGCTCGACGGGCGGCGCGTCGCCGTAGGCCGCGGTCACCACCAGCACGTCGTGGCCGCGCGCGGCGTACGCCGTGGCGAGCGCGTCGGACAGGTGCGAGCTCCCTCCCACCCGCGGGGGGTAGAAGTTGTTGACCACGACGATCCTCATGCCTCGACCCCTGGCACGAACTCGGGCCGCGAGCCCGGCTCCCCCAGGTCGACCCGCGCCACGACCCGCGCGGGCACCCCGGCGACGACGCTGCGCGCGGGCACGTCGCGCGTGACCACGGCGCCGGCCCCCACGACCGCCTCGTCACCGATCGTGACGCCCATCATCACGACGGCGTTCGCACCGAGGAACACCCGGTCGCCGATCGTCACCGGGGCATGCTCGACGGTCGGCCACGCCCGGCCGGACACGCAGCGGCGCGCGCTCGAGTGCGTGTAGACCTGCACGCCCGCGCTGATGTCGCACCCGGATCCGATCGTCAGACCGCCGGAGCCGTCGATCACGGTGAAGGCACCGATCCACGTGCCCTCGCCGATCGTCGGCTCACCGACGATCCACGCGTGCTCGTGGTACGGGTTGGGCGGCAGCGTGCCGGGGGGCCGGTGCGCCATCAGCCGCCGTTCCGGATGAGGTCGGTCATGCCGTCGCGGACCGCGATCGTCGGCTCGAAGCCCAGGATCTCCTTGGCCCGACGGGTGTCCGCGGCGCGCCGGCTGACGAGCACGTCGCGCGGGTTGAACTGCGGCTCCACGTCGGCCCCGACGGCGTCGATGAGGATGCGTGCGAGGTCCGCGATGGACGTGTCGATCCCCGTGCCGATGTTGACGGGCACGTTGGCCTGTTCCGACTCCAGCGCGAGGACGGCGGAACGCGCGATGTCGTGCACGTGGATGAAGTCCATCGACTGCTCGCCCTTGCCGTCGATGACGGGGGCCTCGCCCTGGCGGAGCCGGTTGACGAAGTGGTTGATGACCGACGTGTAGTACGCGGTGGTCTTCTGACCCGGGCCGTAGACGTTGAAGAACCGCAGGGCGATCCACGACAGCCCCGCACGCCGCTGGTAGAAGCCGAGCAGGTCCTCACCGGCGCGCTTGGAGATGCAGTAGGGCGTGAGCGGCGAGAGCCGGTCGTCCTCGTGCATCGGCAGCGTCTCGGGGTCGCCGTAGACCGACGCGCTGGACGCGAAGACGAGCCGCTCCACGCCCTGGTCGGCCGCCGCGGCGAACACGTTGTGGTTGCCGATCATGTTGATGTCCATCGACTCGTACGGGTCGGCCTGGCTCTTGTTGATCGACACCGCCGCGAAGTGGATGACGTGCGAGCAGCCGCGCATCGCCTGCTGGACCGCACCGCCGTACCGCACGTCCTGGTCGATCAGCTCGACGTCTCCGCTCTCGGCGAGACGGACCACGGCGTCGCGGTCACCACGGAACATGTTGTCGAAGATGCGGACCTTGTAGCCGCGCTCGAGCAGCATCGGCACGACGTGCATGCCGATGAAGCCGGCGCCGCCGGTGAAGAAGACGGTCTTGTCTGCCATGGGTGACTCCTGTCGGGTGGGTTCAGCGAGAGGTGGCGGCGGCGGTCACGACGCGTCGCAGCGTGTCGGCCACGCGCTCCACCTCGTCGTCGCGCAGGTTGGCGTGCATGGGGATGGCCAGGTGGCGGGCGAAGAGGTCCGCCGAGACGGGGAGCGACCGCGTGCTGCCGTACACCGGCTGCAGGTGGGAGGCGTAGGTGCCGAAGTTGCACTGGACGCCCTGCTCCCGCAGGGCGGTCGCGACCGCTCCGCGGTCCAGCGCAGGGTCCAGCGTCACGACGTACGACTGCCAGGGGTGCTCGCGGTCCGGCAGCGCGACCGGCAGCGTGACGAGCTCGAGGTCCCCGAGCAGGTCCGCGTACAGGTCCGCCACGTGCCGGCGCGCGGCCAGCAGGTCCGGCAGGCGGCGCAGCTGCACCGACATGATGGCCGCCGCGACGTCGGACAGCCGGTAGTTGTAGCCGGCCACGTCGAAGCTCGGGACCGGCAGCTCACGCGTGCCCTCCCGCGTCAGGGCAGGCTCGATGCCGTACGTGTGCAGCTTGCGCGCTCGGGCGGCCAGTGCGGCGTCGTCGGTCGTCAGCGCACCGCCCTCCCCCGCCGTGATGCCCTTGCGGCCGTGGAAGCTGAAGGTCGCGACGTCCGCCAACGAGCCGGCGGGCCGCCCCTTGTAGGTCGCGCCCGCCGAGCACGCCGCGTCCTCCATGAGCCACAGGCCGTGCCGGTCCGCGATCGCCCGCAGCTCGTCGTAGTCGGCCGGCTGCCCGAACACGTCGACCGCGAGGATCCCGACCGTGCGCTCGGTCACCAGGGACTCGACGGCCGACGGGTCGGCGCTCCAGATGTCGGGGCGCACGTCGGCGAACACGGGCGTGGCGCCCGACCACATGACGGCGTGACCCGTCGCAGGGAACGTGTAGTCGCCCACGATGACCTCGTCGCCCCGGCCGGCCCCGAGCACCTCGAGGCCGAGGTGCAGGGCCGCACCGCAGTTCGACGTGGCGAGCGCGTGCTGCGTGCCGACGGTCGCGGCGAACTCCTCCTCGAACGTCCGGCACGCGGGACCTGCGCCGGACAGCCAGCCGGAGCCGAACACCGCGGCGACCGCCGCGAGCTCCTCCTCGCCGACCGTGGGCTGCCCCAGGGACACGACGTCGGACATGGTTCTCCTCTCGTGGTGCACCGCACGGGCGCAGCGCCGTCAGGGACGCTCGACGACCTGGTAGATGCGGAACGTGGTGACGGGCTCCCGCACCTCGTCGACGAGGCGCAGGCAAGGCTGCTCGATCGGGCGGTCCGACAGGACGTGGGTCACCTCGGACTGCTCGTAGTCGGCACACGAGTCGAAGTTGATGCGGACCTGGTCGGCCGCCGGGTTCGAGATGCGGGGCAGGTCGTCGTCGACGAGCCAACCGACGTTCCCGAACCGGTTCCAGTGCTCCTCGTACCGACCGTTCGGGTCGATCCGGTCCCACGTGTCGGAGTCCGGGGCGCCCTGGAAGGCGTTGAAGGCGCCGACCCCGGTGACCGTGAGGATCGGGCCGACCATCGCGTCGCCGACACCGACCCACCGCCCCGCCACCTCCTCGTCGAGCGCGGTCACCGCCTGGGCGACGTCGGTCTCGCGCAGGTCGTACACGCCGCGGTACAGCGGGTTGACCCAGACCGAGAGCACGAGGCTGAGGACGAGGAAGCACAGTGCCCCGCTCAGGACATGGCGCCGCAGGACGAGCACGGTGCTGGCCGCGAGCACGAACGCGAGCACGAGCCACGGGCCGGCGGCCTCGAGCGCACCGGCGCGGTGCGAGAGCCGTTCCGCGAGCAGGATGTGCGAGGCGACGACCAGGACCCCGGCTCCCCCGGCGACCCACCAGGGGATCTGCACGTCATGCACGTCGATCGCCCGGACGACGAGCGCGAGGAGCACGAAGGAGACCAGACCGAACCCGATGAGCATGCGCCCCGGCGTCACCCGGTCGAGCAGCAGCAGGTGGGCGACCGGCCCCCACCCCGGCACGTACATGAACGCGGTGAACAGGGCACCGCACGCGAGCGCGGCGACGAGCGGCACGTCGAGCACACGCCGCGTGCGCCACAGGTGCACGAGCAGCCACATGCCGCCGACCGCGACGAAGGCACCGAGGAACACGAACGTCGACGCCTCGGGGCTGTTCGGGCGGATGCCGTGCGAGCCCCCGTCGGACAGGGCGAGGGAGAACACGCCGAGGAACGTCGCGAGCCGGTCCGGGTCGGCGAGCCCCTCACCGGGCTGCGTCACCCGCTGCCCGGGGTACACGGTGCCGAGGAAGCCCTGGATGGTCGACCACCGCGTGAGCAGGAACGCCACGACCACCGCCGCACCCGCGGCGCCGCCGGCGAGCACGGGCACCACGCGTCGCAGCCGCTCGCGGACCGTGCCCTCACCGTCGCGGCGCAGCACCCACCCGACGCCGAAGGCGGCGGTCACGTAGGCCACCGGGATGAGGAACGGGGCGTAGATGCCGAGCGCCGCGGTCACGCTCACGTAGCCCACGGGCAGCGCCCACCACCAGCGCGCGCGCCGCGAGGCGAGCGTCGTGGTCCACACGATCGCCGTCATCGTCAGCAGGCCCCAGGCGACGGGCCACAGGGTCTGCGGGATGTACCACCACTGGAAGAACGGCGAGAAGAGGAACGCCGTGGCCAGCGCTGCCGCCGCGAGCGGCCGCCGCGGCATCACCGAGACGAGCAGCATGTACGCCGCAGCGGCGAGTGCGACCCCGGGGAGCCACCACTTGAGCGCGAACGCCTGGTCGAACGGCAGGACGAAGAAGCCGAGGTTGTGCGGGCGGAACGCGGCCGACCACTCGGCGTAGGGCGCCTCCCAGTTGAGCGACATGTCCACGCCACCCGGGAGGGTGTCGTTGCGCAGCGGCAGGCCCTCCTCCACCTGGGAGACGGTGTACGGGGTCTGCACGGCCCACTCGTCGCTGCGGATCGCCTGCGGCTCGAAAGCCACGAGGTCCTCGTCCTCACCGCTCTCGAACCAGCTGTGCACGACGCCCGTCGAGCTGCCCGAGAGTCCCGCGGTGACGAGCACCACGAGCACCACGAGCAGGAGGGCGGGAAACGCCAGGAGGACCCGGACGCGCGGCAGCCCGTCGGGTCGTGGCGCGGTCCACGCGCAGAGTCGCCCACGCCACGTGACTGTCGGCGTGGGGGTCTGCGGCCGTGCCGCTGTGGTCGCCGACGTCGTCGTCGGGACCTGGGTCTTCTCGCTCACATCGTCCTTCGCACGGCAGTCGGATCGACTACCGAGCATAGTCGGTCGCCCGCAGGGGGCCGGGCATCACCCCAGCGTGCCGAGCGCCAGGCCGCCCCCGGCGAGCGCGGCGAGCGTCGCGACGAGGCCGTCGACACGGCGGTCCCGCGCCCCGACCAGGACCGCGCGAGGCACACCGCCGAGAACGACCGGTACGCCGTCAGGGGTGAGCCCTGCGCCCCGTGGACTCCACCGGCGGAACAGGTCGGCCACCACGCCCACCGGGACGTGCCGTGCGACGAGCGGTCCGCGTCATCGTCCTCGAGGACCGCGGTCCCCAGATCGCTGAGAACGGCGCATGGTAGCGCCCGCCGTGCGCCGCGCACAGCGACGTCCGCCCCGGTCACGCCCGAGGACCGAACTACGATGGCCCACGGCCGCACGGGCCGACGACGACGAGAGGACGGACGACGTGGCGCGCATCGCGGTCGTGGGCAGCGGCATCGTGGGACTGGCGACCGCCGCACGGCTCGCCCGACGCGGTGACGAGGTCCTCGTCCTGGAGAAGGACGACGCGCTCGCCGGCCACCAGACCGGCCGCAACTCCGGCGTCGTCCACTCCGGCCTGTACTACGTCCCGGGCAGTCACAAGGCGCGCATGAGCCGCGCAGGTGCGGAGTCGATGCTCGCCTACGCTCGCGAGCGCGGCATCGCCCACGAGCGCACCGGCAAGCTCGTCGTGGCCACGACGAGCGCACAGGTGCCGGGGCTGCGACGCCTCGCCCAGCGTGCGACGGACAACGGCATCGACGCGCGCGTGCTCACGCCGGCCGAGGCGCGCGAGCACGAGCCGTACGTCCGGGCGGTGGAGGCACTGCTGGTCACGGCCACCGGGATCATCGACTACCCGGCGGTGTGCCGGTCGCTGGCGGACGAGGTCCGCGAGCACGGCGGTGAGGTCCGGCTCGGCACGGCCGTCGAGCGGGCCACCACGACCGGGGCCCGGGTGCGGATCGTCACCTCCCGCGGTGACGAGCAGGTGGACGCGCTGGTCGCGTGCGCCGGCCTGCACAGCGACCTCCTCGCGCGCCGCTCGGGCCTGGACCCCGATGCCCGCATCGTGCCGTTCCGCGGTGAGTACTTCGAGCTCGTCCCCGAGCAGGAGCACCTCGTCCGCGGGCTCGTGTACCCGGTTCCCGACCCGCGCTTCCCGTTCCTCGGCGTCCACCTCACGCGCTCGGTGCACGGCGGCGTGCACGCGGGGCCGAACGCCGTCCTCGCCCTGGCACGCGAGGGCTACCGGTGGCGCGACGTCGTCCCGGAGGAGCTGGCCCAGTCGCTGACGTGGCCGGGGCTGTGGCGCCTCGCCGCGCGCAACCTCGTACCGGGCACGAAGGAGATGGCGCGGTCCGTCTCCCGGCGCCTGTTCGCCGCCAGCCTCGCCGAGCTCGTCCCGGGGATCCGCGCCGAGGACCTGGTGCCGGCCCCCGCCGGGGTGCGCGCCCAGGCGCTGCGACGCGACGGCAGCCTCGTGGACGACTTCCTCGTCGAGAGCGCACGTCGCCAGGTGCACGTGCTCAACGCGCCGTCCCCGGCGGCGACGGCCGCCCTCGAGATCGCGGCGCACCTCGAGCGCGAGCTCGACGCGGCGCTCGCCTGACGGCGCCCGACACACCGCGCGCGCACCGGGGCCGCCCCCTGCCCGGGCGTTACCGTGGTGACCGACACCCCCGCCCGGACCGAGAGACCATGAGCGCGCTGCTGCCACCGAACGCCCGCCCGCCCGCCACCCAGGCGCACCACCGCCCGACGGACACCCCGAGCACGCGACGCCGGGCGGGTAGCGGGTACGTACCGTCGGTGCTCGTCCTGGCAGCGGGCCTGCTGCTGGGTGCGTGCACGACCGGGACGCCCTCGGAGCCGTCGGTCACGTCGCCCGGCCCGAATCCCTCCGCGACCCCCACCGGCGCGGCCACCAGCGCACCCACCTCGGCCCCCGACCCGTCGGCCACGGCCTCCGCGGCGCCGGACCCGGGTTCCTCCCCCGCCCCGGCGCCCGCTGAACCGGAACCGGGACCGGGACCGGGATCGG
>Ga0233375_1000312_pt1 | contig 27503 bp, 20 predicted proteins | sample ElkDunMinimDraft_10_FD_191539 | JGI IMG/M metagenome (GOLD analysis project Ga0233375, IMG submission 191539) | Fecal eukaryotic communites from dung pellets of Tule Elk in California, USA - Elk Dung E16 | ecosystem: Host-associated > Mammals > Digestive system > Large intestine > Fecal | place... | reverse complement strand
ATCATGGCTTCTGGATGCAGCACCGCCCCTTAAGAACCGTTACATCCCGTCTGATCCTGACACGCTCGGCAATCCTGATATTGCGGGAGCAATTGACCCGCTTTCCGCATCAAGAATCGAGCTTTTCAAAGCGCGCATAATAATCTCGGTGGAGAACATGCAATCACAATACTCGCCGCCTCGTCGGCCAGCCAAATAAGCTCCTTCAACCGTAGCGCAGCATCAATACGGATATGCTGACATTGGTGTCACTCAGGTAAATCTTGCCGGTACTGAAGCGCACCTGATTGCCAATCTCGATCAGGCTGTTTTCATCATCCCGTTGATATCAAGCCAAAACGTTACCCCTCGATGCAGCCTTAACCGACACGCCGGACTCTCCATAGTTCTACTCAAGCTCACCTAGTCAACCTCTCATTCACCGATGACCAGTACCGTGTCGTCTTTACGGTTGGCAAAGCGTTCAATTACATGCAAATCGTGCCGACCAAGCCATTCAACAAGCCAAGCTTCATCACCGTCAGCCTCAATGACCAAGTAGTCGAAATCCTGCGGAGCATCGAGCGCTGATTTAAGAGGCGGGCTTACTGGATAACCACGACCGGCGTAATAAGCAATACGCCCATCATCATAGTAAATACGTGCCTGGGCCGGCACATGCTCGCTAAGCCACTTACCAGCCGCTACATAGTGAGTTTTTTTAGCAGATAGAGAAACGACATTGGCGACCATTACTAGCAGGGCAATGACCACAAAAACACGCCTCAAGCGCGGCCACCGTTCTGCACAAGCTGCTGCCAATGTCGCAACAATTGGAACGGCTAACAAGTTTAGAAAACTCAAGTAGCGCGCATTGACGAATTGCTGCTGAATGAAAAACAACAACAAAACTAAAAAATACAGCAGCGCAGCCCAACCAAACAGCGGAAAGCGCCGCACTACAGCGCACAACCTAGCCCAACTGGAGCGATCAAAGAGCAATAATAAAAAGGGACCTAACAGCTGGAAAAACTTTATCAGTAGAGCCGCCAACAATCCGAAAAAGACAATCTGCCCAGCTTCGTCTCGAGAGTACTTATAAGTCATGCTGTTGCCGAACTGCTCAGCAAGCGCATTGAATGATTGTAGTAATCGATGCGGACTGAGAAGCTGCGCATAATATATCAGGCGGTCTGCCGGAAAATGGAATAACTGCACTGCTGCCAGCAATCCAAACACACCGATCCCGGCCAGCCCGGCCAAGAGAAGATATAGCTGCAAAGCGCCGGCTTGCTGCCCCTGTCTCCTTAACGCTGGAAGCTGCCAAAGAGCCAAGGCGGGCAGCAGCAGCACCGCTTCAAGGCGGAATAAAGCAGCAGCAACTATAGAGAGTAGAAAGCTCACCGCGATTGCCAAGCTGCGCGAAGCTTGCCAACGCAAGGCAAGCCAAAGTGCCAGCACACAGAAAAACCAAAACCCAAACTCACGCAAGATATCAGCACGAAACTGATTAAACGCTGGCATCGCTAAAACAACTAGCACAGCCCACCACACGGCCTTTGGCTCGCGCTGTCGGACCACATCAACCAAGAGAGCGCATACGCCGGCCATAAAAAAGGCACACCAGAGGTAAGCCGCCAACTCCAACGGCAACCCCAGATACTTATGCGTGCTAGCGAGTAGCAGTACAAACCATGGCCAATCAAAGCGCTCTAGCGCCAGCCCTGGCCCATGCACAACCGCTTGACGGGCGATATCAAGATAGAATGCAGCATCTTTTCCGACTGTCACAGCGCCCAGCACAGCCACCAAAGACAACAACAGGCTTCCAAAAAATGCGACAAAAACTGGCGAACTTGATACAAAAATATATATTTTTTTATTCATGGTAAGCACTACAAAAAACAAACTAAGAATTCCGAGCAGTAAATTCTCGGGGCTTTCCTTGATATAAATGCAACCGAAAGCATAGCCCTTATTGAAAACCCATCACGAAAATAAATACCTTAAAACTAAAGCGCACCCGCTCTCTATAATACAGCTATTGGCAGCCACACCTAGCCATCACCAATAAGCAGACTGCTGCCCTTGAAAAAAGAGCCTATCGTGGTATTTTGCCGAATTGTTAAATTACGGCCGACCTTTACAGTCGCGGAATTTACTATGCCCTGCATATGACTTAGCTGCGACCCTTCGGCCATTTCTGCACCCAACATAATCTCCGGCCAAAATAACTCTTTGTCCGCCCCGCCCAGAACCTGCTTTTCAGTAATACTCGAAAGAGGCCCTCATTGCATGCTAGATCAACTGGCCTTTTCCGAGACAAACAAGAGCCGCAGAGCCTTCCTGGTGTAGGAAAAACGGAATATCGAACTCCAATCACTCTTTAGCGCAAGCAAATAAAACTCCAGCCCAGCCTTCTTCTTCCCGGCAGCGGCACAGGTTCTAAATAATGACAAGTAACGTTGAGCAAGAAATGCCCGTTTAAAAATCTTCATGGATTCCGGTAGCCTGCCAGCATCAAAAACCTCCGCCACCAACTGATCACCTATTTGCAATCCATAAGTCAAATTGTGGCGCAAACTATCATCATGCTTGTAAATACGAGCCATTGGAGCATTAAGTATTGAGCATTGGTAGCCGGCAAGCACCTGAGCAAAGACCGGAATATCCTCTGCATTGCGGAAACGCTCGGGATACCTACCAAGCGTAAAGACTGCTTTATCCATGGCGCAGGCTCCATTGGAGAGACAAAGCGTTTTGTCCAGAAGATAGGCACGCACTCGGTCGAGCGGCACTTCGGGCAGCGGATCCGGCATTTTCCTGCTTTCCCTTCCATTTGGGAAAACCGAAACATGCCCGCCGATGACGAACTGCGTCTCTGGATGTCTTGAAATATGCTGCTTTAGTAAAGACAGAGCGTTAGCGCACAGCTCGTCGTCAGCATCAAGAAAAACCAGATACCGCCCGCTTGCCTCTTCAATTCCCCTGTTGCGCACCGCTGCCAAGCCCGCATTGGCCTGGCGTATAGCGCGAAACTGACCAGGAAAATGCTCTATCAGATCAGCGATTACTTCAGGGGTTTCATCTGTGGAACCATCGTCAATGACGATCAACTCCGATTGCCCATCCAGCTGGGACAGAACGGATTCGACAGCGCGGCGAAGCGTGTTTGCGTAGTTGTACGCAGGTATCACTACGCTGATCAAAACCGTATCAGACGCTGTCATACCAGTCCTTATCACCCTTCACCACCAGCACATCTTGCATGATGAGATACTGCAGATCCGACCCGTAGAACATGTTCAGCGCATCGGTCGGCGAGCACACCATGGGCTCACCACGACGGTTCAGGGAAGTATTGAGCGAGACACCGTTACCGGTGAGCTTCTCCAGTTCCAGCATCAAGTCGTACCAGCGGGGGTTGTGCCGGCGTTCGAGCACTTGAGCACGGGAGGTACCGTCTTCGTGGACGACTTCGCTCACACGGCCCTTCCATTCTTCGTTGACCTCGAAGGTGAAGGTCATGAACGGGCTGGGATGATCAACCTTGAGCATCTGCTTGGCCACGGTATCAAGCATGGACGGGCAGAACGGGCGCCAGCGCTCGCGGAACTTGATCTGTTCATTGATGCGGTCGGCCACGCCCGGAATGCTGGGGCAGCCGATGATCGAGCGACCACCAAGGGCGCGAGGACCGAACTCCATGCGCCCCTGGAACCAGGCCACGGGGTTGCCATCGACCATGATTTTCGCGATGCGCTGCTCCACATCATCGATTTTCTTCCACGCCGGCGCACTAGGGTGGCGCACGCAGGCTGCAATCACGTCTTCGTTGGTATAGGACGGGCCGAGATAAACGTGCTCCATCTTCTCCACCGGCACACTGCGCTGGTGCGAAACGTAAGCTGCCGCACCGACCGCAGTCCCGGCGTCGCCAGAGGCTGGTTGGACGAACAGTTCCTTTACCTCGGGGCGGGCGATGATCTTCTGGTTCAGTTTGACATTCAGCGCGCAGCCACCGGCGAAGGCAATCTTGCCGGTTTCACGGATGATGTCGCCCAGGTAGTAATCCATCATTTCCAGAGCGAGCTTCTCGAACAGCGCCTGCATGCTCGCCGCGTAATGGATGTAGGGGTCGTCGGCGATGTCGCCTTCACGCTTCGGACCCAGCCATTCGATCAGCTTGGGCGAAAAGTAATAGCCTTTGCCCTTTTCCTTGTAGCGCCGGAAACCGATCACGTTGGCGTAGTCGGTGTTGATGGTCAGCTCGCCATTTTCGAACGTGGCCAGACGCGAGAAGTCGTATTTGGCCGCATCACCATAAGGCGCCATACCCATGACCTTGAACTCGCCATCGAGCATCTCGAAGCCGAGGTACTCGGTGATCGCACCATACAGACCGCCGAGCGAATCCGGATCGTAGAATTCCTTGATCTTGTGGATCTGGCCGTTTTCGCCCCACCCGAAGAAGGTGGTGGCGTACTCGCCCTTGCCATCGATACCAAGGATGGCGGTTTTCTCAGTGAAACCGGAGCAGTGATAGGCGCTGGAAGCATGCGCCAGATGGTGTTCGACCGGCTGCAGCTTGACTTTCTTCAGGTCGAAGCCGAGCTGCTGCAGGCACCACTGGATGCGCTTCTTGTAACGGTAGTAGCGCCGGTTGCCCGTCAGGATGGCATCCAGCGCACGATCCGGGGCGTACCAGTAGCGCTTGGCGTAATGCCAGCGGGCCTTCTCGAAGATGCTGATGGGCGCGAAGGGAATCGCCACCACGTCGACGTCCGACGGCTTGATGCCGGCCTGCTCCAGGCAGAACTTGGCCGACTCGTAGGGCATGCGATTCTTGGCATGCTTGTCGCGCACGAAACGCTCTTCCTCCACGGCGGCGATGAGCTTGCCGTCAATATAAAGCGCGGCGGAGGGATCATGACTGAGAGCGCCGGACAAACCGAGAATCGTCAGGGCCACGGGAAAGCCTCTTGAATTGGTGATAGCAAAATACTATCACGAACCAAATAAACACGGCCCTCTAGGTGGCCGCAAACAATGCCCAATTATACCGGCACGCCCCTCCTCGAAGCACCATGACGAAGGGCTGATGCTCAGCGAAGCTACGAACGGCAGCCCCTAGCATTGTTCACAACCGCGGCAAGCGCCCGTCGAGTAGCCGATAAAGGGCTGAACCTGCTGGCCAGTTGCGCAGAAAGCGCGACCGATCGCGAGCGTAACTGCGCACGAAGGCGGCGTCGCTGCTGTGCTGCTGCACCGCATCGAGGTCGATCAGCGTCCATCGGCCTCTTTCCCAGAACAGGTTGTGCCCCTTCAAGTCGCCGTGACTAATACGCTCACGAATCAACTGTGCGAACAGAACATCCAGGGCCCGCAGCTCTTCTTCTGGAGGCGGCTCGTGCAGGTATTCCTGCCAATGTGAAATGATGTCTTCTCCAGCCAGCAACTCGGTAACCAGCCACGCCCGGCCGCGCATCCATAACCAGCGTTGCTCCTTTACCGCGAGCAATCGGGGCGTGGCGATCCCGAGGAAGCCGAGGCGATTGCCCTCGACCCAACTGTGCCAGGCCCGGCTCGGGCGCCAGAAGCGCGTGAGCCAATGCAGAAATCCTTTGATGTTGTAACGCTTGATCAACGCCGCTCGGCCTTCCAGTTCAACCCGCGCGACTGTCGCCGTACCGCCACCTTTGTACAGAGTGCCCCGTGCAATGAAACCATCAGGATCAGTGAGGAGCTCCTGCAGATTTTCCTTTTCTTCGCGCCGCACCGCCTGGGCGCCAAAAGCGCCGAGCTGCGCACTGAACAGGCTGCAGTCGCGGGCGATTTTTTTCAGATAGTCGTTCAACCGCCATCTGCGAACCTTTTGGGTTTCTTTAAGCAAAACCTCCAGCGGTAGTGCATGTTCGCCATTGGCCAGCAGGTAATTCACCAGCAGCTCCTCGACGAATGGCTCCACGTCGGTAGGCAACTGAGCGAAGAAAACACCCAGATTCTCCAGCACCCGGTCGCGTGAAAGCGGACAACCCGGCGTCTCGCTCCTGACACCGCCACCATCGATGACGAACAGCTTTCCCTCTGCACGTAGCAGGTTGTCGAGATGCAGATCTTCCTGCCAGAGGCCACGCGAATGCATCTGCGCAATCAGCGTGAGTGCTTCGCCGAGCACGTCCCGCTGGGCATCGGAAAGCACCGTCTGCCTCGCAACGGAACGCCAGGCATCCCAAAGGCTTTCGGCCTCGTCGAGCCAGTCGAAAAGCAGCCATCCGCCTTCACCGTCCTCCCAGCCTTCAGCCAGCAATGCCGGCGTCGGTAATCCTTGCGCCGCCAACAGACCGGCACCGTCGCGCTCGCGCTGGTAATGCCGGGACGCCTTGGGACCAACCAGCAGCTTGGCCAGTACTACGCGTCCATTCCATTGAGCTCGACCAACATAGCGCTGGCCTGGTAGCACGCGCATCCAGGCGTCAAGCTCAAGCACGCCGGATCCCGGCAGTTCAAGGCGCATCGGGAGGACCGGCGCACGACCCGCGACGACAAGAGCAGAAAGCTTCATGCGCGCGACTCCTTATCAATACCGCGCCGATGCAGACGCTGCAGCCATGGCTCCACACCACGCTCATCATCCAGGTAAGCGGCGAGCAACGCCCTTATCCCCTCACCGCCCAAGCGCTGGGCACGACGCAGCAGCGGCTCCAAATCCCTAATCCGATCCCGCCGCCCCAGCAGAAGCGGACGGCTCTTTTCGAGATCAATCACGCAGGCCCGCCAGCGCCCCAAGTCTTCACGCAGGAAAATATGCTTGGGATAAAAACAGCCATGCGCCTGCCTAGCCTGGTGAAGAGCACGCGCCAGCTCACCGACAGCTCGGATGATCGCCGATCGGCGCGCTTCATCTAATTGCGGCCATCGAGCCAGGCAGCTATCAAAATCCTCCCAACCATCCAGCGCACGCGTCAGCAGAATCGCCCGCTGCTCGCCCTCATGCTTTCGACAGCCAAAAAAACTTGCCTGCAACGTGGGAATGCCGAGCTGTCGATAGCGCTGGATGTTTCGAAACTCGCGGGTGAATGTCGGCTCACCGAGCGGACGCCGCAGGTTGCGGACCAAGTGATTACTCTGACGCTTGAGGTAGTAGGCGCTACTCTCCAGCTCCAGACGGTAAACGCTGCTCCACCCACCGCGCTCGACATTGGGCTCGTCCACCGCCTCCAGCTCAAGCGCCCACAGCGCATCAAAACTGGCAAGGCCGCTACCTTCGAGCACTTCCCGATCGCTTTCGGCAATGAAGTCGTTCATTCTCGCCCCCGGAAGTAATGCACGATCTGGCGAATGCGCCGCTTGTCTTCCGCAGTCAGGCGATCGCGCTGGGAGTACTGCAGATAAAAGCGCAGGCGCTGAGTCTGGCTCAGATGATATTTCGCGACCTTGTCCAGGCAGGCCAGATCCTTGACGATGCGGTGCTGTAGCAGCGGACCGCGCCAAAACGAGCCGGTCGGGCAATCGATCAGATACAGGCGGCGCTGGGGATCGACCAGCAGATTGCGCCATTTGAGATCGTTATGGGCAAAGCCATGTTCATGCATGATCCGCGTCGAGCGTGCCGCCTGCAGACTGACGTGCTGTACCCAGCGGGGATCCTTGAGGCGAACATCACGATTGGCGGCCAGCAAGGCCAGATCTTCGGTCTGGTCCAGTTCACGCGTGATGATTGCACCACGTGAAAACATGCCGCCGCGTCGCTCCAACCCGTACGCAACGATTTGCGCGGTGGGAATGCCCCAGCGGTGGAACAGCTTGAGGTTTTGCCACTCCGCCTTGACCCGCGGGCGACCGATGAAGCGCCGCAAACCCTTGCCAGCGCCCCAGTAGCGCTTGACGTAGTAACGCACGCCGTTGCGCTCGATTCGGATTACTTCAGACAGCGGATCTTGCGTCAGGCGCTCACCCTCCAGTGCAAACACACTGGCTAGGCTACCGCAGTCTGAAGTCAACTCGTCATATGCCGGATCCAGCCTCCACGCGGCCATCAGAGCCTATCCCCGTGGCGCTGTTTGCGCATGTAGAGCCGGCCTGCCTTGCGCTCGAGCCATGCCAGAAGGGTCGCCTCATCACGCAAAATATCCCGCAGCGGCCGCTTAAAGTACCCGCGCAGGAAGCGCAGCCTATCGCGACGCGTCAGGCCGATGTCGAGCGCCGAGAAATACAACCCAGCCAGATCCTTGTTGCGCCAGCGGAGGGGTGTCGCGGCGCGGGTCTGGGCACGGTGCAGGTCTATCAACGACAGGCGGACGTCATCGGCGGTGATAGGCTTGTCGGTGTGCAGCAGGAAATGGCAAATGTAGAAATCCCGATGATTGACGCCGGCACGGTGCATGGTACCGGCCATGTGTGCGACCTCAGCGATCAGGGCCCGCTTGAGCGCCGGCTCTGGTGGCTGGTCCGGCCAATGGGCTGCGTAATCCTCAAGACTAATGGTAGGCGCCAATTCTTCGGTGATGATGAACGAGTGCCGCGCCGCCGGGTTGCCGCCTCGTTCGCCATAGGCGACCGCGGTCATGGTCGGAACCCCGGCTTGATGCAGGCGGCGAATGGCACGCCATTCCTGGCGGGCACCTAGGACTGGCGCCTTGGCAGTTAGCAGATTCTTGGCGATCTCACCCCAGCCGATGCCGCGGTGGATTTTGACGAAGTAGCCGCGCCCGCCTACTTCGGTACGCAGGGTGCGACGACCTTCCAGCTCACGATAAACCTGGCCTTGTAGCTGCTCGACCTCAACGAAGGGGTCTTTGTTTTGCCAGAGCGTTTTGAAGGGCTCGTTCAGGCGCACACGATTAGCCGACATCAGCAACGCTCCGCCAGAATCACATCAGCCGCCTTCTGCGGCATCGAATAAAGGTCGGCACCATCAGCATAGGCCAGACCGTTGCGACCCCAGACGGCGCGCTGCTCATCATCAGCAAGCATCTGCGCCAACAAGCGGTCCAGCGCAGATTGCTCGAACGGGCTCGGCACCACCCTGCCGCAATCTGCGTCTTCGATGTAATGGGCGTAGCCGCACACATCAGTGACCAGCACCGGCAGACCTGATACCAGCGCTTCCAGCAGCACCGTGCCGGTGTTTTCGTTATAGGCCGGATGGATCAACAGGTCAGCACCGAGCAGAAAGCGCGGGATGTCGCTGCGCCCCTTGAGGAACTCTACCTGCCTCGAAACCCCAAGTGTCTTCGCCTGAAGCTGAAAGGGCTTTGGATCATCCTGGCCGATGATGAACAGCCGGGTACGCTTCCTTAGCTCGCGCGGCAACGCGGCGATAGCCTTGAGGCTTCGATCGACGCCCTTGGTCTTGAAGCCCGAGCCAATCTGCACCAGCAGCAAATCGTTCGTTTTCAGCTTGAACTCTTCACGAAATGCGGCGCGAATCCCGGCCGCATTGGCCGGTGCGCGACGATCCTGGGCGATGCCTGGTGGCAGCAGGTGGAAGCGCTCGGCCGCTGTGCCGTAGTGTTTGACGAACAGTGGCTGCTGCACCTCGGAAATCATCAGGATTTCGGTCTTCGACTCTGGCGCGAACACTGCTCGCTCGTACTCGGCGAAGTGCTTGTAGCGGCCCCAACGCCTATAGACAGGGTTGCGCAGGGTCTGCGCCTTCTCCTCGAAGCAGGGATCGGCTGCGTAGTAGACGTCCAGCCCGGGCATTTTGTTGAAACCCACCACGCGATCCACCGGTCGCGCGGCAAGGTCGCGCTCGACCCAGGCGGTGAAACGCTCGTTACGGGTGTGGTTGAAGATGGCTTTTACCGGCGCGATCTGCACCTCGAAGCCCTCAGGCACCTCGCCTTCCCAGATCATCGCGTAAACGCGGATGCGGTGACCGCGACGCTGGCACTCCAGCGCGATGCGCATGAAATCGCGCTGCAGTCCGCCGAAGGGGAAGTACTTGTAAAGAATAAAGGCCAATTGCATCAGTTCGTCTCCGCTGACCGCAACAGGGCCTTGAGTTCACTGGCGACACGCTCGGGTAGCAGGTCGTCCATACAGGGGGTGTTGCGATCGCCCTTGCCGGCGTTAGGGCCCGCCGCGCACAGATGCACCTGCGAGCGGCCGTATGCACCAACCCGACCCGGCAGAGTCGGGCCGTAAAGCGAAATAGTCGGTACATCCAGCGCCGCCGCCAGGTGACCGAGGCCGGTATCCACCGCGACGCAGGCCTGAGCGCCGGCGACCACCTTAGCCACGCCGCCGAGATTCAGCCGAGGCAAGACTGAAGCGCCGGCGATGCCATCGACGATACGCTCAGCGCGGGCCCTCTCCTCCGCACTGCCCCAAGGCAGGCGAATCGCCCAGCCAAAGGCACTCATGCGCTCGGCCAGTTCGCGCCAGTAAGCCTCCGGCCAGTGCTTGCTCGGCCAGGTGGTGCCGTGCAAAAACAGCAGATAAGGCTCCTCGCCAGGCGGGGCCATCAGAGTGCGATCCAGACCGTAATCGCCGATACCTTGCGGCACCTCATACCCTAACGACCGCGCGAAGAGCTGACGCACCCGCTCCAGCGCATGCTGGTCGCGAGGCACGGCGTAGGTGTGATCGTAGAAACGCGACGCCAGCGGCTCGCGTGCCGAGTCGCGGTCCAGGCCGGCCACTGGCGCCTTGACGTAGCGCGTCAGCCAAGCGCTTTTCAGCAGGCCCTGGGCATCTATTACCAGGTCGTAACGGGTCTCGCGCAGGCGCATCTTAAAGCGACGCCACTCACCCGAACGCAATGTCTGCAGCAGGTGCTTGCGCCAACGACGGATGGCCACGGGAATTACCTGAGCTACCGCTGGATGCCAGGCGGGAATTTCGGCAAAGCCTTCCTCGACCACCCAATCAAACTGGATGCCTGGAATCGCTCGCTGCGCATCGGTCAACGCCGGTAAGGTATGGACCACATCGCCCAGCGACGAGGTCTTAATTAGCAGAACGCGCACTCAGAGCTCCAGCGGCAGCGGGTCGGCCAGCGGATCGCCAGCCAGGCGTTGCAGCGCATCCAGCACCGGTTGCGGACGCAAGTCACGCAGGCAATTGTAGTGTCCAAAGCGACAAGTCCGCTCAAAGCAGGGACTGCACTCGAGGCCAAGGCGGACGACCTCCACCTGCTCAGCCAGAGGCGGAGTGAACTGCGGCGAGGTCGAGCCGTACACCGCAACCAGCGGCCGATTCAGTGCCGCAGCCACGTGCATCAGGCCCGAGTCGTTGGAGACAACAGCAGTGGCGTATGACATCAGATCGATGGCCTCGGCCAGACTGGTCTCACCCGCCAGATTCGCCGCTTCTTCCTGTAAACCGGGAATCAGCTCGCCGCGGATCGCTTCGCCTACCGGATGATCGTTCTTCGAACCGAACAGCCAGACCTGCCAGCCGGCACGAATCTTCGCCTCAGCCACGGCAGCGTAGTGGTCGGAAGGCCAGCGCTTGGCCTCGCCGAATTCCGCACCCGGGCACAGCGCCAGCACCGGACGATCCAGCTCCAGACCGAACTTGGCGAGCGCCGCCGCACGGCTCGCCTCGCTGACCTGCAGACTGGGACGCGGATAAGGCTTTGGCAGTTCAGCGCCCGGCTCGTAGGCCAGCGCCATGAAGCGTTCGATCATCAGCGGGTAACGCTGCTTGTCGAGCTTGCGCATATCGTTGAGCAGGCCGAAGCGCATCTCTCCACGCCAGCCGGTGCGCTTGGGAATGCCAGCGAAGAACGGCACAAGTGCCGACTTCAGCGAATTGGGCAACAGGATCGCCTGGTCGTACTGCCCTCGCAGACTCTGCGCGACAGTGCGTCGCGTTGCCAGGTCCAGCACGCCGTGCCCGAGCGGAAAGCTCAGGGTCTTCCGCACCTCGGGCATGCGTTCGAGAATTGGCCGGCTCCATTCGGGCGCCAGCACGTCGATCTGGCAGTCGGAATGGCGCTGTTTCAGGCAGACGAACAGCGTCTGCGCCATCACCATGTCGCCAACCCAACTGGGACCTACGATCAGAATATTCATAAATTGGAAGCCATCAGCTTGACGCTGGAAGCGCGTGCCGAAGAGTTTTTCACCTCCGGCCTCGGACTTCCAGCTTCTGGCTTATTTGACCAACGTCCGCCATTCGGCGTGGGCATCGGTCTTGCCGGTAACCAGGTCAAAGTAGGCTTTCTGCAGTTTCTCGGTGACCGGGCCACGGCGGCCGATGCCAATCTGGCGACCATCGAGCTCACGAATCGGGGTGACCTCGGCAGCGGTGCCGGTGAAGAACGCCTCGTCGGCGATATAGACCTCGTCGCGAGTGATGCGCTTCTCGACAATGTCGATACCCAGCTCACGCGCCAGGGTCAGCACAGTGCCGCGGGTGATGCCATTCAGGCACGCGGTGACTTCCGGAGTGTATATCACGCCATCCTTGATGATGAAGATATTCTCCCCCGAACCCTCTGCCACGTAGCCTTCCGGATCGAGCAGCAGCGCCTCGTCAGCACCGGCGGACACGGCCTCCTGCAGCGCCAGCATCGAGTTGACGTAGCTGCCGCTGGACTTAGCGCGGGTCATGGTGATGTTGACATGGTGGCGAGTGAAGGAGCTGGTGCGGATCTTGATACCCTTCTCCAGCGCTTCTTCGCCCATGTAGGCGCCCCAGTGCCAAGCCGCAACGACTACGTGCACCTTGAGGTTGTCGGCGCGGATGCCCATGCCTTCCGATCCGTAAAACACCAACGGACGGACGTACGCGGTTTCGAGATTGTTCTCGCGTACCGCCGCGCGGGTCGCCTCGTTGATCTGCTCCTTGGTGAAGGGGATCTTCATGCCCATGATGTGGGCGGAATCGAACAGACGGTCTGTGTGCGCATGCAGGCGGAAGATCGCCGTACCCTGCGGCGTGTTGTAGGCGCGCACGCCTTCGAAGACGCCCATGCCGTAATGCAGACTGTGGGTCAGCACATGAGTGGTCGCATTGCGCCATTCGACCAGTTCGCCGTCATACCAGATCACACCATCACGATCGGCCATCGACATTATATTGCCACCTCGAAATTCAATAGATGCTTATGTTGGATTAACCGACGAACCTCAGCGGAGCCCTAGCTCACGCCAGATGCGCATGACTGCGCGACGCTCGTCATGAAATCGGTCCCCGCTCACCACTTCAGGCAATTTTTGCAGTGATTGCCGGTGGGCCGCGGCACGGTAGGCCTTGTAGGCGTCCTGCAGCAGCCGAACCTCATCGCCGGTCATCAACCCGGCCTGCTCCAAACCATCGAGAATGCGGATATTATCGGTATAGCGCAGCAGTTGCGGATGCTGGTGCGACCACGCCAAAGCCGCGTATTGCACCATAAATTCGATATCCACGATACCACCGGCGTCGTGCTTGAGATTGAAGTCCGCGTCCGCTTCGAACGCCTTGTCGGCCATTCCCGCCTGGGTAATGCGCGTTCCGAGGTTGTCGCGCATCTTCGCGCGCATCTCGCTGACTTCCTGGCGCAGCGCCTCCACATCGCGCGACCGTCCAAGCACCTCGGCACGCACTCGTTCGAAATCCTTCGTCAGCTGCGGGCAGCCAACCAACACCCGTGCCCGCACCAGCGCCTGGTGCTCCCAGGTCCATGCTTCCTGCGTCTGGTAGCGCACAAAGGCCCCCAGCGAGCTGACCAGCAAACCGGACGCACCCGATGGGCGCAAACGCATATCAACTTCGTAGAGCTGCCCCGAGGTCGTCTGGGTCGTCAGCAAGTGGATGATCCGCTGCCCCAGACGAGTGAAGAACTGCGCACCATCGATCGGCTTGGCGCCATCGGTCTCTGCGTTTGAATCGCCGTCGTGAATGAACACCAGATCCAGATCGGATCCATGGCCCAGCTCGATACCACCGACCTTGCCATAGCCGATGATGATGAAGGCCGGATCGCAAGGCGAGCCATCGCTGCGTGTCGGCTGACCGTGGCGGGCGACCGTATGCCGCCAGGCCAGCGCCAGTACTTCCTTGAGAATCGCCTCTGCCAGCCAGGTGAGGTAGTCGCTGACCTTCATCAGCGGCAAGGTGCCGGCGATTTCCGACGCCGCCACCCGCAGCCGATGCGCCAGCTTGAAATGGCGCAGCGCTTCCATCTGCTGCTCCAGATCGTCCTCGGGAATGCGCGCCAGGCGCTCATGGAGCTCAGCGGCCAGCTCCGGTGCCTGCGGCGGACTGAACAGACGGCCCGCATTGAGCAACTCATCGAGCAACAGCGGGAAACGTGCGATCTGCTCGGCGATCCAGGGACTGGCGGCACATAGCTCGAGCAGCCGCTGCAGAGCTCCGGGATTTTCCGTCAGCAGCACCAGATAGGCCGAGCGGCGCGCCACCGCCTCGATCAGCGGCAGCACTCGCTCAAGCGCCAGATCCGGGTCATCCTGCTCCACTGCCTGCGCCACCAACCGCGGCACGAAAGCATCCAGGCGCTCGCGACCAAGACGCTGCATGGTCCGCACCTGGCTCGCGGAGCGCAGCGCCGCAAGCCTACGGCAAGCCGCCTGACCATCACGAAAGCCTGCTTCGGTGAGCTGTCGGCAGGCGAATTCTTCATCCCAATCCTGTTCCCACAGCGGCAACCACTCGCCTCCGACCAGGGCCTCGCCCTCGACGCTGGCCTCCTCGTCCGGATCAGCGATCACCTGGCGGAAATGCCAGTCGATTCGCTCACGCCAGAACAGCAGGCGCTCGTGGAATTCTTCCCAGCTGTCGAAACCCAGCATGAAGGCAACCCGCACCCGGTCGATCGGGCTTTCGGGCAGCATCTGGGTTTGCCGGTCGTCGATGGCTTGCAATGCGTGCTCGGTATAACGCAGGAACTCATAGCCTTCCCGCAACTCCTTGACCGCCGCCGTGGGCAGGTAGCCCTGCCCGTCCAGCGTGGTCAGCATCTGCAGCAGCGAACGCAGCTGCAGGCTCAGATCCCGCCCGCCATGTATCAGTTGAAAAGCCTGGGCGATGAACTCCACCTCACGAATACCACCAGCGCCCAGCTTGATGTTGTCCGCCATCCCCTTGCGCCGGACCTCCTGCTGAATCAGCTGCTTCATTCCGCGCAGCGCCTCGATCGCCGAGAAGTCCAGATAGCGCCGGTAGACAAAGGGCCGCAGCATATTCAGCAGCTCGCGCCCGGCCTTCTGATCGCCACCGATAACCCGCGCCTTGATCATCGCGTAGCGCTCCCAGTCACGGCCCTGGGTCTGGTAGTACTGTTCCAGCGCATTGAAGCTGAGTACCAAAGCACCGGATGAGCCGTAGGGCCGCAGGCGCATGTCGACGCGAAACACGAAACCATCGACAGTAGGCGCATCGAGCACTTTGATAAGGCGCTGGCCGAGGCGCAGAAAGAACTCGTGATTGTCCAGCGAGCGCTTCTCGCCCTGGGTTTCGCCGCCTTCCGGATAACCGAAGATCAGGTCGATGTCCGATGACAGATTCAGCTCGTGACCGCCCAGCTTGCCCATGCCGAGGATGACCATGTGCTGCGGCTGGCCGGTGCGGCTACCGATCGGCACGCCGTGCTGAGCGCAATGGCGTACGTAAAGCCACTGATAGGCCAGATCAACGCAGGTATCGGCCAGGTCGGACAAATCGCCACAGGTTTCGGCGAGAGCGGCCTGACGCGTCAGGTCGCGCCAGATGATGCGCACCTGCTGGCGGCTGCGAAAACGTCGCAGTTTGCGCTGCAGCCCAGGCTCGTCGTCGCAGTCGGCGAGCTCAACGCTCAGCAACGAACGCATTTCTCCCAGGTTCAGCGAGCGCTCCAGAAGCCCCGCTTCGGCCAGCTCCAGCAGCATTTCAGGATCTCGGCTAACCTGTTCGCTCACAAAATTGCTGGCCGCGCACACTCTGCGAAAGGCCTCGCGCCGCTCTGCAGGCCAGTTGGCGAAGCGCTCGAGGGCAGGTTCCGACAGGTCGCGCAGCGCACTGAGGAACGACTCCTCAGCACGACGGACCAAAGGCAGTAGCGGCGTCGGCATTGCAACCAGCGATGGCAGGCTCATGATAGGTTCCTCAGACGCCAAAATATGCTGTCGCAACAGCGGTATTGCCCGGTTTAGCGTGCGGGCAGAAAGGGGTAGCAAACACGAAACGAACGCCGACCCTGTAGTTTTACTACGAAAGAATGCTCACCGGGGCTGATTCCGAAACGGTTTTGTAGTAAAACTACAGGAGCCGGATCTACCCCGGTAACACAACATCAAGAACATACGCGTCGGCTCACAAAGCCGGCAGCGAAGCAGGCGACCGATTCTGGAAGCCTTTCCGCCCTGGAGCAAGCCATGCAAGATCTCGATCCCGTCGAAACCCAGGAATGGCTGGACGCCCTCGAGTCAGTACTCGATCGCGAAGGTGAAGACCGCGCCCACTACCTGATGACCCGGATGGGTGAACTGGCCACCCGTAGCGGCACACCCCTGCCCTACGGCATCACCACGCCCTACCGCAACACCATACCTGTCACCCGCGAAGCCAAGATGCCCGGCGACCTGTTCATGGAGCGTCGCATTCGCTCCCTGGTCCGCTGGAACGCGCTGGCAATGGTGATGCGCGCCAACCTGAAGGACCCGGACCTTGGTGGACATATTTCCACCTTCGCCTCCAGCGCGACCCTTTACGACATCGGCTTCAACTATTTCTTCCAAGCGCCCAACGAAGAGCACGGTGGCGACCTGATCTACTATCAGGGTCACGCCTCTCCCGGTATCTATGCGCGCGCCTTCCTGGAAGGCCGCCTGACCGAAGAGCAGATGCTGAACTTCCGTCAGGAAGTCGATGGCAAGGGGCTTTCGAGCTACCCGCACCCGCATCTGATGCCCGACTTCTGGCAGTTCCCGACCGTTTCCATGGGGCTGGGTCCGATCCAGGCGATCTATCAGGCACGCTTCATGAAGTACCTGGAGAACCGCGGTTTCATTCCTGCCGGCAAGCAGCGCGTCTGGTGCTTCATCGGAGACGGCGAGTGCGACGAGCCGGAAACCCTCGGCGCGATCTCGCTGGCTGGCCGCGAGAACCTCGACAACCTGGTTTTCGTCATCAACTGCAACCTGCAGCGCCTCGACGGCCCGGTTCGCGGCAACGGCAAGATCATTCAGGAACTGGAAGGCGTATTCAAAGGCGCTAACTGGAACGTCAACAAGGTGGTCTGGGGCCGCCTGTGGGATCCGCTGTTCGCGGTCGACGAAGACGGGCGCATGCAACGTCGCATGGACGAGGCGATCGACGGCGAATACCAGAACTACAAGGCAAAAGACGGCGCCTACGTGCGCAAGCATTTCTTTGGCGCCGACCCCGAGCTGCTCAAGCGCGTCGAGAAGATGTCCGACGAGGAAGTCTGGAAGCTCAACCGCGGCGGCCACGACCCCTACAAGGTTTATGCGGCCTACCACCAGGCGGTCAACCACAAGGGTCAGCCGACCGTCATCCTTGCGCACACGATCAAGGGCTACGGCACCGGTGCCGGCGAAGCGAAGAACATCGCCCACAACACCAAGAAGGTCGACATCGAAAGCCTGAAGAGCTTCCGAGACCGCTTCGATATCCCAATCAACGACTCGCAGCTCGAAGAACTGCCGTTCTACCGTCCGGCCGAGGACAGCGCAGAAATGCGCTACCTGCGCAAATGCCGTGAAAAACTGGGTGGCCACCTGCCGCAGCGTCGCGACAAGAGCTTCAGCATTCCAACGCCACCTCTGAACACTCTCAAAGCGGTACTGGACGGCTCGGGCGATCGTGAAATCTCCACGACCATGGCGTTCGGGCGAATTCTCTCGCAGCTGGTCAAGGACAAAGACCTTGGCAAGCGCATCGTGCCGATCCTCGCCGACGAGGCACGCACCTTCGGCATGGAGGGCATGTTCCGCCAGCTGGGCATCTACTCCCCAGTGGGCCAGCTGTACGAGCCAGTCGACCGCGACCAGGTGATGTACTACCGCGAAGAGCGAGACGGCCAGATTCTTCAGGAAGGCCTGAACGAAGCCGGCGCGTTCTCCTCGTTCATCGCCGCAGGCACCGCCTACAGCAACTACAACCAGCCGATGCTGCCGGTCTACATCTTCTATTCGATGTTCGGCTTCCAGCGGATCGGCGACCTGGCCTGGGCTGCCGGCGACGCCCATACCCGCGGTTTCCTGCTGGGTGGTACTTCCGGACGCACCACGCTGAACGGTGAAGGCCTGCAGCACGAGGACGGCCACAGCCACATCCTCGCCAGCACCATCCCCAACTGCCGCAGCTATGACCCCACCTACGGCTACGAGCTGGCGGTGATCATGCATCACGGCATGCACGAGATGATGGAGCTGCAGAAGAGCGTTTATTACTACATCACGGTGATGAACGAGAACTACCAGCAGCCGGCCATGCCAGAAGGTGTCGAGGAAGGCATCATCAAGGGCATGTACCTGCTTGAGGAAGCCAAGGGCGACTTCAAGCACCGCGTGCAGCTGCTGGGCTCGGGCACCATCCTGCGTGAAGTGCGCGCCGCGGTGGATATCCTCGCCAAGATGGGTGTAGGCGCTGATGTCTGGAGCGTCACCAGCTTCAACGAACTGCGCCGCGACGGTCTGGCTGTGGATCGCTGGAACCGCCTGCATCCGACAGAGGAGCCGCGTAAGAGCTACGTCCAGCAATGTCTGGAAGGGCGCGAAGGGCCGGTCATCGCCTCGACCGACTACATGAAGCTCTTCGCCGACCAGATCCGCCAGTGGGTTCCGTCCCGCGAATATCAGGTGCTGGGCACCGACGGCTTCGGCCGCAGCGACTCGCGTGCCAAGCTGCGCGACTTCTTCGAAGTCGACCGTCGCTGGGTAACCGTCGCCGCACTGCAGGCACTCGCCGATCGTGGCGCCATCGAACGTACGGTCGTGGCCAATGCCATCACCGAGTTCGGTATCGACCCCGAAAAGCGCAATCCCCTGGATTGCTGATGCTGCGTGCGCACAGGAGAACCTATTGTGAGTGAAACCATACGCGTACCCGACATCGGCAGCGGTGAGGGTGAAGTAATCGAGTTGTTCATCAAGGTCGGCGACCGTATTGAAGCCGACCAGAGCATCCTGACGCTCGAGTCCGACAAGGCCAGCATGGAAATTCCCGCACCCAAGGCGGGCGTGGTGAAGAGCCTGAAGGTCAAGCTGGGCGACCGACTGAAGGAAGGCGACGAATTGCTGGAGCTGGAAAGCGACGACGGCGAACAGACGGCGGCGCCGGCTGAAGCCGCTGCCGAGCCCGCTGGCGCTGCCAGCGGTGGACCGGTGGACGAAGCGGAAGTGCCGACGCCTCCGGGCGACAAGAACCCCTCCGCCTCGGCCGAGGAAGGCGAATCGCAGGAAATCAAGGTGCCGGATATCGGCTCCGCAGGCAAAGCCAGCGTGATCGAAATATCGGTCAAGCCCGGCGACACCATTGCCGCCGAGCAGCCGCTGATCACCCTCGAATCGGATAAGGCCAGCATGGAGATACCGTCGCCGGCCGCAGGTGTCGTCGAGAGCATCGCCATCAAGGTGGGTGACGAAGTCGGTACCGGCGACCTGATTCTGGTCCTCAAAGGCGCAGCAGCACCGAAGCCGGCGACGGCGGCCAGCGCCCCCGCGAAAAAGCCTCAGGCACAGCGTGCAGAACCGGTCGCCGAGAAAGCGGCCGACGAGCAGCCTGCCGGTGAATCCGTGGAAGAAATTCGTATCCCGGATATCGGCTCCAGCGGCAGCGCCAATGTCATCGAAGTGATGGTCAAGGCCGGCGACAGCGTCGAGGCGGACCAATCGCTGATCACCCTCGAGTCGGACAAGGCCAGCATGGAGATTCCCGCACCCAAGGCGGGTGTCGTTGAATCACTGTCGATCAAGGTGGGCGACGAAGCCAAGACCGGCGACCTGATCCTGACCCTCAAGGTGAAGGGCGCTGCCACGGCGAAAAAGGCCGAGGCGCCGCGTGAAGAAGCGGTATCCCAGCAGCAGGCCGTAGCGCCGAACAAGCAGGGCGTGCCAGAAGCCCAGGCCGCGGCGGCCCCAGCTCCGGTGGTGAGCGGGCCAAGCAAGGCCGGCACCAAGGTTCATGCTGGCCCGGCGGTGCGCATGACCGCGCGCGAGTTCGGTGTCGATCTGGCCGACGTACCGGCTACCGGACCGAAGGGTCGGGTACTCAAGGAAGACGTTCAGGCCTACGTCAAGAGCATGATGACCAAGGCCAAGCAGGCTCCGGCCGCAGGCGCCACGGGCGGGGCGGGCATCCCGCCGATCCCGCCCATCGACTTCAGCCGCTTCGGCGAAGTCGAGGAAGTGGCGATGACCCGCCTGATGCAGGTCGGCGCCGCCAACCTGCACCGCAGCTGGCTCAACGTGCCGCACGTGACTCAGTTCGAGTCGGCGGACATCACTGAGCTGGAAGCCTTCCGCGTATCGCAGAAGGCCGTGGCGGAAAAGGCCGGCGTCAAGCTGACCGTACTGCCGCTACTGCTCAAGGCCTGTGCCCACTTGCTCAAGGAACTGCCGGACTTCAACAGCTCGCTGGCGCCAAGCGGCAAGGCACTGATTCGCAAGAAGTACGTGCATATCGGCTTTGCCGTCGACACGCCGGACGGCCTGATGGTGCCGGTCATCCGCAACGTCGACCAGAAGAGCCTGCTGCAACTGGCTGGCGAAGCGGCCGCACTGGCGGAGAAGGCACGCAACAAGAAGCTTTCGGCCGATGAAATGCAGGGCGCCTGCTTCACCATCTCCAGCCTTGGGCACATCGGCGGCACCGGCTTCACGCCGATCGTCAATGCGCCGGAAGTGGCAATCCTGGGTGTCAGCAAGGCCACCATGCAGCCGGTATGGGATGGCAAGGGCTTCCAGCCCAAGCTGATGCTGCCACTGTCGCTATCCTATGATCACCGCGTGATCAACGGGGCCGCGGCAGCGCGCTTCACCAAGCGTCTCTCGGAGCTGCTGGCGGATATCCGCACCATGCTGCTGTAAACCCGCCTCACGGCGGCACAAAAGCCTCAAGCCTTCCCGGGCTTGGGGCTTTTTCGTTTGAACGACCGGCACTCAGCTGGCTGATCACAATCCAGGCGCGCTACGCCCCAGCACAGCGGCAATATCCAAGCCACGCGGCAAGGTGCCGTAGGCATGTCCAGACCCACCCAATCGGCTGCTGATAAACGCGTCCGAAACCGCGGCGTTGCCCGCTTCAAGTAGCAGTTTGGCTTGCAGCGCGACGGCCACGTCTTCGGTAAGCTGGCGGGCTCGATACTGGATGTCTTCGGTGTCGTGGAAAGCAATCTTGAGCCGTTCAATATGCGCCTGCAGCCGGGCATCACCGCCACCCTCGCCAAGCTCGGCGAATAGCGCGTCGAGCACACCGGACTCCTTCGACAAGGCGCGCAGCACATCCAGGCATTGCACGTTGCCAGAACCCTCCCAGATGGAATTGACCGGCGCTTCACGGTACAACCGCGGCAGGATGGTTTCCTCCACATAACCGGCGCCGCCCAGGCATTCGGATGCCTCGGCGATCATGTTCGGCGCGCGCTTACAGATCCAGTACTTGCCGACCGCCGTCACCAGGCGGGCGAATTTGGCCTCCTGCTCGTCACCCAGGTTGTCCAGCGCACGCCCCATGCGCAGCGTCAGTGCCAGTGACGCCTCGCTTTCAAGGGCCAGATCAGCCAGCACGTTCTGCATCAGCGGCTGCTCGTCCAGTGCCCGCCCGCCAACCTTGCGGTGCGCGCAGTGATGCATGGCCTGGGTCAACGCCTGACGCATCAGCGAGCTGGAGCCGATCATGCAGTCGAAGCGGGTCATGGCAACCATCTCGATGATGGTCGCCACTCCGCGCCCCTCTTCGCCAATCAGCCAGGCCAGAGCACCGCGATACTCCACTTCGCTCGAGGCGTTGGCCCAGTTGCCCAGCTTGTTTTTCAGCCGCTGGATGTAGAAGGCATTGCGCGTACCGTCCGGACGATGGCGAGGCAACAGGAAACAGGACAGCCCCCTGTCGGTCTGCGCCAGAGACAGGAAGGCATCGCACATGGGCGCCGAGCAGAACCACTTGTGCCCGACGAGCTCGTACAGCTGGCCGGGTCCGCTGGCGCCAACGGGATAAGCACGGGTGGTATTGGCGCGCACGTCGGTGCCGCCCTGCTTCTCGGTCATGGCCATGCCAATGGTGGCGCCGGGCTTGTCCTCGACCGGCACGTTGCGCGGGTCGTATTCTTGCGCCAGCACCTTGGGCAGCCACTGTTTGGCCACCTGCGGTTGCAGTCTCAGCGCAGGGACGCTGGCGAAGGTCATGGTAAGCGGGCAACTGCTGCCGGCCTCGGCCTGGTTGTGCAGATACATCAGGCCCGCGCGTGCCACATGAGCACCCGACTGCGGATGGGACCAGGGCAACGAGGGGATGCCATGCTCGACAGCCGCCTGCATCAGCTGGTGATAGGCCGGATGGAAATCCACCTGGTCAATGCGGTGGCCGTAGCGATCATGGCTGCGAAACAAGGGCTTGTTCTCGTTGGCAAGGAAGCCCGCCGCCATCAGCGGTCCGCCGGCCAGCGCACCGTAGGCATCCAGACGTGCTTGCGCCCAACCACCGTGATAACGCCTGACCCATTCCTGCAACGGTAGATCCAGCCGGTAGAGGTTGGTGCCTTCCAGCGGCGGCACCTGATTGGTGACCTGGTGGGTTTCGGCGAGAGGATGCGGCTGCATGACGATAGCTCCACGACGCTGGGTGCGACTCAGTGAAGCATGGACTATTCATCCAGAAAAGCGTGGTTTCGGTCAGATCAGACTGCGCTTCTTGCGCGGACGCGACTGCATCGAAACGGTTTGGCGCGGGCTCTTCGGCACGCCTCCGCCTTATCGTCTTGGAGCCGTTTAATGCTAAGCTCGCACGCCATGAAAACACCAACTTCTCGTCCCGTCGTCCTCTGCCTGTCCGGTCATGATCCCAGTGGTGGTGCTGGCCTGCAGGCGGACATCGAAGCCCTGCTCGCTCAGGGCTGCCATGCTGCTCCGACCGTGACTGCGCTGACTGTGCAGGACACCGTCGATGTGCTGGATTTCCGTGTACTGGACCGCGTCTGGGTCATGGCCCAGGCCAACGCGGTAATTGCCGACATGCCCGTTGCCGCAGTCAAGTTGGGCATGCTCGGCTCGGTGGAAATGGTCGAGACAGTGCTCGACATCATGCGCACGCTGCCCGGCGTACCGCTGGTCTGCGATCCGGTACTGCGTGCCGGCGGCGGCGGCGCGCTGGGTCGCGATGAAGTCGGCTTCGCCATGCGTGAACGCCTCTTCCCGGTCGCCACCATCGCCACGCCAAACCTGCCCGAAGCGCGCATTCTGGCCGAGCTGCCCCAAGGCACCGCCGACGAATGTGCTGACAAATTGCTTCCCCACATCGGCCATCTGCTGATCACTGGTGGCCACGGTGACGAAACGGAAGTGCACAACCGCCTCTACTCCCGTGATGGCAGCCTGCACACTTTTACCTGCCAGCGACTGCCGGGCAGCTATCACGGCTCGGGTTGCACCCTGGCCAGCACGCTCGCCGGGCGCCTGGCCCTGGGCGAGAACCTGACCAGTGCCGTCAAGACCGCCCTTGATTACACTTGGCGCACCTTGCGCGATGCCGAAGCCCCAGGCCGTGGCCAGTTCATCCCGCGTCGCCTGCCGCTAGACCTGTGAGCGGGGCACCACACATGACCGAAGCCAGCCCGCTGCGCGGGCTCTATGCGATTACCGACAGCCAACTGCTGGCCGGCGGCCGCCTGTTGCCTTATGTGGAAGCCGCGCTTCGCGGCGGTGTTCGGCTGCTGCAATACCGCGACAAGTCCGACGATGCCGCGCGCCGCCAGCGCGAAGCCGAAGCCCTGACTGAATGTTGTGCGCGGTACGGTGCCGCGCTGCTTATCAACGACGACCTTGAGCTGGCCGCACGCCTGAACGTTGGTCTGCACCTGGGCCAGGAAGACGGCTCGCTGGCCATCGCCCGCGAACGACTCGGCCCGACGGCGATCATCGGCGCCACCTGCCACGCCCAACTGTCCTTGGCCGAGCAGGCCATCGCCGATGGCGCCAGCTACATCGCCTTTGGTCGCTTCTTCAACTCCAATACCAAGCCCGGCGCGCCTGCTGCCGACATCGTCTTGCTACAACAGGCCCGAGCACGCTTCAGCCAGCCCATCGTCGCTATCGGCGGCATTACCCTGGAAACCGCGCCGCAGCTGGTTGCCCATGGCGCCGACGTGATCGCCGTGATCCACGCCTTGTTCGCTGCCGACTCGGCCACGGAAGTCGAGCGCCGCGCCCTGGCCTTCAGTCAGCTGTTCAAAAAAACCTGATTCCAACGGCGGGCCGTCGCCGACCCGCCCACGATCTCTCCGAGAGGCCCACAATGTCCCGTTCCGAAATACTCTTCGCCAAGGCCCAGACTCACATCCCTGGCGGCGTCAACTCGCCGGTACGCGCGTTCCGCAGCGTCGGCGGAACTCCACTGTTCCTCAAGCACGCTGCCGGCGCCTACGTCACGGACGAGGACGACAAGCGTTACGTGGACTATGTCGGCTCCTGGGGGCCGATGATCCTCGGTCACAGCCACCCGGACGTGCTCGACGCGGTACGCCGCCAGCTCGATCATGGCCTGTCCTACGGCGCGCCGACGGCCATGGAGACCGAGATGGCCGAGCTGGTCTGCAGCCTGGTGCCGTCAATGGAGATGGTGCGCATGGTCAGCTCGGGCACCGAAGCGACCATGAGCGCGATCCGCCTGGCGCGTGGCTACACGGGGCGCGACGCCATCATCAAGTTCGAGGGCTGCTACCACGGTCACTCGGACAGCCTCCTGGTCAAGGCCGGCTCTGGCGCGCTGACCCAAGGCGTGCCCAACTCAGCCGGCGTACCGGCCGATTTCGCCAAGCACACCCTGACCCTGGCCTACAACAACCTGGCCGAGGTCGAAACCACGCTGGCCGAAAAGGGTGATCAGGTCGCCTGCATCATTGTCGAGCCGGTAGCCGGCAACATGAACTGCGTGCCGCCAGCCCCAGGCTTCCTCGAAGGGCTGCGCAGCTTGTGCGACAAGCACGGTGTGGTGTTGATCTTCGATGAAGTGATGACCGGTTTTCGCGTCGCCCTCGGCGGCGCCCAAGCGCATTTCGGCGTCACGCCGGACCTGTCGACTTTCGGCAAGATCATTGGCGGCGGTATGCCGGTGGGCTGCTTCGGTGGCAAGCGCACCATCATGGAATGCGTCGCGCCGCTCGGCCCGGTCTACCAGGCCGGCACGCTGTCCGGTAACCCGCTGGCGATGGCGGCAGGCTTGACCACCCTCAAGCTGATCAGCCGCCCCGGCTTCCACGCCGAGCTCACCGACTACACCAGCCGCATGCTGCAGGGCCTGCAGGATCGTGCCGACGCCGCCAGCATTCCGTTCGTGACCACTCAAGTCGGAGGCATGTTCGGCCTGTATTTCAGCGGCGCTGATGACATCGTCACCTTCGCCGACGTGATGGCCAGCGACGCCGAACGCTTCAAGCAATTCTTCCATCTGATGCTTGAAGGCGGGGTTTACCTGGCGCCGAGCGCTTTTGAGGCCGGCTTCACCTCCATCGCCCACGGCGAAACCGAGCTAAAGATCACCCTGGACGCTGCCGAGCGGGCATTTGCCCGGCTGGCATAACCGGTGTCTGAACTCTTGCAGGCCGCACTGCTGATGTTCGCCGCATCAGCCAGCGCAATCTGGATCGGCATGGCGCGCCGCGGCTATGGCGAAGCCCACCAGCCGGCCTTGTTCTGCGCCCAGCTGGCATTCGTCCTTGCGGCCGGTGCCGGCGGTTGCGTAGTGGCGCACCTGGCGGGTGGCTTCGAAACGCTGGAGGCCCAGCGCTGGCTGCAACAGGCAACCCTGCTGCTCGGCTTCCCGCTGATCGGTGCCGTCGCGCTGACCTTCGTACGCCACTGGACCTGGAGCCGACCCAATTGGGGGCGCATGGTGCTCGGCCTGTGCGCATTCTTCGAGCTGGCCCGGCAGTTGGGCTGGAGCGAGCCCTACGCGCTGGGCCTCGGCCTGAGCAGCGCAATGTTGGTACTTTATGCAGCTTTGCTACAGTGGCCGGCACCTTTGCAGGTTGCTGCCGGCGCACTGGGTTGCGTGTCGATGCTGGCGGTGCTGCCCTGGCCAGGCCTGCCGCCGGCGCTGCGTCCGTTGCTGGATTATCAGCTGCTGTGCCTTGGCCTTATTTGCCTGCCGCTCTCCTGGCTTCTGCTGAGCCTGCCGGTGAATTCAAGTGAACAGCTCGAAACTCCTGCATAAAAAAGCTCGCCGCGTGGTGAAAGGCTTTGTAAGCGGACGAGAGCTTATCCATAATGTGACGGCCGGCTCGTTTCTGACCGGCCAGCTCTGTCAACGCCCTGCTCTTCGAGGCGCCTCGAACCATGATCCGCACCGGCCGCAGCCTTCTGATGGGTTGCCTGTTGCTTATATCGCCCCTGCTGTCTGCTGCAGGTGGTAACTCCCTGCTTATCCCGGCAACAGCCCGCTGTACCCTTAACACCCTCCCCGAGGAGCTTCCCGAGGCACTGCGCGTTTGCGAGCAGGCAGCCAGCCAGGGCGATCTGCAGGCCGCCTACGAGTTGGGTGAGTTCTACTACGATGGCCGCCGCGCCCCGCGCGATCTGCACAAGGCGCTGAGCTGGTTCGAACAGGCATCGCTCAAGGGGCATGCGCTCGCGCAGCATCGGCTCGGCATGATGTTCTTCCGTGGCGAAGGCGTTTCCGCAAGCAATGTCCAGGCCTATATCCTGCTCAAGATGTCGGCTGTAAACGGCGCCGAAGAGGCGCTGGATACCGCCGACCGGGTCTCAGCGCAAATGCGCCGTGATGAGCTGGAGATCGCCGTGCAGGTACTGGGGCAGATATTCCGTAATTACCTGATGGATCTGCAGACCGTCGAAAGCGCACGCTGAAGGCAGATTCGCAGGCCCCGGCCCGTACCTCTGATCGCAAGCTCCCCAGGCGCCCGTGACCTTTTCGCTTTTCTCGCCCAGACCCCCGGCCTATAATCACCGGTCATTTTTTGCACAACACCGGCCCGTAACATGACCCGCAAGCTTTTCATCGAAACCCATGGCTGCCAGATGAACGAGTACGACAGCTCGCGCATGGTGGATCTGCTGGGTGAACACCAGGCCATGGAAATCACGCAGAACCCTGCGGAAGCCGACGTGATTCTCCTCAACACCTGTTCGATTCGCGAAAAGGCCCAGGAAAAGGTCTTCTCGCAGCTGGGTCGCTGGCGTGAACTCAAGCTGGATAACCCGCACCTGGTGATCGGTGTCGGTGGCTGCGTAGCCAGCCAGGAAGGGGCGGCCATTCGCGACCGCGCGCCCTATGTCGACGTGGTGTTTGGTCCGCAGACCCTGCACCGCCTGCCGGAAATGATTAACGCGGTGCGCACCACCAAGACGCCCCAGGTGGATATATCCTTCCCAGAGATCGAGAAGTTCGATCGC
>Ga0233375_1000310_pt1 | contig 27520 bp, 23 predicted proteins | sample ElkDunMinimDraft_10_FD_191539 | JGI IMG/M metagenome (GOLD analysis project Ga0233375, IMG submission 191539) | Fecal eukaryotic communites from dung pellets of Tule Elk in California, USA - Elk Dung E16 | ecosystem: Host-associated > Mammals > Digestive system > Large intestine > Fecal | place... | reverse complement strand
CGAGCCGAACAGCCGCGAGACGGTGTGCTTCTCCGAGAACTCCGACATGTCGAGCTGGATCAGCGCGTCCTCGTCCCCGAACAGGAACTCGGCGAGCGCCTTGGCCAGCTCCGTCTTCCCGACGCCCGTGGGCCCCGCGAAGATGAACGACCCACCGGGGCGCTTCGGGTCCTTGAGGCCCGCACGCGTGCGGCGGATGGCCTGGGACAGCGCCTTGATGGCCGCCTCCTGGCCGACGACCCGCTTGTGCAGCTCGTCCTCCATCTTGAGCAGGCGGCTGGACTCGGCCTCGGTCAGCTTGAACACCGGGATGCCGGTCGCGATCGCCAGCACCTCGGCGATGAGCTCCTCGTCCACCTCGGCCACGGCATCGAGGTCGCCCGACTTCCAGGCCTTCTCCTTCTCGATGCGCTTGAGCCCGAGCTGCTTCTCGGCGTCACGCAGGCGAGCGGCCTTCTCGAAGTCCTGCTCGTCGATCGCGGACTCCTTGTCGCGGCGCGTCTCGGCGATCTGCTCGTCGAGGTCGCGCAGCTCCGGCGGAGCCGTCATGCGGCGGATGCGCAGGCGCGCGCCCGCCTCGTCGACCAGGTCGATGGCCTTGTCGGGCAGGAACCGGTCGTTGACGTAGCGGTCCGCGAGCGTCGCGGCGGCCACCAGGGCGCCGTCCGTGATGGACACGCGGTGGTGCGCCTCGTAGCGGTCGCGCAGGCCCTTGAGGATCTCGATGGCGTGCTGCAGGTTCGGCTCGGAGACCTGGATCGGCTGGAAGCGGCGCTCCAGGGCCGGGTCCTTCTCGACGTACTTGCGGTACTCGTCGAGCGTGGTCGCGCCGATGGTCTGCAGCTCGCCGCGCGCCAGCATCGGCTTGAGGATGCTGGCCGCGTCGATCGCGCCCTCCGCGGCGCCCGCCCCGACGAGGGTGTGGATCTCGTCGATGAACAGGATGATGTCGCCGCGGGTGCGGATCTCCTTGAGGACCTTCTTCAGGCGCTCCTCGAAGTCACCGCGGTACCGGCTGCCGGCCACGAGCGCGCCGAGGTCCAGCGTGTACAGCTGCTTGTCCTTGAGCGTCTCCGGCACGTCCCCGCGGACGATGTCCTGCGCGAGGCCCTCGACGACGGCCGTCTTGCCGACGCCGGGCTCGCCGATCAGCACCGGGTTGTTCTTGGTGCGGCGGGACAGCACCTGCATGACCCGCTCGATCTCCTTCTCGCGCCCGATCACCGGGTCGAGCTTGCCGTCGCGCGCGGCCTGCGTCAGGTTGCGCCCGAACTGGTCGAGCACCGCGGAGCCCGAGGGCTGGCCCTCGGCCGGGCCGCCCGAGGCGACCGGCTCCTTGCCCTGGTAGCCCGACAGCAGCTGGATGACCTGCTGGCGCACGCGGTTCAGGTCGGCGCCCAGCTTGTTGAGCACCTGGGCGGCGACGCCCTCACCCTCGCGGATGAGGCCGAGCAGGATGTGCTCGGTGCCGATGTAGTTGTGGCCGAGCTGCAGCGCCTCGCGCAGGCTCAGCTCCAGGACCTTCTTCGCCCGCGGCGTGAACGGGATGTGCCCGCTCGGCGCCTGCTGCCCCTCGCCGATGATCTCCTGGACCTGGGCGCGCACGGCGTCCAGCGAGATGCCGAGGGACTCCAGGGCCTTGGCCGCGACACCCTCACCCTCGTGGATCAGGCCCAGGAGGATGTGCTCGGTGCCGATGTAGTTGTGGTTGAGCATCCGCGCCTCTTCTTGGGCGAGGACGACCACGCGACGGGCTCGGTCCGTGAATCTCTCGAACATGTGCACTCCTCACGAGCGACGTGCTTGGTCGGTTGCCCGGGCAGGGCCGCGGGCCCGACAAGGCGGCGTTGTTCGATGCTAACGGCGGCGCCCCGCCCAACCTGCCCGTGTTCGCCGCAGGCGTGACGCCGGCAGGGTCACCAGCCCCGCAGCTGGGGCGACTCCTCGAGGTAGGCCTCGTACAGGGCCCGCTCCTCGGGGGTGAACGCGCGCGCCGCGTGGGTGGCCTGGTCGAGCTGGACCATGCGGGAGCGGGCGCGCAGGTAGACCGTGGCGGGATCGGCCGCGTCCACGATCTCGTAGGCGAAGTCGACCGACGAGCGCCCGATCCGGGACACCCACACCTCGACGGCGAACGGCGCCGGGCGGAACGTGAGCGGCGCGACGTAGTCGATCTCGTGCTTGACGACCACGAGCAGCGACGCGGTGAGCGCGCCCATCTCGTCGACCCCCATGGAGGGGAACAGGGTGAACCGGGCGTCGTCGAGGTAGCGCAGGTAGGCGGCGTTGTTGACGTGCCCGAACAGGTCGACGTCCGACCAGCGCACCGGCATCTCGACGCGGCCCCGGTGCGTCCTGGTGGTCTGTGGCGCTGTCGTGTCCATGGCGGCAACCCTACGACCGGCGGCTCGACGTCCGGTCGCAGGGCTGCCGCGCGGGTCAGGTGGTGTAGTCCGCGTTGATGCGGATGTACCCCTCGGTGAGGTCGCACCCGTACACGGTGAACGCCCCCTCGCCGACGCCGAGGTCGACCTCGATGACCACCTCGTCGTTCTTCAGGTACGCCTCGAGCTGTGCCCGTGCCTCGGGCGTGGGGAGCCGGGGGTAGGTCTCGAGCCCGCCGAACGCGATGCGGACGGCCTCCTGGCGGATGTCCTCCTCGGTCGAGCACTTCCCGATGGCCATGGCGACCCGTCCCCAGTTGGGGTCGGCGCCGTGCACCGCGGTCTTGACGAGCGGGGAGTTCACGATGGCCTTGCCGACGAGCTTGGCCTGGGCGTCGTCGCGCGCGCCCGTGACCCGCACCTCGATGAGCGTCGAGGCGCCCTCGCCGTCGGAGGCGATCATCCGCACCAGCTCGGTGCAGACCTCGAGCAGCGCGGCCTCGAGCGCGTCCAAGTCGACCGGCCCCGCGGCCCCGGAGGCGAGGATCGCGGCGGTGTCCGAGGTGGACGTGTCGGTGTCGACGCTCACGGCGTTGTACGTCCGGGCGACCACGGCGCGGAAGACCCGGTCCAGGTCGGCGGCGGGGACCTGCGCGTCGGTGTAGACGAACGACAGCATGGTCGCCATGTCGGGCTCGATCATGCCCACGCCCTTGGCGACGCCGACGACGGTGGCGGCGCCCACCTGGCGGGAGGCGACCTTGGGGTGCGTGTCCGTGGTCATGATCGCGCGGGACACCGCGTCGAGGTCCACCGGGGCCGCCGCGGGCAGGGCGGCCAGCCCGTCGCGCAACGCGTCCATCGGGTACGGCACGCCGATGACGCCGGTCGAGGCCACGAGCACCTGCTCGGGCGCGCAGCCGGCGCGATCGGCGGCCCAGGACTGCAGCTCGCGGGCGTCGGCCAGGCCGGCGTCCCCGGTGGCGACGTTCGCGTTGCCGGACACCACGACCACGGCGCGCAGCCCCGCGAGATCGCCCGCGCGGCTGAGCGTCACGCTCGGGCCCGAGAACAGCGACCGGGTGAACACGGCGGCCGACGTGCTGGCGCCGGTGGCGTGCACCAGGCTGACGTCCGGCCGGCCGTCCTTGACGCCCGCGTTGCCGGTGACGCCGACGAACCCGGCGACGGTGGTGGTCATGCGAACTCCTTGATGTGGGTGGTGCGGAGGGGGACGGGTTCGGGGGGCGGCGCAGTGTCGCCGCGCGCCTGGGCGAGCTCGGCCGCCCAGGCGGCGAGGCAGCGGTCGCCGACGGTGTCGTGGTGCAGCTCGCGGCCGAGCCAGCGCAGCATCGCGCCGGGGCGGTCGAGCTCGAGGTACGTCGCCCAGGGGTCGGACGGGCCGGCGAGCGGCGTCGGCCGCCACCCGAGGGCCAGCACGGTGTCCACCACGGTGAGCGGCGCGGCGCCCGAGCCGCCGCTGACGATGCCCGGCAGGGCCCGCGCGGGCCGGGACAGGTCCAGGTCCTCGACCTGCAGCGGCCCGGCCGCGTCGTGCGCGGCCAGCTCGCTCCACAGGTCGCCGCCCGCCTGGCCGGCGCGCCCGAGCACGAGGGTCTCGCGGAGCAGGGCCCGCGCCCCCTCGCCCAGCTGCGCCCGGGTGCGGCGGTGGGTGCGGGCGCCGTCGGACACCACGAACGGGAGCGCGCCCCAGGTGAGGGTGGCGCCGGCGCCCACGCGCACGTCGACGTCCCACCGCGAGCGCTGCTCGCCGCCGTACGCCACGGTGCCCGTGGTCTCCACCACCTCGAGCCAGGCGCCGTCCGCGACGTCCACCTCGACCTCGACGACGTCGCCCGCCAGGAGCAGGGCGCCGTGGGCGACCAGGGCCACGCGGGCGCCGGTCTCGTCCTGCTCGAGCACCCGCGCCGCGAGCGCGCCGGACCGCAGCTCGAGCGTGGACCGCCCGGGCCCCGGCGCGACGGCGACCCGGGTCACGCCGGCTCGCCCACCGCGGCGCCCTGCGGCGCGTCGTCGTGGGAGTCGTCGTGCGCGTTGTCGTGCGAGTTGTCGTGCGTGTGGGTGAACCCGCCGTCGGGGTGCTCCTCGTCGGCGTGGAAGTGCGGCGCCATCGGCCCCGGGTCCACCGCGACATGGCCACCCGCCCGGTACCCGGCGAGGGTCGCCAGCACCCAGGCGACGAGCTCGTCCACCGACGCCTCGTCGTGCCGGGACAGGGCCACCACGGGGCGCCCGTCCCGCGCGGCGACGCCCTCGCGGACCATGCGCTCCACGTCGACGCCCACGTACGGGCCCAGGTCCGTCTTGTTCACCACGAGCAGGTCGGCGCGGGCGATGCCGGGGCCGCCCTTGCGGACCACGTCGCCGCCGCCGGCCACGTCCAGCACGAAGATCTGCGCGTCCACGAGCGCCGGGGAGAACGTCGCGGTGAGGTTGTCCCCGCCGGACTCGACGACCACCAGGTCGAGGGGCGCGAAGTCGGCCTCGAGGTCCTCGACGGCCAGCAGGTTCGCGGTCACGTCGTCGCGGATGGCGGTGTGCGGGCAGGCGCCCGTCTCCACCGGGCGGATCCGATCGGGGTCGAGCACCCCGGCGGAGCGCAGGAACCGCGCGTCCTCGTCGGTGTAGATGTCGTTCGTCACCACGGCCAGCGAGAGCTGGTCCGCGAGCCGTCGGCACAGCGTCGCGATGAGCGAGCTCTTCCCGGTGCCGACCGGTCCGGCGACGCCCAGGCGCATGGCCCGGGCCGGCTCGGCGGAGGCGGGCGCGGCGGCGGTGGCGGGTGCGATGTCCTCAGGCACTGAACAGCCTCTCGGTCGTGGCGGCGTGGGTCTGGGCCCACCGTTCCATGAGCGGCGCGCCGCCTGCAGGGATCTCCACGGGGTGGCGCAGGTGCGACACGCGCGCGGCGAGCGCGTCGATCTCCGGCAGCAGGTCCACGACCATGCCGGTGGTCTCGAGCGGGTCGGCCGGCTCGAGCTTGAGCAGCGCGGCGACGACGGTCTGCACGTCGTCATACCCCACGAGCCGGCCCAGGTCCCACGCGTCCAGCCCGGCCTGGTGCGCGAGCACGCCCAGCACCACGGGACGCGGCCAGGCGCGCGCCGCCGGCTGGCCGAGCGGGTCGGGGCGCCCGGGGGCGGCCGGCCACAGCGTCCGGGCGACCCGCAGCTGGCCGCGGCCCAGCCGCCGCGCGTTGGCCCGGAGCGCCGGCGAGGGCGTCCGCGCGGCCCACGCGGCGTCGACGGCGGCCAGGTCCTCCCCCGCGGCGGCCACCGCCCGCGCCACGACGGCCGTGCCCGCCTCGACCGCGGTCACGGTGCGCAGCCGGGCCCGGGCGTAGTCGGCGACCTCGCCCGCCCGCAGGCCCGCGCGCAGCGCGGGCTCCAGCCCGCCGGACTGCGTGTGCCCGCCCGAGGGCAGGCGGGCGTCGGCGAGCAGGGTCAGCAGCAGGGCGGACGGGACGGCGAACGACCCAGGGGCGGGCGGCGCCTCTCCCGTGCCCGCTCCCGTGGCCGCCGCGCCGGGGACGCCCTCGGCGCCGGTCGGAGCAGCAGCCATCAGAACATCGAATAGAGCCGGCCGAGCGGCACCTCGTCGACGGGGGCGGGCTCCACGCGCTCGCCGTCCACGTCGATCTGGAAGGTCTCGGAGTCGATGTCGATGCGGGGGCACACGTCGTTGTTCCGCATCTCCGCCTTGGTGACCGCGCGGGTGTCGGCGACGCCCATCAGCCGGCGCCGCAGCCCCAGCCGCTCCGCCAGGCCGTCCTCGAGCGCCCGCGGCGCCACGAAGGACACCGACACGTCCGCGCCGATCGCGTCCGCCAGGGCCGGGCGCATCAGCACCGGCTGCGGTGACGGGATCGAGGCGTTCGGGTCGCCGAGGGCGCCCCAGACGAGCGCGCCGCCCTTGAGCACCACCTGCGGCCGCACCCCGAAGAACCGGGGGTCCCACAGCACCAGGTCGGCGAGCTTGCCGACCTCGACCGACCCGATCTCCGCGTCGACGCCGTGGGCGATCGCCGGGTTGATCGTGTACTTGGCCACGTACCGGCGCGCGCGCTCGTTGTCCGCCGGGAGGCTCGACGACAGCGGCCCGCGGCGGTGCTTCATCACGTGCGCGACCTGCCAGGTGCGGGTGACCACCTCGCCGATGCGGCCCATCGCCTGCGCGTCCGAGGACGTCATGGAGATCGCGCCCATGTCGTGCAGCACGTCCTCGGCGGCGATGGTCGTCGCCCGGATGCGGGACTCCGCGAAGGCCAGGTCCTCGGGGACGCGCGGGTTGAGGTGGTGGCAGACCATGAGCATGTCCAGGTGCTCGGCCACCGTGTTGCGGGTGTGCGGCAGCGTCGGGTTGGTGGACCCCGGCAGCACGTACGGCTCGCCGGCCAGCCGCATGATGTCGGGCGCGTGGCCGCCGCCAGCCCCCTCGGTGTGGAACGCGTGGATCGAGCGGCCCGCGATCGCCGAGACCGTGGACTCCAGGAAGCCCGCCTCGTTGAGCGAGTCCGAGTGCAGGGCCACCTGCAGGCCCCAGTCCTGCGCGGCGCGCAGCGCGGCGTCGAGCGCCGCCGGGGTCGAGCCCCAGTCCTCGTGCACCTTGTACCCGGCCGCCCCGGCCAGCGCCTGCTCGGCGAGGCCCGCCGCGCTGACGGTGTTGCCCTTGCCCAGCAGCAGCACGTTGACGGGCAGGTGGTCCAGGCTGCGGTGGATGGCGCGCAGGTGCCAGGCGCCGGGCGTGACGGTGGTGGCCTTGGTGCCCTCCGAGGGCCCCGTCCCGCCGCCGGCGATGGTGGTGATGCCGGTGGCGAGCGCCTCGACCACCTGCGACGGGGAGATCAGGTGGACGTGGGCGTCGAACCCGCCGGCTGTGAGGATCTTGCCCTCGCCGCTGATGACGTCCGTGGACGGGCCGATGCGCAGCGCCGGGTGGACGCCGTCGGCCACGTCGGGGTTGCCCGCCTTCCCGAGGGCGACGATCCGCCCGTCGCGGATGCCGACGTCGGCGCGCACCACGCCCCACCAGTCGAGCACCACGACGTTGGTGATCACGGTGTCGGGGGCGCCCTCGGCGCGGGACGTGGACCCCTGCAGCATGGACTCGCGGATCGACTTGCCGCCGCCGAACACCGCCTCGTCGCCGCCGACGGTGCGGTCCTCCTCGACCTCGATCCACAGGTCGGTGTCGCCCAGCCGCACCTGGTCGCCGACCGTCGGGCCGTACAGGGCCGCGTAGCGGGCCCGCGGGACCACGAGGGCGGGCACGTGCGCGGCGGCGGCTGCCCCCGTGGCCGCGGCCATGCGGGCGGTGCCCGCGCTGCGCGGCGCCTCGCCGTCCGGCGCCACGACGTCGCCCAGCACGCCGCCGTCCGCCTTGCCGCGCTGGATCCCCGGGACGCGCCGCGCGCCCCGCAGGGTGACCGCGGTGACGGTGCGCGAGGCCCCCGGCTCGAACCGCTGCGAGGTGCCCGCCATGACGTCGAGGCGGAAGCCGTGCGCCGCCTCGCGGTCGAACCTCAGCGCCGGGTTGGCGTCCGGCAGGTGCAGGTGCGAGCCGATCTGCACCGGGCGGTCGCCCGTGTTGAGCACCACGAGCTCGATCCGCTCGTGCGGGGCGCGATCGGCGTTGAGCGCGACGTCGCCCTCGGCGACGCGGACGGCGCCCGGGCCGGTGGTGGAGTGGCTGGCCATGGTTCTCCTCGGGGCTGTGGCAGGACGGCGCTGCGGCGTGCTCGGTCAGGCGATGGGCTGGTGGATGGTCACGAGCTTGCGGCCGTCGTCGAACGTCGCCTCGACCTGGACGTCCGGCAGCAGCTCCGCAACGCCGGGCATGACGTCGTCGCGGCTCAGCACGGTGCGGCCGGCCTCCATGAGCTCGGCCACGGTCGCGCCCTCGCGGGCGCGCTCGATGACCCAGGTGGCGAGCAGCGCCACGGTCTCGGGGTGGTTGAGCCGCACGCCTCGGGAGAGGCGGTCGCGGGCCACCATGCCCGCGACGCTGAGCAGCAGCTTCTCCTGGTCGGCAGGGGTCAGGTGCATGGGTTCTCGGCGCCTTTCCGGACGGGGGTCGGGGACGTGGGCGACAGCGGTGGCAGGACGGTCGGCGGTGGCGGCGACGTCTCGAGGACGGAGCCCGCGTCCGCAGGCCGCAAGAACAGCACACGGTCGGCGACGGCGTGCAGGGCCGTCACATCGTGGCCCACCAGGAGCACGCCGACCCCGGAGCGGGCCAGGTCGTGGACCAGGTCGAGCACGTCGGCGGCGGTGCGGTCGTCGAGCATGGACGTGGCCTCGTCGAGCACCAGGAACTCGGGGCCCAGGGCCAGGGCCCGCGCCACGCACGCGCGCTGCAGCTCGCCGCCCGACACCTGGTGCGGGCGGCGCCCCAGCAGCGCGGGGTCCAGCCCCACGGCCGCCGCGAGCGCGTCCGCGTCCACCTCCCGGCCTGCCAGCCGGGCGGGCAGGCCGATGGCCCGGCGGAGCGTCATGCGCGCGTCCACAGCCATGCGGGGGTGCTGCGACACCCAGCCGACGCGCCGGCGCTGCGCGGGGGGCAGCGCCAGCCCGGCGCCGGCCACCCGCTGGCCGCCGAGGCTCACGCACCCGGCGTCGGGTGACTCGAGCTGGGCCAGCACCGCCGCGAGGGTCGACTTGCCGGCGCCCGACGGCCCGGTCAGTCCCACCACCTCCCCGCCGCGCACCTCGAGGTCGGCGGGGGCGAGCACCGGCCGGCCGCCGCGCGTCACGACGACGCCGTGGGCCGCGAGCGCCGCCGCGTCGGGGCTGACAGGGGGACGGGGCCGGGCGGCGGGGGCCGCGTCGCGCAGCACCTCGTCGGGGGTCCCGTGCGCGACGACGCGTCCCGCGGCGACCCGCGTCACGGTGTGGGCCGCCTGGCGGGCGAGGGCCGTGTCGTGCGTGATCACCAGGACGGTGTGCCCTGCCCGCGCGTAGGACGCGAGCAGCACCCCGACGGTCCGTGACGCCTCCGCGTCCAGGCCCGAGGTGGGCTCGTCGGCGAGGAGCACGGGCGGGTGGTTGACCATCGCCGCCACCAGGTTGAGCCGCCCGAGCTGCCCGCCCGAGAGCTGGTGCGGGAAACGGCCGAGCCAGGCCGGGTCCACCCCCGCCGCGTGGGCGAGCTCGACAAGCTGCTCGGCGTCGCCCGCGGCGCGGTGCGGGTGCGCCGCGCCGAGGCGCGGCCGCCGCCGGCCCGCGACGCGCTGCGCCTCGCGGAGCTGGGCCGCGATGGTCCTGGTGGGCGTGAACGCGCCGCCGGCGCCCTGCGGGGCGGCGCCGATGACCCGGCCCCGGAGCCCTCGCACGCGCCGCGAGCCGTCCAGCAGGTCGATCGCGGCGCCGTCCACGAGCAGCGTGGCGGCGCCCGTGGCGGTCGAGCCCGCGGGCAGCGTGCCGGTCAGCGCGGACACGACCGTGGACTTGCCCGCCCCGGACGCGCCGAGCAGCACGTGCACCTGGCCCGGCAGCAGGTCCAGGTCGAGGCCGTCGAGCACGAGCGTGCTCCCGTGGGCGACGGACAGCCCGCGGACCACGACGGTCGCCGACCCGTGGGCGTGCTCCAGCACGCGGGCGGGCGCGGGCTGCTCCTCGGGCCCCACGGTGAGCACCGGCTCGGAGATCGGCAGCCGCATCGGCTCAGGCATGGTGGCCCTCCTCCCGACCGGCGAGGCAGCCGGCCAGGCAGATGGTGACGGCGACGAGCAGGCCCGCGGGGGCGGCCAGCGTCCACCACGCCTGGGACAGCAGCGCCTGCTGCCCCAGGTCCAGCAGCGCGCCGAGGGACGGCTGGTGCGGCGGCAGGCCGAGGCCCAGGAAGGTGAGCGTGGACTCGTGCCAGACGGCGTGCGGCACCAGCAGCCCGAACGCCACCGTGAGCTGCGTGGCCAGCCGGGGGGCGGCGTGGTGGCGCAGCAGCTGGCGCCGGGTGAGCCCGAGCGCGATCGCCGCCCGGTAGAAGTCCTGGCCGCTCAGGGTGAGCAGCTCGGCCCGCACCAGCCGGGCCGTCTGCGTCCAGTGCGTCGCGGCCACCACCAGCACGATGGTGACGAGGGACCCGCGCAGCGCGGCGGCGACGACGATGCCGAGCAGCAGGTGCGGCACCGCGTTGACCCCGTCGACCAGGCGCATGCCCCAGCGATCGGCCCGACCGCCGAGCAGCGCGCAGGCCGCCCCGACCACGGCGCCGACCACCACCGCCCCGAGCGCCCCGGCGAGCGCGGCGACCAGCGACACCCGCAGACCGTGGGCCGAGCGGACGAACAGGTCCCGGCCGGCGAGGTCCGTGCCGAACGGGTGGGCGGGCGACGGACCGGTGGCCCCGACGCCGTAGTCGACGTGGTCGAGGTCCACCTGGAGCAGCACCGGGACCAGCACGGCGTACGCGACCAGCAGCACCAGCCCGGCGGCGGCCACCCGGCGACCGGGCAGGCGCGGGAGGCGGCGGCGGGGCGGGGGGCCGGGCGGCGCGCTCCCCTGCGGGGCGGCTCTCCGGCCGGGCGCGGCGGTGGCGGGCACGGCGGGCACGGCGGGCACGGCGGGCGCGGCGGGCGCGGGGGCGACCAGGTTCTCAGAGCGCATCGGGGTCCGTCCTCGGGTCGATCCGCACCAGGCAGAGGTCGGCGAGCAGCCCGCCGAGCACCGCCACGGCGGAGAGCAGCACGGTGGACGCGGCGAGCAGGGCGAAGTCCTGGGCGAGCGCCGCCGTGACCAGTGACTGGCCGAGGCCGGGCCAGGAGAAGACCTCCTCGACCAGCACCGACCCGGCGACGACCTCCGGGAGCCGGGCGCCGGCGATGGCCAGGGTCGGCACCGCGGCGGTCGGCAGGACGTGCCTGGCCAGCACCTGCCACTCGGGCACGCCGCGCAGCCGGGCGGCCTCGGTCGCGGGGCTGCGCAGCTGCGCGGTGACGGCGCGGTGCAGGTGCAGGGTGATCCAGGGCAGCTGGGCCAGCGCCACCGCCAGCACGGGCAGGACGAGGTGCCGGGCCACCTGCCCCGGGGTCACGGCGGCGCCCGCGTCGGTGAGGCCGCCCGTGGGCAGCCACCCCAGCCCGAGGGCCAGCACCGCCATGAGGCCCATCGCGACGAGGAAGGCCGGCACGGCCGACAGCGCCCACAGCCCCGAGGTGAGGACCCTGGCCAGGAGGCCGTGCGGCCGGCGGGCCGCGAGGAGCGCCAGCGGGACGGCCGCTGCGGCCCCCAGCGCGAGGCCCAGCACCATGAGCAGCAGCGTCCACGGCAGCCGGGCGGCCACGACGTCCGCCACGGGCAGCCGCGCCGACGTGGAGACCCCCAGGTCGCCGGTCACGAGGCCCGACGCCCAGCGCCACCACGCCTCGGCCCAGTGCGCCCCGGACGCGTGCGCCCCCGCCACGACGTCCTCGACGCCGGCCCGGGCGGCGCCGCCGGTGAACTCGTCGCGGGCGCCCAGGAACGCCGCGGCGGCGTCCGTGGGCGAGGCGGCGGCCAGCGCGAACACGGCCAGGCTGATGGCGCCCATGAGCGGCACGGCCCACAGCAGGCGCCGGCGGACCAGCCGCAGCACAGCCCCCCGGCGCCCGGACCCGGCGGCGCCGCGCGGCTCGGGGGCGCTCAGCGGCGCGCCGTCGCCGACGGGCGGCGCGGGCGCCGGTCCGGGGCCCGCCACCACGGTGCTCATCGCCGCGTCCAGTCCTGCACGTTGAACCACGGTCCCCACGCGACGCCGTGCTCGTGGGGCTCGAGCACGTGCTCGACGCCGTCCCAGGCGTCCAGCCCGCGGGCCACGTAGGTGTGCTCGAGCGCGAACACCGCGACCAGTGGCGGGTTGGCCACCAGGACCCTCTGGAGCTCGCGGTACAGCGCGGAGCGCGCGGCCGGGTCGGGCTCGGTCCGGGCCGCGGCGAGCAGCCGGTCGACCTCGGGATCGGCGTAGCCGGACGGGTTGGAGTAGGCGTCGTCCTCGTCGAACACGGCGAAGTCCGAGTGGAGCTGCCGGTAGGCCTGGGCGTCGGGGTCGTACGGCATGTCGCCGCCGCCCAGCACGAACGCCTTCTCGTCCATCGCGGTCACCGCGTAGCGGCGGTCGACGCCCTCGAGGGCCACGTCGACGCCCAGCGGCGCCATGTCCGAGGCGAAGGCCTGCGCGATGTCCCGGCGCAGCGTGTCCTCGGCGAAGTACATGAGGGTGAACGCGAACCGCACGCCGTCTTTGGCGCGGACCCCGTCGGGCCCCGGGGTCCAGCCCGCGTCGTCGAGCAGCGCGGCGGCCGCGGCCGGATCGAACGCGAACGCGGCCGACGGCTCGAAGGCGTCGCCCTGCGCGGGGGTGAACGGCGTGGCCACCGCCGTGCCGTGCCCCGCGAGGATGCCGTCGATCATGGCCTGCCGGTCCGTGCCCAGGTTCACGGCCACCCGCACCGCGGGGTCGGCGAAGAAGGGCAGGGTGGCCGGCAGCGAGATGGCGCGGAAGTCGCCCGAGGAGTTCGCCACCAGCTCCAGCCCGTCGGAGCCCGCGACCTGCGCGGCGATCCGCGGCGAGAGCTGCGCCCCGTCGACCTCCCCGGAGCGGACCCGCTGGGCTCGGGCGTTCTCGTCCGCGACGAACGCCAGGTGGATCGTCCGCACCTGCGGCTCGCCGCCCCACCAGCCCTCGCGGGCGCGCAACGTCATCGACTCGCCCTTACGCCACTCGGCGAGCACGTACGGCCCGGTGCCGACGGGCTCGCTGGCCAGCGGCGAGCCGACCACGTCCCCGCCGAGCGCCTCGGAGGCCGGGATCCCCAAGGTCAGGCGGGCCGGCAGCCCGGCGTACGGGTACGCCAGGTCGAACCGCACGGTCAGCGGGTCGATCGCGGTGACGTGCTCGACCATCGCGTAGTCCGCGGCCATCCAGGAGCCCACCGCCGGGTCGCGCACCGCGTCGAACGCCGCGACGACGTCCTGCGCGTCGAGCTCCGAGCCGTCGCTGAACGTGACGCCCTCGCGCAGCCGGACGGTCCACGACGTGAGGGTCGCGTCGGGCTCCGGCATCGCGACGGCGAGCCCCGGCTCGAGCACGCCGTCGGCCCCCACGGCGACCAGGCCGTCGTAGAGCTTGGACGTGATGCCCAGCGGGTACTCGAGCGGGTGCAGCGAGGCGTACTCGCCCGTCTCGGCGAGGCGCAGCGTGCCCGCGTCGTCGGAGCCGCCCGTGGCCGCCCCGGAGACGGCCGCGGAGCAGCCGGACGCGGCGAGCGCGAGCGCTCCGAGGAGGGCGACGGACCGGGTGCGGCGCAGGTGCATGGGACGGCCCCTCAGGAGACGGAGATGCGCGGGTCGGCGGCCGACTGCAGGACGTCGGCCACCGCGTTGACGACGACGTACAGGCCGCCCAGGACGAAGGTGACGCCGGCGATCGCCGGGAAGTCGGAGACCGGCAGGCTCGCCAGAAGGTACGAGCCCAGGCCGCCCCAGGTGAAGACCCCCTCGATGAGCAGCACGCCCCCGAACATGAACCCGAGCTGCAGCGCGCCCATCGACAGCGTCGCGTTGAGCGAGTTGCGCAGCACGTGCTTGCGCAGCACCTGCAGCTCGCTGAGGCCCTTGGCGGTGGCGGTGCGCACGTGGTCCGAGCGGAGCGTGTCGGTGAGGCTCGACCTGAGCACCCGCCCGATGGCCAGCGCCGGCCCGACGGCGAGCGCCAGCGCCGGCAGGGCGACGTGCGCCAACGCGTCGCCCGCCGCGGGCAGGTCCCCGGCGAGCAGGCTGTCGAGGATGCTCAGGCCGGTGGGGCCGCCCTCGACGCCCCCGCGCCCCGACGCGGGCAGCCAGCCCAGCATCTTGTAGAAGACGATCAGCCCGACGATGCCGAGCATGAAGGTCGGCGCCGTGGAGCCGAGGAACAGCAGGCCGCGGAACGGGCCGGACAGCGGCCAGCGCAGCATGCTGGAGACGGCGAACGCGAGGCCGAGCAGCAGGGCCACCGCGAACGCGACCAGGACGAGCTCCATGGTGGCGGGCAGGTACGCCGTGATGTCCTGCATCACCGGCCGCCGGGTGCGGAACGACGTGCCCAGGTCGCCGGTGGCGATGCCGGTGACGAACGAGAGGTACCGGGCCAGGGCCGGCTCGTCGAGCCCCAGGCGGGCACGGGCCGCCGCGACGGCCTCCGGGGAGGCGTTGGCGCCGATGGTCGCCGCGACGGGGTCGGCGCCGGACACCTCCTGCAGCAGGAACAGCACGAAGGACAGGACCAGGAGCAGGCCGAGCAGCGAGGCCAGGCGGATGCCGATGAAGCGCAGGTGGGGCATGGCGGTCACCTCCGGTGGGCGAGCCGGTTGCGCACTGCGTCGCCGGCGAGGTTGGACAGGAGGCTGAGGAGCATCACGGCGAGCCCGGGGACCAGCGGGATCCACCACGCGTCGAGGATCTCGACGAGCCCGCGCGAGGTGTCGGCCCCGAGCTCGGGCGCCGGGGCGGGCTGCCCCAGGCCGAGGAAGGACAGCGACGCGAGCACCATGACGACGTTGCCGATGTCGAGGCTCGCGGTGATGACGGCCGTGGGCACCACGCCCGGCAGCACGTGCCGCCACATGACCCGCATCCGGCCCACACCCGCCATCCGGGCGGCCTCGACGTGGGGCCGGGCCATGATGCCGCGCACCTCGCCGCGGATGATCCGCGCGTAGTACGGCCACCACACGACGATCACGGCCAGGAACGTGTTGAACAGGCCGGGGCCGAGCGCGGCCGCCACGGCCACCGCCACGAGCATCGACGGCAGGGCGAGGAAGACCTCTGTGGTGCGCATCAGCAGCGCGTCCACCCAGCCGCCGAACATGCCCGCGACGAGCCCGACGACGGCGCCCACCAGCAGCCCCACGGCCGTGACCACCAGGGCCAGCAGCCACGAGGTGCGCAGCCCCACGAGCACCCGCGAGAGCGTGTCGCGGCCGATCTGGTCGGTGCCCAGGATGTGCTCGAGGTCGGTGAACGGCGTGAGCTTGGGCGCCGCGACGGGCTGCACCGGGTCGTGCGGGGCGAGGGCCGGCGCGAGCACCGCGATGACGGTCACCAGGACGAGCAGGCCGATGAGGATCCAGTCGCCCAGGCGGCGGCCCCTCGTGTCGGCGCCCGAGCCGCGGGGGCGGCGGGCCAGCCGCCAGCGCGGCGCCGGGCCGGGCGACGGCGCGGCGGCTGCGGGGCCCACGCCCTCCGCCGAGGCGGGCAGCGGTCCCGCCGGGACCATGACGTCGGTCATCAGAACTCCCCCCTGCGCACGCACGCCACCTCGTGGCGCAACGTGACGTCGTTCGTGGGACGGTCCCCCACCGCGGCCAGCTGGACGCCGACGACGGTGCTCGCGCACTCCGGCAGGGCCACCGGGCAGCGGGGGTGGAAGGCGCATCCGGTGGGCGGGTCGAGCGCGCTCGCCGGCTCGCCGGCCAACGGCAGGACGGTGCGGCCCGGCTGCGGCACCGCGGCGACGAGGTTGCGGGTGTACGGGTGCCGGGGGGTGGCGATCACGTCCTCCGCCCGGCCGACCTCGACGATCCGGCCCAGGTACATCACCGCGATGCGGTCCCCGATGATCCGGGCGACCGCCAGGTCGTGGGTCACGAACATGACGGCGATGCCGAGGTCGCGTCGCAGCTCGTTGATCAGGTTGAGCACGTTCGCGGCGACCGACACGTCGAGGGCGCTGGTCGGCTCGTCGCACAGCAGGACCTGGGGCGGCACGATCGTCGCGCGGGCCAGGGCGACACGCTGGCGCTGGCCGCCGGACAGCTCCCCGGGCAGGGCGTCCAGCACCGAGCCGGGCAGGCCCACCCGGTCGAGGATGGCGAGCGCCTGCTCCTCCTTCTCCGCCTTGGGCGTGCGCCGTGGCAGGCGCTCGTGCAGCACCTCGCGGATGGTCAGCCAGGGGGTCAGGGACGATCCCGCGTCCTGGAACACCATCTGCACGTCGGTGCCGCGCGGCCCGCGCAGGGCCCCGGTGTGGCGCCTCTCGAGCTGGCCGGCCACGCGCAGCAGGGTCGACTTCCCCGAGCCGGACTCCCCCACGATCGCCACCGACTCACCGGGCTGCAGGTCGAGGGTGACGCCCCGCAGCGCCGACAGCGTGGCGCGGCGCCCGCGCTCGTCGCGCACCTGGAAGGAGCACTCGAGGTCGGCGGCCTGCACCAACGGCGCGCCCCGCTGGGGGGTGGGCGCCGGCGGTAGCGGCGGCAGCAGCTCCTGGGCCGACTCGAGGGCGCCGAGCTCGTCCGCACGGCGGCACGCCGCCAGGTGGGCGTGGTCCGTGTCGTCGGGGTCCGCCGCCGCGCGCAGCGCGGGCTCCTGCGCGTGGCAGGCGTCCTCGACGAACCGGCAGCGGGAGGCGAACGGGCAGCCGGTCGGCGCGGCGCCGGCGGACTCCGTGGGCAGCGCCCACAGCGGCCGGGTGCGGTCGGAGTCCAGCGACAGCCGCGAGCCCAGCAGCCCGCGGGTGTACGGGTGCCGGGGCGATTCGAGCACCTGCCGCGTGGTCCCCGTCTCGACGATCCGGCCGCGGTACATCACCGCGATCCGGTCGGCGATCTGCGCGGCCACGCCCAGGTCGTGGGTGATGAGGACGATCGAGCAGCCGAGCTCGTCCCGCATGCCGGCCAGGAGCGTGAGCACCTGCGCCTGCACCGTGACGTCCAGGGCCGTGGTGGGCTCGTCCGCGACGACCAGCTCGGGGTCGCCCGCGACGGCCATGGCGATCATGACCCGCTGGCGCAGGCCGCCGGACAGCTCGTGCGGGTACGAGCGGTAGCGCCGCTCGGGCTGCGGGATGCCGACGGCCCGCATCAGCCGGATCGCCTCCTCGGCCGAACCTGCCTTCTCCGCGACCTGCGTGCCGACGTGCATGGTCGGGTTGAGGGAGGTCATCGGGTCCTGGAACACCACGCCCAGGCGGCTCCGCCGCGCCTGGCGCAGCTGCTGCGCAGAGGCGGTGCGCAGGTCCAGGCCGGCGACCTCGAGCGAGCCGTCGATGCGCGGCCGCGACGACTCCGGGAGCAGGCCCAGCATCGACATGCTCATCACGCTCTTGCCGGACCCGGACTCGCCGACGATGCCGACGATCTCCCCCCGCCCGATCTCCAGGTCGACGCCGTGCAGGATCTGCGAGCGGACCCCGTTGCGCTCGAGGCTGACGTCCAGCCCGCGCAGCCGGGCCACCACGCCCCGGGGCCCGGCGGCGGGCGCCTCGACGGCCGGCGCCTCGGTGAGCGGTGCGGCGAGCGGTGCGGCTACATCCATGGTGACCGGCTCCTTCGTTGCTGGTGCGGGCGGGGGCGGCGACCTTCGGAGAGCGTCGCCCAGCGGTGTCTCCGGCGGGTCTCGATGAGATGTCCGGCCGATGTCGTCACGTGCGGGCCAGCGAGGCGATCTGGGACGCCCTCGCCCTGGCGGCGGCGTCCGCGGCCAGGACCGCCGCGATCCGCCGTTGGCGGGACCTCGACGTGACCGCCATCAGCACGGCGACCACGAGCGACAGCCCTGACGCCCCCAGCCACAGCGCCTTCGCGCCGTGGTGGTCGAGCACCAGCCCGCCGAGCACGGGGCCCACGGCCATCGCCAGGGAGTGCGTCACGCCGTACACGCCCTGGTAGCGGCCACGCCGCTCGGGGTGGGCCAGGTCCGCGGTGATCGACGTGGCCTGGGGGTGCGATCCCATCTCCCCGAGCGTCCAGATCGCGACCGCCACGAAGTACATCGCCAGCGACGCGGCCGCCGCCTGCAGGCCCACCCCCACCGCGGTGAGCGTGATGGCGACCGCGATGACGATGTCCCGCGACCACCGGTTGAGCAGGCGCGCGGTGGGCAGCTGGAGCACGCACAGCAGCAGCCCGTTCAGCGTCAGCAGCAGCCCGAAGTGGCTCGACGGGTGCCCCTGCTGCGTCATGACCAGCGGCAGCGTGGTCGTGGACTGCACGTACACCACCGAGTACACGAACATCACGGCCGCGAAGGTCATGAAGACCCGGTCCCCCAGCACGGCGGCCAGCCCGCCGCCGCGGCCGCCCGCTCCACGCTCGGCGCCCCGGGCGGTCGGCGGAGCCGGCGTGACCGCGAGGTCAGCGGGGTCCGCGGCGCCCGCGGGGCGATCGGGGCCCACGGCGTCGGGCACGGCCAGCCGGGTCTCCGGGACCTTCACGGCGAGCACCGCGGTGGAGACGAGCACCAGCGCGGCCTGGCACCAGAACAGCAGCGAGAACGAGTACACGGCCATGAACCCGGCCGCGAGCGGGCCGATCGCGTAGCCGAGGTTCACGGCCCAGTAGTTGTAGTTGAACGCCGCCCGGCGGTGGCGCGGCTCGACCAGGTCCCCCACCATCGTGTGGATGACCGGCCCGGCGGCCCCGTTGAACAGGCCGTACACCGTCAGCAGCGCCGCGATCAGCAGCGCGCCGTCCACCAGCGGGATCGCCACCAGCACCAGGACCGACAGCAGCTCGCTGCCCAGCAGCACCTTGCGGCGCCCGATCCGATCGGCCAGCACCCCGCCCGCGAGGGAGGACACCACCACGCCGACGCCGTACGCGGCGACGACCGACCCCGCCCCGGCCGCCGACATGCCGATCGACGAGGTGAGGAAGATCGTCATGTACGGGACCACGAAGCGGCCGATCCACACCACGAGCTGGGCGGTCCACAGCCACCAGAACGTGGCAGGGAGGTCGCGCAGCCGGGTGTGCGCAGCGGTCTCGACCGAGGTCATCGGGGATTCCTTCGTCCTGAGGGGTCGCCGAGCCGCGCCCGGGCGGTCCGGGGCGGGTGGCGGGATGGTGGGGCGCGCGAGGCGAGGGCCGGTCGCGGCGCCCGCCGCCTCACCGCACGGAGCCCGTGCGGTGAGGCGGCCGGGTCACTTCGAGGCCGCGGCCTTGGCGACGGTGAGCGTCGCGAAGTCGAGCGTGGCCGGGGCCGCGATCGAGTGGGACTCCTCGACGCCCTCGAGCCAGCTCTGGGCGACCATGAAGTCGGTGGTCCAGGCGAAGGTCGGGGCGCACCCGGAGTCGTACGCCGACTTCCCGGCCGTCACGTACGCCTCGTCCGAGCCGGTGGTCACGGCCTCGCGGAGCAGCGCCGTGGTGGTCTCGTCCGAGCACTGCAGGTGGTTGAGGCCGCCGTCCGGGTCCCAGAACACGTGCCCGTGCATGAACGCGTTGTTGGAGTCCGGCCACGTCTCCGGCGAGACCATGACGTCCGGGGCGCTCTCCGGGTTGGACGGGAAGTCGCCGAAGACCTCGGACGCCTGGTGGCTGGTGACCGTGGCCTTCAGGCCGAGCGCCTGGAGCTGCGCCGCGATGATGTTCGCCATCTGCGCGGCATCGGCGCCGCCCGCGCTGTGCCCGATCTGGATGGCCGTGCCCGCCGGCAGCGAGGACACCCACTTCTCCAGCGCCGCGGGATCGTGCACGAGCTCACGGGAGTCGACGTCGCCAGGCAGCGCGCCCTTCGGGTAGTACCCCTCGGCGGGCACCGAGCCCACGCCGCTGACCTGGTCGATCAGGGACTTCCAGTCGATGCCCTCGAACAGGGTGCGGCGCGCGTCGGCGTCGGCGAGCAGCTCCCGGTTCGGGTTCATGTACATGACCCCGACCTGGAAGGACGGCAGCGCGTACGCCTCGAGCCCGTCGGAGTCGAGGTACTTCTGGCGCGAGGCCGTCGGGACCGCGGAGAGCAGCGCGTGCAGGTCGCCCTTCTCCAGCTCGAGCTGCATCGCCGAGATCTCCGTGTACACCGGCAGCTTGACGGTGGTGAACACCGGCTCCAGGCCGGCCCAGTGGTCCTCGAAGTACGTCAGCTCGTACCCCTCGCCCACCACGGACTTCGTCAGCACGTACGGGCCCGTGCCGGCCGAGGTCGTCGACAGGTACGTCTGCGCGAAGTCGTCGCCCGCCTGCTCGGTGATCACCGTGGGGCTGATCATGCGCGGCCCGTACGGGGAGGCGAGGTAGTCGAGGAACGCCGAGTTCGGCTCGGCCAGCGTGATCCGCACCGTGTGGCTGTCGAGCTCCTCGACGTCCGCGACGTCCTGCACCATGTACGCCGGCCCGGCGTCCACGGCCAGGCGCCGCTGGAACGACGCCTCGACGGCGGAGGAGTCGAACGCCGTGCCGTCGTGGAACGTCACGCCCTGCCGCAGCACGAACGTGTACTCGGTGAAGTCGCTGCTGACCTCCCACGACTCCGCGAGCGACGGGACGATCGTCGCCTCGTCGTGGTTGCCCGCCTCGTAGCGGACCAGGCCCTCGTAGGCGTTGGTGGTGATCGCCAGGCCGTTGCCGGAGTAGTACACGTCCGGGTCCGGCGGCTGGCCGATGTCGTTGAGCACGCCGAGCCGGAGGACGCCGTCGGTGGGCGCCGCCGTGGAGCCGCCGCCACCGCCGGAGGACTCGCCGCCCGCGCAGCCCGAGAGCAGCAGCGTGCCGACGGCCAGCAGCGCGAGCGGCAGGCGCGCGGCTCGTCGCCGGCGCATCGTTCGTGGGGTCATGGTGTGGTCCCTCTCTCGGTGGGGGTGCGGGGAGGAGCGGGTGGGGCGGGTGGCTGAGGCGCGGGTCAGGCGCGGCGGAACACCTGGTTGCGGCGGTTGCCGTCCGCGTCCAGGCCGATCGCGTAGGGGTGCAGGAAGTCCGGCTCGGTGACGCCCTGGCGGTGCATCGCAATCCCGGTCATCGCCTCGCGGATGGCGCGGTTCGCGAGCAGCGCGGTGATCTCGCCGCGGTCGTCGTAGGGCGGGGACACCTCGACGACGTCCATCGCGACGATGCCCACCTCGGCGGCCAGGCGTCGCACGGCCCGCAGGATGTCGTTCGACGTGATGCCGCCCGGCTCCGGCGTGCCCGTGCCCGGGGCGTAGGCCGGGTCGCACACGTCGATGTCGAGGGAGATGTACAGGTGGTCGGCCTGGTCGAGCGCCTCGTCGACGGCCCGCTCGAGCACCTTGTCGAAGCCGTCGCGGATGATCTCGGCCATGAAGTGCGTGCGCATCTTCTGGTCGTCCATCCAGTCGAGCGTCTCCTGCTCGGGCCAGTAGCCGCGCAGGCCCACCTGCACGAAGTTCTTGCCCGGCACGGCGCCCGAGTTGATGAGGTGGCGCATCGGGGTGCCGTGCGACGCCAGCGAGCCGGGCATGTCGTTCCCGGTGTCGGCGTGCGCGTCGAAGTGGACGATGCCGACCTTGCCGTAGCCGTAGTGGTCCGCCACGGCCGTCGCGGCCGGCCACGTGATGGCGTGGTCGCCGCCCAGGATGATCGGGATCGCGCCGGACGTGACCACCGTGCCGATGAACTTGCGGATGTCCTCGAAGGTCCGCGCGGTGTTGCCGACCGAGATCGGGGCGTCCCCGTAGTCGGCCATGACCAGCTCCTCGAACGCGTCGACGTGCGTGTCGAGCGAGAAGTGCGGGCGGCCGTACCCGCCCTTGTAGTCGCAGGACCGGATCGCGAGCGGGCCGTGGTTGGTGCCGCTGCGGCCCGTGGCGGTCGAGTCCCACGGCACGCCCAGCACCGCCACGTCGACCTTCGCGGCGACCAGGTCCTCCGGGGTCAGCGCGACGGGGAGCTTGGCGAACGTCTGGATGCCCGAGAACCCGCCCTCGGCCTTCCGGTTCGGGAAGAGCAGGCCCGGGGCGCGGCCCTCGTTGAAGTCGTCGGTGGCGCCGTGGCCCTCGAGCCCCTCGCCCAGGCGGCGCGGCTGCTCCCAGAAGCCGTCCGGCCACTTGTCGTGGTGGTGGTCGTTGCCGTGGTCGTGGTCGTGGGACATGTGGGTCCTCGCGTTCGTGCGGGCCGGGGGTCCGGCGGGTGGGGCGGGCGGGTCGGCGGCGCCGGTCGGCTGGCGCCGCTGGTCTGGCGCTGCGGGTCAGTGCTCCGGGGTGCGGAAGACCTGGGTGCGCTGGGCGCCGTCGGCGTCGAGGTTGAGCGCGTGCGGGTGCAGGTAGTCGGGGCCGGTGATGCCCATGCGCCGCATCGCGATCCCGGTCATCGCCTCACCGATCGCCCGGTTGGCCAGCAGCACGGTGATCTCGCCGTTGTTGTCGTAGGGCGGGGCGACCTCGACGACGTCCATCGCGACGATGCCCACCTCGGCGGAGAGCCTGCGCACCGCGCGCAGGATGTCGATCGAGGTGATGCCGCCGGCCACCGGGGTGCCGGTGCCGGGCGCGAACGCGGGGTCGCACACGTCGATGTCGAGGGAGATGTACAGGTGGTCGGCCTGGTCGAGCGCCTCGTCGACAGCCCGCTCGAGCACCGTGTCGAAGCCGTCGCGGTCGATCTCCGCCATGAAGTGGGTCCGCATCTGGTGCTCGTCCATCCAGTCGAGCGTCTCGCGGTCCGGCCAGTAGCCCCGCAGGCCCACCTGGACGAAGTTGCGTCCCGGCACGGCGCCCGAGTCGATGAGCTTGCGCATCGGCGTGCCGTGCGAGGCGAGCGCCCCGTTCATGTCCTCGCCGACGTCCGCGTGCGCGTCGAAGTGGACGATGCCGACCTTGCCGTGGCCGTAGTGGTCGGCGACGGCGGTGGCCGCGGGCCAGGTGATCGCGTGGTCGCCGCCCATGATGATGGGGATCGCCCCGGACGAGACCACGGTGCCGACGAACTTGCGGATCGACTCGAACGTGCCGGGCGTGTTGCCCACGTGGATGGGCGCGTCCCCGTAGTCGCACATCGTCAGGACGTCGAACGGGTTGACCCTGACGTCGAGGTGCTGGCTGGGGAAGCCGTAGCTGCCGAAGTGCGGGATCGTGCGCAGCGCGAGGGGGCCATGGTTGGTGCCCGAGCGGCCCCCGGCCGTCGAGTCCCACGGCACGCCGAGGACGGCGACGTCGACCTTGGCCGCGACCAGGTCCTCGGGGGTCAGGGCCATGGGCAGCTTCGCGAACGTCCGGATGCCCGAGTGGCTGCCGCCGTGCTTGCGGTTCACGTGGAACAGGCCGGGCGCGCGGCCCTCGTTGTGGTCGTCCACGGCCCCGTGCCCCTCGAGCCCTTCGCCGAGCCGGCGCGGCTGCTCCCAGAACCCCTCGGGCCACAGGTCGTGGCTGTGCGCGTGGCCCTCGCCCTCGCCGTCGTGCGCGTGGGCGTCGTGCGCGTGGGCGTCGTGGCCGTCGCCCTCGTGCGCGTGGTCGTGGGCGTCGTGGCCCTCGTGCCCCTGCGGGCTGGCGGCGCGCGGGCTGTCAGGGCGGGGGCTGTCGGGGCCGTCGCTGGCGTGCCCGGCGGACGGGTCCGTGGTCTCGGCGTGCTCGCTGCTCATGGCAGGAACGTAGGGCGCTGCCTAATCGTTTTTCCATGATCGCCGTCACGCGCAACGCGGGTTTTACACAGCGGGCCACCAGGCGAGACCAGGAGACCCGTGCGCACCGCGCCGGAAACACTGGTGAAACGATTTGTCAGGCGATGGCGCGGGAGAGCGTCCCGGCGGTGGAGGCCCTCAGGTGCACCGGGGCGGGAACCGTCTGCACCGTGCCGAGGGCGGCGGCCGGCCCGCGATCGTCCTCGAGGATCGCCACCAGGCGCTCCACGCACGCGACGCCCAACGCGTAGGCCGGCAGCTCGACGGCCGTCACCGGCGGGTCCTCGGCCAGCAGCGCGGGCTCGTCGGCGCACGCCGCCACCAGCACGTCCCGGCCCGGCTGGCGACCCATGCCGCGCAGCACCGCCATGGCCGCCTGCGCGGCGAACGGCGACGCGGCCAGCACCAGGTCCACCTCGGGGCGATCCGCCAGCACCGGCGCCAGCAGCTCCTCATGGCGGTCCACTGACAGCTCGCCGAACCGGCTCGCCACCAGCACGGGCGTCAGGCCCCGCTCCGCGGACCACGCGCCCACGACGTCCCGCAGCACCTCGCCCCAGCCGCTGTTCTCGTCCGGCGCCACCAGCATGGGGTGGCGCACGCCCTGCTGCGCGGCCGCGTCCAGCACCGCGCGCACCGCCGTCGCATGATCCGCCGCCACCACGGCGCACGGCGGCATCGACGAGGGCACGTGCTCCCCCGCCACCACCGGCACCGGCAGCGCCATCAGCTCCCGGGCGCGCAGGTCGTCCGCGATCGGGTCCACCACCACCACCCCGTCGACGCGCGGCGCCGTGGTGCGCGGCCTGGCGGTGTCCGACGACAGCACCACCAGGTCGTGGTCGTGACGGTGGGCGGCCTCGACGGCGCCGGCGAGGAAGTCGCGGAAGTACGGCGTCCGCAGGTTCGCCGCGGCGCGCTCGTGGTGCACGCCCAGGGCCTGCGTCCGGCCGGTCCGCAACCCTCGCGCCAGCGCGTTCGCGAGGTAGCCCAGGTCCTCGGCGGCGCCGCGCACACGCTCACGGGTCGCGGGGGTCATCCGTCCCCGGCCGGAGAGGGCCTGCGAGGCCGTCGCCACGGACACCCCGGCTGCGGCCGCCACGTCCTTGAGCGTCACGGCGCCCACGCCGCGCCCCCTCGGAGTCATGGGCCGACCCTACCCGCCGGCGTCTCGGGCGCCCGGCCGAATCGGGCGCCCGCCGGGACGCGGCGCGACCGCGCAGGAGTCCGGCGGACGCCCCGGCGCCGGCTCAGCTCGACGCGCCTGCCAGCGCGGCGCGCACCCGCTGCGACAGCGCCTTGCCGTCCACCCGCCCGAGCGGCGCCGCGGCGGCCGTGGCCGCCTTCATCACGGCGCCCATGTCCTTCATGCTGCTGGCGCCCGTGGACGCGATGGCGTCCGCGACGACCGCGTCGAGCTGCTCCTCGCTGACCGCGGCGGGCAGGTAGGCCTCGATCAGGTCGGCCTCGGCCGTCTCGGTCTCGGCGCGCTCGGCGGCGCCGGCGCCGGTGTAGATCTCCGCGCTCTCCCGCCGCTTCTTGACCTCCCGGACCAGGACCTCCTGCACCTGCTCCTCGGTCAGCTCGACGGCCATGGGCCCCGCCTTCTCCGCGGCGCGCACGGCGCCGATCGCCTGCCGCAGCGTCCCTGTGCGGAACGCGTCTCGGGCCTTCATGGAGGTGGTCAGGTCGGACGTCAGCCTCTCGAGTGTGCTCATGGGAGCCATCGTCCCCCATCGCGACGGCCGACGTCAGACCGGGGCGCGGCGCGGCCGTCTGGACGGCGCGCCCGGGCACACGCCAGCGTCGCCACGCGACGGGCGGCGAGATCGACCAGGCGGAGAACGAGCGGCTCACCGACCAGCTCATCGCCCTCACGCTCGACCCCGGCGGCTGGGCTCGCGCCGTCACTTCCTGACCGCGCCTGCGCCTACCGTGAGGGGTGCCCCGCGAACACCCCGCCCAGCAGCCCTCTCCGACCACGCCGCCGGGGCCGATCGCCGGGCTGCTGCTCTTCCCCGGGGCCGGCGCCGACCGCGACCACCGCACCCTGGTCGCCGTCGAGCAGGCCCTGGCCCCGCTGCCGGTGCGCCGTGCCGACTTCCCCGGCCGCGCGGCGGGCCGCAAGGCGCCTGAGCGCCCGCCCGTGGCCATCGCGCACGTGCGGGCCGAGGCCGACCGGTTCGCGTCCGACCTGGGCGTCACCCCGGACCGGGTGCTGCTGGGCGGCCGCTCGTTCGGCGGGCGGATGGCGTCGATGGCCGTCGCCGAGGGGCAGCCCTCCGCCGGCCTGGTGCTGCTGTCCTACCCGCTGCACCCGCCGGGCAAGCCGGACCGCCTGCGCGTCGAGCACCTGCCGGACGTCCACGTCCCGGTGCTGGCCGTGTCCGGCGAGCGGGACCCGTTCGGCACGCCCGCCGAGCTCACCGCCCACCTGGCCACGCTCGGCGGCCCGTTCCAGCTCGTCCTCGTGCCCGGCGACCACGCGCCGCGGGACGACGGGCGGGTCGCCGACGCGGTCGCCCGCTGGATCGCGCGGGCGTAGCACCCCCGACTACGCGCCGAGCGCCCGCTCGAACTCGGCCAGCGCGTCGGCCGTGAGCAGCACGAACCGCACCAGCGCCGGCCTGCTCGCGGGCTCCGGTGGCTGCCAGCCGCGCACCGCGGCGACCGCCACGTCCGCGACCTGCGCCATCGGCCAGCCGTAGACGCCCGCGCTCACCGCCGGGAACGCCACGCTGCTCGCGCCGAGCCCCGCGGCCACGTCGAGGGACCGTGTGAAGCAGGACGCCAGCAGGGCCGGGTCGTGCTCGCCGGCGTGCGCGTTCGGCCCGACGGTGTGGACCACCCATCGCGCGGGGAGCCGGCCCGCCCCGGTGGCGACAGCCTCGCCGGTGGGGAGGCCGTCTGGCCACGTGTCGCGGCGGACCTGCCGGCAGGCGGCCAGCAGCGCGGGACCCGCGGCGGCGTGCAGGGCGCCGTCCACGCCTCCCCCGCCGAGCAGCGACGAGTTGGCCGCGTTGACGACCACGTCGACGTCCTGGGTGGTGAGGTCTCCTCGCACGGCTTCGATGCGCATCACGACATCCTGGCTTCCTGGGCTGACGGCGCGGTACCGGGGCGCCCGCCCCGGTACCCCAGATGGGACGAATGTCCACGATTCGGATAGCGGTGGGCAGCGTGCGCGCCACCCCTCCAGGATGGCGCACATGACGACGCTGGTGGCTCGCGCAGAGGGACTCGTCCCCGCCGCGCCCCGCGCGTCCGCCTGTCGCTGTCGGTAGCCGAGAGGACCGCCGCGCCGCCCCGAGGGGCGCTGACGCCGCGCCGAGCCACAACCCCGGCGAGCCGCCGTGGGCTCGGCTCTGCCACCTCCTCTCGGCGCCCCGCCCCGCTCCTCCGCCTGCGGCTCGAGCGCGCGTCGCCGCGAGCCGGCTCACACCCAAGGACCGATATGACCCGCACCCCGCACGACCCGGACCCCGCCCCCGAGGGGGCGGCATCCCCCGACGCCCGCCCCCGCCGGCGGCTCTCCGAGGACTGGATCGCCACCGCCCTCGGGCTCGCCCTGCTCGCGCTCGTCCTCGCCGGCGTCCTCACCGACGGGCTGGTGCCGTGATGAGCAGCGCCGACGCCACAGCGCTCGACACCGCGGGCGCCCCCCGCCCCCAGCCCGATCCCGACACCCCGCCTCCCGGCGCCGCCTGGACCGTCGCGGGGCTGCTGCTCGTGGTGCTGCTCGCGGCGCTGACCCGGTTCCTCGAGCTCAACGTGCCCGGGTGGACGGAGGGCACGCCCCTGGCCCGCATC
>Ga0233375_1000307_pt1 | contig 27658 bp, 21 predicted proteins | sample ElkDunMinimDraft_10_FD_191539 | JGI IMG/M metagenome (GOLD analysis project Ga0233375, IMG submission 191539) | Fecal eukaryotic communites from dung pellets of Tule Elk in California, USA - Elk Dung E16 | ecosystem: Host-associated > Mammals > Digestive system > Large intestine > Fecal | place... | reverse complement strand
CGGCGCTGGCCGAGTGCCAGCGCGCCCATGGCGACGGCTACCTCGGCGGCGTGCCCGACGGCCGCGTGCTGTGGGACCGCATCGGCTCGGGGCAGTTCCAGGCCGAAGCGTTCTCGCTGGAAGGCGCTTGGGTGCCCTTCTACAACCTGCACAAGATGTACGCCGGCCTGCGCGATGCCTGGCTGCTCGCCGGCAACGCGCAGGCACGCGATGTGCTGGTGGCCTTCGCCGACTGGTGCGATGCCCTGGTCGCCAACCTCGACGACACGCAACTGCAGCGCATCCTCGATACCGAGCACGGCGGCATGAACGAGGTGCTGGCCGACGTGTACGCCATCACCGGCGAGCGCAGGTACCTGGCGCTGGCGCGACGCTTCTGCCACCGCGCCATCCTCGACCCGCTGCTGGCCGGCGAGGACCGGCTCGACGGGCTGCACGCCAACACCCAGATCCCCAAGGTGATCGGCTTCGCCCGCATCGGCGAACTCGACGGCGAGCGGGCGTGGATCGAGGCGGCGACGTTCTTCTGGGAGACTGTGGCGCAGCGGCGCAGCATCGCCTTTGGCGGCAACAGCGTGCGCGAGCACTTCAATCCGGTGGACGACTACGCCGGCATGCTGGCCTCGCGCGAAGGCCCGGAAACCTGCAACAGCTACAACATGCTGCGCCTGACCGCGCTGCTGCACCGGCTCGATCCGCAGCCGCGCTATGTCGAGTTCCAGGAGCGCGCGCTGTTCAACCACATCCTGTCGACCCAGCATCCCGGCCACGGCGGCCTGGTCTACTTCACGCCCATCCGGCCGCGCCACTACCGCGTGTATTCGCAGCCCGAACAGGGCTTCTGGTGCTGCGTCGGCACCGGCATGGAAAACCATGGCCGCCATGGCGCCTTCATCTACGCGCGCGGCGAGGACACGCTCGCGGTGAACCTCTACATCGCCTCCAGCCTGCACTGGCGCGAGCGCGGCCTGGTGCTGCGCCAGCGCACGGCGTTCCCCGACGAGCCGCGCAGCACGCTGCAGCTGGAGCTGGAACGCCCGCAGGCGTTCGCCCTGCAGTTGCGCCATCCCACGTGGCTGCAGGGCGCACTCGTGGTGCGCCTCAATGGCGAGCGCTGGCCGCTGGCATCGACGCCGGGCGGCACCGTGACGATCGCACGCCGCTGGCAGGACGGCGACCGCGTGGAGATCGAACTGCCGATGCGCACGCGCATCGAGTCCCTGCCCGATGGCTCGGACTGGGTGGCCGTGATGCATGGCCCGATCATGCTGGCGGCGCGCACCGACGACGATGCACTCGAGGGCCTCCTGGCCGACGACGGCCGCGGCAGCCATATCGCGCCCGGCCCCTACCTGCCGCTCGACGCGGCGCCGATGCTGGTGGGCGAGCGCGAGACGCTGGCGGCGCAGATCCAGCCTGTGGCCGGCCAGCCCCTCACGTTCACCGCGCAGTCGCTGATACGGCCGGCGCGCTTCCGCGGGCTGCGTCTGGAGCCGCTGTCGCGCATCCACGATGCGCGCTACATGGCCTACTGGCGCACGACCACGGCCGCGGGCTATCCGGCCGTGGTCGCCGCCATCGAGGCCGCCGAACGCGAGCGCCGGCTGCTGGACGCACGCACCCTCGACCAGGTGCAGCCGGGCGAGCAGCAGCCGGAGGTCGACCACCGCTACGCGGGCGCGGATTCGGCCACGGGCAGCCTGCTGGGCCGGCGCTGGCGCGATGCCGGCGACTGGTTCGAGTACCGGCTGCGCGCCGGCCGACAGGCTGATGCGTCGGCCGCGCTGGCGCTGCGGCTGGAGCTGTTCGGCGGCGACTGGAACGTGGCGATGGCGGTCGAGGTCGAGGGACAGGCGCTGGCGACCATCGACGCGGTGCAGGCGGGCGCCGATGACCTGGACACGCGCGAGATCGCGCTGCCGGCGCAGCTGGCGGCCGCTGCCGCGGGCGACGACGGGATCCGCGTGCGCTTCATCGCGCGCAACCGCCAGCGGACGCCGCGCCTGCTCGGCCTGCGCCTGGTCGCCGGGCACTGAGGCCGCGCAGGCCTCCGGCGCGGCCGGGACGCGGCCTTACAATCGCCGCATGGACACCTACAGCCTGCATCGCGGCACCGCGCCGCTGCTCGTGAGCCTGCCGCACGACGGCACCTTCATCCCCGATGCGATCGCCGTGCGCCTGACGCCGCAGGCGCGGCGCGTGCCCGATACCGACTGGCACATCGCGCGCCTCTACGATTTCGCCAAGGCGCTGGGCGCGTCCGTCATCGTGCCCACGCATTCGCGCTACGTGATCGACCTCAACCGCAGCCCGGACGATGTCTCGCTGTACCCGGGCCAGAACACCACGGGGCTGTGCCCGCTGGTGCGCTTCGACGGCGAGCCGGTCTACCTGGCGGGACAGGGGCCCTCGGAAGCCGAGGTGCGCGAACGCATCGAGGCCTGCTGGCGGCCCTACCACGACGCGCTGCGCGGCGAACTCGAGCGCATCCACGCCGCGCACGGGCGCGCCGTGCTCTGGGAGGGGCATTCGATCCGGGGCGAGCTGCCGTTCCTGTTCGAGGGCCGCCTGCCCGACCTCAACCTCGGCACCGCCGGTGGCGCGAGCGCGACGCCTGCGCTGCAGCAGCGACTGGAAACGGTGCTCGGCGCGCAGTCGCGCTACGACTGGGTCCACAACGGCCGTTTCCGCGGCGGCTACATCACCCGCCACTACGCGGACCCGGCACGCGCCATCCAGGCCGTGCAGCTGGAGATCAGCCAGCGCATCTACATGGACGAAGACAGCTTCGCCTACGACGAGGCGCTGGCGGCGCAGGCGCGCGAGGTGATCCACGCGCTGCTGGCCGAGACCTTGCAAGGCTGACGCGCGGCCCCGCACGGGCCGCCCGCGATCCGGAGCGCGCGCACCGCCGCCACGGCTAGCGCATCAGTACGATCTCCTCGGCGCTGGTGGGATGGATCGCGACGGTATCGTGCAGGTCGGCCAGGGTGATGCCCTTCCTCAGCGCCACGGCGAAGCCCTGCAGGATCTCGTCGGCGCCCTCGCCCAGCAGTTGGATGCCGACCACGCGCCGGTCCTCGCCCACGCACACCAGCTTGAACAGGCTGTGCTGGGTGCGGTCGACGAGCGCCTGGCGCATGGGCCGGAACAGGCTGCGGTACACGTGCACCGCACCGTCGCCATGGCGTTCGCGCGCCTGCGCCTCGCCCAGGCCGACCTCGGCCAGCGGTGGATGCGCGAACACCACCGTGGGGATGTTGTCGTAGTCCAGCCGCGCCTCGGGCATGCCGCCGAACACACGGTCCATGGTGCGGCGCGCGGCCGCGATCGCCACCGGGGTGAGCGTGGCCTGTCCGGTCACGTCGCCGACCGCCGCGATATGCGCCACGCTGCTGCGCTGGCAGGCGTCGACCACGACGTTGCCGTCGGCGTCCAGTTCCACGCCGGCAGCCTCCAGGCCCATGCCCGCGGTATTGGCGCTGCGGCCCACGGCGAGGATGACGTGCGCGTAGCCGCCGTCGGACCCGCCCGCCGCGGCACGCAGGCACAGCGCCCCGTCCTGGCGTTCGATCCCGGCCAGGCGGTAGCCCAGGCGCAGGCCGATGCCCTGCTGGAGGTAGTTCTCCTGCAGCCGCTCGACCAGTTCGGCATCCGAGTGGCTGAGCAGCCGCTGGCTGCGCGCGTAGATGTCGACGCGGCAGCCCAGGGCCTGCAACACCCCGGCCAGTTCCACCGAGATGTAGCCGCCCCCGACCAGGGCCACCCGGCCGGGCGGCGCGCTCAGGTCGAAGAAATCGTCCGACACCCCGGCCAGCTCCGCGCCCGGCACGTCGGGCCTGCGCGGATGCGAGCCGGTGGCGATCAGGAGTTGCGGCGCGCGCAGGCGCGTGCCGTTGTCGCATTCGACCGTGCAGGCATCGAGCAGGCGGCCGCGCGACGCCAGCAGCATGATGCCCGCCTCGTCCAGGCGTCGGCGATAGCTGGCATGGATGCCGTGGATGTAGCGCTGGCGGCTGGCGACCAGCGTGGGCCAGTCCAGGTCTGGCGAGGCGGGCACGTCGAAGCCCAGTTGCGCGGCCAGGCCGATGCTGCTGGACAGTTCGGCGGCCAGCCACATCGCCTTCTTCGGCACGCAGCCGACATTGACGCAGGTACCGCCGAGTTCGCCCGGTTCCAGCAATGCCACGCGCGCGCCATGCGCGGCCGCGCGGAAGGCGCCGGCCAGCCCCCCGCTGCCGCCGCCCAGCACGACCAGGTCGAAATCCAGGACAGGGTGGCTCATGCGAAACGCTCCGGCGAATAGGGGCGAGGGTCGATGTGGGGCGCCTGCCCGGTGACCAGTTCGGCGAGCAGCCGGCCGGTCGACGGGCTCATGCTCACGCCCAGCATGCCGTGGCCGGTCGCGAGCCACAGGTGCGGCTGGCCCGGCGCGCGGCCGATGATCGGCAGGTCGTCCCAGGACAGCGGACGCCAGCCGTACCACTCCTCGCGCTTGACCGGTCCCACCGGCTCGCGCAGGTACTCGGCCGCGCCGCGCTCGAGCGCGCCCAGCCGGCGCCGGTTGAGCGTGCGGTCGTGGCCGGAGAACTCCATCGTGCTGCCCAGCCTGAAGCCGTCGTCCCACACGGTCACGCAGACCTTGCGCTCGTACAGCGTCAGCGGCCGGCGCGGCACCCGTTGCGGGCGCGAATAGGTGATCGAATAGCCCTTGCCCGGCTGCATCGCCTGGCGCAGCCAGCGCAGCCGCAGCGAGCGCGCCAGCAGCGGCGACCAGGCGCCGGTGGCCAGCACCACGTCGCGGGCGTGGCGTGGACCTTGCGAGGTGCGCACGCGCAATCCGTCGCCATCGGCGTCCGCGCCCAGGGCCTCGCAGCCGGTCTCGATGATGCCCCCGGCCGCCTCCACCGCGCGCGCCAGCTCGGCCACGTAACGGTCCGGCCGCAGCTGCGCATCCCCGGGATAGTGCACGGCCCCCACCACGCCTTCGCGCAGCGCGGGCTCCTGGGCCAGGTATGCCGCGCCGTCGATGACTTCCGAGGCGATGCCCAGGTCCGCCAGCGCCGGCAGCTGCCGCACATAGGCCTCCATCTGCACCGGATCGCGGAACACGCAGTCGGCGCCGGGCTCGGCGAACTCGCAGTCCAGGCCGTGGCCGGCGATCCACTGCGGGAACGCCTGCCGCGATGCATTGAGGATGGCGGCGCGCGGCGCGGCCGACGCGGCCCAGTCGCGCGGATTGCAGCGCCCGGCGAAGCGCCACATCCATTGCCACAGCGCCGGGTCGAAACGCGGGCGCACGTAGAACGGGGCATCGGGCGTCAGCATCCAGCGCATCGCCCTGGCCACCATGCCCGGCGCGTGCAGCGGCCCGGCGTGGCTGGGCGTGAGCGTCCCGCAGTTGCCGTGGGAACTGCCACCGCCGATGCGGCCGGCGTCGATCACGCGCACGCCGCGTCCGCGTTCGAGCAGGCACAGCGCGCTGGCCAGCCCGGAGACGCCGCCGCCGATGACGAGGATGTCGCTGCGTTGTTCCATCGCCGCAGTGTAGCGGCGCGCGCCTGAGCCTCCGGTGGCTCAAGCCAGGCGCAGGGGCGGCCGCACGCCGTAGGTCATCCAGCGCCACAGCCATTCCATCGGGCCGAAGCGGCAGCGCGTCATCCACCAGCGCGCCAGCAGCACCTGCAGCGCGAAGAGCGCCAGCACCAGCAGCACCTGGCCGGCACGGCCGACCTGCCCCCACAGCCCGAAGCCGTAGCCATGGAACAGGACCGAGGCGAGCAGCGACTGCAGCAGGTAAAGGGTCAGGGCCATGCGACCGGCCGGTGCCAGCCAGCCCAGGGCGCGCGACAGCCCGGGCACGCCCAGGCCCAGCACCAGCAGCGCCAGATAGCCCAACGCAAGCGGCAGGCTGCCCAGCATCATCAGGCCCTGCGAGAGCATCATCGGCCCCATCGCGCGCAGGCCGTCGAAGCTGGTGCCGACCCGCAGAGAAAGCGCCACGAACAGCGCACCCACCGGCAACGTCCACAGCGCCAGCCGGGCGAACCAGGCGCGCTGCGCGGCGACATCGTGGATGCGACCCGAGCGCACCATCCAGGCGCCGAGCATGAACACGCCCAGCGCCATCGGCACCACCATCAGGTCGCCCTGCAGGACGACGTGGACGAAGTCGCGGGCGCGCTGGGCGACGGTCTCAAGGTAGCTGCCGTGTGCGTAGGCCTGCGCCGCCGTTGCCGCGCGCGCCTCCATCAAGGCGGCCGTCCCGGCCAGGTCGGAGATCTCGCCGGCCGGGACCAGGGCGATCAGGCCGCCCAGGCCCACGACCAGCAGCGCGGGCACCAGGTACAGCCCCAGCCCCAGCGACAGCCGCGCGCGACTGGAGATCTCGCCCAGTCCCAGCATCAGCAGGCCGGCGATGGCATAGGTGTGCAGGATGTCGCCCGGCCACAGCAGCAGCGCGTGCAGCACGCCCAGGCCCAGCAGCACCAGGCAGCGGCGCAGGTAGCGCACGCGGAACTGCGCGCCATGCCCGCCGCGGCTGGACATGACCGCGAAGCCCATGCCGAACAGCAACGAGAACAGCACCCAGAACTTGCCCGCGACGAGAACGTGCACGGCCCAGGCGGCGGCATGGTCCAGGCCGGTGGCGGCCGGATCGATGCCCTGCCCCATCTCCTGCAGCGGTCGGCCGAACCACTCGACGTTCATCAGGAAGATGCCCGCCAGCGCGAAGCCGCGGACCACGTCCATGGCCTGGATGCGCTGCGCGGAGTCGATCGGCGCGAAGGCGGTCGCGCCTCCGGCCTGGCAGCCGTTCGCCTGCGTCATGTCGTCGATTCCCCGGATTCCCCTGGCAACAGGATGGCTGGATCCCCGCAGGCTGCCAAGCGGCGGCCTGCGATCCGCCGGATGCCGCGGCCTGTCAGGCCGGCATCCATCCTGTCGCGGCGCAGGCGCGCACTGGCGCTACCTGCGCGGACGCGGCGACGACCAGGCCCGCATCGCCGCCGCAGGGCGCGGGCAGCGCCCGCGCCGTCAAGCGCTGCCGATCAGTGCTCGTGGCCGCCTTCGCCGTGCACGTGGCCGTGCTCGATCTCGACCTGCTGGGCCTCGCGCACTTCGACGATCTCGATGTCGAAGTGCAGGTCCTTGCCCGCCATGGGATGGTTGAGATCGACATCGACCACGCTCATGCCCACCTTTTCCACGGTCACCGCGCGCGGGCCGAAGTTCGTGTTGAGCACAACCTGCTGGCCGGGCGCCAGCTTCTGCGCGCCGAAATGCTTCTTGGGCACGCGCTGGCTCAGCCCTTCGCGGCGCTCGCCATAGGCCTCGGCGGCCGGCACGTCGACGCCGAAGCTCTCGCCGGCCTCGCGCCCGTCCAGCGCCTTCTCCAGGCCCGGGATGATGTTGCCGTGGCCGATCAGGATCGCCAGCGGCTCGCCGCGCTCCTTGGACGACTCCAGCGGCGGCTGGCCGGTTTCGGAGACGGTGTAGTGGAAACGGACGACGCGGTCTTTTTCGATCTTCATGGCGGCTCGCTGCGGGGGCGCGGCAGGGCCGCGGCTTGTCTGGACGGAACGGCCCGGGCAGGATGCCGCGCATGACATCGCCACGCGAACGCTTCCAGCCGTCGGGCGACGGAGCCGGGCATTATCCGGACTCCGGCGCGGCAACGCCAATCCGCATCACGCTCGCCCTGGTCCTGGGCGGCACCCTGCTGCTCGGCGGCTGCGGCCGCCGCGACGTCCGCCCGGCCGCGCCGCCCGCGGCCACGGCGCCGGCGCGGCAGTGGCCGCTGGTGGCGCCTCGCGATGCCGCCGCGGCCAACGCGGTGCTGATGCGGGCGATCGGCCTGGTCGGCACGCCCTACAGCTACGGCGGCAACACGCCCGAAGGCGGCTTCGACTGCAGCGGCCTGGTGAACTTCGTGTTTCGCGACATGCTCGACCTGCGGCTGCCGCGCACCTCGCGCGACCTGGCCGCCTACCAGGGGCCGCGGATCGAACCTGAACGCCTGGCCGCAGCCGACCTGGTCTTCTTCGGCAGCGGCAGCCAGGTCACCCATGTGGGCATCTACGTGGGCGAAGGACGCTTCGTGCACGCCCCCAGCAGCGGCGGAACCGTGCGCCTGGACCATCTGGACGGCAACTACTGGCGACGCCACTACAGCGGCTCGCGACGGGTCCTACAATGAACGAAGTGTTATGTTTTGTGAGCAGAATCACGTACTTGTACAGGTTCGTGTAACCCTGTCTTAACATCACGCAGCCTTCACTGCTGCACACTCCGCCGCTGATCCGCTGCAGTGAAACCCGCGTGACGACAGCCAACGCCCCTTCCGGCCGAATCCACCGCTCCCACCCGGCCAGACAGGGCAAGCTCGCTGTCCTCTGCGGCTGCCTGCTCGGCCTGGCCTCGCTGCCGGCCTTTGCCGCTCCCGGCCTCGCCGCCGATTCGGCCGATGCCCCCGCCGCCCCCACCGCCTCGGTCTCCGGCACCCTCGTCGCTACCCAGCTGCGCCTGCCCAGCCAGGACGTGCTGTTCGCCAGCGACGTCAACCAGCTGATCCAGGCCCAGGCCAGGCAGGACGCGGCGAAGGCCTCGCCCAAGCAGGAAGAAGGCCGGGTCCAGACCCTGCTCAAGCGCGGCCTGGCGCTGCTGGGCACGCCCTACCGCTGGGGCGGCAGCTCGCCCGAGGCGGGCTTCGACTGCAGCGGCCTGGTCGGCTACGTGTTCCGCACCGCGCTGGGCATCGACCTGCCCCGCGTCTCACGCGAGATGGCGCAGGACGGCGAGAAGGTCGAGCGTGCCGCGCTGGTGCCCGGCGACCTCGTGTTCTTCGGCCGCCGCGGCAAGCGCGTCGACCATGTCGGCATCTACATCGGCGAGGGTCGTTTCCTGCATGCCCCGCGCAGCGGCCGCGACGTGACCGTGTCGCAGCTGGACACCGGCTACTGGAGCGGCCGGTTCCTGCAGGCCCGCCGCGTCGCCGGGCTCGGCACCGAGAGCTGAGCGCAGCGCACCGCCGCACCCGAAGGCCGCCGCAAGGCGGCCTTTTTCGTGGGGGCCGCACGGGCGCGCGGTCGCGGCGCCTGGCCGGGGTGATGCCGGCATGGATGCGCGGCACAATGGACGGATGTCGACTCCATCCATTTCCGCGCTCACCATCGCCGGCTCCGACTCCGGCGGCGGCGCCGGCATCCAGGCCGACCTCAAGACCTTCGCCGCGCATGACGTGCATGGTCTCTCGGCGATCTCCGCCCTCACCGCCCAGCACACGCGCGGCGTCACCGCGGTCCACGTGCCGCCGGTGTCGTTCCTGCGCGCCCAGATCGATGCCTGTTTCGAGGATTTCGACATCGGCGCGGTCAAGCTCGGCATGCTCGCCACCGCCGAGGTGATCCACGCGGTGGCCGATGCGCTGGAGGCGCACGGGCCGCGGCGACTGGTCGTCGATCCGGTGATGGTCGCGACCTCGGGCGACCGCCTGCTGGCCGAGGACGCGCTGGACGCCCTGCGGACGCGCCTGCTGCCCCGCGCCACCCTGCTGACGCCCAATGTGCCCGAAGCCGAACTGCTGTCGGGCATGCGCATCGCCAATGCGGCCGACGCCGAGGAGGCGCTGGCCCGCCTGTTGGCCCTGGGCGCCGGGGCCGTGCTGCTCAAGGGCGCGCACCTGGACGAAGGCGCGCAGGTGATCGACCGGTATCGCGACGCGGCCACCGCCACCGTCTTCATCCATGCGCGCCTGCCCATCGAGGGCCACGGCACCGGCTGCACGCTGGCATCGGCGGCCGCGGCCCGGCTGGCCCTCGGGCTGCCGACCGCGCAGGCGACCGCCGCCGCGGTCGATTACGTGGGCCGCGCCCTGCGCCAGGGCTACCGGCCCGGACACGGCGAAGTGCGCGTGCTCGACCACCTGGGCGCGGCGCAGCCGGCCGCATGAGCCACGCGCCCGCCGCCGCCTTCGATGCCGGCGTGCGGGCGCCGGACGGCCATGGCTGGCGGCTCAGCGGCCGCATCCCCGACAGCCCGCGGCGCAGCCTGCTGTGGCTGCCGGCGCTGGGCGTGGCCGCGCGCCACTACCTGGGCCTGGCCGAGGCGCTGGCCGCGCGCGGCGTGGCGGTCTTCGTGCACGAATGGCGGGGCCACGGCAGCAGCGACCTGCGCGCCCGGCGCGGACTCGACTGGGGCTACCGCGAACTGCTGGAACAGGACATCCCCGCCAGCCAGGCGCTGGTCGAACAGACCACGGGCACCCTGCCCCGGCTCATCGGCGGGCACAGCCTGGGCGGACAGCTGGCCTGCTGCCGGCTGGCGCTGGCCCCGGCCACGGCCGATGGGCTGTGGCTGGTCGCCAGCGGCGCGCCGTACTGGCGGGCCTTCCCGATGCCCCAGCGGGCCTGGCTGCCGCTGGCCTACCGGTTCCTGCCCTGGCTGGCGACGGTCAACGGCGTGCTCCCGGGCCGGCGCATCGGCTTTGGCGGCAATGAGGCCGCCGGACTGATCCGGGACTGGTCGCGCACGGGCCTCGGCGGCCGCTACGCCGCCGCCGGCCTGGACGCGGACCTGGAGGCCGCGCTGGCGCGGCTGCAGCAGCCGGTGCACGGGCTGCTGCTGGCGCAGGACTGGCTGGCGCCGCGCCCGTCGCTGGACTTCCTGCTGGGCAAGATGCCGCTGGCGCCGGCGCGGGTGGACTGCCTGGATGCGCGCGCCGCCGGCACCCGCGCCGACCACTACGCCTGGATGAAGCAGCCGGCCGGCGTGGCCGACCGCTTCTGCGCTCAGTGGCCGTAGCCGTCGGGATTCATCGACTGCCAGCGCCAGGCATCGCGGCACATCGCATCGACGTCGAGCCCGGCGCGCCAGCCCAGCACGGCATGCGCCAGCGAGGGATCGGCATACACCGCGGCCACGTCGCCGGGGCGGCGATCCACGATCGCGTAGGGCACGTCGCGCCCGGACGCCCGCTCGAAGGCCTTGACCAGCTGCAGCACGCTCACGCCCGAGCCGGTGCCGAGGTTGACGGTGAAGCCGGTGCCGGTGCGCACCAGGGTGTCGAGCGCGTCGGCATGCGCGCGCGCCAGGTCGACCACGTGGATGTAGTCGCGCACCCCGGTGCCGTCGACCGTGGGCCAGTCGCCGCCGTACACGCTCAGCCGTTCGCGCCGGCCCACCGCCACCTGGCAGATGTAGGGCATCAGGTTGTTGGGGATGCCGGCTGGATCCTCGCCGATCAGCCCGGAGGCATGCGCCCCGACCGGGTTGAAGTAGCGCAGCACCCCGGCGTGGAAGCCCGGATCGGCCGTGCCCACGTCCGCGATCAGCTGCTCCATGACCAGCTTGGTGCGGCCGTAGGGGTTGGTGACCCGCAGCGGCGCGTCCTCGGCCACCGGCACCCGGTCCGGGTCGCCGTAGACGGTGGCCGATGAACTGAACACCAGCCGGCCCACTCCGGCCTGCCGCATCGCCTGCAGCAGGTTGAGGGTGCCGGTGATGTTGTTGTCGAAGTAGTCCAGTGGACGCTCGCAGGATTCGCCCACCGCCTTGAGCGCGGCGAAGTGCATCACCGCGTCGAAGCCGCCGGTGGCCAGCAGGTCGACGGTCGCATCGCGGTCGCGCAGGTCCACCTGCCGGAAGTCCAGCGGCCCGCCGGTGAGCTGCCGCAGCCGGTCCAGCACCAGGGGCGAGCTGTTGGACAGGTTGTCGGCGACCACCAGGTCGTGCCCGCGCGCGGCCAGTTCGACGCAGGTGTGGCTGCCGATATAGCCGGTACCGCCGAAGACGAGGATGCGCATGTCGCGGGTCCGGAAGGGGGTCCCGGCCGATTATCCGCCAGGAGCGCGCCACGCGCATTGGCCGCCTGGCGGCGCAAGCTGCGTTCTGCAAAGTCGCATCCAGTCGACGCGATGGGCCTGCTGGCCGGTGACTAGAATGCGATCGCCTCCCCTCACAACCAACGGTTTGCCCGATGAACGCTTCCCTGCCCCAACCCAATGACATCCGCATCGCCATCATCGGGCTCGGCTATGTCGGCCTGCCCCTGGCTGCGGCCTTCGGCCGGCGCTATCCGACGCTGGGCTTCGACATCGACGCCGCGCGCGTCGAGCAGCTTCGCCAGTACAACGACCAGACGCTGGAGGTCTCGGAGGACGAACTCCGCGCGGCCACCCATCTGTCGTGCACGGCAGATCCCGCGGCGCTGGCCGATTGCAACGTGTTCATCGTCACCGTGCCCACACCGATCGACGAGTACAAGCGGCCTGACCTGCGCCCCCTGGAATCGGCCAGCCACACGGTCGGCAAGGCGATCTCCCGGGGCGGGGTGGCGATCTTCGAGTCCACGGTCTACCCCGGCGCCACCGAGGAAGTCTGCGTGCCGATCATCGAGCGAGAGTCGGGCCTGGCGTTCAACGTGGATTTCTACGCGGGCTACAGCCCCGAGCGCATCAATCCAGGCGACAAGGAGCATCGCGTGGAGACCATCCGCAAGGTGACCTCCGGTTCCACCCCGGAGGCGGCCGACTTCATCGACGCGCTCTATGCCAGCGTGATCACCGCCGGCACCCACAAGGCCTCCAGCATCCGCGTGGCCGAGGCGGCGAAGGTGATCGAGAACACCCAGCGCGACGTGAACATCGCCCTGATCAACGAGCTGGCCCTGATCTTCGGTCGCATGGGCATCGATACCCACGAGGTGCTCGAGGCCGCAGGCACCAAGTGGAACTTCCTCCCCTTCCGGCCCGGCCTGGTCGGCGGCCACTGCATCGGCGTGGACCCCTACTACCTCACCCACAAGGCGCAGCAGATCGGCTACCACCCCGAGGTGATCCTGGCCGGCCGCCGCATCAACGACAGCATGGGCGGCTACGTGGCCGAACGCGTGGTCAAGCTGATGCAGCAGCGCGGGCTGTGCACCGCCGGATCGAAGGTGCTGATCCTGGGCCTGGCCTTCAAGGAGAACTGCCCGGACCTGCGCAACACCCGCGTGGTGGACATCATCGAGGAACTGCGCGCCTACAACGTCGCCGTCGACGTGTACGACCCCTGGGTCTCGCCCGAGCAGGCGCGGCACGAGTACGGCATCACGCCGGTGGCCGAGCCCGAGGCCGGCGCCTACGATGGCGTGATCGTCGCCGTGGCGCACCGCCAGTTCGTCGAGCTCGGGGCCGACGGCGTGCGCGCTTTCGGCAAGCCCGGCGCTGTCCTGTTCGACGTCAAGCGCGCGCTGCCGCGCGACGGCATCGACGGCTGCCTCTGAACCTCCACCCGGGACACTCCACATGCGCGTACTCATCACCGGCGCCGCCGGCTTCATCGGCTCGCACCTGAGCCACCGCCTGATCGAACGCGGCGACGAGGTCCTGGGCTTCGACAACCTCAACAACTACTACGATCCCTCGCTCAAGCAGGCCCGCCTCGACCGGCTGCTGCCCAGGCCCGGGTTCTCGTTCGTGCAGGGATCGCTGGAAGACCGCGGCACGCTCGATCGCGCCTTCGCCAACTTCCGCCCGCAGCGGGTGGTCAACCTGGCCGCGCAGGCCGGCGTCCGCTATTCGCTGGAAAATCCCCAGGCCTACATCGACAGCAACATCGTCGGCTTCACCAACGTGCTGGAGGCCTGCCGCCACGGCGAGACCGAACACCTGGTCTACGCGTCCTCCAGCTCGGTGTACGGCGCCAACCGCAAGCTTCCCTTCTCGGTCGAAGACAGCGTCGACCACCCGGTGAGCCTGTACGCGGCCACCAAGAAGGCCAACGAGCTGATGGCCCATACCTACAGCCACCTGTTCGGCCTGCCCACCACCGGCCTGCGCTTCTTCACCGTCTACGGCCCCTGGGGCCGGCCGGACATGGCGCTGTTCCTGTTCACCAGGAACATCCTGGCGGGCCGGCCGATCGACGTGTTCAACCACGGCCACCACACGCGCGACTTCACCTACATCGACGATATCGTCGAAGGCGTGGTGCGCACCCTCGACCGCGTGCCCGGCCCGGATCCGACCTACGATCCGATGGCGCCCAACCCCGGCTCGTCCAGCGCGCCCTACCGCGTGTACAACATCGGCAACAGCCAGCCCGTGCAGTTGCTGCGCTACATCGAGGTGCTCGAAGAGTGCCTGGGCCGCAAGGCCGAACTGAACATGCTGCCGCTGCAACCGGGCGACGTGCCCGACACCGCATCCGACGTCGAGGCCCTGCGCCGCGACACCGGATACCAGCCCTCGACGCCCATCGAAACGGGCATCCGCAACTTCGTGGACTGGTATCGCGAGTACCACCGCGTCTAGGCGGGGCCGCCGGCAGGCGCTGTCCTTGCCGGCCGGCCTTCTGCGTTTATCACCGTATCGAAACCCAGACGGGGCCATACCGATGCGAATCCTCAAACTCCTTGCCGCTGCCATCCTCCTCCCGGCGCTGACCGCCTGCGCCACGTCGGGCACTTCGTCCTCGGCTCCGCCGCCCGCGGTGCAGAGCTTCGTCGGCGATTACCTGATCGGCGTCGACGACGAAGTCGAAGTCACGGTCTGGCGCAACCCCGAGCTGGGCATCACCGTGCCCGTCCGCCCCGACGGCAAGATCTCGGTGCCGCTGGTCGGCGACGTGGTCGCCGGTGGCCTGACGCCCGCGCAGGTCGCCAGCGACATCCAGGAAAAGCTCAGCGCCTACGTGCGCGATCCGCAGGTCGCGGTGATCGTGAAGCAGCTGCGCAGCCACGAGTACCTGTCGCGGGTGCGCGTGACCGGCGCGGTCCGCCAGCCGGTCTCGATCCCCTATCGCCAGGGGATGACCGTGCTCGACGCGGTGCTCGCCGCCGGCGGCATCACCGAGTTCGCCGCGCCCGATCGCGCCGACCTGTTCCGCCGCAACGGCGAGGACGGCACGACCACCTACGGCGTCCGCCTGGACCGCATCCTCGACCGCGGTGAACTGCAGACCAACTACGAAGTCGCCCCCGGCGACGTGATCACCATCCCGGAGCGTACGTTCTGATGTCTTCCCCACTGCCCGTGATGCGTTCGTCGGTGCAGGCCAGGAAGTCCGAGGACTTCCAGCCCGACGAACTGCTGGTCATCCTGTTCAAGGAGGCGCGCAGCCGCGCTGTCTGGATCGCCGCCGTCTTCGCGGCGATCATGCTGCTCACCCTGGTCGTGGGTCTGCTCGTCATCCCGCGCCACTACACCGCCTCGACCACGATCCTGGCCCAGGACAGCGACATCATCCAGCCGCTGCTGGAAGGCCGCGCCGTGCCCACCGGCGTGTCCGACCGCGCCGGCCGCGCCCGCCAGATCCTGTACAGCCGCAAGGTACTCGAGCAGATCCTGCAGGTCGGGGACTGGAACGCGTCCAATCCGATCGCCCGCGACCGGCTGATGGAGGACATCCGCAAGAACATCACCATCAGCAGCCCGCGCCCGGACCTGGTGCAGATCGACTACCGCGACACCGACCCCGAGCGCGCCTACCGCGTGACCGAGGCCCTGGGCGCGCTCTTCATCGAGGAGACCCTGGCCACGAAGGAGCGCGAGAGCCGCGAGGCCTACGAGTTCATCGACAAGCAGGTGAACGACTACCACGCCAAGCTGCTGGATGCCGAACGCAACCTGCAGGACTATCGTTCCAGCAACGCCGATGCCCAGCCGGGCAGCGCGACCGACGTCAACGCCCGCATCACCTCGCTGCGCAGCCAGGTCGAGCAGGCGCGCATGGCGCTGATGGAGCAGGAGTCGCGCGCAGCGGCGATCTCCGACCAGCTTTCCGGAGAATCGGCCGTCACCGCCACCAATACGCGCGAGAACCTCTACAACTCGCAGTTGATCGAGGCGCGCGCGGAGCTGGACCGGTTGCTGCTCACCTATACCGACCGCCATCCGGACGTGATGCGCGTGCGCCACCAGATGGAGGACATCCAGCGCGCGCTCGCCGCCGAGCAGCAACGCCGCGCGCAGCCGGGCCAGAGCGCCTTCGCCTCCGATGACGTGCAGCTCAACCCGCTGTACAACGAGCTGCGCAGCCAGCAGGCGCAGGCACGCCGCGAGGCCGCGGCCACCCGCTCGCGGATGAACATCGCCCAGTCCCTGCTCAACGAGGAAATGGACCGCAGCCGCCGCATCGCCGCGTCCGAGAGCGCGCTGTCGGAGCTGACGCGCGACTACGAGGTCAACCGCGAGATCTACCAGGACCTGCTGCGCCGGCGCGAGAACGCCCGTGTCTCGATGGGCCTGGACCAGGAGAACCGCGGCCTCACGCTGCGCATCCAGGACCCGGCCACGGTGCCGCTGCGGCCGAGCGGGCTGCGCTTCATGCACATCGCCGCGATCGGCTTCGTGTTCGCCGTCGGCGTGCCGCTGGGTCTGCTGTTCCTGCTGGTCCGCTTCGATCCGCGCGTGCGCTCGCCGCGCCAGATCGCGCTGCGCACCGGCTATCCGCTGCTCACCACCATCCCCGCCTATCCCACGCCCCGGGAGCGGCGCAGCCAGTCGCTCAAGCTCGCGCTGAGCGCAGCCATGGTCGCAGGCGTGTTCGTGGTCTACGGCCTGGTGTTCGCGTTCAAGCTCGCCAGCGCGTGACCGACATGCCGCACCTCAGGAATCGCCAATGAACGATCACGACAACGAAGTCCGCAATGTGCCGAGCCCGGCCGGCTCGCGCTCGATCTCCCGGGTCAGCGAATCGCAGGCGCTCACCACCCGCGCGCTCGAGGAACGCAGGCTTATCCATCGCAACGATTCGGTCCGCGTGCAGGCCGACGCGTTCCGCGACCTGCGCACCCGGCTGCTCTCGCTGGGCGGCGACAGCAACTTCGTGACCCTGGTGGCCCCGGTCTCGGCCGGCTGCGGCGGCAGTTTCGTCGCCCGCAACCTGGCCGCGGCCTTCGCGTTCGACGAGACCAAGCTCGCCACCCTGGTCGATTGCGACGCGCTGCACCCGGCGCAGGAAGCCGCGCTCGGCATCGACGCCTCGGCCGGCGGCCTGATGGACTACATCGAGGGCAGCGTGGCCCAGCTGCAGGACGTGCACTACCCGACCGGGCTGCCGCGCCTGTACCTGTTGCCGTCGGGCAGCGTGCGCGAGATCGCCGGCGAGTCGTTCTCCTCGCTGCGCATGCGCACCCTGGTCGACTCCCTGCGCAGCAGCCATCCCAACCGCTACATCGTGCTCGACAGCCCGCCGGTGCTGCGTTCTCCGGACGCGCGCATCCTGTCCGACCTCGCCGACCTGGTGGTGCTGGTGGCCGGCTACGGGCGCGTGACCACCGACCAGATCGAAAAGGCCGCGTCCAACTTCGCCCCCGGCAAGGTGGCGGGCGTCGTCTTCAACGACATCCACTGACCAACGGGGACTTGCCATGGAATGGACCTTCCGGACCGCAGCGCTGGCGGCGGCGATCGCCGCGGCGCTGCCCGGTGCCGCGCACGCGGTTCGCGTCGATTACGCGATCGATGCCGGCGTCGAGCACGACGACAACGTCACGCTCACCGACATCGATCCGATCACGCAGGACGTCGGGCGCATCGGGCTGGGCTTCACCGCCGAAGAGGCGTCCTCGGCGGTCCGGGCCGGCGTCGTCGGCCGCATCGACCACCGGCGCTACGAGGACATCTTCGACAACGTCACCGACAGCATGCTGCAGGGACGCGTGGACTGGGAGGTCGTCCCGGACCGGCTGGCACTTGTGGTCGAGGACAGCTACGGCGTCCAGACCATCAACCGCTTCAGTCCCGACGCGCCCGACAACCGCCAGCAGATCAACGTGCTGTCGCTGGGCCCGACGTTCATGTTCCGTCCCGGCCACATGCGGGGCCTGGCCGAACTGCGCTACATCAACAGCCATGCCGAGGTCACCAAGGACTTCAACTCCGATCGCATCCTCGGCGCGCTGCGGCTGATCCAGGACCTCGACGCCACCAGTTCGCTGGGCTGGAACGCGCAGGTCCAGCGCATCGATTTCGACGACGACAACTTCGCGCGCGACCACGACCGCATCGAGCTGTTCGCCAGCTATTCGCGCACCTACCGGCGCTTCGACCTGCTGGTCGATGCCGGTTACGCGCGCCTGGACTACGACGACGGCCAGACCCGCTCGCGGCCGCTGGTGCGGGCCGAGCTGGGCTGGAGCCCCAGCAGCCGCAGCCGCTTCTACGTCAACCTCGCCGACCAGTTCTCCGACGCCGCCACCAGCAGCCTGGACGCGATCGACACCACCGGCGGGGTGCCCACCTCGGTGCTGGTCGGCGACAGGACCATCACCGCCTCGGCCTTCGAACAGCGCAGCGTAATGGCCGGCTACGAATTCCAGAGCGAACGGGTCGGGTTCTCGCTGCATGGACAGGCGCTGGAGCTCGACTACGTCGATGCCGACGATTCCAACGAACAGGCCCGCGCCGTGACCGCGTCGCTGCGCTACCGTGTGCAGCCGACGCTGACGCTGTCGGCTTCGGCGACCGTCGACCGCAACGAGTACGCCAGCCCCGCCGACCGCACCGAGACCGACCGGCTCTATTCGGTCGCGCTCGAGAAGCGGTGGTCGCGGCACTGGAGCACGGCCCTGAGCTATACCCGCTACGAGCGCACCAGTTCGCTCGGGACCGGCGAGTTCGAGCAGAACCTGCTGTACCTGAGCATGGTCTACCGCAACCGCTGACGGCCACCCTCCAATGGACCAGCATCCCTCGCTCCGGCAGTGGCTTGCCGGCTCGTCCCACCCGCTCGCCGCCGGCGCCCGCGCCGCGCGCGGCATGCTGCGCGACTTCACGCTGCCGGCGCCGCGCGTGCTGGTGCTGCCCTACCTGTGGCTGTTCCTGGGCCTGCGGTGGGTGGTCTTCGGCATCCGCCGGCTGCTGATCGCCGAACCGCTGTTCAAGGCCTACTGCACCCGCGTCGGCCGCGGGGTCACCACCGGCATCTACGTGCCCTGGATCCAGGGCAAGGGCGAACTGGTGGTCGGCGATCGCGTGCACGTGAGCGGCAAGCTGTCGATCAACTTCGCCGCGCGCTTCAGCAAGCGGCCGAGGCTGGAGATCGGCGAAGGCACGGACATCGCGCACGATTGCAGGATCGTGGTCGGCAAGGAGGTGGTGATCGGCTCGCACGTCGAGATCGCGGGCAATGTCACGATCCGCGATTCGGGCGGCCATCCGGCCGACCCGGCGCGCCGCGCGGCGGGCGCGCCGCCGGACGAGTCGGACGTGAAGCCGGTGGCCATCCAGGACAACGTCTGGATCGGTTCGCATGTACTGATCATGCCCGGCACCGTCATCGGCGAGGGCAGCATCGTCTCCGCGCATTCGGTCGTGGCCGGCACGGTCGCGCCCTACACCATCGTCGCCGGCAATCCGGCGCGCAGGATCGGCACGCTCGAACCGCCGGCTGACCGCGCGCACCTGGCCGCTCCCAAGCCTGCCGCGCGAACCGCAGCCGCGCCGGCCGCGACGCCGCCTGCCGGTTCCTGATCCTGGCGCCGGCCACGGGCCGGCCAGGGTTCGCATCGCGCGTATTGCCGGGCGCGCCATTCGCGCCCTGCCCTGTCCCGCCGGCGCCGCATCCACCCGCGGTGATGCCGTGACGCGCGGAAAGCCGCCCCTGCGCCTTTTCGCTGGGCCTTTTCGCTGCGCTTTTCGCTGGCCTTCGCTGGCCTTCGGTGGCCTTCGCTGGCCTTTTCGCTCGCCATTCCGCTGGCCTTTCGCTGGGCCCTTCGCTGGGCCTTTCGCTGGGCCTTCCATGGCCTGCAAAGGGGGCAGCCGCCAGCCGCACCCGGGCCAGGAGGCTAGACCAGCGCCTCGGCGACCTCCGGGTGCCCGAGGAAGGCGCGGGGGCTGGCGCTGCGCCCGTAGGCGCCGGACTGGAACACCACGACCAGATCGCCCGGCCGGGCCTGCGCCAGCTCCATGCGGTCGGCCAGCAGGTCCATCGGCGTGCACAGCGGGCCGACCACGCTGGCCACTTCCCGCGCCGCTTCGCCGCCGTTGATCTCGACCGGGTAGTTGCGCCGGATCACCTGGCCGAAGTTGCCCGAGGCGGCCAGATGGTGGTGCATGCCGCCGTCGGCCACCAGGAACACCTGGCCGCGCGAGACCTTGCGGTCGACGACCCGGCAGACATAGAGCCCGGCCTCGCCCACCAGGTAGCGACCCAGCTCGATGACGATGTGGGCGCCGGGGAAGTCACCCTCCAGGCGCTGCGACAGCGAGGCGAGGTTGGCCAGCACCGGCTCCAGGTCCAGCGGTGCCTCTCCCGGCGTGTAGGGAATGCCGAAGCCGCCGCCGAGATTGAGGCTGCGCACCGGCGCGGGCAGCAGGTCCTGCCAGGCCAGCGCCTGTTCGTAGCACTTGGCCTGGGCCTCCACGATCGCGGCGTGGCGCAGGTTCTGCGAGCCGGCGAACATGTGGAAGCCTTCGAACGCCAGCCCGGCGCCCGCGATCTCGCGCAGCAGATCCGGCACCACTTCGGCGTCGACGCCGAACTGGCGCGCGCCGCCGCTCATCTTCATGCCCGAGGCCTTGAGCTCGAACGGCAGGTTGACCCGCACCGCCACGCGCGCGGGCACGCCCAGGCGCTCGCTGGCCCGGGCCAGCAGCCCGACCTCGCGGAACGACTCCAGGTTGACCAGGATGCCGGCCGCGACCGCCTGCTCCAGTTCCGCCTCGGACTTGCCGGGACCGGCGAAGCTGATGTGCTCGGGCGCCGTACCCGCGTCCAGGGCCAGGCGCAGTTCACCGGCAGAGGCCACGTCCAGGCCGTCGACCAGGCGCGCCATGTGGCACACCAGCGCCGGCATCGGATTGGCCTTCATCGCGTAGTGCAGGTGCACGTTGTCCGGCAGCCGCGCGCGCAATGCGCCGGCGCGGCGCGCCAGGCGTCCGCGGTCGTACAGATAGCAGGGCGTGGAGCCCACCGCCGCGACTACCCGGGTCAGCGGCTGGCCGCCGACCAGGAGTTCCCCGGCCGCGTCGCGGGCCCAGGGCTCGGCCAGCGTCCGCGCATCCAACTGTCCTTCCATCTCGTTTCTCCGGTTGGGGCGGCAGGCGCGGCGCCCCGGTGCGGCCGGGTCGCCATCGCATGCCGCATGTCGGGCGGGCGGCAGCGCCGGTCGCGCGCCCCCCGCATGTCCTGGTCAGCCGATCGCCAGCAGCACCTTGACCATCAGGTACAGCCCGATGGTGGCCGCGGCGGCGATCACCGGCCAGCGCAGCAGGTTCTTCTTCAGGCTGAACGGCTCGACCCAGGGGAACTGGCCGCGCACGACCGTGAAGTGTGCCACCACCAGCGCCGCCAGCAGGTACAGCAGGATCACGTAGCTGCGGCTGAGGAAGAACGCGGCGGTGAAGAAGCCGGTCAGCGAGACCAGCAACGTCAGCGCCACGCGCTGCGCGGTCCACCACTCCCAGGCCAGGTCTTCCTGGCCTTCGGGGAACTCGGGCTGGTAGCGCAGCAGGCGGTACATCATCCAGAAGCAGTAGCCGACGAAGGCGAGCCAGATGGTGAAGCCGACCACGCCGTTCTCGGCCAGCACCAGAACATAGGAGTTGTGCGCGGTGAGATGGTGGTATTCGGTGAACCGGTCGGTACCCACGCCGAACAGCGGGTGCTGGATCAGCATCTGCATGCCTTCATACCAGGCATCGACGCGGCCGGCCGCCGATTCCTCCTGGACGTCGATGTCGCTCATCCGGTTGGGCATCAGCTGCAGGCCGACCAGCGCCACCACGCCCAGCAGGCCGGCCAGCACGGGGCCGCGCCGCACCAGCACGTAGACGCCGGCCATCGCGATGACCGCGACCAGCGCGCCGCGCGAGTGGGTGAGGTAGATGCCATAGACCAGCAGCAGGCCGGCGCCCCACCAGAACAGCCTGCGCAGGCCCATCAGCCCGCCGCGCGCGCCCAGATACACCGCCATCGGCAGGCTCATCACGAACAGCATGCCCAGGTCGTTCGGGTCGCTGAAGATGCCCACGTACTGGATGCGGCCGTCGTTGACCAGGCCGGTACCGGTCCAGCCGAGGCCGGTCGCGGCCTGGTCGGCGCCATGCAGCGCCAGCACCGAGGCGCACAGCACGAACACCGCCATCGTCGTGACGACCTTGCGCGGCGTATCCAGCGCGTTGGCGAGCAGCACGAACGACACCACGGTGGCCAGGAACGCATTGAACTGCTGCAGCGCCCCGCCCGGCCAGCCCGACACCAGCACCGACAGGCAGGTCGCCAGCAGGAACAGCACCACCAGCGGATATTGCGGCGCGTCGAAGCGCTTGTGGCGCGAGAAGCCCCACGCCAGCAGCGCGCAGGCCAGCGCCAGCGGCAGCAGCGGAATGGTGGGGAACGGCCAGCCCGGGTACTCCTGCGGACGGATCAGGACCAGGACCAGGTAGGCGATCATGAACACGAACGGCATGGCGGCTCAACGTAGTCCGGTGGGGGTGGTGGGGAAGGCACGTCCTGCGCGCGCCGGCCCGGCGGCGTCGCGCCTCGCGGGCGAGGCTTTCCGGGACCGGCTCATGGCAGTTTCAGCGCCAAGCGCTGCAGGAAGCCGGACATGCGCGCGTGGAGGAAGGGATAGCGCTCCAGGAACTCGAGCAGGTGCGCCACGTCCGAGGAGCGCCAGGCCTTGAAGGCAATGGTACAGGCCAGGTACACCACGCCGAACAGCACGCCGGCCACCAGTTCGGTCCACACGCCCGGGACCAGCAGCACCAGGCCGGTGGCCACCGCGCCCGCCAGCAGGGCGCAGCCGAGCAGGCGCAGATACTCGCCCAGCGGCAGCCGCAGCGCCATCACCCGGCTCACCACGATCCACAGCAGCGCCGACGCCAGCAGGCGCGAACAGGCGTAGGACATGACCGCACCGACCAGGCCGTACCGGGGGACCAGCGCGAAGGCGAACGCGGCCGACAGTCCCAGGAACAGGGTCGAGAACACCACGCGCAAGCGCTGGTTGTCGGTGGTCGACAGCAGCGCCGTGAAGGCCGACTCGCCCAGGGTCAGGCCGCCGACCAGGATCATCACCCGCAGCGGCAGCACCACCTGCTGGTACTCCTCGCCGTACAGCAGCATCACCCCCGGGCGCGAACACAACAGGCCCACGCCCACCAGCATCAGCCCCAGGAACACGCAGTAGCGCAGCGCCTTGGCCATGATGCGGCTTGCGTGCTGCAGTCCGCCGCGGCCGAAGGCGTGCGCCATCACCGGCATCATCACCGTCATCAGGCCCGAGGCCAGCAGGTCCACGCCGCCGCGGCTGAGCGCGGCGGCGATCGCGAAGAAGCCGACCTCGGCCGGGCCGGCCGTGGCGTTGAGCAGGTAGGTCTCGATCGACTTGTTGCTCAAGGTGAAGGCCAGCACCAGCAGCACCGTCCAGAACAGGTGCCCGCGCACGCGCTGACGCAACACCGGCTCGACCGGCGCCTTCGAGGGCACCATCCCGCCCCGGTGCAGCATCCACGAGGACATCAGGCCGTAGCCGATGCTGACCAGCAGGAAGGCCAGCAGATAGCCGATCAACGGCGCGTCGAAGTAGACCAGCAGCAACACCGCGACCACGTTCACGCCGCTCAGCGTGACCGTGGCCTTGGCCTCGACGTCGAAGCGACCGTAGCCCTTGGCCACGGAGGAGTCGAAGATGTAGATCGCCTTGGACAGCCCGGCCACCAGCGCGATCGCCACGAACCAGGCCATCGGGTACTGCCAGCCGACCGGCGCGAACTGCTTCGCGCCCAGCACGAAGACGATCGCCACCAGCGCCAGGCAGGCCAGCTGGCGCCGCAGCAGCCAGCCGTGGACGCTGCGCGCCGCGTCCGGGGCGTCGCGGCCCAGCAGCTCGGAGACGAAGCGGATGACCGTGGTGGTCAGGCCGTTGTTGCCGAAGGCCAGCAGGATGCCCGCCACCCAGACGACATAGGAATAGCGGCCGAAGTCGTCCGGACCCAGGCTGCGGGCGATGATGATGCTCACCACCAGCCCGACCGCGTAGGTCACATAGGTCGACCCCATGATCATCGCCGCAGCGCGGATCGCGGCGGCACCACTGAACTGCTGACCCATGTATCGACTACCCGGTGGAGTGCATGCGGACGATGGCCCGCGACCCGGCCGCGCTGCGGGGGTGCGCGCGATACGGATCGAAACAACAAACGTGTTTTGACCCCCGCTTCAGGACATCCACGCGGCAGGCACCGGCCACTGTCCTGCCGCGGCCGCGCTTGACGTTGTGACATGCAACGGCGGACATCCGTCCGCTCCGCGGCCGCGCTCGCGGCGCCCACCGGACAGCCATCCTCGATGCAACCCCGCAAGAGCTTCGGTCTGCTGCACGTCGTCAACTCGCTGGACTACGGCGGGCTGGAGCGCGTGGTGTGCGACCTGGCGATACAGCAGCATGCCGACGGACACCGCGTGCGCGTGTTCAGCATCTGCGACACCGGCGGCTTCCGCGAGGCGCTGGAGAAGGCGGGCGTGCCGGTGACCATCGGCGGCAAGCGCGGCACCCTGGACATGGGCGTGCTGCGTGCGATCCGTCGCGATGCCAACGAGCACGCCATCGACGTCCTGCACACCCACAACTTCGTCCCGAACTACTACGCCGCCGCCGCCATGCTCGGCGCGCGCCGGCGCCACGCCATCGTCAACAGCTGCCACAACATGGGTTCGCGCCTGTCCAACGCGCGCCTGCGGCGGCTGTACCGGCTGTCGCTGCGCCGCACGGCGCGCGTGGCGATGGTGGGTGCCCAGGTCCACGACCGTTTCGTCGCCGATGGCATGGTCGACCCCGCACGCGCGGTCACCGTGCTCAACGGGATCCCGGTCGCGCGCTTCGCCGCTGGCGACTCGCAACGCCAGGAGGCGCGCGCGCGGCTGGGCATCCCGGGCGACGTCCCGGTCATCGGCACCGTGGGCCGCCTGGTCGAACTGAAGAACCAGCGCCTGCTGATCGGCTGCCTTCCGCAAATCCAGGCCGCGCACCCTGACGCGCGCGTCGTGCTGGTCGGCGAGGGGCCGATGCTGGCCGAGCTGCGCGCCCAGGCCGAGTCGCTGGGCGTGGCCGGGCAGGTGCTGTTCGCCGGCGCGCGCGACGACATCGCCTCGCTGCTGCCGGCCTTCGACATCTTCGCCCTGCCCTCGCGCACCGAGGGCCTGTCGATCGCCCTGCTGGAAGCCTGTGCCGCCAGTCGCGCGATCGTGGCCACTCGGGTCGGCGGCAACCCCGAGATCATCGAGGACGGGGTCAGCGGCCGCCTGTGCGAGGACGACGACCAGGCCGGCCTGTGCGCGCTGCTGCTGGAGCTGCTGGGCGACGAGCGCCAGCGCCTGCGCCTGGGCGCAGCGGCCCATGCCTGGGTCCGGGAGAACGCCTCGGTCGAGGCCATGGCCGGGCGCTACCAGCAGGTCTACGCAGCGGCGCTACAGCGCGCCTGATGTGATCGGGCGCCTTCGGCGCCACTCCCTGACCCCCGCCCGGCATCGCTCTCGCGCCTCTTGCAGCGGCGCGGCCGCCTGGCGGTTGCGCGGCTTGCCCGCCGCACTTACCGCTCGGACCGGCCCGGCGTCGGCCGCTGCCCGGTCATCTCGCGCCGTGCCGGGACCTGGCCGGCGCCCCGGCAGCCCCGCACGATGGCTCGCGATGAATCCCGACAACGTACCGGCCACGCCCGGCGACGCCACGCCGCGGGTTCGCACGCGCGGCGCGGCGCTGCCATCGCCCCGGCGACTGCCGGGGCTTTACCAGGACCTGACCGAATGCGCCCCGCCTGCCGGACCCCGTGGGAGCCCTGGCCGCGGGCGCGGGCGCGATGGCGGGAGGCCCGGAACGCGCCAGCTACGGTCCGCGCGGGCCGCCGCCGTGGCGCGCGGCAGGGACGGCCGATGCCGGGCGCAACGGTGGTCGCGCCCGCACCACCAACCCGCAGCGCGGCGGCTCAGGCGCTGCGCGCCTGCCTCGCCGCCGCGGCGGCGGCGCCATAGCCGGGCCGCGGGATCACATGGTCGCGGTACTGCCCCGGGTCGCCGGACAGGCCGGCCTCCGCGGCCTTGGCGATGTTGTAGGCCTCGCGGGCGCTCACGTAATGCAGCTTCCAGTGGCTGCCGTCGTTGTAGCGCGACTCCAGGTGGTCGTAGGCCTCGTCCATGGCCTTGCCCAGCAACGCGTCCATGTCCGCGTCCTCGGCGCCATGGGTATGGATCTTGACGAAGATCCATTCCGGCCGGCCCTCGACGTGGATGCCGGTCTTCACCCAGGCATCGATGCGGTCGGGACTGGCCGGAGCGACGTGGCGGATGTCCGAATTCTCGATCCGCGGCAGCAGGCCCCACTTGCGGCTCTTCCAGCGGAAGCCCAGCGGCCCCTGCACGATCATCAGGTCGCCCTCCTCGCGCCCACCCACCTTGACCCGCGGACCGGTGTCGTGGGACTTGGGCCGGGCCGGATCGTCCTTGGCGTAGTAGATGCGGTTGATCGTGCGGGTCTGGCAGGGATCGGGGGCCGACGGCAAGGTGAAATCGGCGTAGCAGCCGGTCTCGCGCAGCACTGTCAGTTCGTTGTCCACGCCGCAGTGGCGGCCCGTGGGGTGGCTGTTGTCCAGCGCCCAGTTGCCGTGGATGAAGGCCCAGCGCGGCTGGCCCGTCAGCGGATCGCGCGGCAGCGCGTCGTGGCGCGAGGCCAGCAGTTCGGTGAAGCGCGTCAGGGTCTGGCGCAGGTTCTCGGCGGTGTCGTTGTCGTGGTGCAGATGGATCTCGATCTCGCCCAGGCCCTGCCGGCACAGTTCCACCAGCGCGTCCAGGTGTTCCTCGCGGTACTCCTCCTCGGGATAGAAGAAGGTGTGCACCGGCGGACGGCCGTCGGCGTCGCGGTGACGCTCGCACAGCAGCGGCAGGTCGCGCCGCCAGCGCGCGACGCGCTCGCGTTCCTTGGCCAGGTCGGGCTTGCCCCAGGCCGGTTCGTAGTGGTCGACGAAGCAGAACATCAGGTGGCGGGTGGTGCCGGCAGGCACCGGCGCACGCCAGTCCTGGCGCAGCCATGCCAGCAGCCAGCCGGCAAGGTTGCGCCGGCGCGCGACGCGCACGGCCAGCGCGAGGGCCACCAGCGCCAGCAGCGCGATCGCCAGCGCCGCCGCCTGCAGCGGCGAGATCCAGGGGGCCTTGGCGTACCAGACCCGCTGCAGCCATGGCATGGTGGCCGCCTCGCGCCGTACCGCCCTGTGGACGTCGCCAGGCGCCGAGGCGGCGGGCGGCAGCGTGCCGCCGTCGGCACCGGGACCGGCGGCGGCCGCAGGCGGCAGCACAGCGGCCGGGGCCTGATCCGACGCCGTCTCGTACACGCCCAGCGTGGGCCGCTCGCCGCGGGGCCGGCCGTCGATGTCGTCGCCCACTTCCACCAGCGCGCTGCCGGCGCCGACCGCCGCGCTGCCCGCCAGCGGCCGTCCGTCGGCATCGACCTCGAACCGGGTCTCGACGCTGTGCGCATCGGTGCCCATGCCCGATCGCCATTCGCCGAACCCGACCCCGCGCTCGAGCAGCGGCAGCGGGGAGTCGGGGCGCAGGTCCACGAACCGGCAGTCGCCGGACACGTCCTGGTAGCCGTTCCAGTCCAGGCCGGGGCTGCCGGCGAGCGCCGACACGCCGCCCAGTTCGGGCGACCAGCGCACCTCCACGCAGGGGGCGC
>Ga0233375_1000305_pt1 | contig 27726 bp, 27 predicted proteins | sample ElkDunMinimDraft_10_FD_191539 | JGI IMG/M metagenome (GOLD analysis project Ga0233375, IMG submission 191539) | Fecal eukaryotic communites from dung pellets of Tule Elk in California, USA - Elk Dung E16 | ecosystem: Host-associated > Mammals > Digestive system > Large intestine > Fecal | place... | reverse complement strand
CGATCCCGGCCTGGGCCAGCGCCTGCGGCAGCTGCAGCCGGCCTTCGAGCAGGGAGCGGCCCAGCACGATGCCGGCGCAGCCCTCGGCCTTCGCCGCGACCACGTCGGCCAGGTCGCGCACGCCGCCGGAGGCCTGCAGGGCCAGCCCGGGGACCTGCGCGGCCAGCATGCGGTACAGCGCGAGGTTGGGTCCGGTCATCATGCCGTCCCGGGTGATGTCGGTGCACAGCAGGTGGACCAGTCCGTGCGCGGCGTAGCGCTGCGCCATCTCCTGCAGGGTGCCGGCCGCGGTCTCGGTCCAGCCGTGCACCGGCAGACGCCAGGCGCCGCCGCGGTCCTGGCGGGTATCCAGCGCGACGGTGATGCGCTCGGCGCCGAACTCGGCGATCCAGTCGCAGACCGCGTCGGCCTCGCGCACCGCCAGCGAGCCGATCACCACGCGCGCGGCGCCGGCGTCGAGGATGCGCTGCACGTCCTCGCGCGAACGCACGCCGCCGCCGGTCTGTACCTGCAGGCCGGTCTCGTCGGCGATCCGGCGCACCAGCTGCGACAGGGTGAAGCCGCCGGCACGCGCCGCGTCCAGGTCGACCAGGTGCAGCCAGCGGGCGCCCTGCCCGGCATAGCTGCGCGCCAGCGCGAGCGGATCGTCGCCGTAGTGCGTTTCCTGGGCGTAGTCGCCCTGTGCCAGGCGCACGATCCGGCCATGGCGCACATCGATGGCCGGATACAGGGTGAAGCTGCTCATGCAGGCTCCATGGTCAGGAAGTTGTGCAGCAGCCGGGCGCCGGCCGCGGCCGAGCGTTCGGGGTGGAACTGTGCGCCCATCACCGGGCCGCGCCGCACGACCGCGGCGATGTCCACGCCGTGGGTGGTGGCCGCGATGCAGTCGTCGGTGATGGCCGCGGCATAGCTGTGCACGAAGTAGGCGTACTCGCCGCCTTCGAAGCCGGCAAGCAGCGGATCGGCGCGACGGCGCGACAGCGCATTCCAGCCCATGTGCGGCACGCGGATGCCGGGCGCGTCCGGAATCCTGCGCACGCGGCCGGGCAGCAGGCCCAGGCAGGGCGTATCGTCCTCCTCGGAGTGCTCGAACAGCAGTTGCATGCCCACGCACACGCCCAGCAGCGGCCGCCGCAGTCCGCGCAGCGTCTCCACCAGGCCGAGTTCGCGCAGGCGGCCCATGACCGTGCCGGCGGTGGACACGCCCGGCAGGATCACGCGCTCGGCCGATGCGATCTCGCCCGCGTCCGCACTGAGCAGCGGGTCCACGCCCAGCCGCTGCAGCGCGCAGCGCACCGAACCGAGGTTGGCACCGCCGGCGTCGACCAGGACGACCCGCATCACAGCGTCCCCTTGGTGCTGGGCAGCTCCGCGCCCTCGCGCCGCACCGCCATGCGCAGCGCCCGGGCGAAGGCCTTGAAGCAGGCCTCGACCTTGTGGTGATCGTTCTCGCCTTCGACCTTGATGTTGAGGTTGAGCGCCGCGGCGTCGCACACCGAGCGGAAGAAGTGCTCCACCAGTTCGGTCGGCATGTCGCCGACGCGCTCGCGCCGGAAACTGCCGTCGAACACCAGATAGGGACGGCCGCCGAAATCCAGCGCCGCGCTGGCCAGGGTCTCGTCCATCGGCAAGGTGAAGCCGTAGCGGGCGATGCCGCGCTTGTCGCCAAGCGCCTCGCGCAGCGCCTGGCCCAGCGCCAGGCCGGTGTCCTCGATGGTGTGATGCTCGTCGATATGCAGGTCGCCTTCGGCGCGCACGGCCAGCGCGATGCCGCCGTGCTTGCCGATCTGGTCGAGCATGTGGTCGAAGAACGGCAGGCCGGTGGCGACCTGCGCGTCGGCGCTGCGGTCCAGGTCCAGCTCGACCCGGATGCGCGTCTCCTTCGTGTTCCGCTGCACCACCGCGCGGCGCGGTGCCTCGGCCAGTTCGTGCGCGATGCCGGCCCAGTCCCACTCGCCGCCGAACTGGGCGGTGCGCAGCTGGAATCCGCGGATGCCGAGATTGCGGGCGAACTGCAGGTCGGTCTCGCGATCGCCCACCATCGCCGAACGGTCGAGGTCGATGCCGCGGTCCCGCAGATAGTGCTGGACCAGTCCAAGCCCGGGCTTGCGCGTGGGCGCGTTGTCGGCCGGCCAGCTGCAGTCCACCAGCACCTCGCGGAACACGATGCCCTGGCTTTCGAACACCTGCAGCATCAGGTCGTTGGGACCGTCGAAGGATTCGCGCGGATAGGCCTCGCTGCCCAGCCCGTCCTGGTTGGTGACGATCACGAACTCGAAGCCGGCGTCGCGCAGCTTCAGCAGCGCCGGGATCACACCAGGCACGAAGCGCAGCTTGTGGTAGGCGTCGATCTGGAAATCCTCGGGCTCCTCGATCAGGGTGCCGTCGCGGTCGACGAACAGGATCCTGGTGGCCATCAGCGTGCTCCCGTCCCGCTCCGCGCCTGCCCTTCCCCGCCGGTCCGCGCGTCCAGGACGGCGAGCGCCTCCAGCACGCGGGCGTTCTGCGCGGGTGTGCCGATCGTGATGCGCAGCGCATCGTCCAGCGCGGGGGCGGCGCGCTGGTCGCGCACCACGATGCCCGCGCCCAGCAGCGCCTGGAAGCTGGCCTCGGCATCGGCGAAGCGCACCAGCAGGAAGTTGGCCTGCGAGGGATAGACCCGGCGCACGCCGGGCAGCGCCTGCAGCGCCGCGCGCAGGCGTTCGCGCTCCTGGCGAACCTGGGTGACGTGGTCGGCTGTGGCGGCGCGCGCCTGCGCCGACAGGGCCCGCACCCCGAGCGCCGCCACTGGCCCGGGCACCGGGTACGGCGCCTGACAGCGGCGCAGCACCGCGATCAGTCCGGGCGTGGCGATCGCCACCCCGATCCGTGCCCCCGCCAGCGCGTGGGCCTTGGACAGCGTGCGCAACACCACGAGGTTGGGCAGCATCCCGACCAGGCCGGCGGCCGACGGCACCTCGGAGAACTCGCCGTAGGCCTCGTCCACCACCACCAGCGCCCGCCCCGCCAGCCGGCGCGCCAGCGCCGCGACGTCCTCCAGCGACACGGCCGCGCCACCGGGATTGGACGGGGAGCACAGGAACACCAGCCGCGCACGCTGCTCGACGGCGGCATCGGCGATCGCCCCCAGGTCCGGCACCAGGCCTTCGACAGGGTCGTCGCGCAACGGCACCTCGACCAGCGGCGCGCCCTGCAGCCGCGCGCACACCGCATACATGCCGAACACCGGCGGCGTCACCAGCACCGCGTCCACGCCCGGCCGGCAGGTGGCGCGTACGAGCAGGTCGATGGCCTCGTCGCTGCCTCGCCCGACCAGCACCTGCGCCGGCGCCACGCCGTAGAGCGCGGCCAGCGCCTCGCGCAGCGGCTGCGGCTGCGGATCGGGATAGCGGCGGCACGCTTCCGCCGGATCGGCCTCGTTCGCCCAGGCCGACTCGTTGGCATTGAGCCAGAGGTCGCCCTCGAGGCAGGCGCTGCGCGCGGAACTGTAGCCGGCGAAATCGCGCAGGTCCTCGCGCACCAGGGCAAGCACGTCCTCGGGGGAGGCGTTCATGCGGGCACCGCCGCCCCGGCCGCTTCGAGCCGCAGGCGCACGGCATTGGCATGCGCCTCCAGCCCCTCGGCCCGGGCCAGGGTCACCGCGCAGTCGCCGATGCCGCCGATCCCGGCCGCGCTCGCCTGCTGCACACTGACGAAGTTCTGGAAGCTCGAGACCGACACCCCGCTGAAGGCGCGGGCCGCGCCGCCGGTCGGCAGCACGTGGTTGGTCCCGCTGCAATAGTCGCCCAGGGCCTCGGGGGTGAAGTCGCCGAGGAACACCGAGCCGGCGGCCTCGACCCGGTCGATCCAGGCGCGCGGTTCGCGCAGGGCCAGGATCAGGTGCTCGGGCGCGTAGGCGTTGCTGATCTCGAAGGCCTGCCCGAGCGTTTCCACCAGAACCAGCCGCGACTGCGCCAGCGCCTGGCCCGCGATCGGCGCGCGCGGCAGCGCCGCGAGCTGGCACGCCAGCTCCGACTCCACACTGGCCAGCAGCTCGGCGCTGTCGCTGAGCAGCAGCACCTGCGAATCCGGGCCATGCTCGGCCTGGGACAGCAGGTCGGCCGCGACGAAGGCCGCATCGGCCCCCGCGTCGGCGATCACCAGCACTTCCGAGGGCCCGGCCGGCATGTCGATCGCGGTCGCGCCGGCCTGCGCCACCTGCTGCTTGGCCTCGGTGACGAAACTGTTGCCCGGCCCGAACAGCTTGGCGCAGCGCGGCACGCTCTGCGTGCCGAAGGCCATCGCCGCGATCGCCTGTGCGCCGCCGAGCTTGAACACGCGGGCCACGCCGGTCATGCGCGCGGCGACCAGGACCGCCGGGTCGGCGCTGCCGTCCTTCCGGGGCGGGGTGCACAGCACCACCTCGCGGCAGCCGGCCAGGCGCGCGGGCACGCCCAGCATCAGCGCGGTGGACGGCAGCGGCGCGCTGCCTGCCGGCACGTACAGCCCCACCGGCGAGATGGCGCGCACCATGCGCTCGCAGACCACGCCCGGCGCGGTTTCCACCGCATAGGGCTGGACCATGCCGGCCCGGTGGAAACGTTCGATGCGCGTGGCGGCATCGGCCATGGCCACCTTCAGCGCCGCCGGCACAGCGGCGTCGGCCGCCGCGAATTCCTCCGGCCCGACTTCCAGCGCCGCCGGGGCCACGCCGTCGAAGCGCAGGCTGATCTCGCGCAACGCCTCGTCGCCGCGAGCGCGCACGTCGGCCACCAGCGCCTCGACCGAGGCGCGCGTCTGCGCGGCCACCGCCTGCACCGGCCGCCGCAGCGCGGCCTCGCGCGCCTGCGCGTCCAGTTCATTCCACACCAGCCGCCGTGCCAGCGCGCCGCTCATGCCAGCATCCTCTCGACCGGCAGCACCATCAGGCCGCGCGCGCCCGCGCGCTTGAGATCCTCGAGCCGCTGCCAGGTCATCGCGCCGTGGCACAGCGCCTGCAGCGCCAGGGTGTCGGCGCCATCGACCTGCAGCAGGGTCGGCGATTCGGCGTCCGGCAACAGCTCCAGCAGGCCCGGCACCTCGTCGCGCCGCGCCTGGAACATCAGCAGGCGGCTGTCCTTCAGGCGCAGCACGCCATCCAGGCGGCGCAGCAACATCTGCGCCAGCTCGCCGCGGATATCCGCGAACGGCTGCACCGGCCCGGCCAGCACGGCCTCGCTGCGCATGATGGTCTGCACAGGTCGCAGCTGGTTGGCCGCCAGGGTCGCGCCGCTGGACACGAGGTCGCAGATCACGTCCGCCTGCCCAAGCCGCGGCGCGATCTCCACCGAGCCCGAGAGCACGACGATGTCGGCCTCCACGCCCTGCTGGGCCAGCCAGCGGCCGAGCAGCCCGGGATAGCTGGTGGCGATGCGCTTGCCCTGCAGCTGCGCCGCGCCCTGCCAGTCCCAGGCATCGGGCACGGCGATGTCGAGCCTGCAGCCGCCGAAGCCCAGCGGCAGCAGTTCCTTCGACAGTTGCGGCTTGCCGGCCGCGGCGCGCTCGGCAGCCTGCTCCTCGAGCACGTTGCGGCCGACGATGCCGTAGTCGCACACACCGTCGGCGAGCAAGCCGGGGATGTCGTCGTCGCGCACCAGCAACAGGTCCACCGGGGCGGTCTCTCCGTAGCAGAACAGCTTGTCGCGGCTTTCGCGCCAGGACAGCCCGCAGGACGCGAGCAGGGCGCGGGCCGGATCGCTGAGGCGGCCGGATTTCTGGATGGCGATGCGCAGGCGATCGCGCGTCGCGGGGACGGCCGTGGGGCTCATCTGGGAATTCCTCAGGGGCTCGCTGCGAGCCGGGGGTACTGGCGCTTGACCGCGGCCGCATAGCCGCCGGCGCCGAATTCGAGGGTGCGTGCCACGCGCCCGATCGTGGTCACGCTGACCAGGGTGCGCTCGTGGATCTCGCGGTAGGGCAGCCCCTGCAGCAGCAGGGGCACCACGCGCCAGCGGTCGGCCATGGCCTCGATCTCGGCCGGTGTGCACAGGTCGCGGAGGAAGGCCGCGACCTCGTCGAGGCGCTCCAGGCCGGCCAGCGCCTTGGCCAGGGCGCGGAACGAGGCGTCGGCGTCGGAATCGGACAGGGGTTCGAGGCGTTGCTTCATGGTCCGCATAATGTAATAGCGCGTTATTACATTAGTCAAGCTGGAACGCATGGATGCGGGCGAGAATCCGGGAGCGCGGCCTGCCCGCTTGGGGATGTTCCGACCAAATGGAAGTCCGGCGCACGAGCGCGGAACCGCGAGGGCGGGCGCGCAACGGGACCGCCGCCCTGCCCGCTCAACCGCGCCGCACGGACGCGGTTGCCGGCGGCATGGGGCACGCCTCGCCGGGCGGCGTTCTGGGGAAGACACCGGGCGGCCCGGCCCGATCGTCGCACCCTCGCCCGCCGTCCTGTGCGGCTGGACCGTGCGCCGCAGCCGTCTCAGTCCGGATCGCGCTCCGGAGCGCGCACCAGCAGCCAGCCGGCGACCACGCCCGCCAGCGCGCCGGTCCATTCGAGCAGGACGCGCAGGCCCAGGTGCTCGGCATCGTGGATGCGCGCCAATGCGATGCGCGCGTACAGCGGCGACTCGAGCTGGACCACGCCGAGGCGGAACAGGTGCCAGCTGTCGATGCCGGCGCCGAGCGCCACCGCGGTCACGCAGGCCGCACCGATCGCCCGCGCCGGCATCCAGCCCGCGCGTCGCGCCACCTGGTGCCAGCCCAGCAGGGCCCCCGCGCCGATCGCGGACGCGATCAGACCGGCGGCCATCACGCCCAGCCAGCCCGGTGGCAGCGGCAGGTTCACCCGCCCTCGCCCGCGACCGCCGCCAGCACGCTGCCGTCGGCAACCAGCGCCACCGCGGCGGCCACCTCGCCATCGAGCGCGCGGTCGCGGTCGAGGAAGGGGATGCGGCTGCGGATCAACGCGTGGGCGCGGGCCACGGCCGCGCCTGGATGGAAGGGCTCGGCCCCGGCGAGTTCGGCACGGAGCGCCTCGACCTCGTCGAGGAAGGCCGCGTGCAGCGGCGAGTCGTCGTCGGCGCCGCGGATCTTGCGGGCGAAGCCGGCCGCATCGCTGCGCCGGGCGAGGTCGCGCGCGGCATTGATCATGTCCAGGCGCAGGTCCAGCGCCTGCGCCGCCGTGTACAGCTCCAGCGCCAGCACCTTGCCGAGGTCGTCGACCATGGACAGGACGTGGCGAGCCTCGTTGGTGCCCATCGACACGTGGTCCTCGGCGTTGGCGCTGGTCGGGATCGAGTAGACGCTGGCCGGGTGCGCGCGCGTGGCCAGGTCGTTGACGATGGCCGCGGCCGTGTACTGGACGATCATGTAGCCCGATTCGGTGCCGTCTTCGTTGCCGATGAGGAACGCCGGCAGGCCGTCGCTGGTGGCAGGATCGACCAGCTTGTTGAGGCGGCGCTCGCTGATCGAGGCCAGCACCGGGATCGCGGCCTTGACCGCGCTCATCGCCAGGGCCAGCGGCATGCCGTGGAAGTGGCCGGCCGAGATCACCTGCTCCTCGACGTGCCGCGCCTCGCGGTCCGGGAACACCAGCGGATTGTCGGTGACCGCGTTGAGCTCGATGTCGAACACGCGGCGCGCATGGGCCACAGCGTCGCGCACCGCGCCGTGCACCTGCGGGATGCAGCGCAGCGAATAGCTGTCCTGTGGCTGGTGCTTCTTGCCGCCACGGAAGGGCTTGAAGCGCGCGTAGAACTTCTCGCGGCCGTGGCGCTGGTCGCTCGGTACCCAGTCCCAGCCGATGTCGAAGGACAGCGCGCGGGCCTGCTCGGTCTCCCAGCTCGAGGGCAGCCAGGGCTGGAACCGCGGCACCAGGTGATAGGGAATGTCGGCCAGGGTCGAACCCTGCAGCAGGGCGCGCAGGTGGCCGGCGGCGTGGACCTGCCCAGGGTGCGGACGCAGCGCGTGCACTTCCTCGGCGAAGGCGCCCAGGCGCCCGGCGAAGGCGTCGATGGTCATCGCCGCGGCCAGGTCGGCGGTGTCGAGCAGGCGTTCGAGCCGGTGCAGCGCGAGCGCGCCGGTCGCCAGCATCTGCGCGGTGCCGTTGTTGAGCGCGAGTCCTTCCTTGTAGGACAGCGACACCGGCGCCAGGCCGGCGGCCTGCAGCGCCTGCGCGCCCGGCATGCGCCGACCTTCGTACCAGGCCTCGCCCCCACCAAGCAGCACGATCGCAAGATGCGACAGGGGCGCAAGGTCACCGGAGGCGCCCACCGAGCCCAGCGCCGGCACCACCGGCACGATGCCGGCGTTGAGCATGGCCGCGAGTGCCTCGAGCGTCTGCACGCGGATGCCAGAATGGCCCTTGAGCAGGGTGTTGATGCGGATGCACAGCATCGCGCGCACCACGTCCGCCGCCAGCGGCTCGCCCACGCACACCGCGTGGGTGACGATCAGGTTGTGCTGCAGTTCCTCGTGCAGCGAGCGGCCGGACTTCGGCGCACCGGGCAACTGGTCGCGCAGCGGATGCGCGCCCAGCAGCTTGTCGGCATTGCTGCCGAAGCCGGTGGAGACGCCGTAGATCGGCTCCTCGCGCCGCACCTGCGCGGCGAGGAAATCGGCCGCATGCGCGACCGCCCGCAGCGCGCCCGGATCCAGCGCCACCTGGGCACCGTTGGCCACCATCACCAGCTGGTCGCGGGTGAGGGACTTGCCGTCGAGAAGTACCGGTTTCATGCATTGCCCCCTGGGTCGTTCGCTCGTGGCGCCGCCCGTCGACGCCGCCTTGCAGGCACGCGCTGCACCGCGCGTGCCGCGCGCGGCCGGATGTCCCGGCCGCACGCGGTCGCCGGTGGCGCCGCGCAGGCGCCTCAGCCGGCCCGGCACGCTCCCGGCAACCAGCCTCTCGGATCAGCCGGCGCCCTTGCGCAGCGCGCGCCACTGCTCGCGTTCCACCAGCAGGGTGCGCGCCAGATCGGCGTCGGCCACTTCGAACTGCTCGCCGCGGCGCAGGTCCTTGACCGACACCACGCCCTTGGCCGCCTCGTCCTCGCCGCGGATCACCACGAAACGGATGCCGGCGCGGTCGGCGTACTGCATCTGCTTGCCGAGCTTGCGCGGCTCCAGCTGCGTTTCGACATTGAGCCCGGCCGCGCGCAGCTGCTGCGACAGCGCCAGGGCATGGTCCAGCCCGGCGTCGTCGAACAGCGTGACCAGCACGTCGACCGAGCTGTCCGCGGTCTGCACCAGGCCGGCCTCGCGCAGCTGCCAGAACAGGCGCGTCAGGCCGATCGAGATGCCAACGCCCGGCAGCTTCGACTTGGTGTAATGACTGGCGAGGTTGTCGTAGCGCCCGCCCGAGCAGATCGACCCGATGCCCGGGTTCGCATCGAGCGTGGTCTCGTAGACGATGCCGGTGTAGTAGTCCAGGCCGCGGGCGATCGAGAGGTTGATGGCGTAGCGCGATTCGGGCACGCCCAGCGCCTTGAGCCTGCGCAGCACCTCGCGCAGTTCGTCGCGCCCTTCCTCGAACAGCGGCGTGCCCTCGCCGAGCGCGGCGAGCTTGTCGAGCGCATCGTCGTGGCCGGTCGAGCGCACGCGCGAGAACGCCATCAGCCGGTCGATCACCTCCGGCGCCAGGCCGAAGCCCTCGCCGGCGAGCGTGGCGCGTACCGCGTCCTCGCCGCGCTTGTCGAGCTTGTCGATCTCGCGCAGCACCGGCACCTGCGCCTCCTCGGCGATGCCCTGCCCCTCGAAATAGCCGCGCAGCAGCTTGCGGTGGTTGAACTGGATGGTGAAGTCGCCGATGTCCAGCGCCTCGAACACCGCGCTGATCACCGCCGGCACTTCGGCGTCGTGGCGCGGCGACAGCGCGTCCTTGCCGATCACGTCGATGTCGCACTGGTAGAACTCGCGGAAGCGGCCGCGCTGGGCGCGCTCGCCGCGGTACACGCGCTGCATCTGGTAGCGGCGGAACGGGAAGGCCAGTTCGTGCTCGTGCTCGGCCACGTAGCGGGCCAGCGGCACGGTGAGGTCGAAGCGCAGGGCCAGTTCGGGCAGGCCTTCGGACGCCTTTTCCAGCGCGCCGGTGGACTGCGCGAAATACACCTGGCGCTCGGTCTCGCCGCCGGACTTGGTCAGCAGCACCTCGGACAGTTCGAACACCGGGGTTTCGATCGGCAGGAAGCCGAACCCCTCGAAGATGCGCCGGATCGTGTCGAGCATCCGCTGGAACGCGATCTGGTCGCGCGGCAGCAGTTCCATGACGCCGGGCGGGGTTCTGGGCTTGATCATGCCTGTCGATGGGGGCCTTGAAGGGCGTCCATTCTACCCGCGCGCGCCGCCGCGCCGCTGCGGCACGCAACGTGCCGCGGCCCGTCTCGCGCAGCCCCCTGGGACATTCTTTCCACGGCGCTGGCGGCCGCCGGGCGCGAGGGACCGCTATCATGTGCTGTTACCGTGCCCGGACTCCGCATGACCACCGCCGCCGCCCGCTGCCGCAACCACGCCCGCACCGTCGTGCCGATCGACTGTGCGCGCTGCGCGGTGCGCGACCTCGCCGTCTGCGCCACGCTGCCGCCGCCGGAGGTCGACTCGCTGGAGCGCTACGCCTCCTCGCTGGTGCTGCAGGCCAATGCCGAACTGGCGCGCAGCGGCCAGCCCTGCCGCCAGGTCTTCAGCGTCACCAGCGGCATGCTGCGCCTGGTGCGCACGCTGCCGGACGGCCGTCGCCAGGTGGTGGGGTTCGCGCTGCCGGGCTCCTTCGTCGGGCTGTCGGACGTCACCGTGCACCGGCACAGCGTGGAAGCGGTGGTGCCCAGCCGCGTGTGCGTGTTCGAGCAGCCGGTGCTCCGCCAGCTGCGCGAGCGCTACCCGGAGTTCGAGCGCGCCCTGCTCGAGCGCGCCTGCCGCGAGCTGGACGACGCGCACGATTCGATGCTGCTGCTGGCCCGGCTCTCGCCGATGGAGCGCCTGGCCAGCTTCCTGGTGCGCCTGCGCCGGCAGATGCGCATCCGCGACGACGAACCCGGCATGGCCCTGCCGATGGGCCGCGGCGACATCGCCGACCATCTGGGGCTGACGGTGGAAACGGTCAGCCGCAGCTTCACCCGGCTGCGCGAGCAGGGCGTGATCGCCCTGCCCGATCCGCAGCGGGTGGAAATCCTCGACCCTGCGGCCCTGGACGAACTGGCCTCGGCCCTGCACTGACCGGGCACACGCGCCGTCGCGCGGCTCAACCCCGCTGAAGGCGCCCCTCGCGCAGCAGCAGTTCGCGGTCAACCGCGCCGGGCGGCAGGCGCGCGTGGGTGAGCACCAGTACGCTGCGCCCCCGGCACCACCGCGCCACGCCCACCATGACCGCATCGGCCGTGGCCTGGTCCAGGCCCTCGGTCGGTTCGTCCAGCACCAGCAGGGGCGCCTCGCGCAGCAGGGCGCGGGCCAATGCGATGCGCCGCGCCTGTCCGGCCGACACTGTCGCGCCCGCCTCGCCGATCCACGCCTGCAGTCCGCCCAGCGCCTCGGCCCAGCCGTCCAGGCGCACGCAGGCCAGCGCCTCGCGCAGCCGCGCATCGGAGGCGCCGGCGGCGCCCATCCGCAGATTGTCGGCCAGGGTGCCGGCAAACACCGGCGCGGCCTGCGGCAGCCACGCCACCTTTTCCTGCCAGTCGGCTTGCGCCGCTTCGCGCAGGTCGATCCCGCCCCAGCGCACCGCGCCGCCCTGCGGATCGACCGCGCGCAGGGCCAGCGCGGCCAGGCTGCTCTTGCCGCTGCCGCTGTCGCCGCGCACCGCCACCCGCTCGCCCGGGCCGATCTCCAGCTGCGCCGGGTCCAGCAGGCACCGGCCGCCCGGCCAGGCGAAGCGCACCGAATCCAGGCACAGCGCGGCCGCTTTCGGCAGCGCCCGCGGAAAGGGCGGATCGCGCAGCGCCGGCAGCTGGCCGGCCAGCGCCTTGATCCGCCCTGCCGAGGCGCGCGCGGCCTGCAGCGCCTGCCAGGCCAGGGCCGCGCCCGCCCAGGCCTCGAACAGCACCAGCGCGGCGAAGGCGAGGCCTGCGGCCGTGGACGGCGCGAGGCGCCCGCCCAGCACCGCGGCGCAGACCAGCCACAGCAGCCCGACCCAGCCCAGCGCCGCCACCCCTGCCGCGATCGCGGTCGCGTCCGCCAGCCGCCGCCGGCGGCGCAGTTCGCGCCGGCCCAGCGCGCCGCTGCGCTCCTCCAGCGCCGACAGCCAGCGCGCGCCGGCGCCCATCGCGGCCAGGTCGGCGGCGCCTTCGAACAGTTCGTGCAGTTGCGCCCGCAGCGCGCCGCGTTCGCGCGCCAGCCCCTCGGCCTCGGCTGCCCCGTGCCGGGCGCCGGCCAGCGACAGCGCACACAGCGCACCGGCCAGGGCGATGCAGCCGCCCGGCACCGGATCGAGTGCGACCGCCGCCGCGACCACCACCACGCTCGCCAGCAGCAGCGCGACCAGCGGACCCAGCGCGCGCACCAGCAGGCCATCGACCGCATCGACATCGCCGAGCAGCCGCGCGATCAGGTCGCCGGTGCGCAGCCGCGACAGCTGCCCGGCCGACAGCGCCAGCATCCGCGCGAACATCCCGACCCGCAGCTCACGTGCGATGCCGAGCGTGGCCTGGTGGCCGACCAGCTTCTCGCCGTAGCGGCAGAGGATGCGCGCCAGGGTCAGCGCGCGGATGCCGGCCGAGGGCAGGAACAGGTTGAAGCCGGCGGCGATCCCGAAGGTCAGCGCGGTGCCGGTGAGAAAGGACGCCGACACGCCCAGCAGCCCGATCCCGGCCAGCAGGGTGGCAAGCAGCAGGACCACGGTGCCGACGACCGCCGGCCAGTGGCGGGCGAACGTGGTGCGCAGCAGACGCCCGCTCACGGGGCCCCTCCCGCCGCCGGGTTCCAGTCCCGCACCACGCCTTCCGGCAGGATCAGCACGCGCCCGGCCCAGGCCATCACCGCGGGGCTGTGCGAGGCCACCAGCACCGTGCGGCCGCGCGCGAACCGGTCGAGCGCCGCCAGCAGGGCGGCTTCGGTGTCCGGGTCGAGAAAGGCGGTGGGCTCGTCGAGCAGCAGCACCTTCGGATCGCGCAGCAGCGCGCGCGCCAGGGCCACGCGCCGCGCCTCGCCGCCCGACAGGCCGAGGCCGTGCTCGCCGACGCGCGTGGCCAGCCCATCGGGCAGACGGCTGGCGAAACGCTGGACCTGCGCCGCCTCGGCCGCGGCGCGCACCGCCGCGTCGCTGGCCTGGGGATCGCCGAGCCGGATGTTGTCGGCCAGGGTGCCTGCGAAGATCCACGGCCGCTGCCCGGCCAGGGCCACGCGCGCGCCCTGCGGCATCGCCACCCGCCCCGACCGCGGCGGCAGCCATCCGGCCAGGGCTTCGAGCAGGCTGCTCTTGCCCGCCCCACTGGGCCCCACCAGCACCAGCCGCCCGCCAGCCGGCACCTCGAACGACAGTCCAGTCAGCAGCGGCCGCGCGGCTCCCTCGTGGCGCAGGTCGAGCGTCTCCACGCCGATCGCGCCGTCTGGCGCCCGACCCGCCGCATCGGATCGGGCGGCCGCGACCGGCGCCTCCTGCCGTGGCGGCGCGTCCAGCGCCTCTTCCACCAGCCGCGCGGCGGCCAGCGCATTGGCCCGGTCGTGGTAGTGCGCGGCCAGTCGTCGCAGCGGACCGAAGTACTCCGGCGCGAGCAGCAGGCAGAACAGGCCGGTATGAAGCAGGCCGGGCGCCAGCGCCGGGCCGGAATCGACCATCCCCAGGTAGCGGAAGCCGAAGTACATCGCCACGATGGCCACGCTGACCGAAGCGAAGAACTCCAGCACCGCCGAGGACAGGAAGGCGATGCGCAGCACGCGCAGGCTGCCGTCGCGGACCTGGTCGGCCGCGCGCGCCACGTCCTCCAGCGCCGCCGCGCCCTGGCCGTGCACGCGCACCAGGTCGAGTCCGCGCAGGCGGTCGCCGAAATAGGCGCTGGCGCGCGCCATCGCCTGCAGCTGGCCGCGACCGGCCGCCTCGGCGCCCCAGCCCACCAGCATCTGGAACAGCGGAATCAGCGGCGCGGTCAGCAGCAGCAGCAGGCCGGCCACCCAGTCGGCCGCGAACACCGCCACCAGCAGCAGCGCCGGCACTGCCACCACTTCGGCCCGGGCGGGCAGATAACCGGCGTAATAGCCGTCCAGCGCATCGACCTGCCCCATCGCCAGGTCCACCATCCCGCCCTTGCGCCGCGTCCGCAGCCAGACCGGGCCGCGCGCCAGCGCCTGCGCCGCCAGCCGCACGCGCAGACGCGACTTCACGTCCTCCGCCACGGCCGCCGACGCGCCCTGCGCAATGCGGGCGAGCATGGCCCGCGCGGCCATCGCCAGCAGCAGCACCGCGAACGGCAGCGCGACCGCGTCTGGGGCGGCATGCTCCACGAACACGCGCTGGGCGATGCTGGCGATCGCCCAGGCCTGTGGCCACAGCAGCCATCCGCCCAGCACCGTACATGCCTGCGCCCTGGCATGCAGCCCGCGCACAGGCGCGAGCTGCGCATCGAGCCATGCGAGCCGGCGCTTGCGCTCGCACGGCGAGGTTGCGGATTGAGAGGCCCCCATCGCGTCCCCGGATCACGAAATGATCGCAGTATGGCCAGCGCCGCATGGACGCGACGCGATGCCGCGCGCGGACGGCGACGAAGTACGCGGTGGCCGGCAGGTGCCTTGGAACGCAGCCGCCGGAAAGCAGAAAGGCCACCCTTGCGGATGGCCTTTCTGCTTGAAACCGATGGTCGGGGAGACAGGATTTGAACCTGCGACTTCTACGTCCCGAACGTAGCGCTCTACCAGGCTGAGCTACACCCCGAAGCTGAGCCGCGTATTCTAGTGAAGGTGCCGCGCCGCAGCAAGGGGGGCGCGCATCGGATTATCGAAGTTCGGCTACGATCCCCTGCGCATGCCGCTCCAGCAGCGCCGTCGCGTCCAGGGCGCCCCGCGCGTCGGTGGTGCCCACCTCGAACGCGACGCGCTGCGCGCCGTCCGCCTCGAACACATGCACGCGGCTGACGATGCGACCCGTTGCTGCCCGCGGCCCCCGGCGCGTATCGCCCGATGGCAGCCGCAGTTCGGCCAGGCGCACCTCGACCCTGGCCCCCTCCGCGCCGACAAGCAGCAGACCTGCCTCAGCAAGCCTCTCGCGGATGGATCGCTCCAGGCGTGCGCTGTGGCCCGCATCCGTTCCGCCAAGGTCGACGAAGCGGTAGGCATAGGGGCCGCCGCCGGGCGCCCCGGGCGCCAGCAGCACGGCGCGGTCGGTCGAGCATCCGGCCAACAGCAGGCTCAACGCGAAGGCGGCGGCGCGCATCATCCGGGCAGGACCAGGCGGGGTCCGGCAGGATAGCGCGGCGCTCCCGGCCCGGCGCGACTTTGACGATCCGCGTGCCGGCGCTGCCGCAAGATGCCGGCTGGACGATTTCCGGCCCCGCCATGCCGCAAGCCCCAGACCTCTCCCCCCCCTTCCCGCGCCGCTGGAAGCCGCTGCCGCGCCGCTTCTACCGCCGCCACCCGGCGCAGGTCGCGCCGGAACTGCTCAACAAGATCCTCATCCGCGGCGACGGACGCGCCGCGCGCATCGTCGAGGTCGAGGCCTACGCCGGCAGCGAGGATCCGGCCGCTCACTCGTACCGCGGCATGACGCCGCGCAACGCGACCATGTTCGGCGAGCCGGGGCATCTGTATGTGTACTTCACCTACGGCATGCACTGGGGCAGCAACGCGGTATGCGGCGATGCCGGCGTGGGCATGGGCGTGCTGCTGCGCGCGGCCGAGCCCCTGCTGGGCGTGGACGCGATGCGCGAACTGCGGCCGGCCGCGCGTCGCGACCGCGACTTGGCCAGCGGGCCTGGCAGGCTCTCGCAGGCCCTGGGTATCACCGGCGCGCTCGATGGCGCCGACCTGGTCACCGCCGATCGCGGCATTGCCATCGTCAGCGACGGCATGCCGCCGCCGGCCGAACCCGCGGTCGGGCCGCGCATCGGCATCAGCCGGGCGCTGGACCTGCCCTGGCGCTGGCACGTCCCGGGCAATGCGCATGTTTCGGCCCGCAACCCGGGGCCGCCCCGCCGTGCCCGCCGGCGGCCTGGCTGACCGGCGCTCAGGCGGCCGGCGCGAGCAGCCCGCGCAGGGCGGCGTGGATGTCGTCGCGCCGGTAGGGCTTGGCCAGCACCGGCACCCCGAGGAAGCGCTCGGGAAGGCCCTCGGCGCCGTAGCCGGTACTGAACAGGAACGGCACCTGGCGCTCGCGCAGCAGGTCGGCCACCGGGAACGAAGGCTCGCCACCCAGATTCACGTCCACGATGGCGGCGCCGATCGGGGCACCGCCCGCGATCGCCGCGCGGGCCGCGTCGATGCTGCCCACGCTGGCGGCCAGCTCGAAGCCCAGGTCCTCGATCATGTCCTCGAGCAGCATGCGCAGGATGGCCTCGTCTTCCACCAGCAGCACGCCGCGAGCCGTGTTCGTCGTCATCCGCCCTTCCCCTGTCCGCGCCGGGTCGCGATGCCTCGCGCCCGGCGGGCATCCATGCTACTACGCAGTGGGATGACAACCGTGCAGGGAGGCGCGATTGACGATGTCTTAACTTTTGCGACCCTACCGTGTACGGCCGGGACCGGGGGAGCGGTGGATGCCAGTGATCGAGCGTGAATTAGACCAACCCGGGCTGGGCGACCCGTCGCGCCAGTTCGCGCTGCTCCTGAACTCGGTGACCGATTACGCGATCTACATGCTCGATGCCGAGGGTTACGTGCGCACCTGGAACCCGGGCGGCGAGCGCATCAAGGGCTATGGCTCCGACGAGATCATCGGCTGCCACTTCTCCCGTTTCTATTGCGAGGAGGACGTCGCCACCGGCCTGCCCGCGCGCAACCTGCGCACCGCCCGCACCGAGGGACGCTACGCCGGCGAGGGCTGGCGGCTGCGCAAGGACGGCACGCGATTCCACGCCAGCGTGGTCATCGACCCCATCCAGCAGGACGGCGAACTCATCGGCTTCGCCAAGATCACCCGCGACATCACCGAACGCTACGAGGCCGAGCAGCGCCTGGAGCAGGCGCGACATTCGCTGCTGCAGTCGCAGAAGATGGAAGCGATCGGCAAGCTCACCCTGGGCCTGGCGCACGATTTCAACAACCTGCTGACCATCATCATCAACAGCCTGGACGTGATCGACCACCGCGTGCGCGACGACCGCGTCTCGCGCATGGTGGAAACGGCGCTGCGCGCATCCGAACGCGGGGTGCTGTTGTCGCGGCAGCTGCTCACCTTCGGCCGCGGCCAGAACCTGGCGCCCGAGCGGCTCGACGTGAACCAGCTGATCCTCGAATGCGAGGAACTGCTGCGCCGCTGCGCCAGCGACGCCAACCGGGTCGAGGTCGAGCTGGCCGATGGCCTGCCGGAAGTGGACGTGGACAAGGGCCAGTTCGAGGCGGCGCTGCTCAACCTGGTCAGCAATAGCCGCGACGCCATGATCGACGGCGGACTGATCGGCATCCGCACCTATGCCTGCCAGGGCGAGCCGGGGCGCTCGGACGGCGACCCGCCGGGATTCGTCTGCGTGGAAGTCTCCGATACCGGGCCTGGAATCCCGGCCGAGCAGCAGACGCGCGTGTTCGAGCCCTTCTTCACCACCAAGGAAATCGGGCGCGGCAGCGGCCTGGGCCTGAGCCAGGTCTTCGGCTTCGCCGCCCAGTCCGGCGGCGATGTCGAGCTGGACAGTACGCCTGGGACCGGCACCACCCTCGTGATCCGCCTGCCGGTGCCCACCGCCTGATGAAGCATCCCACCCCACACGTCCTGTTCGTCGAGGACGAGGACGACCTGCGGAGCATCATCCAGGATGCGCTGGCCCAGCACGGTTACCAGGTCACGCTCGCCCGCAACGGCCGCGAAGCGCTCGAACACCTGCGCGGCGACGGCGCGTTCTCGCACGTGGTCACCGACGTGAGCATGCCCGAGGGCGTGTCGGGCCTGGACATCGCCGCCCAGGCCCTGCAGCAGCGGCCCAGTCCGCGCGTGGTGGTCGCCTCCGGCTACCAGCGCTCGCAGCTGGCGCCCCTGCCCGAGGGCGCGCACTTCCTGCCCAAGCCCTACCGCATCAGGCAGTTGCTGGCCGCCCTGGGCGAGTGAGCCCCCGCCTGTCACGGCGCGAACGATCCCCACACGGAGATTTGACAGTCGCCGGCGCAGGCTCGCGCGACCCGGCATGGGGCCGGGCCTGGAGACACACGATGCGCGACAACGAAGAGAGCCAGCGCGCCCAGCGCGAGCGCCAGCAGCAGCAACAGCCCCAGCAGCAGCCGCAGGACGAGGAAGAGTAGCGAGGGACCGCCCCGCCCCGTCCCGGAGCCCGGGTTCCGGGCGGCACGGGAAGCCCGGATCCGGCACGCCGTGCCGGATCCGGAGGATTCAGAACAATCCCGCCTGCGGCGGCGGATAGACGAGCGCATCGCCCTGGGGCCGGGCCTCGGGGCTCAGCACATGGAACTGCGCCTGCCCGGGCCCGAGGATGTGCAGCACTTCGAAGCCGCGGTGCACCAGCACGTCGGCGATCAGTCGCCGGTGGCAACGCCACCACACCGCCTCGGCGCACATCAGCGCGGTCGGCCGCACGCCGGCGCTGTCGAGCACGCGCGCCAGCCCCTTGGCGAACTCGGCGCTGGCCAAATGGTCGGCATAGCCCTGGAAGGCCGGATTGCGCCAGGCGCCATTGGGCGAGCCCGGCCCCGGCGCGCGCCGCCCGCCGAGCTCCGGCACCCACAGGTACCTGACGCCCGCCCCCGGCAGCGCCTGTGCCAGCGCCTCGCTCGCGAACCAGGGGTAGCGGCGCGAGCCCGGGAACCGCCTGACGTCGGCCACAGCGCCAATGCCGTTGGCCGCCAGCAGGGCAAGGAACGCCTCCCAGGGATGGGTGGAGTGGCCGATCGTCCAGATGCGCGGACGGGAGGCGTCGGGACCGGAAGGGTCTGGCATGGGCGGCGCCCGGTCGGAGCGTTCCATTACAGCGCCGCGGCCGTGGCCACGACGTGGTGGCTGGCGACGGCCGTCCGCGCCGGGTCCCGCCGCGCGCTCAGCCCAGGCGGTCGAGCGCCTCGACCAGTTCCGGCGCCAGCGGGGCGTTGAGCACGTAGGGCACCTTGCCGCCGTCCAGCGCGAACTCGAGCGAGGCCGCATGCAGGAACAGCCGCTTCAGGCCGAGCTGCTCGCGCAGCCGACGGTTGACCTCCGGATCGCCGTACTTGTCGTCCCCGGCCACCGGATGGCCGATGTGCTGTGCGTGCACGCGGATCTGGTGGGTGCGCCCGGTCTCGATGCGCACGTCGCAGTAGGAATGTCCGCCCCGCCGCTCCAGCACCCGGAAATGGCTCAGCGAGGCCTTGCCGGCGGGATTGACCTGGACGTGGCGCTCGCCGCCCTGGCGCAGGCCCACGTGCAGCGGCGCGTCGACGCTCATCACCCCGTCGGGCATGCGGCCGACCAGCAGCGCGAGGTAGCGTTTGGCGATCCCCCGGGCCTGGACCGCGGGGTCCTCGCGCAGCAGCGCCTGCAGCTCGCGCAGCGCCGAGCGCTTCTTGGCGATGACCATCAGCCCCGAGGTGTCCCGGTCCAGCCGGTGGACCAGTTCCAGCTCCTGGCCCGGGCGCAGCGCCCGCAGGGTCTCGATGACGCCGAAGCTGATCCCGCTGCCGCCGTGGCTGGCCACGCCCGAAGGCTTGTTGATCGCCAGCAGGCGGGCATCCTCGAACACGATGCTGGCAGCCATCGCCTCCAGCAGGCCCTTGGCCGGCACGCCCTTCTCTCCGGGCTCGACAAGACGCACCGGGGGGATCCGCACCTGGTCGCCCGCATCCAGCCGGGTTTCGGGCTTGACCCGACCTCCGTTCACGCGCACCTGGCCGCTGCGGACGATCTTGTAGATCACCGAGCGGGGCGCGCCCTTGAGGTGGGAAAGCAGGAAATTGTCGAGCCGCTGGCCGTCGCGCTCGTCATTGATGACGACGGTGCGCACACCGCCAGCTGGGGGATTCCGGGTGTCATTCATTCTTGGGCTTTATCTGATACACTCGGCGGGCGAGATAAGGTGCTGATTTCGCAGGAAGATCACGGGTCGAAAGCCCGCCTTCCGCGAGGTCCGTGCCAGCGCGCGGCCACCGCCCTCGGGGCGGCCATGTTAGCGGCTGGACGGCAGTTCCGGACATCGCCCGTTGCCAAGGCAGCGGTGCTGAACATGTCCCGTGCGGCGCAAGCGCCGGCCCGAAAGGCCTCCGCGAAGCGCCGCCGGCCCGTAACACTCTTGATTTGAAGCGCTCCCGCGGTCCGCCGTGGTGTCGTAGCGCTGGAAACCCGGATCGCCGCTGCGCTTGCGCGGCTGGCGGCCAACCGAAGCTCCAGGCGAAACGCCCCGGCGTTCCGCGCGCCTGTCCACGCTCCACGCGAGCGCGGCAGCGGCAAGCGCGAGGAAACGCAGACAATGAAGCGAATGCTCATCAACGCCACGCAGGCAGAAGAACTGCGCGTGGCCATCGTCGACGGCCAGTCCCTGTACGACATCGACATCGAACAGCCGTCCCGCGAACAGAAGAAGTCCAACATCTACAAGGGCCGCATCACCCGGCTCGAGCCGTCCCTCGAGGCGGCCTTCGTCGAATACGGGGCCGAGCGGCACGGCTTCCTGCCGCTGAAGGAAATCTCCCGCGACTACTTCCAGGCCGGGGCCGACCCGCGCTCGGGCAACATCAAGGAACTCCTGCGCGAAGGCCAGGAGGTCGTGGTCCAGGTGGACAAGGAAGAACGCGGCAACAAGGGCGCCGCCCTGACCACGTTCATCTCGCTGGCCGGCCGCTACATGGTGCTGATGCCCAACTCGCCCACCGCCGGCGGCGTCTCGCGCCGGATCGAGGGCGACGACCGCGCCGAGCTGAAGAAGGCGATGGACGCGCTCAACATCCCCGACGAGATGGGCGTGATCATCCGCACCGCCGGCGTCGGCCGCGATGCCGAGGAACTGCAGTGGGACCTGGACTACCTGCTCAGCATCTGGCGCGCGATCGCCGAGGCCGCGCTCAGCAAGCCCTCCCCGTTCCTGATCTACCAGGAGTCGCGCCTGATCACCCGCGCGCTGCGTGACTACATGCGCGCCGACATCGGCGAGATCCTGGTCGACACCCCGGAGATGTACCAGGAGGCGCGCGAGTTCGTCGAGCAGGTGATGCCGCACAACCTGCGCAAGCTCAAGCACTACACCGACGACGTTCCGCTGTTCAACCGCTACCAGATCGAGTCGCAGATCGAGAGCGCCTACGAGCGCACCGTGCGCCTGCCGTCCGGCGGCGCCCTGGTCATCGACCAGACCGAGGCCCTGACCGCGATCGACGTCAACTCGGCGCGCGCCACCAAGGGCAGCGACATCGAGACGACCGCGTTCAACACCAACCTGGAGGCGGCCGAGGAGGTCGCGCGCCAGATGCGCCTGCGCGACCTGGGCGGCCTGGTGGTGATCGACTTCATCGACATGGATTCGAGCAAGCACCAGCGCGAGGTCGAAGCCAAGCTCCAGAACGCGCTCAAGTACGACCGCGCGCGCGTGCAGCTGGGCCGCATCTCCAAGTTCGGCCTGCTCGAGATGAGCCGCCAGCGCTTGCGCGCCTCGCTGGGCGAGTCGAGCCAGATCGTGTGCCCGCGCTGCGAAGGCCACGGCCGCATGCGCAGCGTCGAGTCGCTGAGCCTGTCGATCATCCGCGTCGCCGAGGAGCACGCGATGAAGGACAACACCGGCCAGGTGCTGGTGCAGGCGCCGGTGGAAATCGCCAACTTCCTGCTCAACGAGAAGCGCGGCGCGCTGGCCGAGATCGAGAAGCGCCACAAGGCGCCCATCGTGATCGTCGCCGACGAGCAGCTGCACACCCCGCACTACGAGGTCACGCGCCTGCGCGAGAACGAACTGGGCGAGGAAAGCAGCCGCCCGAGCTACCAGCGCGGCACGCCGCGCCGGGTGGCCACGATCGCGCTGAACAAGAACAACCTCAACGTCCCGCCGCCGGCGGTGACCAACGTGCGCCCGTCGCAGCCGGCTCCGGTGCGCGAGCCGCAGCCCGAGCCGGTGGCGGCGCCCGCGCCGGCGCCCGCCCCCGTTGCCGCGCCGGTCGCCACCGGCGGACTGGTCGGCTGGCTGCGTCGCGCGCTGTTCGGCGGCGGTGAGACCGCCGCCCCGGCCGAGCCGGCCCGCCCCGCCCCGCAGGGCGAGCGCGGTGAACGCGGCAGCCGCAACGAGCGCAACGGCGGTCGCCGTGACCAGCGCCAGGGCAAGTCCGCGCGCCGCGAAGGCCGTGAGGGCAATGGCCAGGCGCCGCAGAAGGAAGCCCGCGAGCCACGCGCACCGCGCGCGCAGCAGCCCAAGCAGCAGCCGGCGCAGGCCGCCGCCCCCGCCCAGGGCCAGCAGCAGGCGCAGCAGCCCTCGAAGAAGGGCCCGAAGCCGCCCAAGGCCGCGCAGGGCCGGGCTGCCGAGGCGGCCGAGCAGGCACCCAGGACCGAAGCGGCGGCGAAGCCCTCGACTCCGGTCGTGGCGCAGCCGGCTCCGGTCCCGGCCTCCGAGCCCAAGCCTGTCGCCGGCGTGGCGCCGGAGGCGCCCGTCCGCGCCGAAGCGCCGGCTCCGGCACAGCCCGACCCGGCGGCAGAGGCCGCGCTTGAAGCGGCGGCTGCGACTGCGACCAGCATCGCCACGGGCGATGCGGCAGAGGCCCAGGGCGAGCAGGCAGGCGAGGATGGCAGCGCAAGCCGCCGTCGCCGCGGTCGTCGCGGTGGCCGTCGGCGTCGCCGCGGCAACGGCGAGGGCGCCGGGCTGGCCGAAGGCCTGAACGACGATCTGGCCCAGGATGGCGAGGAAGGCGAGGACGAGGACGCGGCTCCCGCGCCCGCGCTCGGCAACCGCACCCAGCCCGAGTTCGAGTTCGACGAGCCCGGCACGGCCGTCGCGGAGCAGTCTCCGGCTCCGGTCGCGGCGACGCGCCCGGCTCGGGCTCCGGCTCCGACGCAGGCTCCAGCTCAGGCGCCGGCCCGTGCGCCGGTCGACGCTCCCGCGCCGGCAATGCCGGCGCCCGCAGCGGCCGCCGCCGACGTGGAGGTGAGCGCGCCGGCGCAGCCCGCAGCGGTTGCGATGGAAGCGCCGCAGCCGGTCGCAGCGGATGACGCGGCGCCTGCCGCGCCGGCCGAAGTCGCCACTGTCGACGTCGAGGCCAGCGCGCAGCCTTCGCCGGCCGATCCGCAGCCCGAGGACGCCGCACCGGACAGCACCGCTCCCGCGGCCCTTGCCGCAGCGCCGGCCGAGGCCACCGTCGCGGCGTCGTCCACGACCGGCTCGGTCGAGTCCCCGGCAGCGGAGCCCGCCGAGGCGGCGCCGACGGTGACCGGGGCCTACACCACCGTGGACGAAGCGGTCGCCACCGCTTCGGTTGAAGCTGCTCCGCTTGAAGCTGCTCCGGCTGAAGTCGCGCCGGTCGAGGCCGCTACTGCCGAATCGACCCCCGAGACCGCGCCGGCTCCGGTCGAGCCGCCGCGCGCGCCGGGCCTGTTCGACGCGCCGGCGCCGGCGGCGCAGACGTCCCCGCCTGCCGAGGCCGCAGTGGAGGCCGTCGACGAAACCGCGGCCGCGCAGGACCAGTCCGAGCCGGACGCCGAAGCCAGCCGCAAGGGCTGAGCCTGACGGCAGCCATCCCTCGCAGGTGTCAGATCACCTGCGAGGGATCGGCCAGTCCGTACTGGCTGGCGAGCCGCGCCAGCGCGATCGAATCCTCGATCCCGAGCTTGGCGAACAGCCGCGACTTGTGGGTATTGACCGTCTTCGGGCTCAGGCTGAGGCGGCGCGCGATCTCCTCCTGGCGCAGGCCCTGCACCAGCAGCATCGCGATCTCCAGTTCGCGCGGCGACAGCTCGTCGAACGGCGTGCCATCGCCACCCAGGCCCGAGAGCGCCAGCGTCTGCGCGATGCGGCTGGCCAGGAAGCGCTTGCCACGCGCCACGTCGCGCACCGCCCGCACCAGTTCGGTGGAGTCCCCACCCTTGCCCACGTAGCCCGAGGCGCCAGCCTCGATCAGCTTGCGGGGCATCGGCCCGTCCTCCAGCACCGACACCACGATCACCTTGGCGTGGCGCCCCTTGACCACGCGCTCGGTGATCTCCAGCCCGCTTACGCCGGGCAGGTGCAGATCGCACAGCACCACGTCCGGCCGCAGCTTGCGGATCATCGGCAACGCGCTCTCGCCGCAGTCGGCCTCGCCGACCACTTCGATATCCGTTTCTCCCGAAAGGATCATGCGCATCCCGGCGCGGACCAGCGCATGGTCATCGACCATGAACACCCTGATCGTCATCCCTGTTCCCCCTTGTACATCTCCCCTGTGCAGACGAGGCTAGCGCCATGCGCCACGCGCGTGCAAGCACGCATCGCGGCGCTCCGCCAGGCGGCGCCGCGCCTCCGATGGACACAGGCGATCCGACGATGGACGCATGCGCTCCGACGATCCGCCGCCTCGCCGGGCACGACATCGCGAACATGCGCGCCATGCTCGCGATGATGGGCGATGCGTTCGGCGAGCGCGCCACCTACACGGCGATGCAGCCGGACGATGATGACCCGCGCCGCCTGCTGGACGGGCCGCACTTCATGGCGCTGGTCGCGATGGCCGGGGAGATGTGGTGGGTGAACTGGTCGCGTACGAACTGCACAAGTTCGAGCAGGCCCGCAGCGAGGTCTACATCTACGATCTGGCCGTGCACGGGGCCTGGCGACGGCGCGGCATCGCGACCGCGCTGATCGACCACCTGCGCCCGATCGCACGCGAACGGGGCGCCTGGGTGATCTACGTGCAGGCCGATCCGCCCGATGCGCCGGCGACGGCGCTGTACGGCAAGCTCGGCGTGCGAGAGGACGTCTGCCACTTCGACATCCCGGTGGACTGACGGAGGTCGGGTGATGGCGGAGAGAGTGGCAGCACTTTAGCCGCTTCATGGCGTCTCATGCCGCGTCGAGGTGCCAGCAAGACCCCTAATTTCATGGGGTGCGTTTGCATTTGCCCATGTCACGCCATATCGTCAGATCGCACCCATGATGTTGGGTTGCAAGTTGGACTGACGCGTTGGCGGAGTAGTGGCACATGCCCAAGAAGATCCCCGAGTTGAAGCCACTACAGGTCAGCAGGCTTGCGGCCGTTGATGGCTTCCATAACGTCGGCGGCGTGTCTGGCCTGCACCTCCAAGTGCGGGGCGGATCGTCAGCTTGGGTGCTTCGCGCCACGGTAGGCACTCGCCGCCGTGACATTGGCCTCGGCGGTTACCCCGACGTAACGCTCGCCCAGGCACGCGACCGTGCGCGCGCGGCACGGGCGCAGATCGACAACGGCGTGGATCCGGTGGAGGCGAAGCGCGCCGCGCGCGCCACCCTGGTGACCGCGCCAACCTTCGACTGGTGCGCCGCGCAGACGATCGCCGCCAAGCGGCCCGAGTGGAAGAACGCCAAGCACGCCGACCAGTGGGCCAACACGCTGGAGACCTACGCCAGCCCGGTGATCGGCGCCCTCCCGGTGGATGCTGTTCAGCTTCCGCACGTGATCGATGTTCTCTCCCCCCTGTGGACGAGCAAGACGGAGACCGCGACGAGACTGCGCGCGCGCCTCGAGGCCGTCCTGGCGTGGGCCACGGTGAGCGGCTACCGCCGCGGCGACAACCCGGCACGCTGGAAGGGCAACCTGGACGCCGTGCTGCCCAAGCCGCGCAAGGTGGCGAAGGTGCAGCATCACCGCGCCCTGCCCGCCGACGGCCTGCACGGGTTCATGTCCAAGCTGCGACAACGCGAAGGCATGGCGGCCCGCGCATTGGAGTTCCTGGTGCTGACGGCGACGCGCTCCGGCGAGGTGCGCGGCGCAACGTGGGCAGAGGTCGACCTGGATGCCCGCGTGTGGACGGTGCCGGCCGAGCGCATGAAAGCCGGCAAGGAACACCGGGTGCCGCTGTCTGACGCTGCACTGGCGCTGCTGACCAGCCTGCAGCGCATGGCCGGCACTGATCTTGTGTTCCCGAGCCCGTCCGGGCGCATGTTGTCCGACATGGCCCTGTCCGCCGTCATGCGGCGCATGGACGTCGACGCGGTGCCGCACGGCTTCCGGTCGACCTTCCGGGACTGGGCAAGCGAGCGCACCAACTACCCGCGCGACGTCGCCGAGATGGCGCTGGCCCACGCCATCGGCAACAAGGTGGAAGCCGCCTACCGCCGCGGCGACCTGTTCGCCAAGCGCACTCACATGATGGCCGACTGGGCAAAGTTCGTCGACACACCGCCAGCCACGGGCAACGTGGTGCCGATCCGCAAGGAGCAATCAGCATGAGCACCGTGATTCCGTTTCCGGCAAGGCAGGATCCGAAGGTCGAGGCATGGGTCCGGCATTTCTTGGCGACCTCGGCATGGCCCCGCGACGCCGCATCTGTGGCGAGGCTGCGCGAGTTCCTGACCAAGAAGATCGACTGCAGCGGGCCGCCGGCGAAGCGCTGAGCTCCACCGGCATGGGCTAACCCTTTGGGGCAGTCCGTGAAACATCACCGTGAAACACTGCCGTACGCGCAATCATCATTTCACCACGTGTGATACAAAATCACTGCGCGTGACAACTGGGTCACCGCGATCAAGAGGACAGCTATTCCTTCGCACCTGACAACTTGATTCGCTTCCTTGGTGGGGCAGCATGACCGCGGCGGGATGCCGCGCGGCCAGTGGCCGGGGTGGATATCCGTCATCGCGTAGTAGCCAAGGGAAATAGGCCCAGGGGGCCGGCGTTGAAAGCAGGTATCGCAGCACTCGCTGCGGTCACTCGCTTGCGCCGGCCCTTTCTACTTCCGGCGCGAGCTCTGTACATCGGAGCTTGCAATGCAACAGACCACTTCCACCAAGCGCACGCCCGTAGTCGACTACGACTCCCTGCCCGACTGCGCGATGCTGCGGCAGCCGCAGGTCCTGCGCCTTGTCCCTTTCAGTGCGCCCACCCTGTGGCGTCGCGTCAAGGACAAGCAGTTCCCCGCCCCGCACAAGCTTGGCCGCATCACAGCCTGGCGTTGGGGCGATGTCCGCGAGTATCTGGACGCGCAGGCGCGCCAGGTGGCGGCATGAACGTCGCCGACCGAGTTCTGTCTGACGCCGAGATTACCCGGCTGGTGCGGGAGACGACCTACAACAACCCGCGTCCGTTCTTCGACTTCCCCGCACGCCATGTCGAGGGCCGCAAGCTTCTGCGCGAGCAACTGGTCATCGGGCGCAGGATCCTGAAGGAACGGGACAAGTGGGCGCTCAACGACCTGCTGTGGGCCGAGTGGATGGTCGCCCGGATCTCCAAGGCGCTGGACGCCAACAAGCGCAAGACGCCAGGCGCGCCGCCCCGCATCACCCGTGGAGAGCTCGTCCGCCTGCGTGATATGGCAGAGCGGATCGAGGGCTTGATCGGCGCGGCGGCGTGGGACGAGCACAAGAAGAGCCGGTCGCAGCACGCCGACGACGCCCGCGAAGCGTGGTATCTCGCGCGACGCATCGGCAAGCTGGCGGGAGGTGCCCCATGACCCATCCCCAGACACACGAAACCCCGCTGGCGGGCGGGGTCTCGGAAAGCAGTGAAGCGGGCGGCTTCGACGCAAACCCTACCGGCATGGTAGGCGGAACGCAAGTAGTTCGCTCGCTACGCCTGGCCC
>Ga0233375_1000303_pt1 | contig 27797 bp, 23 predicted proteins | sample ElkDunMinimDraft_10_FD_191539 | JGI IMG/M metagenome (GOLD analysis project Ga0233375, IMG submission 191539) | Fecal eukaryotic communites from dung pellets of Tule Elk in California, USA - Elk Dung E16 | ecosystem: Host-associated > Mammals > Digestive system > Large intestine > Fecal | place... | reverse complement strand
CATACCGTGCTGCTCAGACCGTGCTGCTCAGACCGTGCTGCTCAGACCGTGCTGCTCAGACCGTGCTGCTCAGACCGTGCTGCTCAGACCGTGCTGCTCAGACCGTGCTGCTCAGACCTTGACGGCCAGCACCGGGCACGGCGCCTCGACGAGGATCCGCTGGGCGCCCGCGCCCAGGATGAGCTTGCCGACGGGGCTGCGCTTGCGCAGCCCGATGACGATCAGGTCGGCACCCGTGCTGCTGGCGGCGCGGATCAGGTCCTCGGCAAGGTCGCCCGTGCCCTCCTCCGTCCGCACCTCGAGGCCCGCGGCAAGCTGAGCCACGAGCTCGTCGGTCTCGGCCCGGCACTCCTCGAGCGAGCGCTTGCCGTTGGTCACCACGACCAGCGGAACCTTGCGCTCCCTGGCCTCGATGACAGCGGTACGGAGGGCCTCCTGGCCCTCGGGTGTGGCGAACTGGCCGACGACGATCGTCATGTTCCCCGACGCTACCCCACACCACGCCGCACATCGTGCACCCGAGCGGGCCGGGCGCGCAGGCGGGCGCCTCACCCGCTGCCTCACCCCTGCCTCACCCGCTGCCTCACACCGCGGCCGACTCGTCCTCCCCCTCCGCCGTCACCCCGTCCGATGTCTCTCCCGTGCGTCCCGGTGCCTGCTCGGCCGCCAGCGATCCGCGCTCGCGTCGCACCCAGCCAGGCGGGACTCCCCCGGCGATCGCACTGCGGAGCAGCACCGCCAGCCGGTAGTCGGGGTCCACCCCGAGCGCCTCCGACACGCGCTCGGCGGCCAGCCCGCCGTCGCCCCGCCACCACGCGACGAGGGCGAGCAGCAGGTACGCCGGAGCCCTCCGGCTGCGCGGTACATGGGTGACCACCGCCTCCAGCACGCGACGTGCCGCCGTGGTGACGTGCTCGTCGGGAGGTATGCCCTGCTCCGGGTCCACGATCCGGGCCATGACCATTCCCGTGGCGGCATCGGTGTCACCGTCCAGGTCGCGCCGTGCGGTGCGCAGCGCCGTCTCCTCCGCACCGGGTGCCAGGCTCAGCAGCACGGCGTCGCGCACCGGGATGTCCGCGAGCGCCGCGCCGATCTTGCCGAGATCCACCGGCGACAGCGTCACGGGCTGCCCGGGCGGGGTCGCCGCCGCCACGCGCGCTGCGGACCGCCACAGGTCGAGGCTCTCGGCGCCCCACTCGGCGAGCGCCTGGTGCGCGCGAGCGGGCTGCTGGGCTCGGGCCGTCTGCTGCGCTCGGTCTGTCTGCGATCGGGTGCCGTGCCGGACGACGCCGCCCGGCAGCGCCCCCTGCAGCAGCCGCCGGTAGCTGTCGCTCCAGCGTGCCGCCGCGCGCCGGGCCTGGGTGCGCGCCGCCTCCGGCGCGGGCCGCAGCGTGTACCGCTCCTCCCGTGTCCCCGCGACCGTGCGGCCCTCCAGCACCATGTGGGCCGCGACCCGCGTGCCCTGGAGCGCTGTCAGGGGCCTGCCCCCGGGCGGGCAGCAGACGGGGTCGACGCAGTCGAGGGCGCGGAAGCCGGTCGGTGCGACGAGCCATACCTCCACCCCGGGGAGCCTGCGTTCGAGCCGGGCCCGCAGCAGGTCCACGGCACGGCGTGCGGCGCTCGCCGGGTCGGTGGGGTCGGTCGCGGTGTAAAGCACCACGACCGCACGGTCGGCGCCGTCGGCCACCACGTGGTCGGTGAGCCAGCGGGCGGTGGTGGCGCCGTCGGGCCCGCCTGGGTCGTCGGGCTGGCGCAGGCGCAGGTCGGCGAGGTCGACGCGGGCCACGAGACCGACCCGCTGGCGCGGTCCGGTCAGGCTCACGGCGACCAGCGACTCCGTGGGCTCGAAGCCGAGCCGGTAGGGGATGTAGGCGAGCAGGTCCTCGGGTCCGGCAACGCGGACCACGGTGGCGTTCTGGGGTGTGGAGCGTCGGCCCCGATTCGGGGCGGTCATGTCCTGGGAGGTCATGCAGTCGATCCCACCCGTCGGCCGGGGCCGCGGCGCGCCCAGGAGGGTCGTGTGGACAACGCGAATCCTGTGGTGAAGGTCGGAGCCTTGCGCTGTCCTCACGAGGGTCTCTCCGGCTACCGTGTGCGACGTGCCCCACCTCGCCACCGCCCGCCGAGCGACCGCGCTCGCAGCGGCCGTCGGGCTGGCACTCGCCGCCGCGGGCTGCGGCGGCGGGACCGAGCCGACGGCGTCCCCCGGCGGGACCTCGAGCTCGCCGGAACCGCACAGCGCCGTGTCGGACGGCCCTACCGAGCTGCCGACCTTCGACCCGTCGTCGGCCGTGGGCACGTACGCGGAGGGTTTTCCCGCTGGCCTCTTCCCGCTCCCGAAGGGCGCTACCCTGCTCGCCTCGTCGGCGCAGCCGCTGGCCCCGCCCAAGAGCTCGAAGGGCAAGGACTCGAAGGCCAAGGGTGTGCCGATGACGCAGGTGACGCTCAACCTGGCGTCCAGCCTCCCGGCGAAGCAGGTGGTCGAGCAGGCGAAGCGGATCCTGGTGGGCCAGGGCTTCGAGCAGATCGAGGCACCGGAGTCGAGCGGCATGACCGAGCAGACGGCGTTCCTGCGGGTCACCTCGGGAAAGACCGGCGAGATCCAGGAGTCGCTCGTCGTGGGCGTGCTCGACGACGGTGACCGGCGCCTAGCCTCGATCAGCGGCACGGTGCGCACCCCATAGGCTGGGCCCGTGTCCTCCCCTGCCCGTACCGGTGCCCTGAACCCCGCAGCCCTGCTCGACATCGAGAATCTGCGTACCGACGTCGACGCCGCGGTGACCGCCCACCTCGGGCGGCTCGCCGCAGAGGTCAGCGCGATCAGCCCGAGCGCCGAGGCGATGGTGGGTGAGGCGGCCGGGTTGCTCATGGGCGGCAAGCGTCTGCGCGCCGCGTTCTGCTACTGGTCGTTCCGCGCGCACGGCGGGGCCGCGGAACCGGGCGACCCGGCCCGGATCGCGACGGTCCGCGTCGGGGCGGCACTCGAGCTCTTCCAGGCGGCAGCGCTGCTGCACGACGACGTGATGGACAACTCCGACACCCGGCGTGGGCGGCCCACCGCGCACCGGGCGTTCGCCGCCACGCACGCCGAGGCGGGCTGGGCGGGCGAGCCTGTGCGGTTCGGCGACTCCGCCGCGATCCTGCTGGGCGACCTGGTGCTCCTGGCCGCCCAGCGGGAGCTGTCGGCGGCGCTCGCACCGCTGCCCGCGGACATCGCCGCGGCGGCCCGCGACCGCTTCGACGCCATGCAGAGCGAGGTGGTCGTGGGCCAGTACCTCGACGTGCTGGTCCAGGCCGAGCCCTGGGGCGAGGACCCGGCGTCGGACGAGGAGCGCGCCCGGAAGGTGCTGCGTGCCAAGAGCGCCAGCTACTCGGTGGCGGCACCGCTCGCGATCGGCGCCCTGCTCGCAGGCGCCGGCGCAGAGGCCGCGGCCGGGATCGAGGCGGCGGGCCTGCCGCTCGGCGAGGCGTTCCAGCTCCGGGACGACGTGCTCGGGGTCTTCGGCGACCCGGCCGTCACGGGCAAGCCCGCCGGGGACGACCTCCGGGAAGGCAAGCGCACGGTGGTCGTGGCACGCACCCTGGCCCTGCTGCCCGACGCCCACGGCCCCGAGGCCGGCATCCTGACCGCCGCACTGGGCGACCCTGGGCTGTCCACCGACGACGTCGAGCGGGTGCGCCGGGTCATCGTCGACTCGGGCGCGCTCGACGCCGTCGAGCACCTCATCGACGACCTCGCCGTCCGCGCCCACGCGCTGCTGGACCTTGCCGACCTCAGTGAACCCGGCCGAGGCGTGCTGACCGACCTGGCCCACGCCGCCGTCGACCGCGCGGCGTGACGCCGCGAGGGCCGGGCTCAGCCGGTCCGCCCACCCGGACCGCTCACAGGGTCCGGGTCGCTCACAGGGTCCAGATGACGACCTCGCCGCCCTTCTCCAGCTCCTCGCCGGCCGCCGGGTCGGAGTCGAGGACGCCGCCGAACAGCTCGCCGAAACCGCGCACCTCCACGGTGTAACCCGCCTTCTCGAGCAGCTCCTGCGCCTCCTCGACCGTCATCCCGGCGACGGCGGGCACGGTTCCCTCCCGGCCCATGCTCACGACCAGCGTGACGGTGCCGCCCCGTGCCACGCCCTCGCCGCCGCCCGGCTCGGTCCGGATCACCGTCCCGGACGGCGTCCCGTCGTCGAAGGTGTCCTCCCGGGCCACCTCGAACCCCTCGTCGCCCAGGGCGTCGGCGGCGTCGGCGGCGCCCTGCCCGGCGACCTCGGGCACCGTCACGGGCGGCGGACCGTCGGACACGGTGAGCCGCACCCGCTCGTCCGTCGGGACCATGTCGCCGTCACGCACGGAGGCCCAGACGACCTGGTCCCGCGGCACGTCGTCGGTGTACTCGCGCGACACCTCGACGTCGGTCAGGCCGGCGCCCTCCAGCGCGGCCCGCGCGTCCTTCTCGCCCATACCGACCAGACCGGCGGGTACCTCGGCGAGGCGCTGCCCCAGCGAGACCACCAGGTGCACCGGCCGGTCCCGCTCCCAACGCTCGCCCTCCGGCGGAGTCACCGAGATCACGTCGCCCTCGGGTACGTCGGAGTCGTGCCGTTCCTCGGTCGACGCCGTCAGCCCGGACCGGTCCAGCGCCCGCTCGGCGTCCTGCACGGACACGCCGACGACGTCGTCCGGCACCACCGCGTACGCGCCCGGACCTCGCTCGGTGTACCACCAGGCGGTGAGGAGCACCGCGACCAGCGCGAGGGCCAGCCAGATCTTGCCGCCCCGGCGCTGCTCCGCCTGGGCCTGCGGGACGGGCGGCGGGGGCGGTTGCGGGACCATCCGCTGCACAGCCCGCGGGCGCTCCACCACCGCGGTGCGCGCCGCCTTCACCGCCGTCTGCGACGGTGGCGGCGCGGCCTTCGCGGGGATGTCGAGCACCTCCGGGGGGATCTGCCGGAACGTGCTCCGCAGCGTGTCGAGCGCAACCGCCGCGTCAAGCGGGCGCTGGGCCGGGTCGCGGGCGGTGAGCGCGCGGACCAGGAGGTCCAGCGGACGGCCCAGGTGCCCGGCGAAAGCGCTGACGGGTGGCACGTCGCTGTTCACGTGCGCGAACGCGACCTGGATGGCCCCCTCGCCCTCGTGCGGCAGGCGGCCGGTGAACATCTCGAACGCGAGGATGCCCACCGCGTACACGTCGGCGCGCGCGTCGACGTGCCCGGTCGAGATGGTCTCGGGGGCCAGGTAGGCGACGGTGCCCAGCACCGTACCCGTGGTCGTGTTCGTGACCTCGGAGATCGCGCGCGCCAGGCCGAAGTCGGCGACCTTGGGCCGGCCCGTACCCGCCTCCAGCAGCACGTTCTCGGGCTTGATGTCGCGGTGCACGATGTCCTTGGCGTGCGCTGCGGCCAGTGCGGAGAGCACCACGTCGAGGATCGCGAACGAGCGACGCAGCGTGAGGTCGCCCTCGCGGATCAGATGGCGCAGGTTGGTACCCGGAACGTACTCCATGGTCAGGTAGCGCATGTCGCCGTCGGTGCCTTGGTCGTACACCGCCACGACGCCGTGGTGCTGCAGACCGGCCGCCGAGCGCGCCTCCCGCTCGAACCGCTGGCGGAAGCTCGCCGCCTGGTCGCCCTCCGCGAGGTGCGGGTGCATCACCTTGAGGGCGATCTCCCGGTTCAGTCGGGTGTCGTGGGCACGGTAGACCGTGGCCATACCCCCGCGCGCAACACGCGCGACGATCTGGTACCGCCCGTCGACCAGGCGGCCGATGAGAGAGTCTGCCGTCACCTGAGCCACGGATGGGAGTGTACGGGTGACCGCCCACACCCCGGCCGAAACTCGCATAGTGGACAGCGCGCCGTTGCCGGATCGTTGCCGTGCCCCGTACGTCCGTGCCGTCGCCTACTCTTCTACCGTGACTGATCTCGACGCCCTCGTGAGCGAATGGCTCACCCTGCCCGACCTCGCCGAGACCCTCGACATCGAGGTCGGCAAGGCCCGCGGCCTCGTGCGCGACCGGTACGTCGTCAGTACCAAGCGCGGCCCGAACAAGTCCGTGCAGGTCCCCGCCAAGTTCGTGCTGCCCGAGGTCGACGGGCGCCCCGGCGTCATCCCGACGCTGCGCGGCACCGCCATCGTGCTGGCGGACGCCGGGTTCACCGACGAGGAGATCCTCGAGTGGCTGTTCACGCCGAACGACGAGCTCGGTGAGCAGCCGGTGGACGCCCTGATCAACGGCAAGCGCGCCGCCGTGCGCCGGGTGGCGCAGACGCTGCTCTGACCTCTGGTCAGGCGGTACCGCTGTCAGGCGGTACCGCGCAGCATCTCCGCCACCTGGAACGCGAGCTCCAGCGACTGCTGGTGGTTCAGGCGCGGGTCCACCAACGTCTCGTAGCGCAGCGCGAGGCCGGCGTCGGAGATCTCCTCGCTGCCGCCGAGCACCTCGGTGACGTCGTCGCCGGTGAGCTCCATATGCAGGCCGCCCGGCACGGTGCCGAGCCGCTTGTGCACCTCGAAGAACCCGGCCACCTCGTCCAGCACGTCCGTCAGCCGGCGGGTCTTGTAGCCGCTGTCCGACGTGATCGTGTTGCCGTGCATCGGGTCCGTCACCCACGTGACGTTCGCGCCGGACCACGTCACGGCCTCGACGATGGACGGCAGCACGTCCCGGACGCGACCCGCTCCCATGCGCGTGATGAACGTGAGGCGGCCGGGCAGGTTGTCCGGGTTCAGCCGCTCGGTCAGCGCCAGGGCGTCGTGCGGCGACGTGGTCGGGCCCAGCTTCACACCGATCGGGTTGGCGATGCGGGACATGAAGTCGACGTGCGCGCCGTCGAGCTGACGGGTGCGCTCCCCGATCCAGAGGAAGTGCGCGCTGGTGTCGTACGCCTTGCCGGTGCGCTGGTCCGTGCGGGTCAGTGCCCGCTCGTAGTCGAGCACCAGCGCCTCGTGGCTCAGGAAGAACTCGACGGAACGCAGGGCGTCGAAATCAGCCCCGCACGCGTGCATGAACCGGATGGCGCGGTCGATCTCGTCCGCCGTCTTCTCGTACCGCGCGTAGGCGGGGTTGCGCATGAAACCGCGGTTCCACTCGTGCACCTGGCGCAGGTCGGCGAAACCACCCTGTGTGAAGGCCCGCACCACGTTCGCCGTCGCCGACGAGATCCGGTAGGCCTGCTCCAGCCGTTCCGGGTCCGGGATCCGGGCCTGCGGGGTGAACGGGAAGCCGTTGATCATGTCGCCGCGGTAGGCGGGCAGCGTGACGCCGTCGCGCGTCTCGGTGTCGCTGGAGCGCGGCTTGGCGTACTGCCCCGCCATGCGACCCATCTTCACCACGGGCGTGCTCGCGCCGTGGGTCAGCACCACCGCCATCTGCAGGATGGTGCGGATCTTGTTGCGGATGCGGTCGGCGTTCGCCTCGGCGAACGTCTCCGCGCAGTCCCCGCCCTGGAGCAGGAACGCCTCACCCCGACCGGCGGCGGCGAGCCGCTCGGTCAGGGTGTCGGCCTGTGCGGGCACCACGATCGGCGTCGCCTGGGCCAGGCGGTCGGTCACCGCCGTCAGGGCGTCGTCGTCCGGCCACGTCGGCTGCTGACGCGCCTCGAGCGTGCGGTAGTGGTCCAGACCTGCCGGACCCGCGGCTCGCCCGGCCGGATCGGTGACGGTGCTCATCGGCGTGCCGCCAGCGGTGCCCGCACGGTGCTCAGTGCTCCGCGGGTGCGGCCGGCACGAGCGGCTGGCCGATGTCCGCGAGGATCTGGCCGAACCACTCCTGCGACACGTCGAACGCCTTACCACCAGCGATGCGCGGGAACGCGATCGCCTTGAGGCGGTCGCCGTCCTCCTCGTCGTGGCCGATGACGCCGGACTCGCCACGCAGCGCGCACTCCACCGCGTAGTCGGTCATCGACTTGATCAGGCGCAGGTCGTCGCTGTTCGCGGCCGCGGCGCGCGAGTAGTAGCCGGACTTCTGGACCATGGTCTTCTCGGCGCCCAGCTTCTCCGCGAACTGCTTCGCGAACCACTGGCCGGGGTTGATCGTGTCGAGCTTGACGTGCCCGAAGGGGTCGCGCTCCACTGTCTCGCCCGCGGCCTCGAGCTGGGCGACGATCTCGTGCATGCCGGCACCCTCCGAGAGGAAGATGTTGACGTTGCCGATCTCGTCCATGACGCCGCGCAGGCGCTTGGCCTCACCCTCGAGGTCGATCTCGAGCTCGGGCAGGAACACGGCGTGCACGTCCCACCGCTCGCGTGACAGGCCCAGGGCGGGGGCCCACTCCTGCTCGTCGAGCCACTCGCGGTACTTGCCGGCGGTCGCGGCCGTCAGCCAGCCGCAGTGGCGGCCCATGACCTCGTGCACGATCAGCATGCGCGGGCCCACGCGGTTCTCGCCGATGACGTTGGCGGCGAACTTCGCGCCCTCCTCGGCTGCGGTCCAGGCGCCCAGCGACTGCTTGATCGGCACCACGTCGTTGTCGATCGTCTTCGGCAGGCCCACCACGGTGAGCTCGTAGCCGTTGTCGTGCAGGTAGGCGGCGAGGTCGGCGGCCGTCGTGTTGGTGTCGTCACCGCCGATGGTGTGCAGCACGTCCACGCCGTCGGCCTTGAGCTGCTCGGCGGCGACGTGCAGCGGGTCCTGGCCCTCCTTGACGAGGCCGCGCTTGACCGCGTCCTTGACGTTGGTGAGCTTGACGCGCGAGTTGCCGATCGGCGAGCCACCGAACCGGTGCAGGATCGGTGCCTGCGCGCGAGCCTCCTCGCCGATCTCGATCTTGTTGCCGGTCAGCAGGCCGTGGTAGCCGTGCAGGTAGGCGATGATCTCGATCTCCGGGTCGAGCTCGGTGTAACGCTCGATCAGGCCACCGACCGAGGACGACAGGCAGGGCGCGAAGCCGCCGGCGGTCAGCAGGGCCACACGACGAACAGCCATCTTCAGGAGCACCTCTCATCAGGAAAAGTTCACGGGTGCCGCCGCCGACGATCGCCCGCGCGGCACCCTTCCTCGCCATCCTACTGACGGCGGAGGGCGGCGCCTGGCACGTCCGGTGACTGAGCACGTCTGTGGGGTGGGCTCGCGGGGGTTCGTGGGTGGATGTGCGGGTGGGTTTGTGGGTGGGGGGTGCGGGGTGGGTTTGTGGGTGGGGGGTGCGCTTCGCGGTGCTGAGGGTGCCGAACGGGGTGCGGGTGAGGAGCCGAACCGCAAGTTAGGGGTCCAGCGCGGCCACCGGCATCGCCGAACCGCAAGTTCGGGGTCCGACCGGTGGCCGAACCGAACGTTGTTAGTCCTTATGGACGTCGATCGACTCGTACGTTGCGCTTCGACGACGTGGTTGAGGGCTACCTTGCGGTTCGGCGGACGATGTCGCCGCTATCCACGAGCAACCTGCGGTTCGCGGGCCACGCTCAGACCTGCCTCCGCACGCTCAGACCTGCCTCCGCACGCCCAGCATCACAGCACCACAGCACCAGCCGCGGCCTACAAGCCCACCACCACCACACCCACCACCACACCACGCCCCCGCCCACCGGTCCCCGTCCCGGCCGAGTCTCGACAGGTGCCCGTAGCGCGTGAGAGCATCCTCGCGAGCCTCCCGGTGCCTAGCGGCCCGGGAGGCTTTCCGTTATGACAAGACCTGTGAACATGGCGCACACCCCGGGCCAGGAGCCCGCCCACCTCACCATCCGCCCGACGACGCCCGCCGACCGCCCCGTCCTGGAGCGGCTCTGGCAGCTGTTCCGGCACGACATGTCCGAGGTCTCGGGGTCGCTCCCCGACCCGACCGGCCAGTTCCGGCGCGAACGGCTCGACGCCTTGTTCACCGACCCCGGACGGCGTGGCCTCATCGCGCACCTCGAGCCGTCCGATGGCACCCCGGCGTCGCCCGTCGGATTCGCGCTGGTGCGCGACGTGGATCACCAGACCCGAGTGCTCACCGCGTTCTTCGTGGTCCGGGGCGCGCGCAGGGCCGGCGTCGGGCGGCAGCTCGCGGCGCAGACACTGGCGAGCTTTCCCGGTCGCTGGGAGATCGCGTTCCAGGACACCAACCCACCCGCGGTGCGCTTCTGGCGAGAGGTGGCCGCCACCGCCGTCGGCCAGGAGTGGGACGAGGAGCACCGCGCCGTGCCCGGCCGCCCGGACGTGCCGCCGGACACCTGGATCTCCTTCACGACCGCCTAGGCCCTAGGCGGGCCCGCACCGGCCGAACGCCCGCACGAGTTCGGCCGGTTGCTTCGAGATCGGTCCGTCGATGGACCGATCTCGAAGCAACCGACCGAATAGCACCCGGACAACTCATCCGATCAGGTGCAGGCTCTCCTTGTTCTTGTCCGCGTAGAGCCGCTCGACGTCCTGGTCGAAGTCCTTCAGGAACACCGAACGCTTCACGCTCTGCTTGGGCGTGAGGTAGCCGTTCTCGATGGTCAGGTCGGTGGGCAGCACCGTGTACTTGCGGATCGACTCGGCCTTCGACACCGCCTGGTTGGCCCGCTGCACCGCGGCGTCGAGGGCCGCCAGCACGTCGGGGTCCTTGCGGGCCTCGTCCACCGACAGCGCGGGCTTGCCGTGCATCTTGAGCCAGCCCGGCAGCCCCTCGGCGTCGAGCGTGATGAGCGCCCCGATGTACGGCTTGTTGTCACCCACCACCACGCACTGGCTGACCAGCGCATGCGCCCGGATCCGGTCCTCGAGGTTCGACGGCGCCACGTTCTTGCCGCCGGCGGTCACGATGATCTCCTTCTTGCGGCCGGTGATCGTGAGGAACCCGTCGTCGTCCAGCACGCCCAGGTCGCCCGTCCGGAACCAGCCGTCCTCCGTGAACGTCTCCGCCGTGGCGGCCTCGTTCTTGTGGTACGCCCGGAAGATGTGGTGGCCCTTGAGCAGGATCTCGCCGTCCTCGGCGATCTTGACGCTGCAGCCCGGCAGCTGCAGACCGACCGACCCGATCTTGGTCGAACCCGGACGGTTCACGCTGGTCGGGGCGGTGGACTCGGTGAGCCCGTAACCCTCGAGCACCTTGAGACCCAGGCCGCGGTAGAAGTGGCCGAGGCGCTCGCCGAGCGGGCCGCCGCCCGACACCGCGAACTCAGCACGACCGCCCAGCTTGGCACGCAGCTTGGAGAACACGAGCGCGCTGGCGATCGCGTGCTGCAGCCGCAGGCCCAGGCCTGGGCCCGACGGCGTGTCCTGCGCCCGCGACCAAGCGATGCCCGTGGCCGTGGCCCAGTGGAAGATCTTCGACTTGCCGCCGGCCGCCGCCGTCTGCTCCGCGGTGTTGTAGACCTTCTCGAACACCCGCGGCACCGCGAGGATGAAGGTGGGCTTGAACTCACCGAGGCCGTCGACCAGCGAGGTCGTGTCGCCCCAGTGCCCTGTGACGATGCCGCCCGCGACACCCAGCACGTGGATGAAGCGCGCGAACACGTGCGCCATCGGGATGAACAGGAGGGTACGTCCGCCGTCCTTGGCGAACACCTCCGGAACCGCCTCGACGGAGTTCACGGCGAGCGACGCGAAGTTGCGGTGCGTCAGCTCGGCACCCTTCGGGCGGCCCGTGGTGCCCGAGGTGTAGATGATCGTGGCGAGGTCGTCCAGGCCCGCGAGCCCTCGGCGCCGGGCGATCTCCGCGTCCGGCACGTCCTTGCCGTCGGCCGCCACGGTGTCCAGCGCGTCGTCGTCGATGACGAGCACGTCGGTCACGAGCGGGCAGGCCTCCCGCACCTCGCCGACCGTCGCCGCGTTGGCAGCGCTCTCGGCGAAGACCAGCTTGACCTCGGCGTCCGACAGGATCCACTCGACCTGCTCGGCGGACGAGGTCTCGTAGACCGGGACCGGGACCGCTCCGGCGGCCCAGACCGCGAAGTCCAGCACCGCCCACTCGTACCGGGTGCGGGACATGATGCCGACCCGGTCCCCGGGCTCGATCCCGCGGGCCGCAAGGCCCTTCGCCACAGCGACCACCTGGGCGTCGAACTGTCCGGCTGTGACGACCCTCCAGGGCTCGCCCTTGCCTACGGGTACCTCCATCATCGGCTTGTCGGCACCCTTGCCGACTCGCTCCGCGAGCACATCGTTGAGGTTGGAGGTGGGTGGCAGCTCGATGAGGATCGGGCTGTTGATCTCGTCCATTCTGACTCCAGTGGCAGTACTGACCGTGACTGCAAAGATACCGGGTATCGGACGTCGCGTGGTGCACCGCAGGCGGTCGCTACCCTGGTTGTGCGCACCTACTCGGTGCAGCCTCCTTTTCGACGGTCGGTGCGACCGTCGTGCAACGAGAGAACGTGAGGACGAATGCACGCCATCGGGGTCGACATCGGCGGCACGAAGATCGCTGTGGGAGTCGTCGACGAGGAGGGCAAGATCCTCGCCCAGGTGCGCCGGGATACCGACGCCGACGACGTCGCCTACATCAACAAGGCGATCGCCGACGCCTGCAACGAGCTCCTCCGTGAGCACGAGGTCGGGGCGATCGGGCTCGCCGCCGCGGGCTTCGTCAGCCCGGACCGCACGTCGGTGAACTTCGCCCCCAACATCGCCTGGCGGGAGTACCCCCTGGCCGCGAAGGTCGCCGAGCTCGTGGACGGCGACCTGCCCATCGTGGTGGAGAACGACGCGAACGCCGCCGGCTGGGCCGAGTTCCGGTTCGGCGCGGGCCGTGACGCCACCGACATGCTGATGCTCACGGTCGGCACCGGACTGGGCGGCGCCGTCATCTCCGAACGGGACCTCGTCCGCGGAAAATGGGGGATGGCGGCCGAGGTGGGTCACATGCGGGTGGTACCGGAGGGCCACTACTGCGGCTGCGGGCACGAGGGCTGCTGGGAGCAGTACGCCTCCGGCAGCGCGCTGGAGCGCGATGCCCAGCACGCCGCCGTCGCCCGCGACGGCCAGGCCGCCCGGCTGCTGGAGCTGGCGGGCGGCGACCCGGCCGAGATACGCGGTCGCATGGTCACGGAGGCCGCTCAGGAGGGCGACGAGCTCGCGATCGAGCTGCTCGCCACCCTCGGCCGCTGGATCGGTGAGGGCTCGGCGTCGGTCGCCGCGCTGCTCGACCCGGAGCTCATCGTCATCGGCGGCGGCGTCGGTGCGGCAGGCGAACTGCTGCTCGGCCCGGTGCGACGGGGCTTCGAGGCCCAGCTGTCGGCGATGGGCCACCGCCCCGTGGCCAAGATCGAGCTCGCCCAGCACGGCAACGAGGCAGGCATCGTCGGTGCCGCAGACCTCGCGCGCAGCTGAGCTCTCCCCCGACGGGTCAGGCGCTCAGTTCACCCGGGTGAACTGAGCGCCTGACCTGTTTGAACGGGGTAAAGGACGGTCCGGACGGGGTCAGACGACCGCGCCGGGGCCGTCGTCGTCCGGATCGCGCTGGTGCGGCATGCGCCAGATGAGCACCCCGAGTCCGGCGACGAACAGGCCGAGCCCGATCTGCCCGACGAGCGGCGGGATGCTCAGGGACGACACCGCCGCCGACACGATCATCCCGACCAGCGCGAGCACAGGGACGCCCACGACGAAGCTCCACGCCATCGTGAGCAGCGGGTCGCGCGACAGGATCGGCGGGGGCACCGGCGGCGTGAAGTGCGAGTCCGCCTCCTCCAGCGCCTCCGCCTCGGGCGTGAGCGGCCAGTCCCGCGGACCGGCGGGCAGGATCACGCGCGACCCGAGGGCCGGCTCGTCGTCGGCCCGGCGGTCGGCACGGTCGTCGGCACGGTCCCTGACGCCGTCGGCCGCGTCCGCCGCGTCGCTCTCGTCATCGGGTCGCGTTGTCTGAGAGGATTCGGCGGGCTTTCCCGGCTCGCCGGCTCCGCCGTCGGCCCGGGAGACATCCATGTCGCCGAGAGTCGCGACGATGTCGGCCCAGCGCGAGGCCACATCGTCGTCGCCCAGCTCGCGCGGGGTGTCGCCGGGCAGGTCATCGTCGCGGTCGTCGGTGTTCGATGCGGCCATGGGCACACTCTATTGTCGTCAGGGGGCCCGCGGGGCCGGGTCTTGAGGAGGAATCTTGTTCTACTGGGTGATGAGGAACGTGCTGGTGGGCCCCTGGCTGCGCCTCGCGTACCAGCCGTGGGTCGTCGGCGGCAAGAACGTGCCTCGCACAGGCGCGGCGATCGTGGCCAGCAACCACCTCGCAGTCATCGACTCGTTCATCCTGCCGCTCCTGATCCCGCGCCGGGTGACCTTCCTCGCCAAGTCCGACTACTTCACGGGCAAGGGCCTCAAGGGCAAGATCGTCGCGTGGTTCATGACGGGTATCGGCATGATCCCCGTGGACCGCTCCGGCGGCGCCGCCAGCGAGGCCGCTCTGCGCACCGGCCTACGGGTGCTGCGCGAGGGCACGCTGTTCGGCATCTACCCGGAGGGCACCCGCAGCCCCGACGGCCGCCTCTACAAGGCGAAGACCGGTGTGGCCCGCATGGCACTCGAGTCGGGCGCCCCCGTCATCCCCGTCGCCATGGTCGACACCGACGTCGCCCAGCCGCCCGGCAAGGGTCTGCCCACCTTCATGCCGCTCGGTGCCGTGATCGGCGAGCCCCTCGACTTCAGCCGGTACAAGGGCATGGAGACCGACAAGTTCGTGCTGCGCGCCGTCGCCGACGAGATCGAGTACGCGATCCTGGCGCTGTCCGGCCAGGAGTACGTCGACGCGTACGCGGCAAGCGCCAAGGAGCGCGCGGCCCGCGGCGAGCCCTTGCCCCCCGCGGCCGAGGAGGGCCCCGGCGGCCTCCCGCTGCCGGAGGTCGAGAAGCCCCGGCGCCCCCAGCGCCGTACGCGCGGCTGACCCGCCGCTGATCCTCCTGGACGCCGACGAACGGTTCCTCGGAGTCCTGGAGCGGCCCGACGACGTCGTCTCGTGCACCGGCCCGGCCGCCGCGGACCCGGGTCGACGGCCCGGTGTCGGGTCGCTGACGTACACGTGGCCCGGGGACAGTGGTGTCGGCCAGGACGTCGCGGGCGACCGGGTCACAGTGACACGCGGTCGTGAGCCGGTGCTCCGCACCCGGGGGTCCGCCGAACCGCAAGCCACACGTACATGACGGCGTCGAGCCGAAGGTTACGGGTCCACTGGAGGTCAGATCGACTCGCAACGTTCGGCTCGGCACCGTTGAGCACCCGTAGGTTGCGGTTCGGCCCGCGCGGCAGCTCATCCGCACTCGTCAGTTGCGGTTCGGCGCGCGCGGCACCCCAGCCACACCGCCTAGTTGCGGTTCGGCGCGCGCGGCACCCCAGCCACACCACCTGGTTGCGGTTCGGCGCGCGCCGACACCTAGCCTCGCGGCGCCGCGCTCGACGCCCGTAGCACCAGGCTGGTCGCCAGCTCCGTCCGGAGCGTGTGCCCGCTGGCCGTGCGGGACCGGTGCACCAGGTCCACGGCCGTGGCACCCATCTCCGTCAGCGGCTGGCGCACTGTGGTGAGCGGCGGGTCGATCCAGGGAGCGATCGGCAGGTCGTCGAAGCCGACGAGGGACATGTCACGCGGCACCGCGAGACCGGCCTCGCGCAGGGCGCGCAGCGCACCGAGTGCGGTGTCGTCGCTGCTGGCGAAGATGGCGGTGGGCGGTTCGTCCAGGGCCAGGAGCCGCTGTGCGCCCTCGTACCCGGAGGTGACGCCGTAGGCGCCCACGTACACGAGCTCGTCGTCGGTGGACATGCCCGCCCGGATCAGTGCGGCGCGGTAGCCCGCGAGCCGCGCGATGGCGTTGTCCTGCTCCAGGGCACCGGTGATGGTGGCGATCCGGCGGTGGCCCAGGGACAGCAGGTGCGCCGTCGCTTCGAGCCCGCCCTGGAAGTTCGTCGCCCCGACGCTGAGCATCCCCTCGGGCGGCCGCTGCCGCGGGTCGACCACGACGAGCGGCGTGCCGGTGCGCTCCAGCGCACGCCGCGCCTCGGCGTCGGGCACCGCGACGATGCTGACCAGGCCGTCGGTGCCGCGCTCGAGCGCGTGCCGCACCCAGGCGCTGCAGTCGTCCGGGTCGGGCTCGACCGCCAGTACCACGTCGAGGCCCAGGCGCCGGGCTCCCGCGACGGCGCCGCGGACCACTGCCTCCGACCACGTGCCCTCGAAGTCGACGATCCGCACGTCGATCATGCCGGTGGGCTTGGCCGCGGGCGGGCGTACCTCGTAGCCGTACCGTTCCAGCACCTCGGTGACGCGTGCACGGGTCGCGCCGGCGACGTCGGGCCGGGTGTTGAGGACCTTGGAGACCGTCGGCACCGAGACGCCCGCCTCGGCGGCGACGACCGCGAGCGGGATGCGGGGCTGGTCCTGTGCCATGGGTCCTCCGTCGGCCTCGGCGAGCTACGTTTCCGAAATCAGGATCGTAACGGATGCCACCGCGTGCTCCGACAGCACGGCAGCACGACGGCCCGCTGCTGCCCGTTACCAGGCGCAGCGCGGCAGCAACACGGCACCTGCTGCCGTTGACAGCCTCCAGGGACACGTCTAACCTCCCCGGGTCTTTCCGAGATCTACCTTCGAAATTTCGGAACAGCGGATCAACAAAGGAGTGATCGTGAACAGGACACCTCGCCTCGTCGCAGCGGCGACGGCGTCGACCCTCACCCTGGCCCTCGCCCTCACCGGGTGCGGCCGCAGCGACGAGGGCGGCAGCACAGCGGAAGGCTCCACCGAGATCACGGACGGTCCCGCCAGCGGGACGGTAGAGGTCTGGGCGATGGGCACGGAGGGCGAGCTGCTGCCGGAGCGCGCCGAGCAGTTCGAGGCCGACAACCCGGAGGTCACGGTCAACGTGACTCCCGTGCCGTGGGAGTCGTCGACCGAGAAGATCAACACAGCCATCGCCACCGGCGAGGTGCCCGACGTCATGCAGGTCGGCACCACCCTCGTGAGCGGGTTCGTCGAGCTCGGCGGGCTCGCCCCCACGCCCGAGGAGATCGCCCCGGAGGCCTTCTTCCCCGGCGCCTGGGACACCACGGTGGTCGACGGCACGTCCTACGGCGTGCCTTGGTACGTCGAGTCCCGCGTTCTGTACTACCGCAAGGACCTCGCCGAGAAGGAGGGCCTGGTGGCGCCGAAGACGTGGGCCGACCTGACCGACTTCGCGGCCGGGCTGCAGGACGCCGGGGCCGAGCACGGCATCGCACTGCAGACGCGCGGCAACTCGACCGCCCTAATGTACCTGCCGTTCTACTGGCAGGCGGGCGGGGAGATCATGGACGACGCCGGCGAGTTCACGCTCGACAACGACGCCCAGGTCGAGGCCCTGGAGTACTACTCCTCGTTCATGCGCGACGGGCTCGCCCCGCCGGTGCTCGTCGAGGAGGAGAAGGTGCAGAACTTCGTCGACGGCGACCTCGGGTCGTTCGTGTCCGGACCGTGGGAGCGTGCCAACCTGCTGACCACGGCCGGCGACGACTTCGCCGACTCGTTCGGCGTGGTGCCGCTGCCCTCGGACGAGGCGACCGCGTCGTTCATCGGCGGCTCCAACCTCGGTGTCCTGGCGGACGCCGAGAACCCCGACGCCGCGTGGAAGTTCGTCCAGTTCGCCACCGACCCGGCCACCCAGGTCGACTGGTTCGAGATCTCCAACGACCTGCCCGCCGTGCAGGAGTCCTGGACGGACCCGACGCTGGCCGACGACGACGCGGTCGCCGTCTACGAAGGTGTGCTCGAGACCGCCCGCTCGACGCCCGCGATCCCTACCTGGGCCGAGATCGAGCACGAGATCGACCTGATCATCGAGCAGGTCATCGCCGGTGACCTGAGCCCCGAGGACGCGTCGAAGCAGATCCAGGATGCCGCCACCTCGATCGGGACAGGCCTGGACTGACCATGACCGTCTCCGCACGACGTCGTCGCACAGGCCTCGCCGCCTGGGGCTTCGCGCTGCCGTTCACCGTGCTGTTCGCCGTGTTCATGCTGGTCCCGGTGGCGTCCTCCCTCTACATGGCGTTCACCGACATGCACGGGGCGGACCTGCGAACCCCCTGGGCGGTCAACTTCGTGGGGTTCGACAACTTCGTCGAGGCCCTCACGGACCCGAAGTTCCAGCAGGCTGCCGGCAACACGCTCTACTTCGTGGGCGTCGCCATGCCGCTGACGCTCGCGCTCGCGCTGCTGCTGGCGGTCCTGCTCAACTCCGGGCTGGTCTGGTTCCGGTCGGTATTCCGCGTCGGCTTCTACGCGCCGGTAGTGACGTCGATCGTCGCGGTGGCGGTCGTGTGGCGGTTCCTGCTCCAGCCCGACTTCGGGCTGGTGAACTCGGGCCTCGGCGTCCTGGGTATCGACGGGCCGCGCTGGCTCACCGACGAGGTCTGGGCCATGCCGTCGCTGATCGTGATGGCCACATGGCGCAACGTCGGGTACTCGATGGTGATCCTGCTGGCCGGGCTGCAGGGCATCCCGCGCGACGTGTACGAGGCGTCGGCGATCGACGGGGCCGGCCCGGTGCGGCAGTTCCGGTCCATCACGGTGCCGCTGCTACGTCCCACGCTGCTGTTCTGCGCAGTCATCACCGGCATCGGCTACCTGCAGTTCTTCGAGGAGCCGTTCGTGATGACGCAGGGCGGGCCCCTGGGCGCCACCAACTCGGTGGCCTACGAGGTGTTCAACCAGTTCGGGTTCGGCAACTACGGCCTGTCCGCGGCGATGAGCTACATCCTGTTCGTCGCCGTCGTGGTCCTGTCGTACCTCCAGTTCCGCCTGCTCAGGACGGAGAAGTGATGTCCGGAGACATGATGGCCGCAGGCACGCGGACCACTGGCGTGCGCACCGGGGCGCCACGAGCCGCGCAGGCGGCGCCCGGCGAATCCCCGCGGCGACGCCGTCTGACGCCCCGCTCGACAGTCCTCAACGTGGCGCTGCTGATCGGCCTCGCGGCTTCGATCGGCCCGCTGATCTGGATGGTCGTGTCGTCGGTCGAGCCCGAGGGCGAGATCCGGCAGTTCCCACCCACCCTGATCCCCGACCAGGTCACGTGGTCCAACTACACCGAGCTGTTCGCCTCGCTGAACTTCCCCCGGTACTTCCTCAACTCGGTGGTCGTCGCGCTGATCGTGACCGTCGGCTCCGTGCTGTTCAGCGCGATGGTCGGGTACGCCCTGGCCAAGCTCGACTTCCCGGGCAAGCGGACACTGTTCGCCCTGGTCATGGGCACCCTGATGGTGCCGGGGATGGTCACGTTCGTGCCGCTCTTCGTGCTGGTGGCCAACCTGGACCTCGTCAACACGTACGCGGCGCTCGTCCTGCCGTTCCTGGCGGCCCCGTTCGGCGTCTTCCTCATGCGGCAGTTCATGCTCGACGTCCCGGACGAGCTCCTGGACGCCGCGCGCGTCGACGGCGCCGGCGAGTTCCGCACCTTCTTCCGCATCGTGCTGCCGCAGGCCCGGCCCGCGCTGGCCACGCTCGGCATCCTGACGTTCCTCGGGTCCTGGAACAACTTCCTGTGGCCCCTGGTCGCCGTGCAGTCCGCCGACAAGTACACGCTGCCCGTGGCGCTGGCCCTCTACTCCACCGGGCAGAACACCGTGCAGTACGGGCTGCTCGTCGCGGGGGCGACGGTCATCGTGCTCCCCATCCTCATCGTCTTCCTGGTCCTGCAACGCCACATCGTGCAGGGCGTCTCCACCACCGGGCTCAAGTAGCCGCACGCTCCAGTCGTACCAGCCCTTCCAGTCGTACCAGCCCTTCCAGTCGTACCAGCAAGGAGTTCTCCGTGACCGACGAGTTCACGCTGCCCACCGCACCCGACTTCCTGTGGGGCGCCTCGACCGCCGCGCACCAGATCGAGGGCGGCAACGTCAACAGCGACTGGTGGGCCAAGGAGCACGTCGCCGGGTCCCTGTGCGCGGAGAGCTCCGGCGACGCCGTCGACAGCTACCACCGCTACCCCGAGGACGTCCGGCTGCTCGCGGACGCGGGCCTGAACGCGTACCGCTTCTCGGTCGAGTGGGCCCGCATCGAGCCGGCCGAGGGTGAGATCTCACGGGCTCAGCTCGCCCACTACCGGCGCATGATCGACACGTGCCTCGAGGCGGGCGTGACGCCGGTCGTCACACTGCTGCACTTCACGCTGCCGCGCTGGTTCGCGGAGCGCGGGGGCTGGTTCGCACCCGACGCCGTCGACGCGTTCAGCCGCTACGTCGAGACGACCACGCAGATCCTCGGCGACGTGGGCCACGTCGTCACCATCAACGAACCGAACATCACGTCGATGATGCTGGGCGCGAGCCGCCGCACCAACCTCGACGCGGCGGGTCTGGCCGCCCCCGACGAGGCGGCCTCCGAGATCCAGGCGACGGCGCACCGGCGCGCCGTCGACATCCTGCACGGCCTGGGGCATGTCCGAGCCGGCTGGACCGTCGCGAACCAGGTGTTCCAGGCCGCTCCGGGGGCGCAGGCCGCCCGCGACGCGTATGCCTACCCGCGCGAGGACTTCTTCCTGGAGGTGGCGCGCGGCGACGACTTCGTGGGCGTGCAGAGCTACCTCCGCACCATCATCGGGGCGGACGGCGAGCCGGTCCCGTTCGGCGACGACGTCGAACGCACCCTGACCGGCTGGGAGTACTACCCGCAGGCGCTGGGCGAGGCGCTGGAGTACACCCGCAAGATCACCGGCGGCGTGCCGATGATCGTCACCGAGAACGGCATGGCCACCGCTGACGACACCCGCCGCATCGACTACACGCGCGGCGCTCTGGAGGGCATGGCGCGTGTCATCGCCGGCGGCGGCCGCGTCGACGGCTACCTGCACTGGTCGCTGCTCGACAACTACGAGTGGATGAGCGGCTTCGCCCCGACGTTCGGGCTGATCGCCGTCGACCGCACGACCTTCGAGCGCACGCCGAAGCCGAGCCTCGCCTGGCTCGGTGAGGTGGCCCGCACGGGCAAGCTGCCCGCCTGACCGGGCTCGCGCCCGGGGCCGGCGCTCGGACCGGCGCTCGGGCTCCGGCACAGATCTCGCACTGTCACGGCTACGACGACGTAGAGGAGACGCAGCATCATGAGGAACCAGCTCGGAGGACGGCTCAGGAGACACACACTGCTCGCGGCGACCGCCGTCGCCGCACTGACGTTCGGCGCGTTGCCCGCGAGCGGCACGGTGGCCGCCGACGGCGCAGCCCCGGCCAGGCACGACGGCGGGCACGACGGCAGACACGACGGTGGGCACGACGGCGGGCACGGTCCCGGCCCGGACCGCCGCACGCTGCGCACGTGGGCAGCCGACACGTGGCGCTCGTTCGACGCCCTGGTCGACGAGGACACGGGCCTGCCCGACGACAACATCGGCGGCGGCCTCGACCCCGGCAGCCGCGGCGGGTACACGTCGCCGACGAACATCGGCGCCTACCTGTGGAGCACCGTGGTGGCCCGCGACACCGGCCTGATCGACCGCCGCGAGGCCCGCGAGCGCCTGGCGACCACGCTGCACACCGTGTCCGGGCTGGAGAAGCACGAACCCAGCGGCATGTTCTACAACTGGTACGACCCGGCCACGGGCGCCAAGCTCCTGACCTTTCCCACGAGCGGCGATCCGGTCAAGCCCTCCCTGTCCAGCGTGGACAACGGCTGGCTCGCGACGGGCCTGCTGCTGGCGAGCCGTGCGGAACCGGCGCTGGCCGACGAGGCCGACGCCGTCCGCGAGCGGATGGACTTCGGCTGTTTCTACGACCCGGCGCAGAACCAGATCCGTGGCGGCTTCTGGGACGCCGACCCGCAGGAGACGGCCCCGGTGACCGGCGACTACTGCGGCATGGGGGCGGACGTCTGGTACACGGGCCATCACTACGGCGCGTTCAACACGGAGCCGCGCATCGCGTCGTACCTCGGCATCGCCGCGGGGCAGATCCCGGTGAAGCACTACTTCGGCACGTACCGCACGTTCCCCGACACGTGTGACTGGGACTGGACCGAGACACGGCCGACCGGTGAGTGGGCCGAGTACCTGGGGGTGCCGGTCTTCGAGGGTGCCCTGCCGTACCGCGGCACACGGGTGGTGCCGACCTGGGGCGGCAGCATGTTCGAGGCGCTGATGGTGCCGCTGTTCGTCCCCGAGGAGACGTGGGGCGCGCGGTCGTGGGGCCGCAACCACCCGTTGTACGTGCGCGGCCAGATCGAGCACGGCCTGCGGGAGGCCGAGTACGGGTACTGGGGTTTCTCGCCGTCGAACGACCCGGCGGGCGGGTACCGCGAGTACGGCGTGGACCAGCTGGGACTGGACGGGCCGGGCTACACGTCCGACCAGGAACGGACGACGGTCGACCAGCCGTACGAGGGCTGCCGCGAGGGTTCGCCCGCGCCCACGGAGTACGGCGACGGCGTGGTGACCCCGCACGCGTCGTTCCTCGCACTGCGGTACGCGCCGCGTGAGGCGATGACCAACCTGCGGAACATCGCCGCGGACTTCGACGCCTACGGGCCGGGCGGGTTCTACGACGCCGTGGCCGTGCGCAGCGGGCAGGTCTCGCAGCGCTACCTGGCGCTGGACCAGGGCATGATCCTGGCCGCTCTCGGCAACGAGCTGGCCGACGACGCGATGCGCCGTTATGTGGCCCCGGGCGGGCTGGAGCGCGAGGTCCGCCCGCTGATGCGGATGGAGGAGTTCGCCGTGGGCCGCGAGTGACCACGCACGGTCTCAGGTGCCGGCCGGTAGCGTCCGCAACAGATTCCGTTCTGCCGAGCCGGCCTGCTGGGCCAGGTCCCACAAGGTCGAGGAGGCCCCCCCGGGGCCCCCTCGGCCGTGTGTTCCTGCGCGTTCCGCGCCGTCCTGTCGTCCGGGCTCAGCACCTGGAGCGCCTGGTCCAGCTCACCGCGGGTCAGTTCCGTGGCTTCGGCCAGCACGGTCAGGTCACGCAACCCGGTACGTAGCACGTCGAGCTCGGCCAGCTGCGCGTCGTCGAGCTGGTCGTGGTCGGGTACCAGCTCGGCCTGCATCCGCGCGGCGTCCCGGAACAGCGCGATCTCCTCGGGGCGCTGTGGGTTCGTCCTGTTCGACGACGCACGCAGTGCCGCCGCAGTGGCCTCGGTCGCGATCCGGATACGTCGTCGCAGGGGCGCGGGCCGAAACCCCGGGATCACGGAGTAGCCGAGGACCACTCCGACCAGCACCGCGCACAGCGTGAGCCCCACGTACTGCACCAGCAGGTTCACCGCGTCCAGGTCTCGGGTCACGGAGTTGAAGCCGACGCTGACGATGACCATGAACGCGTTGCCCAGCGCCGGTCGGGTGGCGATGTACCAGAGCCCCAGGCACAGCGCGACGGCTGAGACCAGGGTGAGAAAGCGACTCGGGACCACCAGCAGGATCACGGCGACCGTGAGTGAGCCTGCTACCAGACCGATGATCTTGTTCCTCGTCCTGGTCACGGTGTCGGTCCAGCTGGCCTGCAGGATGCTGAAGGTCGTCAGCAGGACGGTCGAGACCAGCGGGTCCCCGCGCTCCAGACCGGAGGTGATCAGCAGCATCAGCAACAGCGCCAGCGCCGTGCGGAACGCGTGCCTGACCTGGATGGACTGCAGCCTGGCAGACGGGTGCAGCATCGCGTCGCGGAGCTGTTGACGCCGGTCGCGGTCGAGCTGGACCGCGGCGGTGTCGCGCGTGACGAGTGCCCGCTCGACCGCGTCCAGGGCGTGCACGGCAGCGGTGAGAGGCGCCCCGGAGACGGCCTGTGCCGAAGGGGGTGACGACGCGGCGGCGGACTTGTCCCGTCCGGGCTTCGCCCGCAATCTCTCGGCCAGAGCCTGGGCTCGTTCCCGGAGCTCGGCGGCACCATCGGCACCGCTCCCCTCGGCCAGCTGCGCGGTGTGCAGGGCCCGGCGGTAGCGGGAGGCTCCCTCGAGCGCGTCCGCGAGCCATCGTTGCCTGCCGTCGCTGAGCCAGGTACCGAACGCGGTGGCGGTGGCGGTGCGCGGGTCGTCAGCGACGAGCACCTCGGCGATCTGCGTCCGGGTCGGCTTGGACGGGTCGGAGATCCCCATCAGGACACGCAGGAGAAGCGCTACGCCCACACCCGCGACAGCGGACGCGATCACCTGCTGGTGGTCGGCGCCCCCGATCGGCGCGTAGCCGTAGCCGAAGACCGTGGTCATCCCGAGCCCCATCCCGGCGTTGCCGAAACGTGGGCCGAGCAGAGGAAGCAGTGCGGCCACGAAGGTGAGCAGCACCACGAGCGCGATCGCGGCGGGTCGTGAGGTCTCGGCCACGAGACGTGGGACCGCCGCGGCGAAGACGAGCAGCGGGCCCATCACCGCCGTCATGCGGAGGTCGGCTCGTAGCGGGCCGCCCATGAACACCACCAGCGAGAACATGCCCGTCAGGCCGCCGATGATCCCTGCCGCGCCCGCTCCCCAGGCATCGGCAAGCAGCACCGAGGGGAGGACCACGATGGTCATCAGCACGATCAGCATCGGGCTGCCCCGGGGACGCTCGGGAGCCGCGGTGTCGCCAGAGGTCTCCCCGGGGCTTTCGCGGAGATCGGAGCGCGCGTCCATGACTCGACGGTAGGCCCGAAGCACGGAAGCCGCCAGAAGTCGCGTTTCCCCGGGCCGGCGCCTCGCCGTCCGCCGTGTCCCGGCGAGGCCGTTCCCGCACCGGCTCACAGGTAACCTTGGCCGCGTGGAACTGATCCGTAAGGGCAAGGTTCGCGAGGTCTACGCGGACGGCGACGATGTGATCCTGGTGGCCTCCGACCGGGTGTCGGTGTATGACGTCGTGCTGCCGACGCCCGTCCCCGACAAGGGCGCGATCCTGACCCAGCTGTCGCTGTGGTGGTTCCGGCAGTTCGCCGACCTGGTGCCCAACCACGTGATCAGCGAGGACGTGCCGGACGAGTGGGCCGGGCGCGCGATCCGCTGCCGGCGGCTGGAGATCGTCCCGGTCGAGTGCATCGTCCGCGGGTACCTCGCGGGTGGCGGGCTGGAGAGCTATCGCGCGACGGGCAGCGTGTCCGGGGTGGCCTTCCCGCCCGGCCTGGTCGAGGCCGACCGCCTTCCGCAGCCCGTCTTCACGCCCTCGACCAAGGCCGACGAGGGCCACGACGAGTACATCTCCGTGGAGGAGATCGCGAAGGACCTGGGCGACGAGACCACCGCACGCCTGCGGGACCTGTCACTGACGATCTACGAGCGCGGCGCCGAGATCGCGCGCGAGCGCGGCGTGCTGATCGCCGACACCAAGTTCGAGTTCGGCTTCGACCCCGACGGCGTGCTGACCCTGGCCGACGAGGTGCTCACCCCGGACTCCTCGCGTTTCTGGAAGGCGAGCGAGTACGAGCCCGGCCGCGGACAGTGGTCCTACGACAAGCAGTTCGTACGCGACTGGTCGTCGTCCCTGACCGGCTGGGACCGCACCTATCCGGGTCCGGAGATTCCCGCCGACGTCGTCCGTGAGACCCGCGCCCGTTACGTGGAGATCTACGAGCAGCTGACGGGCGGCCGCTGGACCTGACGTCGGTGTCGGCGTCGACTGTCAGTGGCCCCCGCTAGCGTGCTCGGCGTGAGCACCACCACATCTGCGTACCAGGCCACGTTCGAGGAGCTCGGCACCCCGCTGCGGGACGTGACGTTCGTGGTGGTCGACCTGGAGACCACCGGCACCAACGCCAAGGACGGCGGCATCACCGAGATCGGTGCGGTGAAGGTGCGCGGCGGCGAGGTGCTGGGCGAGTTCCAGTCGCTGGTGAACCCGGGCCAGCCCGTGCCTGCTTTCATCGCGCGGCTGACCGGCATCACCAATGCCATGGTCGCCACCGCGCCCGACATCGCGCTGGTGCTGCCGAGCTTCCTGGAGTTCGCCCGCGACACGGTGCTGGTGGCGCACAACGCGCCGTTCGACGTCGGCTTCCTCAAGACCGTGTGCGCGCGCCTGGACTACGAGTGGCCCGGGTTCCCCGTCGTGGACACCGTGCCCCTGGCGCGGCGCCTGGTCACGCGGGACGAGGCGCCCAACCACAAGCTGTCCACGCTGGCCAACCTGTTCCACGCCAGCGTCTCCCCCGACCACCGCGCCCTCGCCGACGCCCGCGCCACCGTCGACGTGCTGCACGCCCTCTTCGAGCGGCTCGCGCCGATGGGCATCACGCACCTCGAGGACCTGGCCACCGCGGCGGACCCGGTGCCGCCCGAGGTACGCCGCAAGCGCCACCTGGCAGACGGCCTGCCCGACTCCCCCGGCGTCTACCTGTTCCGTGGGCCGGGCGACGAGGTGCTGTACGTCGGCACGTCCGTGAACATCCGCAAACGGGTGCGCTCCTACTTCACCGCTGCCGAGAAGCGGAAGCGGATCACGGAGATGGTGCGTATCGCCGAGCGGGTCACCCCTGTCGAGTGCGCCACGCCGCTGGAGGCGCAGGTGCGCGAGCTGAGGCTCATCACGGAGCATGCCCCGCGCTACAACCGCCGGTCCAAGTTCCCCGAACGGCACTCCTGGGTGCGCCTCACCGACGAGGCCTACCCGCGACTCTCGGTCGTGGGCGCCGTGGTGGCGGGCGCCGCGCACATCGGCCCCTTCGGGTCGAGGCGCACCGCCCAGGAGGCGGTGCACGCCCTGCACGACGCCCTGAACCTGCGCCAGTGCACCGCGCGCATCCCCCTGGTGTCCCGGACGCCCGGCAGCCCGTGCGCCCTGGCCGGGATGGGCCGCTGCTCCGCGCCGTGCGTGGCGACGGAGGCCCCCGACACGTCGTACGAGCAGGTGGCCGACGCCGCACGGGACGCCCTGCTCGGTGACCCCGCCCCCGTGGTGCGTGCGCTCTCCGACCGGATCGCGACGCTCGCCCAGCAGGAGCGCTACGAGGAGGCCGGCGAGGTCACGCGGCGGCTGCGCGCCTTCGTCTCGGGTGCCCACCGGGCGCAGCGGCACGCCCCCCTGGCCCGCTGCGCCGAGCTCGTGGCGGCACGGCCCTCCGGTATCGGCGACGCCCCCGGCAAGCCCGGCGGCTGGGAGATCGTGGTGATCAAGCACGGCCGACTCGCCGCCACGGACCTTTCCGCGCCCGGTGCGAACCCGCTGCCCCTCGTCGACGCCCTACGCACCACCGCGGAGCACGTCGAGCCGCCAGTGGCCCCGGCGACCGCGGCGCACCCGGAGGAGACCGACCTGCTGCTCGCCTGGCTCGACTCCCCCGGCGTGCGCCTGGTCCACGTCAGCGACACCTGGGCCTGCCCCGTGCGGGCAGCCGGCGCGCACGCCGACCTGACGTGGGCGTCGGACCGCGTGCGCACCGAGATCGGCGGTGCCCCCGAGAACCCCGGCAGCACGGCCGGCCAGGTTCTCGACAGCGCACCCGGGCCCGGGGCCGGCCCGGCACCCGAGAATCCCCTGCACGTGGATACGATGACGGCATGCTGACCGCGATCGTCCTCATCGACGCCGAGACGTCCCGCATCCCCGAGGTCGCGCAGGAGGTCGCGAACATCGACGGAGTGAGCGAAGTCTTCTCCGTGACCGGCAAGACCGACCTCGTCGCCATCGTGCGCGTGCCCGAGCACGAGCAGCTCGCCGGCGTCGTGTCCGACGCGGTGAACAAGGTGCCCGGCGTGCAGAACACCGAGACCCTCATCGCCTTCCGCGCGTTCTCGAAGGCGGATCTGGAGCAGGCGTTCGCCCTGGGGCTCGACGACTGAGCCGGAGGTGCAGCGCAGGGTGCGGGCCGAGGAACGAGGCACACGCCCGGAGCGGAACCGCAGGCTCAGTCGTCACTCTTCCCGACGGCGGCCCGCGGCGCCGTCGGCTCCGCTGCCTCCACTGCGTCGTGGTCCCCGTGGGAGTGCGCGGCTGCCACCTCGGCGGGCGTGACCGGCTCCACGCGGTCCTCGTAGAAGAACTGGGACACCCGCTGCCAGCGGCGG
>Ga0233375_1000300_pt1 | contig 28007 bp, 26 predicted proteins | sample ElkDunMinimDraft_10_FD_191539 | JGI IMG/M metagenome (GOLD analysis project Ga0233375, IMG submission 191539) | Fecal eukaryotic communites from dung pellets of Tule Elk in California, USA - Elk Dung E16 | ecosystem: Host-associated > Mammals > Digestive system > Large intestine > Fecal | place... | reverse complement strand
CTTTCGCGGCCTGAGGCCACCCGGTAGGCGGCGCGTCCGGCACCGGCACCCGACCGCCGCGCCGAACGCTGGATTCGACATCATCGCAACGACGGCGGCGCCGGGGTGGTTGTCCCACCCCCGGCGCCGCCGTCGTTGCAGTTGCTTCGCTCAGTCGCGCCGGGCGTACTCGCCGCCGCCGACGCCACCCCCGGCGCCGCCATCGCCGCCATCGTCGTCGGACGGTTCCGGCGTGGGCGTCGGCTCCCCGGTCGGAGTCGGCTCCACCTCCTGCACCTTCGGCAGGAAGATGGTGATCGTCGAGTCGATGTTTTCCGAGGTGGAGGCGGCCGGGGTCTGTCGCACCACCCGCGGCACCTCGCCGGCCGGGAGCGGCGCTCCCGCCGTCTTGACCTGCACGTTCTTGAAGCCGGCGCTGCTCAGCGCGTTACGGGCCTGCTCCTCGGTCATCCCCTCCACGCCGGGAACCGGGCGGATCTTGCCGTTGGAGTAGTAGACCTTGACCTTGTCACCCTTGGCGACGGCCTCGCCGGAGGGAGGGTCGAGCTTCAGCACGGTGCCGCGCGGCTCGGCGCTGTCCTGCGGCACCTCGTCCGCCTCGAGGCCGACCTGGGTGAGGGCGAATCGGGCCGTCTCGATCGACTGGCCGACGAGCTTGTCCGGCACGTCAACGGTCTCCGGTCCGCCGCAGACCGTCAGCTTCACCGTCGTCGTGGCGGGGTCCACCTCGCCGGAGTCCGGCTCCTGCTGGGTGACGTTGCCCTTCTGGCAGGAACCGAACTCCTTGGGAGTGAACTCGTGTTTCAGGTTGCTGGCCGTCAACCTGTCCACCGCGGCCTGTTCGGACTGGTTCACCACGTTCGGCACGGCGACGAGTTTCGTCTTGTCGTCGTCGTTGCCGGTGAGCAGGAGCCCGGCGATCAGCGCGATCACCGCGAAGACGGCGAGCCCGCTGAGCAGCGCCACCAGCCACGGCTTGCGGTTGCCCCCCTGGTCGGCGGTGGCCGCCGGCACCACCCGGGTCGCGGTGCCGTCGCCGCGCGGCGGGATGCCCCCGCCGGCCGCCGACAGCGCCATCGTCTCGTCGGCGCGCATCACCGGGGTCGCCATGACCGGCCGGCCGGAGACGGCACGCAGCAGGTCGGCCCGCATCTCGCCGGCGCTCTGGTAGCGGTTCAGGGGATTCTTCGACAGCGCCTTGAGCACGATGGCGTCGAGCTCGGCGGTGACGTCCGGGTTGATGTCGCTCGGCGTCGGCGGCGCCTCCCGCACATGCTGGTACGCCACACTGACCGGGCTGTCCCCGACGAACGGCGGATGTCCGCAGACCAGCTCGAAGAGCACGCAGCCGGCGGCGTAGACGTCCGAGCGGGCGTCCACCGCCTCACCGCGGGCCTGCTCCGGGGAGAGGTACTGCGCGGTGCCGATCACGGCGCTGGTCTGGGTCATGCTGGTGACGCCGCTGGCGAGCGCCCGCGCGATGCCGAAGTCCATCACCTTGACCTGGCCGGTCTGGGTGAGCATGACATTGCCGGGCTTGATGTCGCGGTGGATGATGCTGTGCCGGTGGCTGAACTCCAGCGCCGCGCACATGTCGGCGGTGATCTCCATCGCCCGGCGCGGCTGGAGGCGTCCCTCCGCCGTCAGCACCTCCTTGAGGGTGCGGCCGTTGACGAACTCCATGACGATGAAGGGCAGCGTCTCACCGGTCGGGGCGATCTCCTCGCCGGTGTCGTAGACGGCGACGATCGCCGGGTGGTTCAGGGAGGCGGCGTTCTGCGCCTCGCGCCGGAACCGCATCTGGAACGTGTCGTCCCGGGCAAGGTCGGTGCGGAGCATCTTGATCGCGACATCACGGCCAAGGCGCAGGTCGCGACCGCGATGCACCTCGGCCATGCCGCCGTAACCGAGCAGCTCGCCGACCTGATACCTGCCACCGAGCAGGCGGGCCTGCGCCGTCATCGCGTCTGTCGTCCTTCGCTCGTCTGGTCGCCCCGGGCCGAGGCATCCAGTTCCATCAGACCGTACGGCTCCACCGGCGCATCATTCCACCCGCCGTCCACTCCCACCGACCCGGCGACCGCAGGGCGGGACATGGCGGCGGTCGTCTCGTCGGAGAAGTAGAGCCACATCGAGCAGACCACGAGCACCGCGAGTACGACCAGCAGGGTGACCACCAGCGGGTGGTTCGCCGTACGGGCCGGCGTCGGGGTGGCCGTGGGGTAGCCGAAGCCCGGCACCGGCCGCGCGGGCGGCACGGGTGCGGCGCCCCGCAGCGGTTCCGCAGGGCGGGCCGGCATCGGGGCCGGCTGCCGGGACTGCGGATGGGCCGGCCAGGCGTTCATCGGCTGCTGCGGCAGGGCCGCGGGTGGGCGTACCGGGATCGCGGCCGGCGGCGGCACGGGCCGGGCCCGGCCGGGGGCCGGCTGCGGCGGCACGGGCGGGGCCGGCGAGACCGGTCCGGCGGTACGGGGAGCGGGCCGCCCCTGTCCGGCGGCGGCCGCCGCGGCGGCCTGGCGCGCCACCGCGGCGAGCGCGTTGGCGCTCGGCCAGCGTGCCGCCGGGTCCTTGGCCAGGGCGCGCTCGACGATCATCCGTACCTGCGGCGGGATGTCTCCCGGCAGCGGACGCGGGTGGTCGCGCACGTGCTTCATCGCGATCTCCAGCGGATTGTCGCCGTCGAAGGGACGGCGGCCGGAGAGGCACTGGTAGGCGACGACCCCGAGGGCGTAGATGTCCGATGCCGGGCTCGCGGTCGCGCCGGATGCCTGCTCCGGCGAGATGTACGAGGCGGTGCCGAGCACCGAACCGGCCGCGGTCAGCTGCGCGGCCATCTCCGAGCGGGCGATGCCGAAGTCGGTGAGGACAAGGGTGCCGTTCGGCCGGACCAGCAGGTTGCCGGGCTTGACGTCGCGGTGCACCACGCCCTTGTCGTGGGCCGCCTGCAGCGCGTCGGCGGCCTGCGCGATCAGTGCCATCGTCCGGGCCGGGGTGAGCCGCGCCACCCGCGACAGGGTACGGGAGAGCGCGTCGCCCTCGACGTACTCCATCACCAGGAAGGCGATGTTCTGGTCGCTGCCGAAGTCGTAGACGTCGACCACACCCGGGTGGTTGATGGTCGCCATGGTCCGGGCCTCGTGGCGGAAGCGCTCGGCGAAGCCCGGCTCGTCCATCAGGGCCGGAAGCAGGCTCTTGACGGCCACGGTGCGGCCGAGCACCTGGTCGGTGCCGCGCCAGACATCACCCATGCCGCCGCCGGCGATCCGCTCGTCGAGGCGGTAACGGTTGCCGAGTTCCACGCCGGCGCTCAGCATCAGCGCCCTCCGGAGTCGTTGATGACCGCGCGCATGATCTGACCGGCGATCCGGGTGGCCTCGCCACTGCCCCCGTCGCCGGACTCCTCCAGCACCACGCAGACCGCGGAGATCGGCTTGCCGTCCTTCATCACGAAGCCGATGAACCAGCCGTGTTCCTTGGCCCCGGCTGCGTGCTCGGCGGTGCCGGTCTTGCCGCCGACGGTGTAGCCGGAGATGCGGGCGTTGGTCCCGGTGCCGTTCTGCACCACACTGACCATCATCTCCTGCAGGTCCGAGGCGACCGCTGGGCTGACCGAGCGGCGCAGCTCCTGGTCCTTGGCCTGGTAGTAGCTGGTGGTGCGGTCCGAGCCGAGGATCTGGTCGACCAGGTACGGCCGCATCTGGCTGCCGCCGTTGGCGACCGCGGCGGCGATCATCGCGCCCTCCAGCGGCGTCATGCGGACCTCGTTCTGCCCGATGGAGGACTGGGCGAGAGCTGCCGGGTCGGCGCTGCCGTCGGGGTTCTGGATGTCACCGGTCCGGCTCGGCGCCACCGGCAGACCACCGTCGCCGAGCCGGCCGACAGTCAGGTCCTCCTGGCCGAAACCGAACTTGGCCGCCGTCTCCTTGACCTTGTCCGCGCCGAGTTCGACGCCGAGCCGGGCGAAGCCGGTGTTGCAGGACTGGGTCAGCGCCGAGTTGAGCGTGACCTGGGACTGCGGGCAGATCGAGGGGTGGGCGTTGGTGATCGGCGTACCGGAGGTGGGCGCGGTGTAGCTGGGACCGGCCGGGATGCGGGTGTCGGGGGTGATCCCCTCCTCCAGCGCCGCGGCGGCGACGACAACCTTGAAGGTCGAGCCGGGCGGGAGGACCTCGGCGGTGGCCCGGTTGCTCAGCGGGCTGTTGCGGGCGCCGAGCAGCTTGTCGTACTCCGCCTGGGCGGCTCTGGTGTTGTGATCGGCCAGCGGGTTCGGGTCGAAGCTGGGGAACGAGACCATCGCCTGCACGGCGCCGGTACGCGGGTCGAGCGCGACCGCGGCCCCCCGCGACGAGCCGACGTTGTTCTCCCGCAGCTGGTTGTAGGCGGCCGCCTGCGCCTTGGGCGACAAGGTCAGCAGCACGTTCGCACCGGCGGTCTGGTCGCCGGTGAACATGTCCAGCAGCCGGTCGCCGAAGAGCTGGTCGCTGCTGCCGCTGAGGAAGGCGTCCTCGCTGGCCTCGATGCCGGTCTGGCCCAGGTTGACCGGCTTGTAGCCGAGCACGTGGGCGTAGAGCGGCCCCGAGGGGTAGGTGCGCAGGTACTTCAGGTGGCCGTCGGTGGCGCGGCTGCTGGCGATGGCCTTCCCGCCGACCTCGATGTTGCCGCGCTGCCGCTCGTACTCGGCGACCTGGACCCGGCCGTTGTACGGGCTGGCGCTGTACTCGCTGCCCTTGTACGCCTGGACGTAGTTGAGGTTGGCGAAGAGCAGCCCGAAGAGGACCATGATGACGACGCCGACCCGGCGCAGGGGTGCGTTCACGTGCGGATCACCTCCGTGGGAGCGCCGTGCAGCTGGTCGGGCTTGCCGCCGGTGGTGGGGCGCACCGGGCCGCCGCCGGTGACGGGGCGGCGGGCGGCGTCGGAGATCCGCAGCAGCAGCGCGATCAGCAGCAGGTTCGCCATCAGCGACGAACCACCGGCGGAGAGGAACGGGGTGGTCTGTCCGGTCAGCGGGATGAGCCCGGTGACCCCGCCGATGATCACGAAGACCTGCAGCGCCAGGGTGAAGGCGAGGCCGCCGGCGAGGAGCTTGCCGAAGGAGTCGCGCACGCCGAGCCCGGCCCGCAGGCCGCGCTGGGAGATCAGCAGGTAGAGCATCAGCAGAGCGGTCAGCCCGAAGAGGCCGATCTCCTCGCCGATGCCGGCGAAGATGAAGTCGTTGTGCACCTCGGGGATCTGCAGCGGCTCACCACCGCCCGGGCCGGCGCCGAAGAGGCCGCCGCTGCCGAGGCCGAGCAGCCCCTGCACGGGCTGGTAACCCTTGTCGAAGGGGTCCTGGAACGGGTCCAGCCAGATGTCGGCGCGCTGGCGGAAGTTGTAGAACGGGCCGCCGATGGTGCCACCGAGGAAGTACGCGAGGTACGCCCCGCCGAAGAAGAGGACCAGGCCGATCAGCAGCCAGCTGACCCGTTCGGTGGCGATGTAGAGCGTCACCACGAACATGCCGAAGTAGAGCAGCGAGGTGCCGAGGTCCTTCTCGAAGACCAGCAGCAGCAGGCTGATCGCCCAGACCACCAGCACCGGGCCGAGGTCGCGTCCGCGCGGGAAGTCGATGCCGAGCACCCGGCGGCTGGCCAGCGAGAGCACCTCGCGCTTGCGCACCAGGTAGTAGGCGAAGAAGGCCAGCAGCGCCAGCTTGGCGAACTCGCCCGGCTGGATGCTGAAGGAGCCGATCCGGATCCAGAGTCGCGCCCCGTTGACCTCGGAGATGCTCCTGGGCAGCACCGCGGGAAGCATCACCAGCACGACACCGGCCAGGCCGAGGGTGTAGGCGTACTTCGAGATCGAGCGGTGGTCGCGGACGATGAAGAGCAACGCCACGGCGAGCACCACCGCGATGAGGGTCCAGGCGAGCTGCCGGCCGCCGGTGCCGGCGAAGATCGCCAGGTGCTCCCGGTCTGCGGCGTCGGCCCGGGCCAGGTCCAGCCGGCGCAGGAATCCGACGCCGATGCCGTTGAGCAGTGCGACCGCGGGGATGAGCACCGGATCGGCGAAGGGCGCCAGGAACCGGACGGCCACGTGCAGGCCGAGGTAGACCAGGGTCAGCACGGCGGCCGGGACCCAGAAGTCGGCGGTGATCGAGCCGAACTGGTTCGCCTCCACGGTCGCGCCGTACAGGGCGACGAGCACCATGGCCAGCAGCAGCAGCCAGAGCTCGGAGTTGCGCCGGGACCGGGCCAGACGGGTCGCACCGGCGTCGCCCGCGGTGGCGGGCGGCGCCGGTGATCCGGTCTGAGCGGTCATGATCGTGTCCTCGGGTCCTTGTCGCTCACTGCGGCGACCGGCAGTCCGCCGGATCGACCGGGTCGGGCTCGACGGGGAAACCGTCGTCGCCGGGGGTCGGAGTGACCGGGCTGCCGGAGGCGCTCCCGTTCGGCGCCGGCGTCGCGCTCGCCACCGGGAGGGGGCAGAGCGGCTTGAGGTTCGGGTTGCCCGGATAGTCGTTCGTCAGCTCGGCCAGCCGGCGCTCGGCGTCGGTGGCGTCACCGGCCTGGATGCCGACCTTGATTTTCTCCTGGGCGGCGGCGGTCAGGTCGTCGAGGTCGATCTCGCTGACGCTGTGCACGGTGGCGAGCTCGAAACCGGCGATCTCGCCCCGCACGCCCTGGAAGACGGCGAGCTTGCCGTCGGCGTTGACGCCGACGTAGTACTGCCGCTGCAGGTACTCCCAGCCACCCCAGACTCCACCGCCGAGCAGCGCGGCGACCAGCACCAGCAGCAGCGCCGTACGCAGCGGGCGCCGCCGCGGGCGGTCGTCGTCGCGTGCGGCCGACGGCTCCTCCTCGGGGCTGGCCGGTCGGGGCGTCTGCAGCGCCGAGGCGCGGGCCGCCGGGGTGGAGACGTCGGCGGAGGTGGCCATTCCCCGGTCCCGGGCGGCGGCGCCGCCCACGATCGGTGCGGCCTCGACGATGTCCTGGTCGGTGGCGTCGGCGATGACGACGGTGATGTTGTCCGGCCCACCGCCGCGCAGCGCCAGCTGCACCAGCCGCTCCACGCACTTCTGCGGGTCGGTGTACTCCCGCAGGGTGTCGCCGATGGTCTCGGCGCTGACCACCGAGGAGAGCCCGTCGCTGCAGATCAGGTAACGGTCGCCGGCGCGGACCTGGCGCACCGAGTACTCCGGGTCGACCTCACGGCCGTCCAGGGCCCGGGTGAGCAGCGAGCGCTGGGGGTGGCTGCTCGCCTCCTCCAGACTGATGCGGCCCTCGTCGACCAGCATCTGGACGTACGTGTCGTCCTTGGTGATCTGGTTGAACTCACCGTCGCGCAGCAGGTACGCCCGGGAGTCCCCGATGTGCACCATGCCGATCTTGCTACCGGAGAAGAGAGTCGCGGTCAGGGTGGTGCCCATCCCCTCGAGCTGAGGGTTGGCCTCCACCGTCTCACGCAACTGCTGGATGGCGGTCTCCACGGCGGAGCGCAGTGCGTCGACGAGCGCGTCCCCGGGGACGTCCTCGTCGAGGGGCGCCATGGCACCGATGACGATGTTGCTGGCGACGTCACCGGCGGCCATGCCGCCCATGCCGTCGGCAACGGCGAGCAGCCGCGGTCCGGCGTAGACGGAATCCTGGTTTCCGTCGCGGATCAGACCGCGGTCACTGTGGGCCGCGTAGCGCAGGGTCAGATTCATGGCCGTAATTCGAGGGAGGTGCGCCCGATGCGGATCGGTACGCCAAGGGGGACGGGGGTCGGTCCGGTGACCTTAGCGCGATCCAGATAGGTCCCGTTAGTCGAGCCGAGGTCCTCCACGAACCACTGTCCCTGCCGGGGCACCAACCGGGCGTGCCGCGCGGAGGCATAGTCGTCGGTGATGACCAGGGTGGAGTCCTCCGCGCGTCCGATGGTTATCTGATTCTCGCCGAGGGTTATCCGGGTGCCGGCCAATTGTCCGGCGGTCACCACCAGCTGCCGGGCGGCGCGGCCGCGCTTGACCTTCGCCGGCGTCCCCGCCGTCTGCCCCGTCGACGCGCCGACCCCACGCGGCGCCGCGACCAGCCGGCCCGAGCGCGCCCCGGCGAACAGGTCGCGACGGATGACTCCGACCACGGTGAACACGAAGATCCACAGCAGGATGATGAACCCGAACCGGGCTACCGGGATGACGAAGGCCGGCAACGAATCAGCCGTCCACGCGGAAGGTCAGGGTGGTCGTCCCCAGCTGGATCATGTCGCCGGGATTGAGGGCGACCGCCGAGACCCGCTGGCCGTTGACCATCGTGCCGTTGGTCGAGCCGAGGTCGGTGAGGACCACCTGACCACCGTCGAAGTCGAGGCGGGCGTGCCGGCGGGAGATCCCCACGTCGGGCAGGCGCAGGGTGGCCTGGTCGCCGCGACCGATGATCGTCGAGCCCATCTGCAACGGGTAGTTGCGCCCGTCGCCGGAGACCAGGCGGATGTTGCGGCCACCGCCGTGTCCCGGGGGCGGACCGTACCCGCCGCCCTGGTCGTAGGCGGGGTACGCGGGCGGACCGGCGTCGAAGCCGGGGCCACCGGAGACCGGCGCCACGTCGCTGCCGGTGTAGACCTCGGCCGTCACCCGGAACATCCCGGTGTCCAGCCCTTCGCCGCGCTCGATCTCGACGATCACGTCGCCGTAGACCGTCCAGGCCTGCTCGCCGATGAACTCCGCCTGCGACTGGGCCAGCTCCTGGGCCAGTGCGGCGGCGTACGGCGCCAGCCGGCTGTGATCGTATGGCGAGAGATCGATCACGTAACGGTTCGGCACGAGAGTACGGCCACCGGCCAGGATGGCCTTGTGCGCCTCCGCCTCCCGCTGCATTGCATTGAGGATCTCCACGGGGTGTACGACACCCTTGAAGACCTTGGCAAAGGCCCCCTCAACCAGGCCTTCCAGACGCTTCTCGAAGCGTTGCAGCACGCTCACCGGCTCCTCCTCGGTCCGAGGACATGATGGTATCCGGACTCGGCCCACCCAGCTCACATGCCGCTCGGCAGCATGTCGGTGGCCCGCTCGGACGGGCCCTGTACGTCGTGCTAGTCTTCCATCCGCCGCAAACGCCAGCCGGATGCGGTAGGCGAGGTGTGACCAGCACAGACCCTGGACCGGATCAGATCAGACCCGGTAAAAGGGGTCGACGCAGGCCAGACCTCACCTGAGTAACACGACTCGCAACAAAAGTAACCTGCGTCGCACCCGTTCGAATGAACGGCACGGGGCAGACTACAGTGTGACGAGTCGAGCCACGGGGAAGTGGCGGAATGGCAGACGCGCACGGTTCAGGTCCGTGTGCCCGAAAGGGCGTGGGGGTTCAACTCCCCCCTTCCCCACCAGCAGAAAGGGCCCCGCGTTCACGCGGGGCCCTTCTTCGTCGTAGGGCACCCATGCGGGCGCGTTATGCTCCGGTTGATTCCTGCCCCGCCGAAGATCCCTTCAGGAGTACGAGTGGCTGTCGCGTTGGTGACCGGTTCCGGCGGTCTGATCGGCTCGGAGGCGGCCCGGCACTTCGCCGCCCTCGGTCTTGATGTGGTCGGCCTCGACAACGACATGCGTCAGGAGTTCTTCGGCGCGGAGGCCTCCACGGCGTGGAACGTCAAGCGGCTGACCGAGCAGCTCGGTGCGGCGTACACCCATCACGCGGTGGACATCCGTGACCGGGACGCGGTCGCGCAGATCTTCCGCCGGTACGGCAGGGAGATCGCGGTGGTGATCCACACCGCGGCGCAGCCGTCCCACGACTGGGCGGTGCGGGATCCCTTCACCGACTTCGACGTCAACGCCGTCGGCACGCTGAACCTGCTGCAGAACGTCCGTGAGCACTGCATCGAGGCGCCCTTCATCCACTGCTCCACCAACAAGGTCTACGGCGACCGGCCGAACAGCCTGCCGCTGGTGGAGCTGGAGACCCGCTGGGAGCTCGAGCCGGACCACCCGTACTACAACGGGATCAAGGAGGACATGTCGATCGACGCCTGCCTGCACTCGGTCTTCGGCGCCTCCAAGGTCGCCGCGGACGTCATGGTGCAGGAGTACGGCCGCTACTTCGGCATGAAGACCGCCTGTTTCCGGGGCGGCACCCTCACCGGTCCGGCGCACTCCGCCACCGAGCTGCACGGCTTCCTCGGTTACGTGATGCGCTGCAACATGGAGCGGCGTACCTACAAGATCTTCGGTTACAAGGGCAAGATGGTGCGGGACGCCATCCACAGCTCGGACGTGGTCGCCGCCTTCGAGGCGTTCTTCCGCAACCCGCGCTCGGCTGCCGTCTACAACCTGGGCGGTGGCCGGCACTCCAACACCTCGCACCTGGAGGTGTTCACGCTGGCCGAGCAGATCACCGGCCGCGAGATGATCACCGAGTACCACGACGCCAACCGGATCGGGGACCACCAGTGGTGGATCGGATCGAACGAGGCATTCCAGACGGACTACCCGGACTGGAAGCAGGTCTACGACGTCCCGATGATCCTGCAGGAGATCTACGAGGCGAACGTGGACAGGTGGGTAGCGCAGGCATGACGACCCATCGGGGCAACGTGCTCGGTGTCTACGTCGACGCCGTCGACTACGCCCAGGCGACCGATCAGGTGGTGGCCGCCGGCCGCGACCGCCGGCCGCTGGCGCTCACCGCGCTGGCCGTGCACGGCGTGATGACCGGCGTGCTGGACCCGCCGCACAACGCCCGGCTCAACTCCTTCGACCTGGTCACCCCGGACGGGCAGCCGGTGCGCTGGGCACTGAACCTGCTGCACCGGTTCGGCCTCACCGACCGGGTCTACGGCCCGCAGCTGACGCTGCACGTGCTGGCCCGCTTCGCCGACGAAGGGCTGCCGGTCTACCTCTACGGCTCGACTGACGAGACGCTGGCGAAGCTGATCCCGGCGCTGGAGCAGATGTTCCCGGCGCTGAAGATCGCCGGCTCGGAGCCGTCGAAGTTCCGCACCGCCCGTCCCGGCGAGGACGCCGAGATCGCCGAGCGGATCCGCGCCTCCGGCGCCCGGCTGGTCCTGGTCGGCCTCGGCTGCCCCCGCCAGGAGGTCTTCACCTACGCCATGCGGCCCCTGCTCGACATGCCGCTGATGGCCGTCGGCGCGGCCTTCGACTACCACGCCGGGCTGCTGCGCAAGCCGCCGCCGTGGATGCAGCGGGCCGGACTGGAGTGGTTCTGGCGCCTGGGCCTGGAGCCCGGGCGGCTCTGGCGGCGCTACGTGCTGCTCAACCCGGCGTACCTGGCCCGGCTGGCGGCGCAGAAGACCGGCCTGTGGAAGGCGACGCCGCCGGCAGCGGCGACCGAGCCGGTGGCGACCTTCCCGGTCTGAGGCCGGGCACCGGTCGGCACGTCGGCGCCGGAGCGTCGGCTCTCCCGGCGTCGGTGAGCAAGCCACGGACACCAACGGCCCTCCCGGCCGCTCGACCTGACGGTCGGGCGTACGGGAGGGCCGCTGTCTTTCACCCCCAAAACCCCTTCACGGTCCGCATGGGCGCGGGCCGGGGTCTGGCCTGCCGGCGCCTAGAGGTTCAGGCTCCAGGAGTTGATGTAGCCGGTGTCACCGGCGTACGCGTCGCGCACCTGCAGGCGCCAGGTGCCGTTCGCCGCCTCGGAGGAGAGGTTGACGGTGTAGGTGGTGTTGACGTTGTCGGCGCTGTCGCTGCCGCTGCTGTTCTTCAGCCGGTAGGTCGAGCCGTCCGGCGCGATCAGGTCGATGACCAGGTCGCCGCGGTAGGTGTGGACGATGTTGACCGGCACGGTCGAGGCCGACGAGGCGTTACGGCCGCAGCCGCTGATCACGATCGAGCTGGTGACGGTGGCCCGGTCGGGGATGTTCACGTCGGTGCCGTTGGTGCCGGAGCAGCTGCCGCCGCCGGAGCCGGTGACGGTCAGCGTGTAGGTCGCGGTCTTGACGCCGGAGGCACCGGTGCCGGTGACCGTGATCGAGTAGGTGCCGGGAGCGGTCGCCGCCGAGGTGCTGATGGTCAGCGTCGACGAGGCGCCGGAGGTGACGCTCGACGGGCTGAACGTGGCGGTCGCGCCGCTGGGCAGTCCGCTGGCGCTGAGGTTGACCGTCTGGGCCGTACCGCTGGTGGTCGTGGTGTTGACCGTCGCCGTCACCGAGCCGCCGGGGGCGGTGGAGCCGGCGGTCGGGGTGACCGCCACCGAGAAGTCGTTGACCGGCGTGCCGCCGTTGACGACGTAGAGGAGCTTGTTCGGCGAGCCGGTGCCCGGGCTGGTGACCGCGTTGCTGGTCGCGTTGTTGACCAGGTAGTCGCGGATCTGCGCCGGAGTCCAGGTCGGGTTGGCCTGGGCCACGAGCGCGGCGGCGCCGGCGACGTGCGGTGCGGCCATCGAGGTGCCGCTGATGGTGTTGGTGGCCGTGGTGCTGGTGTACCAGGCCGAGGTGATCGAGGTGCCCGGGGCGAAGATGTCCAGGCAGGTGCCGAAGTTGGAGTAGGAGGCGCGGGCGTCGGTGTTGGTGGTGGCGCCGACGGTGATCGCGGCCGCGGTACGTGCCGGCGAGTAGTTGCAGGCGTTGGCGTTGGAGTTGCCGGCCGCGATGGCGTAGGTGACGCCGGAGGCGATGGAGGCGGCGACCGCGTTGTCGAGGGCGGTGTTCGCGCCGCCGCCGAGGCTCATGTTCGCCACCGCGGGCTTGACCGCGTTGGTGGTGACCCACTCGACGCCGCTGATGACACCGGCGTTGGTGCCGCTGCCGGCGCAGTCGAGCACGCGGACGCCGACGATCCGGGCCTCCTTGGCCACGCCCCACGTGGTGCCGGCGATGGTGCCGGCGACGTGGGTGCCGTGGCCGTTGCAGTCGGTGGCGTTGCTGTCGTTGTCGACGAAGTCGTATCCGCTGGTGGCGCGCCCGCCGAAGTCGCTGTGGGTGTTGAGCACACCGGTGTCGATGACGTACGCCCGGACGCCGGGAGCGGTGTTCGGGTAGGTGTAGGAGTTGTTCAGCGGCAGCGCGCGCTGGTCGATGCGGTCCAGGCCCCAGGTCGGGTTGGTCTGGGTGCCGCTGATGCTCACCTCGTGGTTCTGCTCGACGTACGCCACCGACGGGTCGGCGGCGATCCGGGCGGCGGTCTTGGCGTCGACGCGCGCCTCGAAGCCGCGCAGCGCGGCGGAGTATGTCCGGGCTACCTGCCCGCTGTGCTTCGACGCGAGTTCACGTGCCTTGGTCGGCACCGCGCCCCGCTGCACCGCGGTGTCCTTGAAGACGACGATGTAGCTGCCCTCGACGGCGGTCTCGCCACCGGCGTGCAGGATCGCGCCGGTGGGTTCGGCCGCGAAGGCCGGTGTCGCCGCGGCCGCCATGGTGGCGGCGGCCAGACCGACGAAGAGGAGCCTCTTCATGTGCATGCTCTGCCTCCCTCTCCGGCGAGCTGCGCAGCCGTGTGTCACGACTCGATCACAGCCGCCGTTGCAGTGAGGCTAGACATCGACAAGCGTCGAAGGGGTCATACCGATTCACCCATACCGTCGCGATGATGGAACCCGCGCGGCGGGACGGGGCGTCACCGTACGGTCAGAGCCGTCGCCCGGGCTGGACGTAGAGCAGCTCGAGAATCGACCGGGTCGCCTCGAACCAGCGGTCCAGCCACTCGGCGCCCGGCGGGTTGCCCTTCGGCGGCAGCTCCAGCAGCAGGCCCCGCAGCAGCGGGTGGTCGACCATGGAGACGCTCGACGCCTGCGGCCAGCCGGCGGCCGGCGGGAAGGTCGGCTCGATCAGCGGGTCGGCGTCCAGCGAGGGCAGCGAGACCGGCGGCTCCGCCAGCTCCAGGGCCGGGCCACCCGGCTGGCCGTCGTCCTCGCCCTCCGGCGGCACCTCGGTGAGGACGCTGTCCCGGCGCGAGCCGCGGTACTTGCCGCCGAACCGCTCGGACTTTCCGTTGCCTACGTTCTCCGAACCGATTGTCATGGCGTCTCGCCTACCTCAAATGAGATGCGAACCCTGCACGGGATCGACCGGCTTGTCTGCTTTTCACCCGGTACAACGAGGTGAAGTGCGGCAGGCGACGCCCCCGCCAGCCCGTCCGTCCGCCCGATCCAGCGAACGCGAAAATGCGGCCGTCCGGCCGGCTCACGCCGACGAACGACCGCACCTCTACCGCTGCCCGGCACTTACGCCAGGTCGAACTCGCCGTCCTTGGTGCCGCCGACAAAGGCGTCCCACTCGTCCGGGGTGAAGATGAGCGCCGGGCCGGTCGGGTTCTTGGAGTCGCGCACCGCGACCGCCCCCGACACGAACGCCACCTCCACGCAGTTGTCGCAGTTCGGCCCGCTACGTGAACTCTTGTACCAACCGGCGTTGGTCAGGTCCACACGGAACCCTTTCGTCGAGACTTCCACAACGGCTCCTCTGCCAACTCGGCGATGTATGCAATGGACGCGTCCGGGTGGATGGCCGCTGCGCGAATGTGATCGAAGATGTAGATGTACTTCTGCAACTCGTCGTTCTTCTCCAGGAAGAGCCCGCCGGTGGCGTTCTCCGCGTACACGACGTCGGGATCACCGGCTTCCGGGAAGCTGAGGATGGTGAACGTCCCGTCCATCCCGGCATGCGCGCCGACCTCGAAGGGCAGCACCTGAAGCGTCACGTTCGGCAGCTCCGCCGTCGTGGCGAGGCGTTTCAGCTGGTCACGCATGACCGCTTCGCCGCCCACCGGCCGGCTCACCACCGCCTCATCGAGCACCACCCAGAATTCAATCGGATCGTCCTGGTTCAACAACGACTGGCGCTCCAATCGGACACGCACTCGCTGATCGACCTGTGCGACGGTGAAGTCCGGCCGCGCGGCGCGGATCATCGCCCTGGCGTACTCCTCGGTCTGCAGCAGCCCGGGGACCACCTGCTGCTCGTAGGCGCGAATCGAACCGGCCGCCGCCTCCAGACCGACGTACGCCCCGGTCAGGACCGTGCTGTACGGGTGCCACCAGCCCTTCTGGCGGGCCTCTCGGGCGATCTGCACCAGCTCGTCGCTCTCCGGACCGACCACGTCGTAGATGCGCAGCATGTCGCGGACGTCGCGGGGGGTGGCGCTGGTGTGGCCGGTCTCGATGCGGGACACCTTGGACGCCGAACACTCGAGCTGCTCGGCGACGGTCTCGATGGTGATGCCGGCGTGCTCCCGGCGGCGGCGCAGCTCCGCGCCGAGTCGGCGGCGGCGGATGGTCGGGCTCCGGCGCTCGGTCACCGGGTCACCTCCGGTTCATCGCGCGTGTCTGCTGGTTCCGCCGCTCTTTGCGGCGGCTGATCGGGCTCGGGACGGATCTTTCACGGCGTGAATCCACTTTGCCGGCCGCGACGGCGGAACCGGCGTCCAGTGTGCCCGTTGTACGTGAGGGGCATCAAGGAGCAGCAATGTTCCAACTGGCAAAACGCTACTTGCAACTTGCATGTCGATGGACACTGATGCACGCTGTCCGTATGGCCCAGGTTACCCAGAGTTCCGGCAAGGTGGAGATGCGGGGGCGCGTCACCGAGCGGGCAGGGGCGATCCGGGCCTGCCGCGAGAACCAGATCACGCTGCTTCACCGGGTGACGACCCCGGCGCCGCACGCCGTACGGCTGCGGTGGCGGGAACGGTCCGGTGCAGTGACCGGAGACTGACCAGGGGCACGCCGCCACCGCGGCACTCCTTTGGCCGGCTCCACAACCGAGCAGACGGCGGCCGATCCCGCCGCGCACAGCGAACGATCCAGAACCTCGCGCCGGTTGCCACCGGCCACTTCCCTGAGGAGTCGATGTGCTTCCCCGCTCCGGCGACGTCCTGCACGTGACCCGCGCGGCAAGCGTGCAGTTCGTCAAACCGATCCTCTTCCGCGTCATCCGCCAACTCGACTGGCCCACCTACGACGGCTGGATCTGGCTCGACGGTTACGAACTGAACGCCACCGGCGACGCGGTCAGCCGCCGCTCGGTCTTCGTCCAGTCGGCGGGCCTGCGCACCCTGCGCAACTCCACCGCGCCCCGCCAGCAGACCGTACGGCCGTCCCGGCCCCTGGTCAGGACCCCGGCCCGCGTGGGTTGACCGGCGCCGGCGGCACGCTCGGCCCCTCCGCCCGCGGGCTCGCCGTGGCGCCGGTCGGGCTCGGCGGCGCCGGAGCTGTCGGCTCCGCGGTTGGCGCCGCGGTCGGCTCGGCGGCCACCACCAGGACGATCTCCGTCCCGGTCGGCACCTGCGAGCCGGCCGAGGGCTCGGCCCGCAGCACCGTTCCGGCCGGACGGCCGGACTCCTCCAGCCGTACCCGGTAGCCGAGGCCGGCCTGACTCATCGCCGTCTGCGCCGCACTGACCGGCCAGCCGACCACCGCCGGCACCTGCACCAGGGCGGTCGTGGTCGCCGGAGCGCTCGGGGTGGCCGGGCCCCGCGTCGTGGGGGGAGCGGAGGTCGCCGGAGTCGCACTGCGGGTCGCAGTCGGCGAGACCGGCGCCGGATCCGGCTCGGAGTCGCCGGCCGCGCCGAGGATCAGCCAGAGCCCGGTGCCCAGCGCCGCCAGCAGCACGAGCACGACAACGCCGATCAGGATCGGCATCCACCAGCGCCGCCCTGGCTCGTCCTGCGGATACCAGACCTCTTCGGCCTCCTCGGCCTGCGGCGGCCGGACCTCGGCCCGCCCGGACCAGACAGCGGCCCCACCGGGACCACCCTCCTCGCCGGCGCCGACCGGGGGCATCGCCTGGGTGTCTCCACGATCCACCGGCGGCATCGCCTGCGTTTGATCCCCACCGTCCACCGGCGGCATCGCCTGCGTGCGATCGCCGTCGTCCACGGACGGCATCGCCTGCGTCTGATCCCCACCATCCACCGGCGGCATCGCTTGCGTGCGATCGCCGCCGTCGACGGGCGGCGTGGCCCTGGTTGCGTCGAGGTCGTGCGACGGCGGCAGCGGGCGGGTCTGGTCACCGGCGCCATCGGGCCGTTGCTGCGGTGAGTCCGGGCGGTCGTCCTCCATGGCCTGGTACGTCCTCTCCCTGGGTGGGTCACCCACGACCCGTTCAAACTAGCCACTGTCGTCACCGGCCACCCGCCGAACGTCGATCACACGCCGGGCCTCGAACTCGCGCGCCGTCCCCTTGCGGTTTTCGACGTGACAGCGGCCGTCGATCAGTACCCAGCGGGGCCGCTCACCGCACCTCCCAGGTGTGCACCGGCTCGTTGGTGCGCTGCAGGTCGCGGTAGCGGCGGAGCATGTGGTGCAGCGCGGCGTCGCGGTCCATGCCGTGCAGCCGCTCGGCGGCGCGGACCGTCTCGGTCTGCCAGATCGCCCCGTTGCGGCCGCTGCGGCAGCGCCCTTCGATCACCCCGAGAAGCCGGTCCCGGTCCGCCGGCGCCACCCCGAAAGCGTCCAGCCCGGCCGCCGCGCGGGGCAGCAGCACCTCCAGGACCAGGTCGTTGACGCGTACGTCGCCGAGGTCCGGCCAGTGCAGCACGGCATCCATGCCGCGGCGGGCGGCGAGGTGGAAGTTCTCCTCGGCGTCTCTGAAGCTCAGCCGGCTCCAGATCGGCCGGTCGTCCTCGGCGAGGTCGCGCACCAGCCCGAAGTAGAAGGCGGCGTTGGCGAGCATGTCGACCACTGTCGGTCCGGCCGGCAGGACCCGGTTCTCCACCCGCAGGTGCGGCCGGCCGTTCATCACGTCGTAGACCGGCCGGTTCCAGCGGTAGACGGTGCCGTTGTGCAGCCGCAACTCGGCCAGGTGCGGGACGCCGCCGTTGTGGAGCACCTCGACCGGGTCCTCCTCCTCGCAGATCGGCAGCAGCGGCGGGAAGTAGCGCACGTTCTCCTCGAAGAGGTCGAAGATCGAGGTGATCCAGCGTTCGCCGAACCAGACGCGCGGACGTACGCCCTGGGCTTTGAGCTCGTCGGGGCGGGTGTCGGTCGCCTGCTCGAAGAGGGCGATGCGGGTCTCCGCCCAGAGATGGCGTCCATAGAGGTACGGCGAGTTGGCGCCGATGCCGACCTGGACCGCGGCGATGGCCTGCGAGGCGTTCCAGTAGTTGGCGAAGCTGTCGGGCGCGACCTGGAGGTGGAACTGCACGCTGGTGCAGGCCGCTTCCGGCGCGATGGAGTCGGTGTGGGTCCGCAGCCGCTCGACGCCCTGGATGTCAAGCTCGAGGTCTTCGCCGCGGGCGCCGACGATCTGGTCGTTGAGCACCCGGTAGCGCTCGTTGACCGAGAGGTTTTCCACCACCAGGTGTTGCTCGGTCAGGGTAGGGAGGATGCCGATGAGGACGAGGTCCGCGTCGGACTTGCCGGCCCGGACGTCGGCACGGTCAAGGCTCTCGCGCACATCCCGCTCGTAGTCGGTGAAGCCGTTGCCTTCGATCAGCCGGGGCAGGGCGTTGAGCTCGAGGTTGAACTGGCCGAGCTCGGTCTGAAAGGTGGCGTCGGCGAGTCCGTCGAGGATCTCCCGGTTGCGCATCGCCGGCTCGGCGTCGGCGTCGATGAGGTTGAGTTCGATCTCCAGACCGGTGGTTGGCCGGTCGGCGTCGAAGGTGAACTCGTCCAGCATCAGTGCGAAGACGTCGAGACATCGCCGCACCTTCTGGCGGTATTGGAGGCGATCCTCCCGGGAAAAGGCGCCCTGCGCGACGTCCTGACCCATCTGCCCTCCCGGTGCCAGGCGCCGGGGGACGGTAAGGGTCCGACCACTCAGCGCTATGCGAGCCGTATCCACGGTAAGGGCCCGGGCCGTCCGGAGCCAGAGCGGAACGGTCGGGCCTGCGCTGCTCTTACCCAGCCGAACGCCCCGGCCACCATCGCCGATGGTCGCCGGGGCGGCGAAGAGGCTGCGATCGCCGATCGCCGGGGTTGTCGCCGGTCGAGCTACTGGCGGACACCCTCGCCCTCGATCTCGATGACGATCTTCTTGCCGACCAGGACGCCGCCGGTCTCCAGCGCGACGTTCCAGACCAGACCGAAGTCCTCCCGGTCGATCTCGGCCTTGGCGGAGAAGCCGAAGATGTCCTGCCCGAACGGGCTGCGGCCGACGCCCTCGAACTCGACCTCGAGGTCGACGGGGCGGGTGACGCCGCGGATGGTCAGCTCGCCGCTGAGGATGAACTCGTCACCGTCGTGGGACTTGATGCCGGTGCTGCGGTACTCCATCGTCGGGAACTTCTCGACGTCGAGGAAGTCGCCGCTGCGCAGGTGGCCGTCGCGGTCTTCCTGGCTGGTGTTGATGCTCGCGGTCCCGATGGTCGCGGTGACGCCGGACTGCAGCGGGTCCTCACCGATGGTGATGGTCGCGGTCGCATCGGTGAACTCGCCCCGGACCTTGGAGACCATCATGTGCCGCGCGGAGAACGCGACGCGCTTGTGGGCCGGGTCGAGCTGGTAGGTCCCGGCGGCGGGGATGGTGAGGCCGTTCCACTCGCGGGTGACGGGCTGGGTCTCGGCGGTCATGACGCTCCTCGGGGGTTTAAGCTTCAACTATCTGACATGCAGACTATAGCAGCCGCAACTATTGACCTGTCAACTACTGGTAGACTCGATCCCGTGACCACCAACCGGCCCGACGACCCCAGGATCACCGCGTACGGCCTTCTCACCGAGACGTACACGGGGCTCTCCGCGCGGATCTCGGCACAACTCGACGAACACAAGCTCTCGCTGGTCGAGTTCGACGTCCTGCTCCGGCTGGCGCGTACGCCCGGCAACGCCCTGCGGATGACCGACCTGGCCGCCCAGACGACCCTGTCGACCAGTGGCGTCACCCGGGTCGTGGACCGGATGGAGCGCGACGGGCTCCTCGACCGCCGGGCCTGCCCGGAGGATCGCCGCGGCTCCTTCGCCGTGATCACCAAGGCCGGGCTGCACCGGCTGGAAGAGGCGCTCCCCGGCCACCTGACGACGATCGAGCACTGGTTCACCGGTCAACTCGACCCGGCCGCCCTGGAGAGCCTGCTGGACGGGCTGCGCACGCTCCGCGACGCCGTGCATCCGGGCGCCACCTCGGGCAGCCTCACCGCGGGTGAATGCTGAGGGGGTGCAGCGGAGCAGCCGACCAGCACACTGCACCAATCGCTGCGTCGGCCGCGCCACTACCCCCCGTATAGAAAGAGCCTAGTCGACCACCGCGAAGGTGATCACTCGGTCACCCCGAGTCGCCGCCGCCGGCTCGCACCCGCCGGTCAGAGCCCCAGGTCACGAGCGATGATCATGCGCTGGACCTCGGAGGTCCCCTCGCCGATCTCCAGAATCTTGGAGTCGCGCCAGAAGCGCCCCACCGCGAACTCGTTCATGAAGCCGTAGCCGCCGTGCACCTGGGTAGCCGCGCGGGCGTTGTCAACGGCGATCTCGCTGGCGTAGAGCTTGGCGATCGCCGCCTGCCGCTTGAAGTCCTCGCCGGCCAGCATCCGCGCCGCCGCGTCGTAGTAGGCCAGCCGCGCGGTGTGCGCCTTCATCTCCATGTCGGCGATCTTGAACTGGATCGCCTGGTAACTACCGATCGCCTGACCGAAGGCGTGCCGCTCGCGGGCGTAACGCAGCGACTCGTCGACACAGCCCTGCGCCAGCCCCACCGACAGCGCCGCGATCGCGATCCGCCCCTCGTCGAGGATCCGCAGGAACTGGGCGAAGCCGCGCCCCCGCTCACCGAGCAGGTTCTCCGCGGGCACCCGGCAGTCGTCGAAGTGCAGCTCGTGGGTGTCCGAAGCCGACCAGCCCACCTTCGAGTACGCCGGCGCCACCGTGAAACCGGGCGTCCCCGCCGGCACGATGATCGTGGAGAGCTCCTTTGAGCCGTCCGGCCGGGTGCCGGTCACCGCGGTCACCGTCACCAGCGAGGTTATGTCGGTGCCGGAATTGGTGATGAACGCCTTCGCCCCGTTGATCACCCACTCGTCGCCGTCGAGGACAGCCCGGGTGGTGGTGCCCCCGGCGTCGGAACCGGTCCCCGGCTCGGTCAGCCCGAACGCCGCCAGCGCCTCACCCCGCACCAGCTTCGGCAGCCACCGCGACTTCTGCTCCTCGGTGCCGAAACGGTAGATCGGCATCGCCCCGAGCGAGACCGCCGCCTCCAGGGTGATCGCCACGCTGGAGTCGACCCGGGCCAGCTCCTCCAGGACCAGGCAGAGCGCGAAGTAGTCGCCGCCCATGCCGCCGTACTCCTCGCTGAACGGCAGGCCGAAGAGGCCCATCTTCCCCATCTGCCGCACGATCTCGTACGGGAAGGTGTGGTTGGTGTAGTGCTCGGTGATCACCGGTGCGATCCGGTCGCGGGCGAACTGGCGCGCACCGGCCCGGAGCGCCTCCTGCTCCTCGGTGAGGCGGAAGTCCATCGGGTTCCTCCTGGGAGATCGCCACCGCCTGCCCGGCGGGGGTGGGCTGATCAAGTCGGGTGCCGGTCCGCACCGGCGGCACGGTCAGACGGGGGTTACGCCGTGGCGGCGCCGGGAGAAGTGCCGGTCGCGCCCCTTGGCGGCGGCGAAGCGGCGGATCAGCTCGCCCCGCAGCTCGCCCGGCTCGACGATCGCGTCGATGACCAGTTCACTGGCGAGGCGTACGACGTCGATGTCGCGCTCGTACTCGGCGCGCCGGGCGGCGATGAAGGCGCCCCGCTCGTCCGGGTCGGCGATGGCGGCGATCTTGTTGGCGTAGACGGCGTTGACGGCGGCCTCCGCCCCCATCACCGCGATCTTCGCCGTCGGCAGGGCGATCGTGGCGTCCGGCGCGAATCCCGGACCGGCCATCGCGTAGAGACCGGCCCCGTACGCCTTGCGGACCACCACGCAGATCTTCGGCACCGTCGCCTCGGAGATCGCGGTGATCATCTTTGCGCCGTGCCGGATGATGCCCTGCTTCTCCACCGAGGTGCCGACCATGAAGCCGGGCACGTCGCTGAGGAAGAGCAGCGGGATGTTGAAGGCGTCGCAGAGCTGCACGAAACGGGCGGCCTTGTCGGCGGAGTCGACGAAGAGCACGCCGCCCTTGAACATCGAGTTGTTGCCGAGCACACCGACGACCTGGCCGTCGAGCCGTCCGAAGCCGACGGTCAGCTCCTTGGCCCAGAGCGCCTGGATCTCCAGGAATGAATCCTCGTCGAGCAGTCCCTTGATGTAGCGGCGCATGTCGAAGGCCTGCCGCTCGCTCGCCGGCACCAGCGCCGTCAGGTCGATCTTGGCGGGCGCGTCGGCCGGCTCGGCCACCGGCGGCTGCGCGGTCCAGTTCGACGGCAGGTACGACAGGTAGCGGCGCACCGTCTCCAGCGCGTCGGACTCGGTCTTGCAGAGGAAGTGCCCCACACCGGACTCGGCGCAGTGCACCCGGGCGCCGCCCATCTCCTCCAGCGTGGTCTTCTCCCCGGTCACCATCTCGACCATCCGGTCGGAGCCGAGGTACATGCTGGCGTTCCCCTCGACCATCGCGACCACGTCGCAGAAGGCCGGAATGTACGCCCCGCCGGCCGCACTCGGCCCGAAGAGGGCGCAGACCTGCGGGATCGAGCCGGAGGCGCGGACCTGGTTCCAGAAGATGTTGCCCGCGCCGCGGCGGCCGGGAAAGAGGTCGACCTGGTCGGTGATCCGCGCGCCGGCCGAGTCGACCAGATAGACCATCGGCCGGCCGGCCTCGTACGCCCGCTCGATGATCCTGATGATCTTTTCGACGGTGCGCGCGCCCCAGCTGCCGGCCTTGACGGTGGAGTCGTTGGCCATCAGGCAGACCGGCCGGCCGTCGATGGTGGCCTGACCGGTGATCACGCCGTCGGCGGGGAGCCCGTCGGCCTGCGCGTTCGCCAGCAGCCCGTCCTCGATGAAGGAGCCCTCGTCGACCAGGAGCGCGATGCGCTCACGGGCGAAGAGCTTGCCCTTGGCGGCGTTGGCCGCGTGGTACTTCTCGGCCCCGCCGGCCCGGACCCGCTTGCGCAGCTGCTCCAACGCCTCGCCGTCGAACGTCACACCGACTCCCTCGCCGTTGCGGCGCCCGCCGCGCCCACCTGAACGATCGTTAGGCTAGTGCATCGGCGCGGCCCCGGCCAGACGAATCAGCCGGCGTCTGTGGACTCCGGCGCCAGACCCAGCGCCGCCCGCACCAGACCCAGCGCCGCCTCCGGCCGCACCCCGAGCCGGCGCGCCGCCTCGGCGTAGCGCTGCGCCAGCTCCACCAGTTCCGCGTTCGCACCGCCGGCGCCCGGGGCGACGAAACTGCCGTGCCGCCCCCGGGTCACCACCAGCCCGGCCTCCTCCAGCTCCCGGTACGTCCGGGCCACCGTGTTCACCGCCAGCCCCAACTCGGCAGCGAGGCCCCGCACGGTCGGCAACCGGGTACCCGCCGGCATCCGCCCGTCGGCCATCATCGCCGCCAGCTGGGTCCGGACCTGCTCGTACGGCGCCTCCGGGGACGCCGGGTCCACAAAGATTCGCATGCTCACACCAGCCGGGTACGCGGGCCGGCGCGCAGCACACCCGACGGAAGTTCCCGCCCGACGATCTCCTCCGCCAGCGCTGCCGCCGCAAGCAGCGCGTCCAGCTCGATGCCGGTGTCGATGCCCATGTCGTGCAGCATGTGCACCGCCTCCTCGGTGGCGAGGTTGCCGCTGGCCCCCGGCGCGTACGGGCAGCCGCCGAGCCCGCCGACGCTGGCGTCGAACTCGGTCACCCCGAACTCCAGCGCGGTCAGCAGATTCGCCAGCGCCGTGCCCCGGGTGTTGTGGAAGTGCAGCAGCACCGGGATCTCCGCCTCGGCGTCCCGGACCGCGCCGAGCAGCTCCCGCACCCGGCGCGGAGTGCCCATGCCGGTGGTGTCGCCGAACGCGACCCGGTTCGCGCCGTCGGCCACCACCCGGGAGACGATCTGCGCCACCCGCTGCGGGTCGACGTCCCCCTCGTACGGGCAGCCGAAGCTGGTGGCGATGATGACCTCGGCGCTCGCCCCGGCCCCGTGCAGCATCGCGATCAGCTCGGCGATGTCGTCGAGCGACTCGTCGGTGCCGCGGTTGACGTTGCGCCGGTTGTGGGTGTCGCTGGCCGAGACCACCACCTCGATCTCGGTGAAGCCGGCCGCGAGCGCTCGCTGCGCGCCCCGGGAGTTCGGCACCAGCGCCGAGTAGCGCACCCCGGGGGCCTTCGCCGCGCGCCGCCAGACCTCGTCGGCGTCGGCCATCTGCGGGATCGCCTTCGGATGAACGAAGGAGACCGCCTCGATGCGCCCCACCCCGGTCGCCGAGAGAGCGTCGAGCAGCCGCACCTTCGCGTCGGTCGGCACCGGATCCTCGTTCTGCAGCCCGTCCCGCGGCCCGACCTCACGGATCGACACCGTCGCTGGCAACTGGCTCATGGTCACCTCACTGTGACGTCGGGCCGCCGGGAACCGTCGCACCGCCGCCCCTGCTGGAGACGGCCGATGTCGACGCCGGCCGACCGGTTGCCCCCAGGGAACCAGACCGGAGGCACCGAACGCCAGGGCAGCCCCGCGACCGCCGGCGCTGTTAGCCTGCGCGGCATGGAAACCGCGAGGGACGACAACGCGAGGCGCGATCTGCGCGGGTTGGCCGAGCGGGTCGACCGGCTGGAAGCGGTCCTGCTGCGCCTCGTGTCACTGGCCGCCGCCGGCCTCATCATCACCGGGCTGCTGCTTCCCTACGCGTCCTTCAAGGAGGGCGGAGAGCAGTACGACGCGAGCCTGCTGACGATCGGTTTCACCGCCGGCCGGGCCGACGCGTTCTTCGCCGTGGCGTTCCTCGGTCTCCTCCTGGTCGCCGCCGCGGCGCTCATCTTCCTCACCATGGTCACCGAAGTACGGGCGGCGAGTTACACCGAGGAGCGCATCGGCATCCTCCTCGGCTGGCTCGTCCTCCTCTCGGCCGGCGGTGCCGGGCTGATGGCGCTGCTCCTCACCCGCGGCGACAGACCCGATGTGGGGCCGGGCCTCCTTGTGTACGCCGCGGGAGCGGTACTCACCTTCCTGCTGCTCGCCAGCAAGAAGGGCCGCGACTTCTGGGTCGCGGACCGCCGCCACGACCTGCCCGTCTGAGCTGCCGCCACGACCTGCCCGTCTGAGCTGCCGGACGCGGCCTGCCCGTCTGAGCTGCCGGACGCGGCCTGCGCGTCCGAGCAGCCGGACGCGACGCGTCAGCGCATCCGGCCGACGATGCCGGTGTCGTAGTCGCCGGAGAGGAACTCGTCGTTCTCCAGCAGCTCCGCGAAGAACGGCAGGTTGCACTTGGGCCCGGCGACCTCGAAGGCCGCCACCGCCGCCCGGGCCCGCTCCACCGCCTCGGCCCGGTCAGCGCCGCTGACGATGAGCTTGGCCATCAGGCTGTCGTAGTGCGGGGTGACGGTGTTCCCCTCGGCGTAGCCGGAGTCCACCCGTACGCCCGCACCGGCCGGCTCCACCCAGGTCCGGATCACGCCGGGACCGGGGAAGAAGCGCTTCGGGTCCTCGGCGTTGATCCGCAGCTCGATGGCGTGCCCGCGCGGGGTGAGCGCCTCCGGGTCGAAGCCCGGGGCCAGCCCGGCGGCGACCCGCAGCTGCTCCTCGACCAGATCCAGGCCGTAGACGCACTCGGTGACCGGGTGCTCCACCTGGAGCCGGGTGTTCATCTCCAGGAAGAAGAACTCGCCCTCGCCGCCCTCGCCGGGCACGAAGAGGCACTCCACGGTGCCGGCGTTGCGGTAGCCGACGGCCTCGCCGGCCCGGACCGCCGCGTCGAGCAGCCGCTGCCGGGTCACCGGGGTCAGCGCCGGGGAGGGGGACTCCTCCACCAGCTTCTGGTTGCGCCGCTGCACCGAGCACTCCCGCTCACCGAGCGCCACCACGCGGCCGTCGGCCAGGCCGAGGATCTGCACCTCGATGTGGCGTACCCGGGGGAAGTAGCGCTCGATCAGCACCGAGCCGTCGCCGAACATCCGCTCGGCGAAGGCGCGGACCTTGTCGTACTCGGTACGCAGGGCCGCCTCGTCGGCGGCGACGGCCATGCCCATGCCGCCCCCGCCGGCGGCGGCCTTGACCATCACCGGGTAGCCGATGCCGGCCGCGGCGGTGAGGGCGGCCTCGACGTCGGCGGCCGGGTCCGCGGTCCCCGGCGCGACCGGCACCCCGGCCGCCGCCATCAGATTCCGGGCGTTGATCTTGTCGCCCATCGCCTCGATCGCCGTCGCGTCCGGCCCCACCCAGATCAGCCCGGCGTCGGCGACGCTGCGGGCGAACGCGGCGTTCTCGGAGAGGAAACCGTAGCCGGGGTGGATAGCCGCGACGTTCGCCGTCTTCGCGGCCGCGAGGATCGCCTCCGGGTTGCGGTAGCTCTGCGCCGGGGCCGCCGCGCCGAGGCTGACCGCCTCATCGGCCTCGGCGACGAAGGGCAGGTCGGCGTCGGCATCGGAGTGGACGGCAACCGTACGCACCCCCAGCCGACGGGCCGTACGGATGATCCGGCGGGCGATCTCGCCCCGGTTCGCCACGAGCAGCGACTCGATCATGTGCACCTCTTTGTGCCTGCGATGGTGGTGGATCCCCAGCAGAACACGACCGATCGACGTTCAGGAACCCGGGTACGCCAGCAGCGCCGCCGACGCCGCCGCCCGCAGCAGCCGCGCCCGCCCCGCGGGCTCCACCTCACCGGCCAGGTACGGGGTGGAGTTCATCAGACCGAACGCCGCGTGCGCCAGCACCCGGCCCTGCGCGGCGGTCAGCCCCGGATGCAGCGCGGTCAGCACCGTCACCCACTCCTCGACGTAGAGCCGCTGCAGCCGCCGGATCTGCCGCCGCGGGCCGTCCGGCAACCGGTCCAGCTCGTGCATGTGCAGGGCGATCACGGCCGGGTTGGCGAGCGCGAAGTCGACATGGAACTCGACCAGCGACTCCAGGGCGGCCCGCGGGTCGCCCCGGTGGTCGGCCACCCGCTGCCGTCCGCCGGCCAGCAACTCCTCGCTCACCGGCGCCAGGGCCGCGACCAGCATCGCCTCCTTGCCGGCGAAGTGGTGGTACAGCGCCGGGCCGGTGACACCGGCGGCCGCGCCGATGTCGTCCATCGACACGCCGTGGTAACCGCCGGAGGCGAAGAGCCCCACCGCGATCTGCAGGATCTCGTCACGCCGCGAGCGGCGACGCCGGCCACCACCGGCCGCGCCGCCCGCCCCGGCGGGTGCCACCCGCTCGTCCACCGTCATCCGGTCAGCCTAAACCGCAGCTCAACGCGGGCGGGGGCAGCGCCAACCAGATGGGACGGCGGCTCAGCCCTCCTCGGTCAGCCCGTACCGCTGCCGCAGCTCCTCGGCCTCGGCCTCCCGCCCGCTCTCGGCCAGGGCCCGCGACAACATCCAGGCCGTCCGCGGCACCGCCGCCGACGACGTCGGCAGCGCGCCGAGCACGCTGCGCAGCAACGGCTCCGCCTCACCCGCCCGGTCGCTGCGCAGCAGCAGCTCACCGACGAGCATCTCCACCTGCAGCGCCTCACCGAACGCCTCGATGCCGCGCAGCCGGTCCGCCACGCCCGCCAGCCGGACCAGCGCCTCCTGCGGCCGCTCGGCCTCGACCAGCACCCGGGCGGCGGCGTCGGCGAGCATCGCCACCTCCCAGACGACCGCCGGCTCCTGTGCGAGCTCGCCGTCGAGCGCCGCGACGATCACGTCGGCCCGGTCGATCGCCGACGTCGCCACCGCCGGGTCACCCGACCAGAGCAGCGCCAGCGCCGCCCGCCGCCGGGCGCGCAGCTCGTCGACCGGCAGGTCCGCCAGCCGGTACGCCTCGGCGGCGGCGGTGAAACGCCCCGCTGCCAGCCCGTCGCGATCGCGGTCGTAGAGCACTGCCCCGGCCTCCTCCAGCACCTGCGCCCGCATCGGCAAATTGTCCGGGCTGTCGTAATTGGCAGCGAGCTGTTCCAGCAGCGTCAACGCGGGCTGCTCCTCGTCGAGCGCCAGATAGATCTGGCTCAGCAGATGCCGGCACTGGTCCGCCTCGTACTGCCGGCCCTGCCCGTCCAGCAGCAGAACCGCCTCCTCGGCGACCTCGGCCGCCTCGGCGAACCGCCCCGCCTGCCGGTACACGTCG
>Ga0233375_1000296_pt1 | contig 28074 bp, 20 predicted proteins | sample ElkDunMinimDraft_10_FD_191539 | JGI IMG/M metagenome (GOLD analysis project Ga0233375, IMG submission 191539) | Fecal eukaryotic communites from dung pellets of Tule Elk in California, USA - Elk Dung E16 | ecosystem: Host-associated > Mammals > Digestive system > Large intestine > Fecal | place... | reverse complement strand
CGAGATCGACTTCTACGCGTACGGCCCCCACAAGGAGATCGCGATCCGCGAGCTCGCCGCGAGGAACGGCTACGACCTCGACGCGAGCTACGCCTACTCCGACTCCATCACCGACGCCCCGATGCTCGGCGCCGTGGGGAACGCCTCGGCCGTGAACCCGGATCGGGCTCTGCGCCGGCTAGCCGCGCAGGAGGGGTGGGAGGTGCTGACCTTCACCCGGCCGGTGCCGCTGCGCGCGCTGCTGCGCCCTGGCCGGCCGGCGGCGCTCACGGCCGGGCTCGTGCTGCTGGGTGCCGCCCTTCTGGCATGGCGGCTCGCGGTCAGGGCCCGCCGCCGCGGCTGAGGTCCGCCATCCGGACGGCCCGATCCGCGATGCGGCCCGCGGCGCCGGACATTCCCCGCAGATCGCGCACGGCCCTTGAATTGCGCGGCCCTCAGGAGTACCAAGGAATCACAACAGAATGACGTGAGGGAACCCACGCGCGAACAGTCCCCGTACGGACAGGTCGGCCGGGGCATCGCCCCTAACGACACCTTGTGCACGCTTGATATCTCTCACGTCGTTTGTTCGGCAGCGGCGTCCGCAAGGGCGCCGTTGTCCGTGTCTGGAGGGTTTCATCGCCCCCGTGCGGCGCCGCCCTCAGCCTTGTCCGGCGTCCGATCGCCCGCCGTCCAACCGCCCCCCGTCCAACCGCCCCGCGAGCACCGCGTCAGCGATGTCGCGTGCTCGGGCCGCGCCCTCCACGACCGCCTCCGCGCACACCTGCACCCACCGTGCGACTCCCTCGGGGGCGCCGGTGGCGAACCCGGCGGCGGCCCCCAGGTAGGGGTTGGCGGCCGGCGCCCAGGCGGCCTCGGCCACCAGGGAGCCGGTGGGGTCGAGCCCGCGCGCGGTGAGCAGGAGGCGCGCGACTGCGCGGGCCACCACGCCGTTGCCCGCCGCGAACGGGCGCAACGTGAGCAGCTCCCCGTGCGCGACGGCGGCCACGACCAGCGCAGGGGCGGTCGTGTCCCGGACCACCTGGCCCAGCAGGTCGAGGCGCGCGGCCAGCTCCGGCCCGGTGACGGCGGGCCCCAGCCCTCGCAGGTCGGCCGGGCCGTCGTCCAGCCGCAGCCGCCCGAGCTGCTCGTCGGGGAGCCATCCCGCCGCGGCGGCGCTGTGCACCCCGGCGACGAGCTGGGCGAACGGTGGGAGCCGCGTGGCGCCGCGGGCTCCGAGGTCGGGCATGAGGCGCTCCACGTGGGCGCCCGCGCGCAGGGCCCCGAGGGCCACCAGGTGCTCCTGGCCACCGGCCGGCGGGGCGCCGACGAGCATCGCGCGCACCACCTCGAGCGGCACGCGCGCGCCCTCCAGCGCGGCGCTGGACCGGGCGCTGCGCACGGTGGCCTCGGCGCGCACCCCTCGCCACCGCCGGCGGTAGGCCTCGTGCCACCGCAGCTCCTCACAGGCCGCGCGCGCGGCCTCGACGGCCTCGGGGACGCCTGGCAGCGCGGCGATCCCCGCGAGCGCGTCCGGGCCTGTGTCCTGCGCTGCTGCTCCCGCCACGGGCTCAACCCTACGGCGACGCGCCCGGGCGCCCGGCCTGGGCGCCGGGCGATGGTCCGGGCCACACTGTGCGCCATGGCCTCCGCCCCCAGCGTCTCGTCGTCCATCACCGCCCGCCTCCAGGTGGAGGCGCGGCCCACGGCTGTCAGCGAGCTCACCACCGCGATCGAGCGCGAGGGCGGCATCGTCACGGCCCTCGACGTCACGGCCTCGGGGCACGAGCGCATCACCGTGGACGTCACCTGCGCGACCCGCGGCGAGGCGCACGCCTCCGACATCGTCGAGGCGCTGCGGATGCTCGAGGGCGTCACGGTCGAGCGGGTCAGCGACCGGACGTTCCTGCTGCACCTCGGGGGCAAGCTGTCGGTCGAGTCGAAGGTGCCGCTGCGCAACCGGGACGACCTGTCGATGGTCTACACGCCTGGCGTGGCGCGGGTGTGCGAGGCCATCGCCGCACACCCGGAGGACGCCCGGCGGCTGACCATCAAGCGGAACACGGTCGCGGTGGTCACCGACGGCACCGCGGTGCTCGGCCTGGGCGACCTGGGCCCGCTGGCGGCGCTGCCGGTGATGGAGGGCAAGGCTGTCCTGTTCAAGCGGTTCGCGGACATCGACGCGTTCCCCATCGCGCTGGACACCACCGACATCGACCAGATCGTCGAGGCGGTGTGCGCGATCGCCCCGGTGTTCGCCGGGATCAACCTCGAGGACATCTCCGCGCCGCGCTGCTTCGAGATCGAGCGGCGGTTGCGCGAGCGGCTCGACATCCCGGTGTTCCACGACGACCAGCACGGCACGGCCATCGTGGTGGTGGCGGCGTTGACGAACGCGCTGCGGGTGGTGGAGAAGAAGCTGCCCGACGTGCGGATCGTGCTGTCGGGCGCGGGCGCCGCCGGCACCGCCGTGCTCAAGCTGCTGCTCGCCGCGGGCGCCCGGGACGTGGTCGTGGCGGACATCGACGGCGTGGTCCACCCGGAGCGTCCCGGGCTGCGGCCCGAGCTGGCCTGGACTGCCGCGAGCACCAACCCGCGGGGCGTGACGGGCACGCTGCGCGCCGCGCTGGCGGGCGCCGACGTGTTCGTGGGCGTGTCCGCGCCGGACGTGATCGACGGCGACGACGTCGCGACGATGGCGCCCGACGCGATCGTGTTCGCCCTGGCGAACCCCCGGCCGGAGATCGAGCCCGAGGTCGCGGCCCTGCATGCCGCGGTGGTGGGCACCGGCCGCTCGGACTTCGCGAACCAGATCAACAACGTGCTCGCGTTCCCCGGGGTGTTCCGCGGGCTGCTCGACGCGCAGTCCCACCGGATCACCGAGTCGATGCTGCTGGCCGCGGCCCAGGCTCTCGCGTCGGTGGTGCATGACGACGAGTTGAACCCGACGTACATCGTGCCGAGCGTCTTCCACCCCGACGTGACGGCGGTGGTGGCGGCCGCCGTCGAGCAGGCGGCCCGCGCGGCCGACTGAGCCCCCGCCCGAGGCATCCCCTTCCGCGCCGCTGGGACGTGTATCGCGTCTCGGCGGCCACGATCAGGCTTTCGTCCCATGACTAGCCCTGAAATCGCGCGCACGATGAGTCCCATGCTCAGCATCTCGGAGACGCTCGACCAGCAAGGCGCTGCCGCCAAGAAGAAGGCGGCCCTCACCCGGACCCCGGGCGTCTACCTCGTGCACACCATGCTCGCCGGGGCGTACATCGGCATCGGGGTCGTCATCATGACCACCGCCGGCGGCCCGCTGGCCGTGGCGGGGTCGCCGTGGGCCCCGTTGGTGCAGGGCCTGGTCTTCGGGGTCGCGCTGACCATCGTCGTGGTGGCCGGCGGCGAGCTCGCGACCTCCGCGATGATGACGCTGACCCAGGGCGCCCTCGGCAAGTCGATCAGTTGGGGCCGCGCCGCCGCGACCCTGCTCTTCTGCCTGGTGGGCAACTTCCTGGGCGCGCTGCTCTTCGCGACGCTGGTGCACCTCTCGGGCGCGCTCGGCCCGGCCACGGACGCTGGCCGCACGATCGCGTGGATGGTGGAGCACAAGGCCGCCGAGACGACCACCCAGCTGTTCTTCCGCGGCATCCTGTGCAACCTCCTGGTCTGCCTCGCGATCTGGTCGGCGGCGCGGCTGCGGTCGGAGGGGGCGAAGATCGCGATGATCTTCGCCTGCGTCATGGTGTTCATCACCTCGGGCTTCGAGCACGTCGTCGCCAACATGACGACGTTCTCGCTGGGCCTGCTCGGCGGCCTGCCGCACGCCACGTGGATGGAGCTGGGCCGCAACGTCGCAGCCGTGGGCCTCGGCAACCTCGTCGGCGGCGGGCTGCTCGTCGGCGCCGCCTACGCCTACGCCGCGGGCCGCCCGGCGCCCCTCGAGGCCCCCGCCGTGGACCTGGCGCCCGCCGCCACCTCCGTCCCGGCGGGCGGCGCCCCGGCCGTGGCCGCGACGGCCGCGATGGCCTCCGCCGCGTCCCTGGCCGCCACCGCGAGCGCCCCTTCCCCGGCGGGCATGGGCGCGGTCTCGACCGTGGGCACCGTGGGCGGCGTGGCCGCCGTGGGCGTCATCGCCCCCGTCGGCTCGGCCGCCTCCCGGCACGACGTCCCGCTGGGCCGCCGCCCTGGGCCGCTGGTCGGCGAGACTCCCGCAGCCGGGCGGCACGCCGACGGGGCGGGACGACGGACGCCGACCCGCCCCTGACGGCGTCAGCCGCCGAAGAGCGCCCCCGCCTTCATCACGGTCTGCACGACCCCGTAGGCCAACAGGCCTCCCACGACGCCCCACAGGCCCAACGCCAGCATCCGCACCTTGGCGTTGCCGGCCGCCACGGGCGCCGGGACCGCCAGCACCGGCGCCGGCTCGACGGGCTCTGCCTGCTCGTGCGTCACGGCTGACTGCTCGCGCGTGCTCATGTCATGACTCCTTCGTGGCGGCGGCGAGCTCGGGCTCGGTGGACTGGGGCTGGATCGACTCGGACTCGACGGGCACGGCCTCGGTGGGCTCGTGGTGCCGTGGATTGACGGCGCGGACCAGGATGTTGGCGACGAAGCCGATCACCAGCACCCCCGTCATGACCAGCAGCGACGGCAGGTAGAGCGCGGCGCCCTCGACCCCTTGGGCGGCCCGGGCGTCGGCGATGCGGTTGACGATGAGCGGCCCCGCGACGCCGGCCGCCGACCACGCGGTCAGCAGACGACCGTGGATGGCGCCCACCTCGAAGGTGCCGAACAGGTCCTTGAGGTACGCCGGGATGGTGGCGAAGCCGCCGCCGTAGAAGCTGACGATGAAGAAGGTCAGGACCACGAACAGCGCGACGGCCTGGCCGCCGATGGCCGCGAGGCTGCCGTACAGCAGCGCGCCCACCCCCAGGTAGATCACGTACATGCGCTTGCGGCCCAGCACGTCGGAGGTGGTGGACCACACGAAGCGCCCGCCCATGTTCGCCAGCGACAGCAGGCCCACGAACCCCGCGGCCGTGGCCGCCGTCACCGCCGGGAAGAAGTCCTGGATCATGGGCGACGCCTGCTCCAGGATGCCGATGCCGGCCGTCACGTTCGTGAACAGCACGATCCACAGCAGGTAGAACTGCGGGGTCCGCACCGCGTTGCCCACCCGCACGTCGGCGTGGCTCTGCAGCGAGTTCTTCTTGGGCTGCGGCGTCCATCCCTCGGGCTTCCAGCCTGGCGCGGGCACCCGGATGACGATGGCGCCGCAGGCCATCAGGACGGCGTAGATGGCCGACAGCGTGAGCAAGGTGGGCACGATCGCGTCGGCGGGGTTGTCCGCGTAGGCGCCGAGCAGCCGGGCGGTGAGCGGGGAGGCGACCATCGCGCCTCCGCCGAAGCCCATGATCGCCAGGCCCGTGGCCAGCCCCGGGCGGTCGGGGAACCACTTGATGAGGGTGGACACCGGCGAGATGTAGCCGATGCCGAGCCCGATCCCGCCGAGGAAGCCGTAGCCGAGGTAGACGACCCACAGCTGCTCGAGGGACACGCCGAGGGCGGCGACGAGGAAGCCGCTGACCCAGAACACGGCCGAGAGCACCATCGCCTTGCGAGGGCCGTTCCGTTCCATCCACTTGCCGCCGAACGCAGCGGAGAGCCCCAGCATCACGATCGCGATCGAGAAGATCACCGCGATGGAGGTGTGGCTCGAGCCGAAGCGCTCGATGAGCGGGTTCTTGAAGACGCTGAACGCGTACACCTGCCCAATCGAGAGATGCACTGCAAGCGCAGCGGGCGGCACAAGCCACCGGTTGAAGCCGGGGGGAGCCACCGTGCGGCTCTTGTCGAGCAGGTTCATCGATGTCCTTCCACGTTGAAGGCCAGGTCAACCAGACCGGTTCCGGACATCCTCTGGGAGCGCGCAACGCTCTGACCAGGGACTTTGGTCACGACGAGCGGTAGATGACCCTCCCCCCTACGGTGAGTGGCGACGGCTGCGCCGTGACCTGGCGCCCGCATGGCGACCAAGGAGCACACCATGAGCACCTCCGACCCGGAGCGACCAACCCCGCCGGATCCCCCTGGCCGTCCCACCACCGGGCCCCTCTCGCCGGACGAGCCCGCGACCCGTGACGCGGGCGCCGCGCCGGACGTCGGCGCGACGTCGGACCCGCCGTCCGACCACCTGGTCGGGGCGCCGTCGGACCGCCCGGTCGGCGCGGTGCGGGGCACGAACCCGACGCACGCGGTCGGGCCGGCCGCCGCCCACGACACCGCCGCTCCCCCGGCCACGAGCGACCCGGTCCCCCACGACCGCGGCACGCCGAGCCCGCGCGAGCAGGCCGCGCCCGGGCCCCGCGACCAGGCGCCCGAGCCCCTCGCCGAGCCCGCGCCGGAGCACGAGCCGCACGGCGCCGGGATCGGGGGCCACCTGCTCGGCGTGCTGATCGGCGCGGTGCTCTCGGTCTTCGCGTTGGTGCTGCTGCTGCTCGGCCAGTCGCGCATCCTCGGCTCCGACGACCCGACGGTGGCCAACGGCGTGGGCATCGTGCTCGTCACCCTGGCGGTGCTGCTGCTCGCCACGATCGCCTACCTGGGCGTGTGGACGGCCGCGCTGCCGATCACCGGCGGGGTGGTGCTGACCGTCATCGGCGGCTTCTACCTGTACTTCCCCTCCACGGCCAGCGACGAGACGCTGCGCCTCCTGGCGACCGACGCCTCCCGGACCACGGTGATCTACAGCGTCATCGCCAGCACCGTGGGGGTCACGTTCGTGGTCGGCGTGCTGCTGCTCGCGGCCGGGTGCGCGCTCGCCGTCGCCCGTCGACGAGGCCGGGCGCTGGGCGCCGCGCGGGAGCGGCTACGGACGCCGTGACGCGTCTCAGATGTCCCGACCAGCAGACGAACCGGGACGCTCCCCCCTAGAGTGCGACATGGCACTCGAAATCCCACGCCGCACCAACGTCGTTGCGCAGGAGGTATTTTCCGTGACCCAGGTCGACGAGCCCACCCACCCCGAGCCTTCGGACCCGAGCCCTCGGACGGCTCCCGCCGGCGCCGCCGCGCACGACGGCGCGTCAGCCGACGCCCCGTCCTCGGGCCTGGCGAACCTCCTCACCGAGGACCGCCGCTTCCCGCCGGGAGCGGACTTCGCCGGGCAGGCGAACGCGCATCCCGAGCTGTACGCGTGGGCCAACGCCGACCGGCTGGACTTCTGGCGGGACCAGGCCCGCGACCTCGTGTCCTGGTCCACGCCGTTCGAGGAGGTGCTCGACTGGTCCGGCGCGCCGGTGGCGCGGTGGTTCGCCGACGGGCGGCTGAACGCCGCGTACAACGCGGTGGACCGCCACGTCGAGGCCGGCCACGGCGACCGGGTGGCGCTGCACTTCGAGGGCGAGCCGGGCGACACCCGCACGGTCACGTACGCGGACCTGCAGCGCGAGGTCTCGCAGGCCGCGAACGCGCTGCTCGCGCTCGGCGTCGGGACGGGCGACCGGGTCGCGATCTACATGCCGCTGATCCCCGAGGCCGTCGTGGCGATGCTGGCCTGCGCCCGCATCGGCGCCCCGCACTCGGTGGTCTTCGGCGGGTTCTCCGCCGAGGCGCTGCACTCCCGGATCGAGGACGCCCAGGCCACGCTGGTCATCACCGCCGACGGCGGGTACCGCAAGGGCGCGGCCTCCGCGCTCAAGCCCGCGGTGGACGACGCGCTCGCGAAGGGCTCGGCGAGCGTCGAGCACGTGCTGGTGGTGCGCCGCACCGGGCAGGACGTCGCCTGGACCGAGGGCCGGGACGTGTGGTGGCACGAGGCCGTCGGCTCCGCGAGCGCCGAGCACACGCCGGTGGAGCTCGAGGCCGAGCACCCGCTGTTCATCCTGTACACGTCCGGCACCACGGGGAAGCCGAAGGGCATCTTCCACACCACCGGCGGGTACCTCACGCAGGCCGCGTACACGCACCTCAACGTCTTCGACCTGAAGCCCGAGCAGGACGTGTACTGGTGCACGGCCGACATCGGCTGGGTCACCGGGCACACCTACGTGGTCTACGGGCCGCTGGTGAACGGCGCCACGCAGGTGATCTACGAGGGCACGCCGGACACCCCGGACCGGGGCCGCTGGTGGGACATCGTCGAGAAGTACAAGGTGTCGATCCTGTACACGGCGCCCACGGCGATCCGCACCTGCATGAAGTGGGGCGACGCGATCCCCGGCGCGCGCGACCTGTCGTCGCTGCGGGTGCTCGGCTCGGTGGGCGAGCCCATCAACCCCGAGGCGTGGATGTGGTACCGCCGGGTCATCGGCGGCGATCGCGCGCCCATCGTGGACACCTGGTGGCAGACCGAGACGGGCGCGATCATGATCTCGCCTCTGCCGGGCTGCACCACGACCAAGCCCGGATCGGCCCAGGTCCCGCTGCCGGGCATCTCGGCGGACGTGTTCGACGACGACGCGCAGCCGGTGCCGAACGGATCGGGCGGCTACCTGGTGCTCACCGAGCCGTGGCCGGCGATGCTGCGGGGCATCTGGGGCGACCCGGAGCGGTACCAGGACACGTACTGGTCGCGGTTCCCCGGGGTCTACTTCGCGGGGGACGGCGCCAAGAAGGACGACGACGGGGACATCTGGCTGCTGGGCCGGGTCGACGACGTCATGAACGTCTCCGGCCACCGGCTCTCCACCACCGAGATCGAGTCCGCGCTGGTCTCGCACCCGACGGTCGCCGAGGCGGCGGTGGTGGGCGCGGCCGACGACACGACGGGCCAGGCGGTCGTCGCCTTCGTGATCCTGCGCGGCGACGCGGCGACCGACCGCAGCGCCGAGGAGGTCGCCACCGAGCTGCGCGCGCACGTCGCCAAGGAGATCGGGCCCATCGCCAAGCCGCGCACGATCCTGGTGGTGCCGGAGCTGCCCAAGACCCGGTCGGGCAAGATCATGCGCCGCCTGCTGCGTGACGTCGCCGAGCACCGCGCCGTCGGCGACGCGACGACGCTCGCGGACGCGTCCGTGATGGACCTCATCACCGCAGGGCTGAGCACGCCGCCGCCCGAGGCCTGACCGTGGCGGTGCTGGAGTCCTCCGACGCGCCCAGCGAGGCCCACCCGCTCCAGGACGACGACGGCGCGAGCCCGTCCCGGCGGCGGGAGGCCCGCGGGCCGTGGGTGGTGGCGGCGGCGGCCGGGGTCCTCTACCTCGGGTTCTCGTGGTCGCAGTGGCGCCGCTTCGAGTCCCTGTCCTGGGACCTGGGCATCTTCACCCAGCTCGCGCGGCGGTACGCGGGCCTGGAGGCGCCGATCGTCACCATCAAGGGCGAGGGCTTCAACCTGCTCGGCGACCACTTCCACCCGCTGCTCGTCCTGCTCGGCCCGGTGTACGCGGTGTTCCCCAGCGCGCTGACCCTGTTGGTGGTTCAGGGGCTCCTGCTGGCCGCGTCGGTGCTCGTGATCGCCCGGGAGGCGGCGCGCCGGCTCGAGCCCGCCGCGGGCGTGGCCATCGGGGGCGCCTACGCGGTGAGCTTCGGGGTGGTGGGGGCGATGGCCGCCCAGTTCCACGAGATCGCGTTCGCGATGCCGCTGCTCGCCCTGTCGCTCGTGGCGCTGCTGCGCCGGCGCTGGCTGGCGTGCGCGCTGTGGGCGGCCCCGCTGGTGCTGGTCAAGGAGGACCTGGGGCTCACGGTCGCCATGCTGGGCGCGGTGCTGGCCTGGCGCAGCCGGCAGCAGATCGGCGTGGTGCTCATGGGGTGGGGCCTGGGGTGGTTCATCCTCACGACGTACGTCCTCATTCCCGCGCTGAGCACCCGCGACCAGTGGGACTACGGCAGCAGGGTCGACGTCGCGGCGTTCGCCTCCCAACCGTGGCTGGCGGCGTTGGCCCTGGTCGACGACAGGGACAAGATCGCCACGTTGGCGATGCTCGTGGCGGTGACGGGCCTGATCGGGCTGCGGTCGCCGATCCTCCTGGTGGCGGCCCCCACGATCGCCTGGCGGTTCCTCGCCGACAACGAGGGGTACTGGACGCACACCTGGCACTACAGCGCCGTGCTGATGCCCATCGCGTTCGCGGCGCTGCTCGACGGGATCCGGGGAGCCCGCGTGTCACCTCGGCGCTGGCTGCGGCGGTACAGCGTGATGGCGGTCCCGGTGGCGGTCACCGTCGCGGTGATGCTGACGCCCCAGCTCGCCCTCAACCAGCTCTCGCACGCCGCGTTCTACCAGTCGCCGCCCCGCGCGGCGGAGGCGCGGGCGGTGCTCGGGAAGGTGCCTGAGGACGTGGTCGTCGCGACGGACGTGGGCCTGATGTCGTACCTCGTCGACCACCGCCAGGTCTACTTCGTGGGCGCGGCGGGCAACCCGGCGCCGGACTACGTGCTGATCGACGCCCAGGGCGGCGGCTGGAACCCGGCGCCGCCGGACGCGGCGGCGTACGCCGAGCAGCTGCATCCCGGCGCCGACTACCGGCTGGTGCACAACCAGGGCGGCTTCCAGCTCGCCGAGCGCGCCCGATAAGCGGAGAGCGCCCGACAGCCGAGCCCCCTCGGCCGTCCGCCCGCCTCGCGCCACCCTGCCCTCGACAGCCCTGCGCGCTGGCTGGCGACCGCCCGTCCAGTGCCGAGGGTGAAGCGTTTCGCGCCGTGGGGCCCGTCCGATTCGTCTGATAATTCTGTGGCCGAAGAAAGTCCCCGGCGCACTGCAGCGCAGCGGACCGCCGACGGTGGACCACCACCGCGCCTCGACGAAGAGCCGCCCCCGAGGACGTGGACCGCCGGCGCCCCCTTTCGAGCGGCACCCGGAACGAGGACGTCATGAGAACGCGACTCTCCGTGCTGGCCGGAGCCTTCGTGGCTGCGACCGCACTGGCGCTGGGCGGGATCACCGTGGCCAACGCCGCGACCCCGGTCGGCCTGCACATCGAGGACGGCAGGCTCGTCGAGCGGAACGGCACACCCTTCGTGGCCCGCGGCGTGAGCCACGCCCACACCTGGTACGCCGGCCAGACCGGCTCCTTCGCCGACATCAAGGCCACGGGCGCCAACGCGGTGCGCGTGGTCCTGTCCAGCGGCGACCGGTGGACCAAGAACGACGCCGCCGACGTGGCCAACGTGGTCAGCCTGTGCAAGGCCAACCAGCTCATCTGCATGCTCGAGGTCCACGACACCACCGGCTACGGCGAGGAGGGCGCCGCGATCACGCTCGACCGGGCCGTGGACTACTGGATCAGCGTCAAGTCGGCGATCGAGGGCCAGGAGGACTACGTCCAGCTCAACATCGGCAACGAGCCCTACGGCAACTCCGAGTCGGTCAACGCGCGCTGGGCGTCCGACACCTCCGCAGCGATCAAGCGCCTGCGGACCGCCGGCTTCACGCACAACATCGTGGTCGACGCTCCCAACTGGGGCCAGGACTGGCGCGGCATCATGCGGGACAACGCCGCGACCGTCTTCGCCGCCGACCCGGACGCGAACACGCTGTTCTCGGTGCACATGTACGGCGTGTACGGCCAGGCCTCGACGATCACCTCGTACCTCAAGGCGTTCACCGACGCGCGGCTGCCCCTCGTCATCGGCGAGTTCGGCTTCGACCACTCGGACGGCGACGTCGACGAGGACACGATCATGTCCGAGGCGCAGCGCCTGGGCATCGGCTACTACGGCTGGTCGTGGTCGGGCAACGGCGGCGGCGTGGAGTACCTGGACCTCGTCACCGGGTTCGACCCGAGCCGGCTGAGCCCGTGGGGCCAGCGGCTCGTCAACGGCGCCAACGGCATCGCCGCCACCTCCCGGCAGGCCACGGTGTACGGCGTCAGCCCCACCACCCCACCGCCCACGACTCCCCCGCCGACGACTCCCCCGCCCACCACGCCGCCGCCGACCACGCCGCCGCCGAACGGGCGCACCTGCGCCGCGACGCTCGTCGTGCAGAACTCCTGGCCCGGCGGCTTCCAGGGGGCCGTCACCGTCACGGCCGGCTCAGCCCTGCTGAGCGGCTGGTCCACGTCCTTCACCCTCCCGTCGGGCTCGAGCGTGGCCCAGGCCTGGAACGGCGTGGCGACCACGGCGGGCGGGGTCACGACGGTGCGGAACGCCGCCTGGAACGGCCTGCTCGACGCCAACGGATCGGTGGCCTACGGGTTCATCGGCTCGGGCGCGGCCCCGACCGGGACCGTGGCGGTCGGCTGCACCGCCAGCTGACCACCCTGATCTGATCGCCGCACGGATCTCGCGGCGATCACCGAGACAGGGCCCGCATGCGTGGTGGAGCCCACCCCCCCGGGGCCCCACCGCGCTCCGCGGGCCCTGTCTCATGCCCTCGCGCGTGGTCGTGGCCTGGCAGGGCGTCGCGGCGGCACGGGCGCGGGCGGCTGTGGTGGGATGGGCCGATGGTGGACATCCGCACAGTTCGGGACCCCCTCGCGGCCCCCGTGGCCCAGGCCGTGCGCTCGCTCGCAGAGCGCGCCCACGAGGTCGACGGGGTGCCGCCCTTGTCCGAGCAGCCGCTGCTGTGGCTGTCCGACGCAGCCGCTCCCGCCGCCCACCTGCTCGCGGAGGGGCCCGACGGCGCCCTGCTGGGCTACGCGCAGCTCGACCTGCGCGCCTCCGAGGGCGCCACGGCCGAGATCGCGGTCGATCCGGCCGCCCGGCGCCAGGGCGTCGGGCGATCCCTCGTCGAGAGCGCGCAGGCCCTCGCCGCGGAGCGCGCGGGACGGCTCACCGCCTGGGCGCACGGCGACCTGCCCGCAGCCCAGGCGCTGGCGGCGACCGTCGGCATGGAGCCGGTCCAGGAGCTGTGGCAGATGCGGATGCCCCTCGCCCCCGGGCCCGCCGCGGGCGCCGAGCAGGCGGAGGAGCCTCGACCCGACCCCGCGACTCAGGACGGCGGCAGGCTCCCGGCGGGGGTCACGCTCCCGGCGGGGGTCACGCTTCCGGCCGGCGTCACGGTGCGCGAGTTCGTCCCCGGCCAGGACGAGGACGCCTGGGTCCGGCTGAACGCGCGCGCCTTCGCCGACCACCCGACACAGGGCCGCCTGACGCGGACGGACCTGCTGGCCCGGGAGGCCGAGCCGTGGTTCGACGCCACCGGCTTCTGGCTGGCGGAGCGGGACGGGCGCCTGCTGGGGTCGATGTGGACCAAGGTCGCCGAGCCGGGCGTCGGCGAGATCTACGCGCTCGGCATCGACCCCGACGCGCAAGGGCTGGGACTGGGCGGCGCCCTGACCGCGCTGGCGGTCCAGGCGCTGCGGGACCGCGGCCTCGAGACCGCCGAGCTGTACACCTCGGGCGACAACCATCGGGCGATCCGCACCTACGCGCGGGCGGGCTTCGCACGCTCCAGCCTGGACGTGATGTACGGGACGCCTGCCCCGATCACGCCGTCAGTGACACGATGAACACATGACCGACGCCACCACCCCGAGGTCCGGCCGCGGCTCGTCCCGCGGCTCCCGAGCGTCCCGCGGCGACGCCGTCTCCCTGGTCGCGCCCGAGGGCCCGTCCGCCGTGCACGCCACGCCGGACCCGGTCAGCGCCCCGGGCGGCACGGACGAGGCGCCCCGCGGCGTGCGGACCCTCCCCCCGGAGCTGGCCGCGCACATCGCCGAGCACATCGCCGAGGACGAGGCCGGCCAGCGCCCCACGGGCGCGTCGGCGCCGCTGCCGCCCGGCAGGTTCCTCGACCGGGAGCTGAGCTGGCTGGCCTTCAACCAGCGGGTGCTCGAGCTCGCGGAGGACCCGGAGCAGCCGCTGCTCGAGCGGGTGCGGTACCTGGCGATCTTCGCCTCGAACCTGGACGAGTTCTTCATGGTGCGCGTCGCCGGGCTGAAGCGGCGCATCGCCACGGGCCTGGCGGTCACGGCCGCGTCGGGCCTCAGCCCCCGGCAGGTGCTCGAGGCCATCAGCGTGCGCGCCCACGAGCTGGTCGCGCGGCACGCCCGCGTCTTCGCGGAGGACGTCCAGCCCGCCCTCGCCTCCGAGGGCATCACCATCGTGCGCTGGGACGACCTGGGCGACGGCGAGCAGGAGCGCCTGCGCAAGTTCTTCCGGCGCCAGATCTTCCCGGTGCTGACGCCCCTCGCCGTGGACCCCGCGCACCCCTTCCCGTACATCTCGGGGCTGTCGCTCAACCTGGCGGTGGTGGTGACGAACCCGGCGACCGGCAAGGAGCACTTCGCCCGGGTCAAGGTGCCGCCGCTGCTCCCCCGGTACATCGCCGTCGACGCCCGCGGCCGCCCGAGCGCGCCGAGCACCCAGGCGGGCACCCTCGAGACGGGGCCCACGTCCTTCGTGCCCCTCGAGGACGTCATCTCCCAGCACCTCGACCAGCTCTTCCCGGGCATGGACATCGTCGAGCACCACACCTTCCGGGTGACCCGCAACGAGGACGTCGAGGTCGAGGAGGACGACGCGGAGAACCTGCTGCAGGCGATGGAGAAGGAGCTGCTGCGGCGCCGTTTCGGCCCGCCGGTGCGCCTCGAGCTCGCCGACGGCATCAGCCCGCGCATCCGCCAGCTGCTGGTCCGCGAGCTCGGCGTCGTGGAGGAGGAGGTGTACCAGGTGCCCGCTCCCCTGGACCACACCGGCCTCAACCTGATCGCCGACCTGGACCGCCCTGACCTGCAGTACCCGCACTTCGTGCCCTCGACCCACCGGCACCTCGCCGAGGTGGAGAGCGCCACGCCCACCGACGTGTTCGCGGCCATCCGGGTGCGCGACATCCTGCTGCACCACCCGTACGACTCGTTCTCCACGTCGGTGCAGACGTTCCTGCAGCAGGCGGCGGCCGATCCGCAGGTGCTGGCCATCAAGCAGACCCTGTACCGCACGTCCGGGGACTCGCCGATCGTGGACGCCCTGATCGACGCGGCCGAGGCCGGCAAGCAGGTGCTCGCCCTGGTGGAGATCAAGGCCCGGTTCGACGAGCAGGCCAACATCTCGTGGGCGCGCAAGCTCGAGCAGGCGGGCGTGCACGTGGTCTACGGGATCGTGGGCCTCAAGACGCACTGCAAGCTGTCGCTCGTGGTGCGCCAGGAGGCCGACGGCCTGCGCCGCTACTGCCACATCGGGACGGGCAACTACAACCCGAAGACGGCCCGCATCTACACCGACCTGGGCCTGCTCACGTGCGACCCCGACGTCGGCCAGGACCTGACCCGGCTGTTCAACCAGCTGTCCGGGTACGCGCCGAAGTCCCGTTTCCACCGTCTGCTGGTCGCCCCGCGCTCGGTGCGCACCGGGCTCATCGAGCGGATCGACCGCGAGGCCGAGGCCGCCCGCGAGGGCCGGCCCGCGTGGATCAAGATCAAGGTCAACTCGATGGTCGACGAGGCGGTGATCGACGCCCTGTACCGCGCCTCGCAGGCCGGCGTGCCCATCGACCTGGTGGTGCGCGGCATCTGCGCGCTGCGGCCCGGCGCCCCGGGGCTGAGCGAGACGATCCAGGTGCGCTCGATCCTCGGCAGGTTCCTCGAGCACTCCCGCATCTTCGCGTTCGCCGCGAGCGGGGGCGTGCTGGCCGGCGCGGGCCAGTCCACGGAGCCGGGACCCGAGGTGTTCATCGGCTCGGCCGACTTGATGCACCGCAACCTCGACCGGAGGGTCGAGGCGCTGGTGCGCATCACCGACCCCGAGCAGACCGCCGAGCTGGTGGGCCTGATCGACGAGTCCGTGGACCCGGGCACGTCGAGCTGGCACCTGGCCTCCGACGGCTCGTGGACGCGGCACTCGACGGCCCCCGACGGCTCCCCGCTGCAGGACCTGCAGGCCTCGCTCATCCGCCGTCAGCGTCGTCGTCACGGCGCCGCCCGGTGAGCCCAGCCCACCCGCCCACCGTCCAGTCCGCGGGCGCGCTCGTGTGGCGCGTGCGCCAGGGCAGGTTGCAGGTGGTGCTGGTGCACCGGCCCCGCTACAAGGACTGGTCGTGGCCCAAGGGCAAGCTCGAGCCGGGCGAGTCGCTGGTCACCGCCGCCACCCGCGAGGTCGCGGAGGAGACCGGCCACGACGTGGTCCTGGGCATGCGCCTGCCCACCGTGCGGTACCGGCTCGGCGACGGTCGCCGCAAGCACGCGCACTACTGGGCCGCGCAGGTCGCCGGGCGGCCGGACGCGCCCGCGCTGCTGGCCCGTCCCCCGGTGCCGCCCGCCTCCACCGACGAGATCGACACGCTGCGCTGGATGGACGTGGCCACGGCGGAGAAGAAGCTGACCCGGCCGGACGACCTGGAGCCGCTGGTGGCGCTCGTCGACGCCTTCGCCAAGGGCCGCCTCGACACCCGCGCGCTGGTGGTCGCCCGGCACGGCAAAGCCGTGCGCCGGGCCGCCTGGGACGGTGAGGAGGCGCTGCGCCCCCTCACCCCGCTGGGCCGGCGGCAGGCGAAGGCCCTCGTGCCGGTGCTCTCCGCCTTCGGGGTGACCCAGGTGATAACCAGCCGGTGGGCCCGCTGCCAGGAGACCGTCGCCCCGTACCTGGCCGCCATCGCCGGCGAGCCGGTGGTCTCCGAGCGGCTCACCGAGGCGTCGCACCAGGGCTCGCCGAGCCAGGTCGCCGCCGAGGTGGAGGACCTGCTGACGAGCCGCGCGGACTCGGTGCTGTGCACCCATCGCCCGGTGCTCCCCACGGTGCTGGACGTGCTCAGCGGCCACTCCCGCCGCAAGGTGGCCGACACCCTGCCGACCGCCGACCCGTTCCTGGCGCCCGGCGAGGTGCTCGTCGCGCACGTGGCCCTCACCGTGAAGGGCCCACGGGTGGTCGCCGCAGAACGACACCTGCCCGCGGCCGAGTGACGGCTCGCGGGCAGGTGGTGGTGCGGTGCGGGGCCGCTCAGGAGAGCAGCGGGTTCAGCATCCAGAAGAAGACGGCCGCGACCAGCGCCGCCGCCGGGATGGTCAGCACCCAGGCGAGCCCGATGTTCTTGGCGACGCCCCAGCGCACGGCCGACAGCCGCTTGGTGGCCCCGACGCCCATGATCGCCGAGGTGATCGTGTGCGTCGTGGAGACCGGCGCGTGCAGGACGAAGGCGTTCACGTAGAGCACGACCGCCGAGACCGACTCGGCGACGAAGCCGCGCGCCGGGTCCAGCTCGATGATCTTGCGCCCGAGCGTGCGCATGATGCGCCAGCCGCCGGAGTAGGTGCCCGCCGAGATGGCCGCGGCCGCCGCGAGCTTGACCCACAGCGGGATCCCCTCGCCCGGGGTGGCCCAGCCGACGGTCAGCAGCGCCAGGTAGATCACGCCCATGGTCTTCTGCGCGTCCTGCAGGCCGTGGCCCAGCGCCATCGCGGCGGCCGAGGCGGTCTGCGCGAGGCGGAACCGGCGGGTGGTGCGCGAGGGGGAAGCGTTGCGGATGAGCCACAGCAGGCCGACCATCACGAAGAACGCCAGGCCGAAGCCCACCACCGGCGAGATGATCATCGGCAGGACGACCTTGTCGACGATCGCGGTGCCGTAGATGCCCAGGCCGCCCGCCAGGCCGGCGCCCACCAGGCCGCCGATCAGCGCGTGCGTGGACGAGGACGGCAGGCCGAACCACCAGGTGATGAGGTTCCACGTGATGGCGCCGACCAACGCGCAGAGCACCACCACGAGGGCGGAGTGCGGTGACGCGTCCTGCAGGTCGACGATCGAGGTGGCGATGGTCTCGGCCACCTCCGTGCCGAGCAGCGCCCCGGCGAAGTTCATCACCGCGGCCATGATCAGCGCCGCGCGGGGCGTCAGCGCACGGGTCGAGACCGAGGTGGCGATGGCGTTCGCCGCGTCGTGGAAGCCGTTCGTGTAGTCGAAGCCGAGTGCGAGCGCGACGACGAGGATGACAAGTGCGAGTTCCACCGGGGCTCAGGACTCCTTGAGCGCGATGGTCTCGACGGTGTTCGCCACCTTCTCGAACGCGTCAGCGGCGTCCTCGAGCTTCTCCACGACCTCCTTGAGCTTCATCAGGAGGATCGGGTCGGAGATCTCGTCGAAGAGCTGCGCGAGCAGCTTGCGGTGCGTCTTGTCGGCCTGGTTCTCCAGGCGGTTGACCTCGACCCAGTAGTCGGCGAGGTCCTCCATCGAGCGCAGGCGCGGCATCGCGTCGGCCGTCAGCTCGGCGGCCCGCTGCAGCACCTGGACCTGGTCGGCGACCCGTGCCGGGAGCTCCTCGAGCTTGTAGAGCACGATGAGGTCGGCGGCCTCCTCCATGAAGTCCATGCAGTCGTCCAGCGCCGAGGCGAGGCCGTAGATGTCATCCCGGTCGAACGGGGTGACGAAGGTCTGGTTGAGGCGACGCATGATCGTGTGGGTCGCGTCGTCGGCGAGGTGCTCCACCTCGACCAGCTGCTTGGCGATCGCCTTGCGGGCGGGACGCTCGGCGCCGATCAGCTCGGCGAGCAGGTTGGCGCCCGTCACGAGGTGCGCTGCCGAGGCGGCCAGGAGGTCGAAGAACGAGGTATCGCGCGGGGTCAGGCGCAGGCGCACGGCAGGCTCCGATGGGGGGGATGCAGGTCGGGCACAGGTTAGAGCAGGTACGACGGGCGTCGCACACACCATGTGTCCGGACGTGCATGGTCGGGGGTTGGACGGGGGCAATTCGAGGGCGACGCCGGACCGCAGAGCGCCTGTCGGCGCGAAGGCCGCTCGAGGCGGCATTGTGTGGAGCCCGGGGCTACCGCGATCCGACGTCGACAAAAATGATACGCCCGGCGGGTCAGGGTTCGACGACGTCTCAGTCGAGCTTCTCAGCCCGCCAGAGCGATGCCGCCTCCTCGAGCTCCTCAGCCGTCCTGACCAGCGAGGACGCGCCACGAGTGAGCCGGTGCGCCGCTTTGTCGTCGGTCGCCTCGAGGTAATCCGCGTCGAACGCGGCGCCTGTGGCGAGCACCCGGCAGAACGCCGCGCCGCGTTCCAGGGCCACCGCGAGGTCCCCCGCGTACACCCCCGAGAGGACGGCGTCGGCAACTTCGCGCACCTCGTCGGGCCCTGGTGGGCTCGCCACCCCGGCCACGGCGTCGTGCACGGGCGCCGCGTCCAGGCCCAGTCGGTACCGCTCCGCGACGGTCCGCGGATCGCGCCGGACCCACTCGCGCAGCACGTACAGCCGCCACAGGGCTCCCGGCAGGGTCCCGGAGGGGCTGTCGGCCCACATCGCGGCCACCACGTCCAAGCCCTCGGCCTCGACGAGCCGGACCAGGCGCTCGACCAGCTCGGGATCGTCGGCGCCCGTGCGACCCTGCCGCACGATGGCGCCCGCGGTGGTGTGCGCGACCTCGGACCGGACCGCGGGGTCGATGCCCCCGGGCAGGTCCTCGGCCTGCTGCTGGTCGAGCCGGGCAGGTCGTCGTGGACGTCTCGCCGCGCCGTCTGAGGTGCTCATCGTTACATTGTCAACGAGGCCGATGTCGGTGCGCACCCCCGGGTGGAGCACTCGTCCGGACGAGGCACGGGGTCACTGGAGGCGAACCATGGCGCAGTCCGCAACGGGTCCGGCACAGGAGCGTCACCCTGATCACAACAAGGCCGTCGCGCTCGCCGTGGCGGCCGCCGTCGGCGGGTTCCTGTTCGGCTTCGACAGCTCGGTCATCAACGGGGCCGTCGACGCGATCGAGGACACCTTCGAGCTGAATGCCACCCTGACCGGCTTCTCGGTGGCGGTGGCGCTGCTGGGCTGCGCGGTCGGCGCGTGGGCCGGTGGCCGGCTGGCCGACCGCTGGGGCCGGCCACGCGTCATGCTGCTCGGCGCGGTCCTCTTCTTCGTGTCCTCGCTGGGCTCGGGCTTCGCGTTCTCGGTGTGGGACCTGATCATCTGGCGCATCGTCGGCGGCCTGGGCATCGGCATCGCGTCGGTGATCGCGCCCGCCTACATCGCCGAGATCGCGCCCGCCGCGATGCGCGGGCGGCTGGGCTCGCTGCAGCAGCTCGCGATCACCCTCGGCATCTTCGCCGCGCTGCTCTCCGACGCGCTGTTCGCGAACCTCTCGGGCGGCGCCAACGAGCCGAGCCTGTTCGGCCTGGCGGCATGGCGGTGGATGTTCCTCGTGGCCGTCATCCCGGCCGCGGTGTACGGCATCCTCGCGCTCCGCATCCCGGAGTCGCCGCGCTACCTGGTGGCCGAGGGCCGCCAGGAGGAGGCGGTCCGGGTGCTGTCCCGGGTGCTCGGCCCCGACGAGGACCCCCGTGCCCGCGTGCGGGACATCGAGAAGACGATCGAGTCCGACAAGGCCCTGGCCAACCAGGCGTCGTTGCGCGGCTCGACCTTCGGGCTGATGCCCATCGTGTGGGTGGGCATCCTGCTGTCCGTCTTCCAGCAGTTCGTCGGCATCAACGTGATCTTCTACTACTCCACGACGCTGTGGCAGGCGGTCGGCTTCGACGAGTCCGACTCCTTCATCGTCTCCGTCATCACCTCGGTCACGAACGTGGTCGTGACGTTCATCGCCATCGCGCTGATCGACAAGGTGGGACGCCGCCCCATCCTCATGACCGGGTCGCTGGGCATGGCGGTCACGCTCGGGATCATGGCGCTGGCGTTCACCCAGTCCGTCGGGCCCGCGGACGACGTCACCCTGCCCGGCGCGTGGGGCCCGATCGCGCTGGTCTCGGCGAACCTGTTCGTGGTCTTCTTCGGCGCCTCGTGGGGCCCGCTCGTCTGGGTGCTGCTCGGGGAGATGTTCCCCAACCGCATCCGCGCGGCGGCCCTGGGCGTCGCGGCCGCGTGCCAGTGGATCGCCAACTTCCTCATCACGGTGTCGTTCCCGCCGATGCTCGACGCGTTCGGCGCGACGGGTCCGTACCTGATGTACGCGGTGTTCGCGGCCCTGTCCTTCTTCTTCGTGTTCTGGAAGGTGCCCGAGACCAAGGGCGTCGAGCTCGAGGACATGAAGGGCGTGACGCGTCAGCGCAAGCCGCGCGCCGTCTGACCAGCCGCCGTCTCACCAGCGGCCGTCTGACCAGCCGCCGTCTGGCCAGCGGTGGCGTGCAGCTCGACGCCGAAGTCCACGTCGGCGAGCAGCACGGGGAGCCCGCAGGCCATCGACTGGTTCGCGGCGATGCCCACCGCCGCGGCCCGCACCCCGTCCAGGTAGCCCGCGGCCCGGCCCAGCGGGTCGTCCTGCGCCCCGCGGAACACGTCGGCGAGCAGGATCGCGTCGCCGCCCCCGTGGCTCCCGGTCCCCCGCGGGATCGGGTGCTCCCGGGCCTGCGACCAGTGCCGTTGCACCAGCAGCCGCTCGCCGTGCGGGCGTGGGCCCTCCTCGACGACGTCGGGCGTCGCGCTCGGGTCCAGCACCGCGTTGCCCTCGGCGTCGGGCTGCACGGCGCCCCGCTCGACGACCTCGAGCTCGGCGCGGCCGGCGGTGCCGTTCACGGTGACGCGGTAGCCCTCCCAGGGGCTGTGCGCGTTGAGCGAGTAGGCGAGGGTGGCGCCCCTCGCGTAGTCCACGAGCACCGCCATGTTGTCCTCGATGGTGATGCCCGGACCGAAGACGTCCTGGTCGCGCAGGTACCCGTCGTGCTCCTCGGCGTCCAGGTAGAGCGCCGTCAGGCGCGGGTCGGCCCGCAGGTCGAGCGAGAACGGGTCGCCGGCAGCGCCGGTGCCACGCGCGGGCCGTGGCCCCATCGACCGGGCGCGGGCGTTCTCGTCGCCGTAGAACCGGAGCCCGCCGGAGGCGAAGACGCGGGTGGGAACGTCGTCGAGCCACCAGTTGACCAGGTCGAAGTGGTGGCTGGACTTGTGCACCAGCAGCCCGCCGGACCTCGACTTGTCGCGGTGCCAGCGGCGGAAGTAGTCGGCGCCGTGCACGGTGTCGAGGGCCCATTCGAAGTGCACGCTGGTGACGTCGCCGATGGCGCCGCTCGCGATGACCTCGCGCAGGGCCGAGTTCCGTGGCGAGTAGCGGTAGTTGAAGGTCATGACCACGTCGCGGCCGGTGCGGGCGACGGCGTCGCTGATGCGGCGGCAGCCGGCGGCGTCGATGGTGAGCGGCTTCTCCAGGACGACGTCCGCCCCCGCGTCGAGGGCCCGGGCGACGAGCTCGGCGTGGGTGTGGTCCGGGGTGGCGATGACCACCCGGTCGACGTGCTGCTCGGCGATCATCTGCTCGAGCGCGTCGGGCTGGTAGCGGGGCAGCTCCGCGCCGATGCGCGTGTCGTAGTACGCCGCGCGGGCGGGGTTCGGCTCGCACCAGGCGACGAGCTCGGCCACGTCGGCGTGCTCCCCGACGATGGCGTCGATGTACATCTGGGAGCGGTGGCCGGCGCCGACCACGGCGTGCCGGCGGCGGTCCGGGGTGGCGGGGGGCGGGGACCCGAGGTCCACGGCGGGGTCGTGGGCGGTGCTGGCCGGTGCGGGCGACGACGACGGCATGATGTCCTCAGCGTTCTCTCGGCGCGATGCGCCGCTCCATTGGGAAAGCGCGTTCCGTGCACGTCACACTAGTCCGCCCGCGCAGCGGCATCTAGGCTCTACAACGTTGGAACAGTCGGTGATGACCCGACACGAGTCACTCAGGAGAACTGATGCCCCACCCGCGCGCCCAGGTCGTGCTGCACCCCGACTTCCAGGTCGGGGAGATCGACCGCCGCCTGTTCGGATCCTTCGTCGAGCACCTCGGCCGGGCCGTCTACACCGGGATCTACGAGCCGGGCCACGCCACCGCCGACGAGCACGGCTTCCGGCGCGACGTCGCCGACCTCACCCGCGAGCTCGGGGTCAGCATGGTCCGCTACCCCGGCGGCAACTTCGTCTCGAACTACGTCTGGGAGGACGGCGTCGGCCCCCGGTCCGAGCGCAAGCCGTTCATCGACCTGGCCTGGCGCACCATCGAGCCCAACGACATCGGCACCGACGAGTTCCTGCAGTGGGCCGAGCGCGAGGGCATCGAGCCGATGATGGCCGTGAACCTCGGCACCCGGGGCGTCGCCGCGGCCGCCGCGCTCGTCGAGTACTGCAACGGCGAGGCGGGCAGCCGCTGGGCCGACCTGCGCATCGCCAACGGGCGCGAGAAGCCCTACGGCGTGCGGCTGTGGTGCCTGGGCAACGAGATGGACGGCCCGTGGCAGATCGGGCACAAGGACGCCGAGTCCTACGGGCGGCTCGCCGCCGAGGCCGGGAAGGCCATGAAGCTCGTGGACCCCAGCATCGAGCTGGTGGTGTGCGGGTCCTCGTCGATGCAGATGGACACCTTCGGCTCGTGGGAGCGCACCGTCCTCGAGCACACCTACGACATCGTCGACCACCTGTCGATGCACGCGTACTACGAGGAGCTCGACGGCGACCGCGCGAGCTTCCTGGGCTCCGGCACGGCGATGGACCGCTTCATCCGCCGCGTCGTGGCCTCCGCCGACGCCGTCGGGGCCGAGCGCCGCTCCGACAAGCAGATCACCATCTCGTTCGACGAGTGGAACGTCTGGTACCTCGCCAGCCGCTTCCCCGGCGAGAAGAACCTGCCGCTGCAGCGCGACGCTCCGCGCATCATCGAGGACGTCTACTCCGGGCTCGACGCCGTCGTCGTGGGGGACCTGCTGGTCACGCTGCTCAACCACGCCGACCGGATCCCCGTCGCGTGCCTGGCGCAGCTCGTCAACGTCATCGCCCCGATCATGACCGAGCCCGGCGGCGAGTCCTGGCGCCAGCCGACCTTCCACCCGTTCGCCGAGACCGCCCGGCTGGCCCGCGGCGCGGCGCTCGACCTGCGCGTCACCGCCCCCACCACGAGCACCCGGCAGCACGGCGACGTCCCGATCGTCACCGCCGCCGCCACCTGGGACCAGGGCGCGGACGGCGACGGCGCCCTGGCCCTGTTCCTCGTGAACCGCTCCTCCGAGCCGGTCGAGGTGGACATCGCCCACACCGGCCTCACGCTCGCGCTCACCGGAGGCGTCCAGCTCGTGGCCGACCACGAGCCGGCCGTGCCCGGCCCCGAGCACGCCGCCCGCGTGATCGAGCGGTGCCTGTCCACCGTGGCCGCGCCCGACGCGGGCCAGGACGGCGCCCGCACCACGCTGACCCTGGCGCCGGAGTCCTGGACGGCCTACCACGGGACCGCCCGCCGCTGACCCCCCGCCCCCGGTGGACGTCGCCCGATCGGCGTCCACCGGGTGGGCCGGGCGACGGATCGCGACGTCGATCGACGGATGGCGGCTCCCCCGCTGCGGCACACTCGTGCCTATGTCCCGTCCCATGTCCCGCACCGACGAGGTCGTCGACGGCGTCAAGCGCATGATCCTCGACGGCCGGCTGCGCCCCGGCGACCGGCTCCCCGTTGAGAAGGAGCTGGCCGCGGAGCTCGGGGTGTCCCGCGGCTCCCTGCGGGAGGGCGTGCGCGCGCTGTCGATCCTCGGCGTGCTGGACACGCGGCAGGGCGACGGCACGTACGTCACGAGCCTGGACCCCGAGCGGCTGCTCGCGCCGATGGGCTTCGTGATCGACCTGCACGGCGAGAGCGACGCCGAGTCCTTCCACGCCGTCCGCCGGCTGCTGGAGACCGAGGCGGCGGCGCTCGCCGCCCGATCGATCGACGAGCACGGGCTCGCCGAGGCGCGCCGCCTGCTCGACACGGCCGCCGCCGCCCTGCACGAGGAGCCCTTGGACCACGAGCGCCTGCTCGAGACCGACATCGCCTTCCACCGCGCCATCGCCACCGCGGCGGGCAACCCGGTGCTCGCCGCGCTCGTGGAGACGCTCGCGAGCCGCACGGTGCGGGCCCGCCTGTGGCGCAGCCGCACGGACGACGACGTGGTCCGCCGCACGCACCGCGAGCACGAGGAGATCCTCGCCGCCCTGGCCGCGGGCGACCCCGACCGCGCACGGCTGCGCATGGCTGTGCACCTGGTCGGCGTCGAGGACTTCGTCCACTCCGCCGGGTCCAGCGGCGACGGCGGGCCCGAGCACCCCTCGCAGGACGGATGACGCGCTAGCCGGCCGGGACCGCCTCCCCGACCAGCGCCGCCGCCACGACGGCCGGGGCGCCCCGGCGCAGCTCGAGGCTCTGCCGCAGGCTCCCGCAACGCACCGCCACCGCGACCACGTCCGCCGGGTCCTCCGCCTCCTCCAGCTCGGGCGCGTCCGCGTCACGCGCGTCCCGCCGCTCGTCGAGGGTGAGGACCGCCTCGACCAGCTCGCCCTCAGCCCAGGACAGGTCCACCGTGATCCCGCCGCGCACCCGCAGGCCGCGCGCCGACCCGTCGCGCCACCCGGGCGGGAGGGCCGGCAGCAGGTGGACCTCCCGGACCCCGTCGACCACCCGGTGCCCCTGCACGAGCAGCTCGACCACACCCGCCGTGAACCCGAGGTTGCCGTCCACCTGGAACGGCGGGTGGGCGCTGAACAAGTTCCGGTACACCCCGGCCCCGTCGCCGGCCGGGGCCAGCAGCGCGTGCACGAGCGCCTCCGCGCCGGCGCCGTCCTGCAGGCGGGCCCGCAGCGCGAGCCGCCAGGCGAGGGCCCAGCCGGTGGACCGGGGGCCCCGGGCGTCGAGGGTCGCGGCGGCGGCGCGGGCCAGCTCCGGCGTGCTCTCCGGATGCACCCAGCCGCCGGGGTGCACGCCGATCAGGTGCGAGGTGTGGCGGTGCTCGGGCTCCGCGTCGACGAGGTCCTGCGACCACTCGGCGAGCCGCCCGTCGGGGCCGACCCGCTCCGCGGGCAGCCGGTCCAGGGCGGCGACGACCTCGGCCCGCCACGCGGCCGCGTCCACGGGCTCCTCGGTGTCCGGGTCCAGGTGGTCGACCCTGTCCTCCAGCACGCCCAGAGCGGCGAGGGTGCAGGCGAGCGTCCCGCGCACGAGCGCCAGGTCGGAGGTCGTGGAGGTCGACACCGCCGCCGGGGCGCCGTCCTCGGCCACGAAGTGGTTCTCCGGGCTCGTGGCGGGCGACGTGCCCAGCGACCCGTCCGGCTGCTCCACGAGCCAGTCCAGGCAGAACCGGGCGGCGCCGTGGAGCAGCGGCCAGGCCCGCTCGAGGGCGGCCGCGTCCCCGGTGTACTCGTACTGGTCCCACACGTGCTGGACGAGCCACGCGCCGCCCAGCGGCCACGCCGTCCAGGACGGGTCCCCGTCCCCCTCCCCTGCCGGCAGCGTGAACGCCCACGCGTCCGAGTTGTGGTGCGCGGCCCAGCCGCGGGCGCCGTACAGCTCACGGGCGGTCGTGCTCCCCGAGGCGGCGACCCCCGGCAGCCAGGCCAGCAGCGGCTCGGCGCACTCCGCGAGGTTCGCGGGCCCGGCGGGCCAGTACGCCATCTCCAGGTTGATGTTGGTGGTGTACGCGGAGCTCCACGCCGGGCGCACGTCCTGGTTCCAGATGCCCTGCAGCGTCAGGGGCATCGTCCCGGGCCGGGAGCCCGCGATCATCAGGTAGCGCCCGTACTGGAACAGCAGCGCCGCGAGGGCGGGATCCCCACCCATGACGGCGTGCCGCGCGACACGGGAGTCGGTGGTCAGGGCGTCATGGCCAGAGTTCCCGCCCAGGTCCAGCGCGACCCTGTCGAACAGCGCCGCGTGGTCGGCGACATGCTCGGCGCGCAGCGCCTCGACCGGCCGCTCGGCCGCCGCCGCGACGGCGCCCCGGGCCCGACGGAGCAGCTGCCCGACGTCCCCGTGCGGCGGGCGCATCGCCCCGGCGTAGTCCGTGACCGAGGCGAGCACCACCGTCACCTCCCGGGCGCCGTGGACGGTCAGCCCGTCGTCCCGCACCCGCAGGGTGCCGTCCGTGACCACCCGCATCACCACGGCGGCCGTGATCGCGGCGCCCGGGCTGTCGTCGTACACCACCGGCTGGGCGGCGTGCTCGTGCGGCGGGTAGACGTGCGAGGGCATGCGGACCGTCCCAGCCCACAGGTCCACGTCGCCCGGCGCGAGCTGCACCGGATGCGGGGAGGTGACGCGCACCAGCAGGTCGACGGGCGCCTCCGAGGCGCGGTGCACCACCAGCACACCGGCGGGCGCGCTGACGAACGCCTCCTGGGTGGTGCGCTCGCCCTCCTCGCCGAACCGGTGGCCGGCGACCGCCTCGCCCAGGTCGAGCCACCGCCGGTAGCCGGGCGGCACCTCGTCCTCCGGGCGGCCCGGCTGCTCCACGACCAGGTCCACGAGCGGCTGGTACGCCTGCGCGTGACCGTGCTGCAGGCGCCGCACCAGCCGCTCGGCGCGGCGCACGTCCCCCTCGGCGAGGGCGTCCCGCGCGGCGCGGACCACCTCCGGCCCCTCCCCCGGCGCCAGCAGCGGCCGCCCGGAGGCCGTCGCCGGCGACCCGGACCAGCAGGTGTCGTCGTTCACCTGGAACCGGTCGCGGCGGACCCCGCCGAAGCACATCGCCCCGAGCCGCCCGTTGCCCAGCGGCAACGCGTCGGTCCACAGGTCGGCAGGTCGGTCGTCGTGCAGGCGCACCCTGGTCCCCCTTCGCTCGGGCCGGCCAGACGGCCAGGTCCCCCACGTCGCGGACCGCCGTCGTGCGCCTGACCGAAAGGTCCGATCTTGTCAGGTAGACCGGCCGCCGTCCTGCGGGAACGCGTCCGAGAGGCCATCTCTTCGGAGAGATGGGGCGGAAGGCGCCCAGACATGCCTCGACCCGGGACCGACGTGCGGTCCCGGGTCGAGGAGGTGGTGCTGGAGGCTCAGGCCTGCTTGGGCAGCGGGCCCGTCCCGGCGTCAGCCGGGCCGGCGGCCGGCGCGGCCGGCGGCAGGTCCGTGCCCGAGCCCGGCGTGCCGACGGCGCCCACGTGCGCGGGCTCCTTCGACGTCGAGTCGTTGGCGACGCCCTTGAACGTGAACTCCCCGAGGATGCCCTCGCCCACGGCGTCCACGATGACCTTCTGGCCCGACTTGATCTCCCCGAAGAGGATCTTCTCGGACAGCTGGTCCTCGATGTCGCGCTGGATGGCGCGGCGCAGCGGACGGGCGCCGAGCACCGGGTCGTAGCCCTTCTCCGAGAGGAGCTTCTTCGCGGCGTCGGTGATCTCGATCGACATGTCCTTGTCCCGCATGCGGGCGTCGAGCTTGGCGATCATCAGGTCGACGATCGCGAAGATCTCCGGCTGCGAGAGCTGCGGGAACACCACCACGTCGTCGACACGGTTCAGGAACTCCGGGCGGAAGTGCTGCTTCAGCTCGTCGTTGACCTTGGCCTTCATCCGGTCGTAGGACGTCGACA
>Ga0233375_1000295_pt1 | contig 28102 bp, 19 predicted proteins | sample ElkDunMinimDraft_10_FD_191539 | JGI IMG/M metagenome (GOLD analysis project Ga0233375, IMG submission 191539) | Fecal eukaryotic communites from dung pellets of Tule Elk in California, USA - Elk Dung E16 | ecosystem: Host-associated > Mammals > Digestive system > Large intestine > Fecal | place... | reverse complement strand
CCGAGCGGGTCCGGGACCAGTGGGGCGTCGACGTCCGGACGTTGCTCCAGTGCACGGATCCCGACCTGTTCTTCGTCGACGACGAGCGCGTCGCGGAGCTCGAGGGCAAGTCCGTCATGGTGGGCAACACCCGCGGCCAGTTCCGCCCTGCGGCCTGGCACACGGCGCACGGCGGCTTCCCCGTGGCGCTCTACGGGCTGGGCTGGGAAGGTCAGGTGCCGCAGGAGCTCATCGGCGGCAGCTACGTACCGAACGCGCTCCTGCGCCGGTACTACCGGACGGCGACCTGGGCGCTCAACGACCACTGGGCCGACATGCGGGAGCACGGCTTCGTCTCCAACCGTGTCTTCGACGTCCTCGCGTCCGGTGGGCGTCTCCTGACCGACGACGTGCCAGGTCTCGACACGGTCGTGCCGGACGGCCTGCTGCCGAACGGGCTTGCCCGGTTCCGCTCACCGGCCGAGATCGAGGCGCTGCTCCGCACCGACGCGTCCTCGTTCTACCCGGACGACGTGCTGCTCAAGGTCTCCGAGCACATCAGGCGCGAGCACAGCTTCGACGCGCGTGCCCGCACGCTGCTCGACGACGTCCTCGCGATCCGCCGTCGCGGCTAGACCTCGCCGCCTCGCCCAGCACTCCCGCGACGAGCGGGAGTGCTGGGGCACCGGTCAGTCGTCGAGCAGACCGAGCAGGTACGTCCCGTAGCCCGACTTGGTGAGCTTCTCCGCGCGCACGCGCAGGTCGTCGTCGGACAGGAAGCCACGCCGCCACGCGACCTCCTCCGGGGCGCCGATCTTCATCCCCTGACGGCGCTCGATCGTGCGCACGAAGTCGGAGGCCTCCAACAGCGAGTCGAACGTGCCCGTGTCGAGCCAGGCCGTGCCACGGGGCAGGACCTCGACGTGGAGCTTTCCGCGGCGCAGGTACTCCCGGTTGACGTCGGTGATCTCGTACTCGCCGCGTGCTGACGGCTCGAGTCCCTTGGCGATCGCCACGACGTCGTTGTCGTAGAAGTAGAGCCCGGGCACGGCATAGTTCGACCTCGGCTCGGCCGGCTTCTCCTGGAGCGAGAGCGCGTTGCCCTCGTCGTCGAACTCGACGACGCCGTACGCGGTCGGGTCGGCGACGCGGTATGCGAACACGGAGCCGCCGTCGATGTCGGCGAACCGGGTGAGCTGGTCGCCCAGACCCTGGCCGTAGAAGATGTTGTCGCCGAGCACGAGCGCCGCCGAGTCGGTGCCGATGAACTCCTCGCCCAGCACGAACGCCTGGGCGAGGCCGTTGGGCTCGGCCTGGACCGTGTACTCGAGGGAGATCCCGAACTGGGACCCGTCCCCGAGGAGCCGACGAAACTGCTCGGCCTCGTGGGGCGTCGTGATGATGAGGATGTCCCGGATGCCCGCCAGGATCAGGGTCGAGAGCGGGTAGTAGATCATCGGCTTGTCGTAGACAGGCACGAGCTGCTTGCTCACACCGAGAGTGATGGGGTGCAGTCGGGTGCCGGAGCCGCCGGCCAGGATGATGCCACGCATGGGCGTAGCCTACGGACCCGGGGGCGTCGCTGCGCCCCGCACCGTCTGACTGGGTTTGCTTACGTGAAGGGCAGCATCAGTGAAGATCTCAGTGATCGGCCTCGGGTACCTCGGTGCCGTCCATGCGGCGAGCATGGCCAAGCTGGGGCACGAGGTCGTCGGCGTGGACGTCGACGCGACGAAGGTGGACGCCCTCGCCGCGGGCAAGTCGCCGTTCTACGAGCCCGGGCTGGACGAGCTCCTGACCGAGGTGAGCGGGACCGGACGGCTCCGGGTGTCGACCGACCTGGCGGACGTCGCCGGGGCGCGGGTCCACTTCGTGTGCGTGGGGACACCGCAGGTCGCGGACGGCCATGCGGCGGACCTGACCTACGTGAACTCGGCGATCGACCAGCTCGTCGGGTACCTCATCCCGGGCGACCTGGTCGTCGGCAAGTCCACCGTCCCCGTGGGAACGGCTGCCCGGCTGGCGGACAAGGTCCGGGCGGGGCAGCCCGGCGCGGCGCTGGCGTGGAACCCGGAGTTCCTGCGCGAGGGCTTCGCGGTGCAGGACACGCTGCACCCCGACCGCATCGTGTACGGCGTTCCCGCGGGCGAGAACGGCGAGCAGGTACGAGAGCTCCTGGACGAGGTCTATGCCGACCTGCTGGCCGAGGCGATCCCGCGCATCGTCACCGACTACCCGACGGCCGAGCTCGTCAAGGTGGCGGCCAACTCGTTCCTCGCCACCAAGATCTCGTTCATCAACGCCATGGCCGAGCTGTGCGAGGTCGCCGGTGGTGACGTCACGCAGCTCGCGGACGCCATCGGCCACGACGTGCGCATCGGCCGGAGGTTCCTCAACGCGGGGCTCGGCTTCGGGGGCGGCTGCCTGCCCAAGGACATCCGCGCGTTCAGGGCGCGGGCCCAGGAGCTCGGTGCCGGCGACGCGGTGGAGTTCCTCGCCGACGTCGACGACATCAACAACCGGCGCCGGGCACGCATGGTGCAGCTCGCTCACGAGGTGCTCGACGGCTCGGTCGCGGGCAAGAAGGTCACCGTGCTCGGTGCCGCCTTCAAGCCCGACAGCGACGACGTCCGGGACTCGCCGGCGCTCGACGTCGCGGCGCGGCTCGGCGAGCTCGGTGCCCACGTGACCGTGAGCGACCCCAAGGCCATCGAGAACGCTCGCCGCCGCCAGCCGCAGCTCGCCTACGAGCAGGACGTGGAGGTGGCGCTCGACGGCGCGGACGCGGTTCTCGTCCTCACGGAGTGGAAGCAGTACCGCGAGCTGGACCCTGCGCGCGTGGGCGCGGTCGTGGCCGGCAAGAACGTCCTCGACGGACGGAACGCCCTCGACCGGGACGCGTGGCGGGCGGCCGGCTGGCAGTACCGGGCCCTGGGCAGGAGCTGACGCCGGTCAGGTGACGCGTTCCGTCTCGCGGAGCCGGGCGAGCCGAGCCGGGTCGTCCCGGAGCTCCAGCGCCGTCTCGGCCGAGGTCAGCACGGCCGAGCCGTCGGCGGCCCAGGCCGCGAGAAGGTCGTGCAGGACGAGGCCCAGCGCTCGGTCGCCCTCCACGATCACGCGGCTCGGGCGGGACGCCGCCGGTTCGGGAACCAGGGCGGAGAACCGCACGCTCTCGTGGCCTGCGGCGATCGCGATCTCGTCCGGGTCGGTCTCGGGCGCCCACGCCACGATGTCGCCGTACGTCATCACGGCCGAGGCCGCATCGATGGCGCCGGGCGGAAGGTCGCCGTCGAACGACCGGGCGAGCGCGGGGAGCGCGACCGCCACGAGGTCGCCCTCGACGCCGGACCACACGTCGGGACGCGACGTGACGACGACGTCGACCGGCTGGGCGGCCGTGCGTGCCTCGTCGGACGGCGCCAGCACGAGCGTCGAGCCGCACCGCCAGGCGCCGAGCGCCCACACCACGGTGCGCCAGTGCACGGGAAGGTCGACCAGGATCCGGCTGCCCGGCCCGGCGTCGAACTCCTCGACCACGAGATTCGTCGTCTTGCTCACCCAGTTCTGCAGCACTGCGCCGGACAGCTCGACGCGCTCGCCCTGCGGCCCGTACCACGTGAGCCGCGGCCGGCCCGGGTCTGCGACCAGCAGGTTCAGGAGCTCGGCGACCGTCCGGGGGGCTCGAGATGCGTGATTCACCGAGTCAGCGTATAGGGCTGCGGTGGCCGCCGACTGCCTTGTGAATCCCCCGTGCAGATCGCCGTCTCTATCATCTTTCGGCTTGACGCCGCCGAAAGACACGCGTGTAATTCCAGGTATGCAGTTTCCCTGAGAGGGGCGCCTGTGAACGGCGTCCGATACGGCATGGAGGGGCACGCCATGTGGAACTTGCTGGATGAGGACGCGGGAGCCTTCCCGTCCGACGCCGGCCGTGCGCCGGAGCGTGTCGCGCCGGTCCTGCCGCTGTTCGAGCAGACGGTCGACGACGACGACACCTTGATGGGGTGGCAGGAGCGAGCGCTGTGCGCCCAGACCGACCCGGAGGCCTTCTTCCCTGAGAAGGGCGGGTCCACGCGCGAGGCCAAGAAGGTCTGCGCATCGTGCGAGGTCCGCGCGGAGTGCCTGGACTACGCGCTCGCCCATGACGAGCGGTTCGGCATCTGGGGCGGGCTGTCCGAGCGGGAGCGCCGCAAGCTCAAGCGTCGCGCCGTCTGAGCTCGCGGTCACGCAGCACGGCGACCGCCACCACGACGACGGTCACGGCGAGCGCCGCGGTCGCCACCACGATCGTCACCAGCACGGGCGTCGGGAACGGGTACAGGTGCGCGACGGCTTGTGCCGCCCGGCCCCACGCGCCGAGCCCGGAGCCGTCCTCGGGCAGCCAGTACAGCCACCAGGTGTCGTACTGGAACGCCGCGTGCACCGCCGCCGCGAGCACCAGCACCCCGAGCGGCACCGCCCGCCGCGCGATTCCGGTGAGCCGTGCGGCGCCGGCGAGCGCGACCGGTAGCAGGGCGGCCATGCCGGAGTAGAGGTACCGGCCCTGCTGACCGGCGCGGATGTTCTGGTAGGCGGCGAACTGCTCCCACGACCCCTTCGCGACGATGGCCGCGAGCGCGAGCGTGGGCAGCAGCAGCACGAGTGCGTCCGCCCGGGGCAGGTTTCGCCTCACCAGCGTCACGACGACGCCCACCACGATGAGACCGAGCGCGACCCGGGACATCCACCACGACGCGTCCTGGCGCATCAGCGCGGCATGGTCCTGGACGAAGTAGAGGGTGACGAGCCGGTCGCCCAGCCGCGCGAGCCAGGCGGACCCGCCGTCGCTCCACCCGAACACCGCGGTGAGCTCCGGGGGTTCGGTGTGCGTGCCGTGCGGTTGGACGAGGCCGTAGACGACCCGGTTGCGCACCCACCACGCGATCCCGGGCAGCGAGACGGCCCAGGCCACCAGCAGCGAGACCAGCGCGGTCGGCCGGCGGAACCGGAGACCCGCCACCAGGTAGGCCAGCCCGACCCAGACCGGGATCATCAGGGCGAAGCCCTTGGTCAGCAGGGCGAGCGACGTCACGACGCCCAACCCGACGGCGGTGACCCGCGACAGGTCGCCGGTGAGCACGCGAACGACGAAGAGGGTCGCGACGGCCACGAGCATGATGAGCAGGTTGTCGTTGTTGACCGCCGACGCGAGATGGGTCAGCTCCGGGACCGCCAGCGGCAGCATGGCGGCCGCGAACGGGAGCGGGTCGGGCAGGCCCAGGCGCCGGCTGATCGCCCACAGGAGCAGGGGCAGCGGAGCCATCAGGAGCGCGTTCCACCACCGGAGCACCATCCATACCTGGTCGAAGGGGGCCGTCTCCCACTGCGGGATGAGGCTCACGACGCCCGCGCCCAGGACGTAGTACAGCGGAGGGTGCTGGACGAGCTGGTTGAGAGGTTCTGGCCCTTCGGCCCCGGAGTGTCCCGTCCCACCGGCGTCGAGGTAGGACTGGCGGTCGCCACGCGGCGGGATGTCGTCGCGGTCGGCCAGATGCTGGCGCCCTTCGATCCGGTCGTCCGGCAGGAACGCGCCGCCCCTCGTGCCCTCGGTGACGGTCAGCTGGCCGGGGCCGGGCCAGGGCCACGCCGTCCCCGTGCGGACCTGAAGGACGAGGTCGACGTGGCGCCGCTCGTCGGGCGAGCGCGCATGGGGGAAGATCGCCGTCTGGCAGAGCATCACGCCCAGGAAGAGCGCGACGACGAGCCACACCCGCGCCGGCACCGACCGGCGGGCACCGGGCGCGGCGGACGGTGGGACGAGACCAGTGGCGGTGGCGGGCGACCCGCCGTCGGCGAGCGGCACGACACGACCCTAGCGGTGGCATCCGCCCGGCGGGAGACCGACGCGCCAACCCGGCGACCCGCCGAGGGGTGGATGTCCCACGGTCGGCGCGGCGTGCATCGCATGATGGCGGGCAGGATGACTGCCCAGGACACGACCAGAGCGCTCGGGGCGCCGGGTGGGGCCGCGCGGACCGGCGCGGCCGTCGGCGTCGTGCCCGGCGTGTCGGGGGCCCAGCAGGTGGCTGCGGCCGTCACGGCCGTGGTCGTGACGCGTGGGCGCAGCCCGTTCCTCAGCGCGACCCTCGAGGCGGTCCGCGCCCAGGAGTACGCACCGGACCGCATGATCGTCGTCGACGTCGACGCGTCGCCGTCGACCGGGCTCCACCCCGACCTCACGATGGGGGGCGCACGGTTCGTCGCGGGGGGCGACGTGCGCTGCTTCGGCGAGGCGGTCGACGCCGCCCTCGCGACGGCCGGTGCCCCGGAGACGGGCTGGCTCTGGCTGCTCCACGACGACTCCGCCCCCGCACCCGATGCGCTCGCGCTCCTGCTGCGGGCGGTCGAGCACTCCAGCGCCGTCGCGATCGCGGGCTGCAAGCAGCGCCGCTGGCCGGTCGACGGCGACGGCTCGCCGCTGCCGCCCGACGACGGTGCCCCCGTGCTCGTCGAGGTGGGCTGCACCGTCTCGCCGCTCGGGCGCCGCATGACCGGCATCGACGACACCGAGATCGACCAGGGGCAGCACGACGCGCGCGAGGACGTCCTCGCGGTGGGCCTCGCCGGGGCGCTCGTACGGCGCAGCGTGTGGTCCCAGCTCGGCGGGACCGACCCGGAGGTCGGGCCGTTCGGCGACGGGCTCGACCTGTGCCGGCGCGCCCGCCTGGCCGGCCACCGCGTCGTCGTCGTGCCCGAGGCGGTCGTCCACCACGCACAGGCGTCGCTCCTGGGTCTGCGTGACCGGCCGGACGGCCCGCCCGACGCGCGCTCCTCCGCCTATGCCCGCCGGCGGGTGCAGCTCTACCAGCGGCTGGCCGGCGCACCGCTGCCGCTGCTGCCGGTGCTCCTGCTCGCGATGGTCGTCTGGGCGCCCTTCGCGGCCCTGTACCGGATCGCGCTCAAGCGGCCGCAGCAGGCGCGGGACGAGCTCGTCGCCGCACTCGTGACGGCGGTGCGCCTCGTGCCGCTCGCGCGCGCCCGGCGACGGACCGCACGTACGTCCCGGCTCCCGCGGCGCGTGCTGCGGCCGCTGCTCGGCACGTGGCGGGACGTCGCCGCCGAACGCCGCGACGCCCGGCTCTCGCGGGCCGAGGCGCAGCGCAACCGCTGGGCGCCGAGCGAGCTCGAGCGCGCCGAGCTGCGGCGCCTCGCGCGGGCGCGCCGGACCGCAGTGGCGATCGTCATGGTCGCGGTCGTGGCGCTCGCCGTCGTGCTGTTCGGTTCCTGGCAGGGCGTGCTGGCGGCGGGCGGGCGCGTCACCGGTGGCGCGCTCCTGCCGGCGCCCGGGAACCTCGGGGACGTGTGGCAGGCCGCGACGTCGGGCTGGGTGCGTGACGGCCTGGGTACCCGTGCGCCCGCCGACCCCGTGCTGCTGCCGCTCACCGTGCTGAGCGTGCTGGCGGGCGGTTCCCTGCAGGTCGCGGTCAACGTGCTCGTCACGATCGCGCTGCCGCTCGCCGCTCTCGGCGGCTGGTTCGCCGCGGGCGCGGTGACGAGGTCGGTGTGGGCACGCTCCGCGGGTGCGCTCGTATGGGTCGCCGCGCCTGCGTTCCTCGCGGCGCTCGGCAGCGGGCGCATCGGTGCGGTCCTGGTCCACCTCGTGCTCCCGTGGGTGCTCGTGGCGCTGCTGCGCTCCGTCGGGGTGCAGGCGCGCGACACGCTCGACCTGCCCGAGGTCGGTCGCCGTGGGGCCGGGCCCCGTCGGGGGTCGCTCGGGGCGGCGGGCGCCGCGGGGCTGCTGCTCGCCGTGGCCGTGTGCGCGGCGCCGGTGCTCCTGGTGGTCGCCGTCGTCGGGCTCGGGGTCGGTGCCCTGGTGGCACCGCGCCACCGCCGGTACCTGCTCCTGGCCCTGCTGCCGGCGCTGGTCGTCGCGCTGCCGTTCTGGGGATTCGTGCTCGGCTCGTGGTCCGAGGGCGGGTGGCGGCTGCTCGTCGCCGAGCCCGGCGTCCCGCTCCCGCTCCCGGGCACGCCTCAGGGCGTCGAGCTGGTGTTCGGGCTGCCCGGCCAGCAGACCTGGTTCGGTCTGGAGGACGCCCCGGGCGCGCTCGGTGCGGTCGGCACCTACGGTCCGTGGCTGACCGGCGGGCTCGTGCTGCTCCTCGCCACGGTCGCACTGCTGCGCCGCCGGAACGCGGCCGGTGTCCGCACCGGGTGGTTCGTGGCCGCGCTGGGCCTAGGGGCGGCGCTTGTCGCGGTCACGACGACGGTCGCGGGCGGCATGACGCGGACGGGTGAACCGGTCCCGGCGACGGGGTGGCCGGGTGCCGGCCTGTCGGTGCTGCTGCTCGGCCTCGGCACGGCGGCGCTGATCGCCGTCGACACCTCCGGGCCCGCGCGGCTCCCGGGCTGGGTGCGCACGAGCGGGGCGGTCGCGGTCGCGGTGCTCGCGCTCGCCCTGCCGGCCGCCGGGATCACCGCCTGGGCGTCCGATGCGACGCGCGGCCCGGGAGTCGCCGCGCTCCGCCCCGACGCCAGTCCGGTCGTGCCCGCGGTGGGGCAGCAGATGCAGGGCGACGGCCGGGCTGCCCGGGTGCTCGAGCTGGACCGGGACCCGAGCGGCGTCGTCGACTACACGGTGATGCACGCCAACGGTTCGCGGCTGCAGGACTCCTCGACCGTCGTGCGGGCGCGCGATGCGGGGCTGGTGCCCGGGCCGGTGCGGGCCGACGTCGCGCTCCTCGACGCCACCGTCGCCGCGGTCTCGACGGGCGTCGCACCCGGCGTCGCGGAGGACCTCGCCCGGCTGGGCGTGGGCGCCGTGCAGGTGCCGGCCGGGGGTGACCGTGAGCTGACGACGACGCTCGACCTGGTTCCCGGCCTCGTGCGGGTCACCGAGAGCGGCACGCTCGTGTGGCGGGTGACGCCCGACGGTCCGGCGCCGAGCTGGGCGGCGATGTTCGGTGCGGCGCCCCACGACGGCCAGGCGGCCGTGCGGACCTTGAGGTCCGACGGCACCTCGGTGACCGACGGGGTGGGTGACGGGCGAGCGACCCGCACGCTCGCGCTCGCCGAGTCGGCCGACCCCGGCTGGCGTGCGGCGCTCGACGGTCGGCCGCTGGCGGCGGTCGAGTCGGGCGGCCTGCAGGCGTTCGCGCTCGGGCCCGACGGTGGACGCGTCGAGGTCTCGTACGAGGCGACGCACCGCACCGCGTGGGTCGCCGTCGCCGGGGCCGTCCTGCTGGTGTTCGCGCTGCTCGCGCTGCCGGTCGGCCGGCGGCGGGGGAGATGACCGTGGCCGGCGGGATCGGGGCGTCCCTGCTGCCCGCAGCCGTGCGGGCGCGGCTGCGGCGTGCGCTGCGCGGCACGGGTGCGGCGGTGACCGGGCTGCTCCTCGTGGCCGTGCTCGGTGGGCTCGCCGTGCTCGGAGGCGGCTGGGCCGGTGGCTGGACCGCGGGGGCGACGGCCCCGGGCGCCGGGGAGCCGCGCGCCGTCGCGGTGAGCGCGGCCGAGTCCGTACTCGTGTGCCCGCCGCCCGCGACGCTGCCCGAGGGCGCGGACGTCGGCGACGAGCAGTTCCGGGCCACGCCCGTGGCGACCGCCTCCCGGACGGGGGTCGCCGTCCTCGGCGGCGTGCCGGACGGCCTGCGCACGACCGCCCTCGACGGGTCGCAGGCCGCCGGGCTCACGCAGGGGAGCGCGGCCGCCGTGGCGCAGGGCGACGTGACGACGGCCCGAGTGCTGCACGCGACCCCCGTGCCGGGCGTCCCGCTGCGTGCCGCCGGGGCGCTCGCCTCGGTCACGACGACGGGCGACCTGCGCGGCCTGGCGGCCGGGCGCTGCGGTGAGCCCGCGACGTCGCACTGGCTCGTCGGCGGGAGCACCGAGGTGGGTGAGAGCGCGCAGCTGACGGTGCAGAACCCGAGCCCGCGGCCGGCGACCGTCTCGCTCGAGGCGTTCGGGCCGGGCGGCGCGGTGACGCTCGGCGGCAGCGCGAGCTTCGTCGTCGGCGCCCGTGCCCAGCGGGTCGTCCGGCTGGAGTCGGTCGCGCCCGGGCAGCGGCGGCTCGTCGTCCACGTCGAGGCCGCGGGTGCGCGCGTCGTCGCCTCGCTCCAGGGGCAGGCGATCGAGGGTCTCGTGCCGACCGGCGTCGACGTGGTGACGCCGGGCGCGGCGCCCGCGAGGTCGTTCGTGGTCGGTGGGGTGGTGAGCGCGGGCGAGCCGCTCGACGACCCCCACGCACCACGCCTGCGGCTGCTCGCCCCCCGGCACGGCGGCACGGCGCGGGTCGGCGTCTACGGCCCGTCCGGTCCCGTCACGCTGCGCGGCGCGCAGGCCATGACGCTCGAGCGGGGTGTCGTCGTCGACGTGCCGCTCGGCGGGCTGCCCGCGGGGTCGTACACCGTCGTGGTCGACGCCGACGTGCCCGTGGTCGGCGCAGCGCGCTACGACGTCCGGGGAGAGCCGCCCGCGGACGCCGTGGTGGACACCCCGCCCTACGACGTCGCGTGGAGCCCTGGCCAGGCGGTGTCCGCGGCCCGGGCGTCGGACGCGCCCGTGCCCGTGGGCCAGCTGGCGCTTCCCGCCGGGGTGCGCTCGGTCCTGACGCTCGCCTCGCTCCCCGCCGAGCGCGGTCCCGACGCAGAACCGCGCGGGACGACGACCGTGACGGTGCGGGCCTTCGCGGCCGACGGGAGCGAGCTCGAGTCGTCCGAGGTCGAGCTCGCGGCCGGCACCGCGGTCACGCTCGGGTCGGCCGACCTGGGCGGCGAGGAGCCCGCCGCCGTGACGGTCGACCGCACGGGCGGTGACGCGCTGCCCGTCGCGTGGACCGCGAACGTCGCCGCCGACGACGGCACCGGAACGCCCGGCACCCTCGTGGCGGTGCTGGCGCCGACGCCTGCCGTGACCGCGCCGAGCGACGTCCGTGTCCGGCGCGTCGACGCCGGTGGCTGAGCCTCAGCGCCCTTCGTAGTGCGGGTCGATCTCCTCGGGCGTGCGCGCCAGGAGGTGCGCCACCTGCTCGACCACGACGTCGCGCACCAGGTCGGCCATGTCTTCGGCGTCGAGCGCGCGCGACTCGACCGGGCGGCGGTAGACGACCACGCGCGCCGGCTGCCCGGACTCCGCCGGGAAGCAGCGGCCGAGCGCGACGCCGCCCGACTCCCAGGGGGCGGGATCCGAGGGCGGCACGTCCTCGACGGCGAACTCCGTCCCCGAGAGCTGCTCCGCCCAGCGCCGCCCGACCGCCTCGACCGCCTCGAGCACCAGGTCGTCGAACCGCTCCGCGCGGGTCCGGTGCGCGGGCATGCCGGGTGGCAGGAGGGGGCCGCGGATGCCCCGGCCGCGGCGGTCGCGCCGGCGCGGCGCGGCGACGTCGTCGGCCTGCGGCGTGACCGGGGTGACGGTGGTGGGGTCGAACGCGGGGTCGGTGGTGGGGTCGAGGGCGGGGTTCGGGCGCGGACGTCGGGGACGGCCGTGCGGCCGCGGCCCACCGGGTACCGCGCCGCGCGACGAGCCGCGTGAGGAGCCGAAGAGTGCCACCGCTCGAGCCTACGTCGGCGGCCGCGGTGCGGCAGCGCTGGCGCCACGGTCACGATGCCGTCACGGTGCTCGACGGCGCGGCGCGCCTCCGCAGGTCAGGTACCGGGCGGCGTATTCTGCCGGGCGTGAGATCGGTCAGGCAGTGCTCGCGCACGGCATGCACGCGTGCCGCCGTTGCGACCCTCACCTATGTGTACGCGGACTCGACCGCGGTGCTGGGTCCGCTCGCGCAGCATGCCGAGCCGCACAGCTATGACCTGTGCGCCGAGCACGCGGAGCGGCTGACGGCCCCTCGTGGGTGGGAGGTCGTGCGCCTCACGCCCGCGTTCGAGGAGCTTGGTCCCACGCCGGACGACCTGTCGGCGCTCGCCGAGGCGGTGCGGGAGGCCGGGCGGGTGCGCCACGATCCGGTCGGAGAGCCGTCGTCGGTCAGCGAGACCGCGCGCCGGGGGCACCTGCGCGTGCTGCGCGCGGAGGGTGACTGACCGGCTCAGTCCGTGAACAGCCAGGGCGCCTCGGCCCGCAGCTCGGCCGTGAACGCCGGTGCGAGCGACCGCGCGTAGGTGCGGGTGATGTGGTGCTGGTCGCGGTAGACCAGCACGTTCCCGATGACCGTCTCGCACCGTTCCGGGCCGCAGAAGTAGTCGGTCAGGTCCACGTGCCCGGCCGACCGGGGCACGCCGTCGGTGCTCTCCAGCGGGTTGCGGGGCGCGAACATGCTGGCCCGCGCGCGTGCGCACTCGGCGCCCTCGGGGTGCTTCTCGACGCAGGCCGGCACGTCGCGGGCGAAACGAGGGTTGTCGCGGATCGTGACGACGGGGATGCCGAGCGCGTCGAGCTCGCGCCACGCCGCTACCTCGCCCTGCGAGACGTACTCGCCGTCCTTCTGCTCGTACGTGCGCGTACCCATCACGACGACGGCGTCGGGCCGTGATCTCGCGAGCTCGGCCAGGACGCTCGCGTTCCAGGCCTCGCACGTCGGGTTGGACCGCACGTCGTCGAACTCGCTCGCCATGCGGCAGGAGTGCTTCGCGAACAGCACGACGCGCCAGCCCGCGTCCTGTGCCGCGACGGTCATGGCCGGTTCCCACTGGACCATGTGGGAGTCGCCGACCATGACGATCGTCCGCGTCGGTGTCGCGGGGTCGTTCAGGACGCACTCGAGGACGTCGACCGCGCCCGGGTCCTTGGTGCCGGTCACCTGGACGCAGCCGTCCTCGAGCACCCACGACCTGTCGGCCATCGCGAGGTGGGGCGGGGGCACCACGTCTCCCGGCGACGAGGTCGGCGCGGACGCGGAGCCGAGCGCGAGCGCACCGGGGTGGTCCGAGGACGTCGTCTCGAGTGCCGCGACCGAGGTGCGGTCCTGTGCCGCGAGGGCGGTCGCGCCGCCCGTCGCGACGAGGGCGAGGGCCGCCACCGCGGCGCCCGAGCGCAGCAACGTCACCCGGTTGCCCTGGAGCAGGGCGCCGGCACGTGCCCGGCGCTCGACGAGCCGCTCGGTCACCCATGCCAGCGCGACGGAGGCGCCCAGCACGACGGCGCCGCCTCGCCATCCCACGGCTGGGTACTCGCGCCAGGCGAGGTAGCCGATGAGCAAGGGCCAGTGCCACAGGTAGAGCGAGTAGGAGATGTCGGCCACGAAGCGCAGCGGCGCCGTGTCGAGCAGGATCCCGGGTCCCCGCCCGGTCCGGGTGCCCGCACCGGCGAGCACCAGCAGGGCGCCCGTCACGGGCCAGAGCGCCCACGGGCCCGGGAACGTGCTCGCGCCGTCGACGATGAAGCCGGACGCCACCACCATCGCGAGACCCAGCCAGGCGATGACGTCCCGCACCCCGTCCGGCAGCCGCAGGCGCGGGAGGACGATCGCCAGGAGGGCGCCCGCACCGATCTCCCAGAAGCGCGACGCCGAGTGGAAGTAGGCCACGGGCTGGGCGACGCCGACGAGGTGGACGGCCCAGGCGAACGACGCCGCGACGGCCGCGAACGTGAACCAGCCGACGACGGTCCGCAGGCTCCGGCCCGCCCGGCGCGCGACGGCGGCCAGGCCCAGGACTACCAGCGGCCACACCAGGAAGAACTGGCCCTGCACCGCGAGCGACCAGAAGTGCTGGAGCGGGCTCGTGCTCGCCCCGGCGGCGTCGTAGGAGAGCTGGCTCGCGATCAGCTCCCAGTTCTCGAGGTAGAGGGCCGACGCGGCGAGCTCGCGCGCGTTCTGGACCCAGGTTCCGCGGGGCAGGACCAGCACGGTGAGCAGCGCGACCGCGGACAGCACGACCGCGGCCGCGGGCACGAGGCGTGCGGCGTGCCGGGCGTACTGGTCACGCAGCCGCAGGTTGCGGGCCTCTGCGCGCCGCACGAGCGAGCCCGTGACCAGGAACCCGGACACGAGCAGGAAGACGTCGACACCGCCCGAGACGCGTCCGGCCCCGAACAGGTGGAAGAGCACGACGAGGGCGAGCGCGAGGCCGCGCAGCCCGTGGAGCTCGGTGATGCGGACCGCGGGGGCGCGCTCCGGAGAGAGCGGCGTGGTGGTGCGGGCGGAGAGGCGCTGCATGGTTCCTCGACTGAGCCGGGGACCGACGACCCCTGTGGAGATGACGCGGTGATCGTAGTGTGTCTGACGGGGTTCCGGTGTGCACGCTGTGATCCGTCGCAGCGCGGTGAGGTGCGGGGTGAAAGTGTGCCCGTCCTACGCCGTCATGCGCCGCCACGGCGGCGCCGTAGGATGGCGGCGCCCGTCGGCCCGGCATGTGGACCGGCTGTCGCCTCCCCACGGACGAGGAGTCATCTCGTGAGCATTCCCCGCGTCTCGGTGATCGTGCCGGTGCGTGACGTCGCGGAGTACCTGGACGACGCGCTCGCCAGCCTGAGCCGGCAGTTCGACGACCCGCTGGACCTCGAGGTGGTCCTGGTGGACGACGGCTCCGACGACGGGACGCCCGAGATCGCGCGCGCGCACGCCGCGCTGCTGCCCGGGCTCGTGATCCTGGAGAACGAGGAACCGGTCGGTGCTGCGACCGCGCGCAACCAGGGCCTGGACGTGGTGCGCGGGCGGTACGTGACCTACCTCGACGGCGACGACTGGCTGGTGCCCGGGCACCTCGAGGCGATGGCCGACGCGATCGAGTTCTTCGGCTGCCCGGTGCTCCGGCACGACCACATGACGGTCGAGGGCGCCACCCGGCGGACCGTGCGGGCGCCCGAGCCCGTGCGCGACCGCGTGCTCGACCCGCGCGAGTCGATCCTGCCGGAGGACCGGCCCACCATGGTCGACTACCCGTACGCCTGGGCCGGGCTGTACGACCGGGCGATCGCCGCCGACGGGCTGCTCACGTTCACGGACGGGATGCAGACGGCGACGGACCGCGCGTGGGTCTGGAGACTGCACCTCGACGGGCCGCAGTACGTCGTGGTGAACGCCCGCGGCGTCTGCTACCGACGGGGCGTGACGACGTCCCTCACGCAGACCTACGACATGCGGCGCCTCGACTTCACGAAGGCCTTCGCCGAGATCGCCACCATGCTCGAGAACGACCGCGAGCCGGACCGGTTCCTCCCGAAGCTGGTCCGGACGGTCCTCGCGATCACCGCACACCACCTGGGATACGTGGAGCACATGCCGGACGCCGTGCGCGACGAGCTGATGCGCCGCTCGTCGCAGCTCATCTCCAGCTTTCCCGACCGACTGGTGGCCGAGGCGCTCGTCGCCTCCGGTCCCGAGCGTCAGCAGGTCCTGCGTGACGTCGTCCCCGCCGGCCTCGTCGTGGAGCGCCCGGCCGACCGTGGGGAGGTCCGATGACTACCCAGCTCGTTCTCGTCTCGACGCCCGAGTCCCTGCTCGCGGCGGCTGCCGCCGTCGACGCCGAGCTGCTCGGCTCGCCGCGCGAGCGCGTCCTCGTGACGGTCGCCGCGCCCGGCTTCCCCGAGCTGGACATCCCGCTCTCGGGCCGCGCGGGGATCGAGGGTCTCCTGGACCGGTTCGACCGGGTCGTCTCGGTCGACGACCTGATCGGGCCGCTCGACCCGCGCACGTGGTCGCCCTCGGGCGGCGACCGCCCTGTCCTCGAGCCTCTTCTGCGGGCCTACTGGGGGCTCGCGGACGGGCCGGTGGAGGTCGTGGTCGACGCCGAGGACGAGCAGCCCGGAGAGTGGCTCACCTCCGTCTTCTACGGCTGCCTCGTCACGGTGCTGGGATCGACCCTGCGTGCGTACGGGCCGGTACCCGGCTCGCCGTCGTGGGGGTGGGGCCGTCGCGTCCACCGGCACCTCTACGTGGACCGCGTCCCCGGCCTGCTGCCGTGGTCCCCGGACCACTCCGACGCCGAGCCCGTCGCGATCCCGGCGCCGGCGTGGGACGGCGTTCTCGCCTCCGTCGGCGCCCCGATCCCTCCGACGCCGGCCGGGAGCACCGTCGGGCTCGTGGTCGGGGAGAACCTCGCCGGGCGTCGCCTCGCGTCCCACGACGACGAGACCCGGCTCCTCGAGACCATGGTCAGGGCAGCGGCCGACGACGGAGCAGAGCACGTCGTGGTCGTCCCGGACCCTGCTGACCCGGTCGTCCTCGGCCAGCGGCTCGCGGGCGTGACGCAGGAGCTCGCGGCTCGGGGCGTCACGGTGACCGTCGCGGCAGCCGGGCCTCCTCCCGAGGCCTGGCTCGCGGCCGTCCGCCCGGCGGTGGTCGTCGGATGCTTCGCGCCGGTGCTCCTGGCGGCCCACGCCGCGGGCGTGCGTGCCCGCAGCGTGGGGGCGGCCGAGGTGAAGGAGCGGCTGACGCCGTACTCGCACCCGGACCGCATCCCGCACACGCTCGTGGACGCCGTGCTCCGGGACGGGTCACCCTGGGCGTCGGTCACCGACCTTCGCGCGCTCGTGCGAACCGTCGCGCACTGCATGTACCCCGAGCGCCTCGCGTCGCTGCGCGACGAGGCGGCGGCGACCCTGGCCGCGACCACCGACGCCGAGGTCCGGCGCTACCCCACCATGCGTCGGGCTCAGCAGCTGCGGCTCCTGGAGACGGCGGACCCGGCTGCGGCGCGGAGCGCCGGAACCCCGGCATCGGCCGAGTCGTCGAACTCCGCCGACGCCGTACGGCGAGGCGGGCGCATGCTGCTCAACCGGCTGTCCGCGCGCCGAGCCGGAGCCAAGTCGAAGGGGACGCGCCCGTCCTGACCGACGCCGGTGCTCAGGGCACCCAGGCGCAGACGGCGTGCCCCGAGCCGCTGACCGCGAGGTTCCCGGCGTCGTGGGGTACGAAGACCGAGTCGCCCTGGCGCAGGAGCACGGCGTCCTGCTCGGAACGGTCGGCCACGATCTCGACCGCGCCGTCGAGGCACAGCACGACCCGCGGTCCGGTGCCGGGGAGCGTCACGAGCTCGTGCGGGTCGACGTCGGCCATCGTGAGCGCGAACTCGGTCACCGGGACGCGGTAGGTGAGCACCTGGCCGCGGCTGCCCGCTGCCGTCACCTCTGCTGTCGCCGGAGGGCGCGGCGCGAACGAGGCGCACCGGACCAGCGCCTCCTCGTCGACGCGCTTGGTGGTGAGCCCGGCGCGCAGCACGTTGTCCGAGCTCGCCATGATCTCGATCCCCACGCCCGACAGGTACGCATGCACCTCGCCCGCAGGCGTGAAGAGGCTCTCGCCCGGTTCGAGCGAGAAGCGGTTGAGCATGAGCGACGCGATCGCCCCGGGGTCGCCGGGGTGCTGCTCGGCGAGGTCCACGACCGTCTGGTCCGCGCGGGCGAACGGCGAGCCCGAGGTCAGGCGCTCGCGCACCGAGTCGAGGGTGACCTCGATGTCCGCCCGGCAGTCGGGGTCGGCGCGGGCGGAGAGCAGCAGGTGGAACGCGTCCCGCATGCCGTCGTGGCTCCGGTCGCGCAGGAGCGTGTCGCGGACGCCGTCGACCAGGTTGCCCTTGAGCCCGTCGAGCAGCTCGAGGATCGTGCGCGGGCTGCGGAAGCCGGAGAGGCCCTCGAACTGCGTGATGGCTACGAGCATCTCAGGCTTGTGCTGGTCGTCGTGGAACGAGCGCTCGGGCGAGCCGGCCGGCAGCCCGGCCTTGTTCTCGCGCGCGAAGCCCTCGCGGGCGTGGCGCGGCGACGGGTGCACCTGAAGCGAGAGCGCGCTGCCCGCGGCGAGGACCTTGAGCAGGTAGGGCAGGCGCGGGCCGAACTGCTCGGCGACCCGGTGCCCCAGCGACTGGACGGGGGCCTCGGTCACCAACGTGTCGAGGTCGACCTCGGAGCCCAGGACCTGGGTGCGGGACGGAGCGCTGCGGTGCGCGCCCAGCCACAGCTCGGCCTGCGGCCCGCCGTCGTGCTCGAGGCCGAGAAGACGGGGGATGGCGTCGGTCGATCCCCACGCGTACCGCTGCACCACATTGGTCAGCGGCAACGGGTCGTGGAGCGACGCGGTCATCAGCACCGCGCAAGAATAACCCGCGCCCTCGCGCTGTCGTCGGCCTTCACCCCCTCGCGTCCCGCGTACCCTGGCCGCGTGCGCTCCATCGACCTGTCCACCGTCATCAAGGCCTACGACGTGCGCGGCACCGTGCCCGAGCAGCTTTCTTCCGACGTCGCGCGGGCGATCGGCGCTGCCTTCGCCGAGGTGGTGGTGCGTCGCGACGGCGCGGACCAGGTCGTCGTCGGGCACGACATGCGCGACTCGGGGCCCGAGCTGGTCGCCGCGTTCGCGTCCGGGCTGACCGCGGCGGGTGTCGACGTCGTCCGCGCGGGCCTGTGCTCGACCGACGGGCTGTACTTCGCATCCGGTCATCTCGGCGTCCCCGGTGCGATGTTCACGGCCTCGCACAACCCCGCGCGCTACAACGGCATCAAGCTCTGCCGGTCCGGTGCGCGACCGGTCGGCCAGGACTCGGGGCTCGCGGAGATCCGCGCGGTGGCGCAGCGACTGCTCGACGCGGGGGAGCCGGCGGCGCCGCAGGCCGGCGCGCCGGACGGCGGCGCGGCCGCGCCCGTCCGGACCGGGAGCGTGACCGACCGCGACCTGCTGCGCGACTACGCCCAGTTCCTGCGCGATCTCGTCGACCTGTCCGGGATCCGGCCGCTCAAGGTCGTGGTCGACGCCGGCAACGGGATGGGCGGCCACACCGTGCCCGCCGTGCTCGGCACCGCGGCAGGGCTGCCGGAGCTGCCGCTCGAGATCGTGCCGCTGTACTTCGAGCTCGACGGGACGTTCCCGAACCACGAGGCCAACCCGCTCGAGCCGGCCAACCTGCGGGACCTGCAGGCCGCCGTCGTGGCGCACGGGGCCGACATCGGCCTGGCGTTCGACGGCGACGCCGACCGCTGCTTCGTCGTCGACGAGTCGGGTGCGGCGGTCTCGCCGTCCGCCGTGACCGTGCTCGTCGGCATGCGCGAGGTCGCGACCGAGCTCGAGGCCGGCCGCGAGCCGACCGTGATCTACAACCTCGTGACGTCCCGCGCGGTGCCCGAGTACCTCGGCGCCCTCGGCGCGCGCACGCTGCGGACCCGCGTGGGCCACTCGTTCATCAAGGCGGAGATGGCCGAGCACGACGCCGTGTTCGGCGGCGAGCACAGCGCCCACTACTACTTCCGCGACTTCTTCCACGCCGACAGCGGGATGCTCGCCGCGATGCACGTCCTCGCCGCACTGGGTTCGCAGCCCCACCCGCTGTCGTCGGTGGCCGAGATGTACTCGCCGTACGCGTCGAGCGGGGAGATCAACTCGCGGGTCGGCGACGTGGCGCGCGCGACCGAGCGCGTCCGCGCGGCCTACACCACGGCGTACGAGGACGCGGAGCTGGACGAGCTCGACGGGCTCACGGTGTCGCACTGGCACGGCCAGCCGCAGTGGTGGTTCAGCCTTCGTGCGTCCAACACCGAGCCGCTGTTGCGCCTTAACGTGGAGGCGGCCGACGAGGACATCATGGAGAAGCTGCGCGACGACGTCCTGTCGCTCGTGCGTCAGGAGGAGGAAGCATGACCGCCGACATGGACCCGTGGGTGCGAGCGGTGCTCCGCTGCCCGGTGACCGGTGCCGAGCTCGTCGACGGCACGGGACCAGACGGCGAGCCCGAGCTGCGCTCGACCGATCCGGGCCGGCCGCTCGCCTATCCGGTGCGGGGCGGGATCCCCGTCCTGCTCGCCGACGAGGCGCGCGCGCTCTGAGGTTGTATCTTTTCGCGAAACTCGCTCTCTACTAAAGTCTGTGACGTCCGGTCGCCCGCCGGGCGGCACGGTGATGCCGACGGAGGAACCAGTGGCCGGTACTCACACGCGCGGAGAAGTGGCGACGGCCGCGCGGACGCGTGCGGCCGATCCGCAGCCCAGGCGGTTCCTGCCCGAGGTCCAGGCGCTGCGTGCCCTGGCCGTCGGGATCGTCGTCGTCTACCACCTGCGGCCGGATCTCCTTCCGGGCGGGTTCATCGGCGTCGACGTCTTCTTCGTGATCTCCGGCTTCCTCATCACCGGGCACATGCTCCGCGAGGTCCACTCCACGGGTCGGCTGTCACTCCTTCGCTTCTGGGCGAACCGGGCGGGCCGCATCCTTCCCGCCGGGCTCCTGGTGATCGGGGTGACGGCGGTCGTCGCACCGCTCGTGGTGGCGCCCACGGAGTGGGAACAGCTGCGGCGCCAGGCACTGGCGTCCGTCTTCTACGTCCAGAACTGGGTGCTCGCGGGCGACTCCGTCGACTACCTCGCTGCCGACAACGCGCCCACGCCGTTCCAGCACTACTGGTCTCTCGCGGTCGAGGAGCAGTTCTACCTCCTGTGGCCGCTCGTCATGGTGCTCATGGCCGCCCTGGCCGCCCGGTGGGCTCGACGCGGTGGCGGCCGCGCGCCGGTCGACGCGTTCGTCCTGGCCGGCTTCGGCCTCGTCGTCGTGGCGTCGTTCGTCTGGGGCCTGATCGAGTCGCCGCGCGACCCTTCGGCGTACTTCGCGACCACGACGCGCCTGTGGGAGCTCGGCGTCGGCGGCGTCCTCGCCGTGCTGCTGCGGGACACCTTTCGCTTCCCGCTGGCGCGGTCGGCGCTCGCCCTGGCGGGACTCGCCGGCATCACCGTGGGCGCCTTCGTGCTCACCGGGGCCATGCCGTTTCCCGGCGTGGCGGCGTTGGTGCCGGTCCTGGGGGCCGTGGCGGTGGTCGCAGCAGGCCGGACGCGGGGCCCCGGGTCGCTGACCTGGCTCGTCGACCGGTCCTGGGTCCAGTGGCTCGGGAACGCCTCGTACTCCGTGTACCTCTGGCACTTTCCCGTGATCATCTGCTTCATGGCGGTGGTCGACCGTCGCCCGAGCATCCTCGAGTCGCTGGTCCTGGTGGGGGCCACGCTGCTCCTGTCCGCCCTGTCGTACCGCTGGGTCGAGCAGCCGGTGCGCCGGGTGGCGCGGACGCACCGGTCCCAGCCGCGGGTGCTCGTCACGGCAGGCGCGGCCATGCTGGTCGCCGGTGCGGTCGCGCTCGTGCCCGGGGTCCACGCGGCACAGTACGAGCGCGAGTGGCGCGAGGCGGCAGGCTCGGTCGCCGTCGAGGAGGGCTCGGGCTTGGGGGCCGAGGCCCTCGGCAAGGACATCCCGCCCGCCTTCGTGACCGACAAGCCCGTGATCGTGCCCCGGCTCACCGATCTCGACGACGAGCTGTCGCGCCGGTACGCGAGATGTGCGACCGGGGCCGCGGAGGACACCACCAAGGAGTGCACGTTCGGCAAGGGGGAGCGCACGCTCGCCGTCGTGGGCGACTCGCACGTGCGCATGCTGGCCACACCGCTCGAGTCCATCGCGCGCAGCAACGGCTGGCAGATGGTCACCTACTTCCACAACTCGTGCCCGTTCTCGTCGGAGCCCCGGACGATCCCGAACGGCCCGGCGTGCGTCGAGGCCAACCGCGCCACGCTCGAACGACTCCTCGACGACCCGCCCGAGGTCGTGGTCACGTCGTTCTACTCCGGCTCCAAGTTCCGTGACCCGGGGACGGGCAGCACACCCGGTGTGGACGGGTTCGAAGACGTGTGGGAACGGCTCGAGCGGGCCGGTTCGCGCGTCGTGGTGGTCGAGGACGCGCCGCGCCCGCGCAAGAACGTCGTCGAGTGCGTCGCGAGCCACACCACCGACCCGGCCAGGTGCGGGCTGTCACGGGCCCGCGCGACCAAGGACAACGGGCTGCTCGCCCAGGCCGTCGCCGAGGCGAACGGCATCGAGCTCCTCGACCTCACCGACCGGTACTGCGGGCAGGACCGGTGCCCTGCGGTGATCGGCAACGTGATGGTCTACCGGGACACCAACCACATCACGGACACGTACGCACGCAGCCTGGAGCCCTTCCTCGAACGTGCGCTCGATCTCGGGCCGCGCTGAGGCACGGAGACCTCGGGGACGGAGTCGGGCACGCGGCCGTCCGCCGAGCGCCAGGGCTCAGCCGGCCGGTGGGGCCGCCGTCGGATCGAAGAGCCAGCCGGCGGCCGACCGGAGCTCGTCTGCGAGCGCCGGGGCGAGCGTCTTGGCGAAGGCCGCGGTGATGTGGTCGTCGTCCCGGTAGACCAGGACGTTGCCGACGACGGCCTCGCAACGCTCTGGACCGCACAGGTGGTCCGTGAGGTCGACGTGCCCGGCGTCGCTCGGCACTCCCGGGAACGAGATCACCGGGTTGGGGCCCGGGTACAGCTCCGCACGGTCGCGTCCGCACGGGCTGAGGTCGGGGTGCCGCTCCACGCAGGTCGGGACGTCGCGCGCGAACCGCGGGTTGTCACGGATGGTCACGACGCGGATGCCGTGGCTCTGCAGCTCCTGCCACCCGGCGACCTCGCCGTGCGCGACCTTCTCGCCGTCGCGCGTGGTGTAGGTGCGGGAGCCCAGGACGACCACGGCGTCCGGTCGGAGGGACACGAGCTCCTTCAGGACGCTGGCGTTCCACGTCTGGCACGACTGGTTGGCCTTGACGTCGTCGAACTCGGTGGCGAACCGGCACCCCCGCTTGCCGAACAGCAGGACCCGCCAGTTCTGCTCCTTCGCCACCGGCGTCATCGCCGGCTCCCACTGCGCCATGTGGGAGTCCCCGACCATGACGATCGTCGCGCTCGGTTCCGGCGGGTCGTTGAGGGTGCACGTGAGCAGCTCGGTGGCGGCGGTCGGGCTGGTCCCGCCGTTGAACTGCACGCAGCCGCCCTTGGCGAAGATCCACGGCACGTTCGTCGCGGCGATGTGCGGGGCGGGCATGACCGGCACGTCCTCGGCGGTGGGCACGTACCCGGGATCGAGCGCTCGTGCCCCTGGATACTGCGGCGACGCGGCGGTGAGCTTGGCCCGTTCGCGGACATCGGCGGCGTCGAGCAGTGCGCCCGCGCCGGTCGCGGCGAGGGCGACGACCGTCACGGAGGCCACCGTGACCGCCAGCACCCGAGGAGCCCCGAGCGTGGCACCACGTCTGACCGCTCGACGCTCGACCAGCATCTGGGTGAGCCACGCGAGGGCCGTCGACGCGGCGAGCACGACCAGGGCGCCGCGCGGGCCTACCGAGGGCTGGTCCTTCCACGCCAGGTAGGCGATGAGGAGCGGCCAGTGCCAGAGGTACAGGGCGTACGACATGTCCGCGACCACGCGCAGCGGTGGCGTGTCGAGCAGCATGCGCGGGCCCGTGCGGCCCTGGGGCTCGGAGCCGACGAGGACGAGCATCGCGCCGATCACGGGCCACAGTGCCCACGGGCCGGGGAACGTCGTCGCGCCGTCGACGACGAAGCCCGAGCTGACCACGAGGGCGAGCCCGGCCCATCCGAGCACCGCGGGAAGCGGGCCGGGCAGCCGGAGGTACGGACGGGCGAGCGCGAGCAGGGCGCCCGCGCCCAGCTCCCAGAACCTTGTGGCGCTGTGGAAGTAGGCCACCGGCTGGTCGACGTCCACCAGGTAGGTCGCGAACGCGAACGACGCGACGGTCGCGACGAGCGCGACGACGGCGACCACGGGCGCGAGCCGCAGGCGGAACGTCCGTGCCAGCGCGGCCAGGGCGAGCACGACGAGCGGCCAGGCGAGGAAGAACTGTCCCTGCACGGCCAGCGACCAGAAGTGCTGCACCGGGCTCGTCGCCGGCCCTGCCGCCTCGTACGAGAGCTGGCTCGAGATGAGCTCCCAGTTCTCGGCGAACACGGCGGACGCGAGGATCTCCTTCGACGTCTGGATCCACGAGCCGCGGGGGAGCGCGAGGACGGTCAGGAGTGCGACGCCCGCGAGGACGACGAGGGCGGCCGGCAGCAGGCGCGTCGCGTGCCGCGCGTACTGCTCGCGCAGCCGGAGCTCGCGGTTCTCGGCGCGGCGGACGAGCGACCCGGTGACGAGGAAGCCCGAGACGAAGAGGAAGACGTCCACGCCGCCCGACACCCGTCCGTTGCCGAACAGGTGGAAGACGACGACGAAAGCGAGCGCGAGCCCGCGCAGGCCATGCAGCTCGGGGATGTGCGACGACGATGCCGGAGCCGCCGGCCGGGCCGGGGGGCGCCAGTGGCGCGGCGGGTTCAAGGTGAGCATGGTCCTGGGCGGGGGAGGGGACGGGAATCCTGACGAGGGCTGCTACAGGATAGGAGCAGCCCATACCTCCCACGGAGGAGGAAACGGCGAAACTGGGCTCATCTTCATCTTGCGTGACCAGATCGTGACCTCATGCCACGACTGCCTCCTGCGCCTCGACGACGTCGATGAGGCCGTGGTGCTCGCTCTCGAACCGCTCGGTGTACAGGTCGTAGAGCTTCTGGTCGACGGAGTTCGCCTTCCGGAGCCGCTTCTCGAGCTCGGCGGGCAGGCCCGAGTCCGGCTGACCGGACTTGCCGCGGTGGACGATGCGCTGCGCGACGGGCAGGCCCACGCTCCCTGCGGCCGCGAGATGGCTCGCCGCCAGGTGCTTCATGGTCCCCACGACGTGGAACCGCTCCTCGAGCGTCTCCCGGCACAGTGCGAGCAGGCGCCGGGCGCTGAGGTCGGCCGTCACCTCGAGCCAGTACATGTCCTCCTCGGCGGCGATCGAGCGGTAGCGACCGCGCGCCTGGAACCGGGCTTCGTAGCGCGGGAGGAAGTCCGGGTGCGTCACGACCAGCTGACGGGCGAGCATGTTGGTCATCCCGTGCGCCATCGTGTACTCGGCGTGCGCCTCGAAGGTCGCGGAGTCCTTGTCCCGCGTCGGGACGATCCCCGACGCCGAGCGCCGCTTGTAGAAGCCCGACCTGAGCTGCGACACCGGGTCGCGCAGGACCGTGAAGTAGCTGAGCTCGCGCCCGGAGAGGCTCAAGGGGTACGGGTGGTGCTGGTGGACCAGCAGCTTGCTCGCCACCTCCTGTGCGTCGAGGCGGAGCGCGTTCTCGATCTGGTACAGGCCGTGCCGGCGTTGGATCTCGATGGTGGCCGCCCACGGCACGGTCGACTTGAGGGAGACGATCATGCTCGTGCCGCCCGAGAAGGGCAGGTGGTAGAAGACCGGGAGCACGTCCCGCCGCCGGGAGTCGAGCAGACGCGCGAACTCGCGACCGAGCGCGGTGTCGTCCCAGACCGAGACGAACTCGTCGCGCAGCGCGGGGAAGCTGTCGCGAAGCCACTCGAGCCGCTCGCGCGCATCGTCAGGCCGGTTCAGCAGCGCCAGGGCGCTGGTCAGGATCACCAGCCCGGCCGCGGGCGGGCGGCCCACGGCGAGCTCGAAGTCGACGCCGGCCGCCTCCTCGTAGCGTCCGGCACCGGCGAGCATCGTGGCGAGCCAGCTCAGCGACCCGGCGTCCCCGAACTGGCGAGCCAGTACGGCGACCGCGCCCAGGGAGACGCCGTCCCAGTCGCCCGAGCGGTTCGTCACGGCGAGGCGTCGCAGCTCGACGAGCTCGTCGCGGCCGGGGCGGTTGCCCAGCGCGTCCTGGACGAGTGCCGACGACAACGCACGTACCAGCGCGTCACGCGACGTCGCGGCGTCCTCGTCGACCGGGCCGAACTGCCCGCGGAACCGAGCGCCTGCTGCGCGGCCTTGCTCGAATCCGTTGAGCCAGTCGTCGGCCTTCGTGCCCGTCATCGTCCCACCTTGCTCGCTGACATCTCCCGCTGCGGGCACGTACCGTGCCCCGCCTGCGTCAGTGTGCCCGACATGCGGCTGCGAACGAAAGCTGGCTCCGCCCGCGCCGGGTCGCCCCCGCGCTGACGGGACTCGCCGCCGCGTGCACGCTGCACCGAGCGGGTTGCCGTGTTTCCGTAGAAGCATGCGCCGTACCGGAGCGGTCCTCGTCGCCGTCGCCCTCGCCCTGGCGGGGGTGGTCGCACCCGTCGTCACGCTGCCCGTCCCTGCCGCGCACGCCGTGCGTCCGTCGGTCGAGGAGGTGGTCGTGCGCGGCGTGTCCTCCACGGCGCTGCGCGACCCTTCCGCCGTGACGGACGCCACGGTGGCCGCGGACGTCGACAAGGCGGGAGCCCAGCCGCAGGGACGTCACGACCTCGACGCGGCCGGGCAGCGCGCCGCGGTGCGCGGGATGGAGGGCCGGCTCGAGGACGCGCTGGACGACGGCGACAAGCATGCCGCCGGCGAGGCGTCCGACGGCGGCCCCGCGCACGCCTCGGCCGACCTGGCCGCGCTGAGCCCGCTCACCGACACCCGGCCGTTCGTGGTCGCCGGCGTCACCTGGGACGAGCCCACGGAGGACGTCGTCGAGGCGGCCGTCCGCGTCCGGGAGGACGGGAAGTGGACGGCGTGGAGCGCGCTGGAGATCGTCAGCACCGGCGTTCCGGGCGAGCGGGGCGGGACGGAACCTCTCGTGAGCCCTGGAGCCGACGGCGTGCAGCTCCGCGTCGTCACCGCGGACGGATCCGTGCCCGCAGGGCTGCGCGCCGAGCTGGTCGACCCCGGCGCGTCGCCTGCCGACGCCGCGGTCGGGCGCACCGCGGCTCCCGCGGCGAGCGCGTCCGCCGCGACGGCCGACGTCCTGCGGCCCGCGATCGTCACGCGCGCGCAGTGGGGTGCCGACGAGAGCCGCACGCGTCCGTGGCGGACGGTCTCGTCGCGGCTGCGCGCCCTCTACGTGCACCACACCGCGGGGTCGAACTCGTACAGCCGGTCGCAGTCCGCCGCGATCGTGCGCGGGATCTTCGCCTACCACACCGGCTCCCGGGACTGGCCCGACATCGGGTACCAGTTCCTGGTCGACAAGTACGGCCGCATCTTCCAGGGCCGCAGCCACGCGGTCCGGGACCTGCCGCTCGGCGCCCATGCGGGAGGCTTCAACATCCAGACCATCGGTATCGCAGCGCTCGGCAACTACGACACCGCGACGCCGAGTGCGGCGCTGCGCTCGGCCCTGCGGCGGTTCCTGGCCTGGAAGGCCTACGAGCACAATCTCGATCCCGGGGGGACGACGACGCTGGTGGCCGGCACCAGCACCGGTTCGGGCATGCGTTACCGGCAGGGCGCCACGGTGCGCGTCCCGGTGATCACCAGTCACCGCGCGACCAACTACACGGCGTGCCCTGGTGCACGGCTCCAGAGCCGGCTCGGCGAGCTGCGCGCGGGCGCCCGCTCGCTCGTCGCGGCGGCACGGGAACGGTACGGCCGGCCCCGGCCCACGACGGCACGGCCGACGGGGGTGGCGTGGTCGGCGTCGCAGCGCCCGGTGCACTGGGGGAGCTCCGCGACCTTCCGTTGGTACGCAGCCAGCGGCGCGGCGCGCTACCAGGTGCAGGTGCGCAGCGCGTCGGCGACGTCGGCGATGCCCGACGGACGGACCTGGACGCGCTGGGGTGTCGTGTCGCAGACCCGGGCGACGCTGCGCCTGAGCGCCGGTTCGACGACGGTCGTGGCGGTCCGGCCGGTCGACTCGAGCGGCAGGCTCGGTCCGCTCCGGGTACTCGGCACGACCACGCGCCCCGTCTCCGACGGGTTCCTCGAGCGTGGGGACTCGTGGAGCCTGGTGCGCGATCCCGCGTACGAGGGCGGCCGGGCGTGGCATGCCGCGAGGGCCGGAGCGACGATCCTGGCTCGCGACCTCCAGGACGTGCGCCAGGTCCGGATCATGGCTCCCGTCGGTCCGCGGTACGGCCAGGTGCGGGTCCTGGTGAACGGACGTCAGCGCGGCGTCATCGACCTGTCCAGCCCCACCTCCCGGCCGCGCGCCGTCCGGACGCTCGACCTGGGCGCCCGGTACGACGGCACCGTCCGGCTCTCGGCTGTCACGAGCGAGCCGGTCCGGATCAGTGCCGTGGCGTTCCCCCGCAGCACCCGGTGACGCGAACCGCGGGACCGCCGTGCGGCGGTCCCGCGGTCGTCGGAGCCGACTACGTGGCTGCGAGCCCTCAGCCGACGGTGATCCGCTTGATCCACGCGGCCGGCATCGACCCGGCCGTCGTGGCCCGGCCGATCTGCGCCCGCAGGGCATCGGCCTTGCCGGAGATCGACCGGCTCGTGCCTGCCGCGGTCGTCGCCGTGAGCCGGGCGACCGTCCCGCCGTCGTAACGCAGGCTCACGCGGAGCGTCTTGACGTTCGGGAGGCCGAACAGCTGCCGCGCGGCCGTCTGGGTGATCGTCCTGGTCCAGCTCGCCATCGAGTTCCCGGGCGCGTCCAGGCTCCACTGGTCGGCGACCGAGCGCTCGTACGGCACCCGGGAGGACCAGACGTTCTC